>TARA_R110000796_G_scaffold231631_2_pt1 | contig 44850 bp, 33 predicted proteins | sample TARA_R110000796 | Tara Oceans TARA_R110000796 (sample SAMEA4397815) | marine metagenome | biome: Polar Biome; feature: [SRF] surface water layer (ENVO:00010504); material: water (ENVO:00002006), including particulate matter (ENVO:01000060) such as... | depth 5 m
CTTTTTTGTAGGTAGAGAGTTCCCCGATTTCTGATTTTCTGATCAACTTTTTCCTACCTTAATTTCAGCGTTGCCAATGTTATAATTGCCAATAGAATTCCCACAATCCAGAACCTTGTTACAATCTTGGCTTCTGGAATTTCCATTTTTTGATAGTGGTGATGTAAAGGCGACATCCTAAAGATTCTCCTTCCTTCACCATATTTCTTTTTTGTGTATTTGAAATAACTCACCTGAATAATTACAGAGAGATTTTCGATCACAAAGATTCCGCACAATACTGGAATCAAAAGTTCTTTTCGGAGTACCAAAGCCAGCACAGCGATGATTCCACCCAATGACAGACTACCTGTATCGCCCATAAAAACTTGGGCCGGATAAGAGTTGTACCATAAAAAGCCCACACAAGCTCCCACAAAGGCAGTACAGAAAATTACGAGCTCTCCAGAATTTGGAATGAACATTACGTTCAGATAATCAGAAAAAATAGCGTTACCCGATATGTAGGCGAAAATTGCCAGCGTAAGGCCTATAATGGCCGATGTACCCGCAGCCAATCCGTCAATTCCATCCGTAATATTGGCTCCGTTAGAAATGGCCGTAACAAAGAAAATTACCACCAAAATGTAAATGGCAGCAGTAATCCACTTGTTATCCGTTGGATTGAAAGCATCATAATCCAACTCATTATTCTTCACAAAAGGAATTGTGGTTGTAGTAGATTTGCTATCAACATAATTTGGTGCTTCTGTTACCGAAATTGTTTGCTCTTGTGGAGCAGGGTTGAATTCCCTTACCACTACATCATCGTTGAAGTAAAGTACTGCACCTACCAAAAGGCCAATTCCTACCTGACCTACCACTTTAAATTTACCTGCAAGCCCCTCTTTGTTCTTCTTAAAAACCTTGATGTAATCGTCTAAAAAGCCAATGGCTCCTAAACCCAAAGTGGTGATTAACAAAAGAATGACATAAATATTTTCAAGCTTCGCGAAGAGCAAAGTTGGAATTACAATGGCGGCTATAATGATGAGTCCACCCATTGTAGGCGTACCCTTTTTGGCCATTTGACCTTCTAAACCTAAATCTCTAATGCTCTCGCCTACTTGTTTGTTTCGAAGTATATTGATCAGCTTCTCACCGAAAGTAATGGTGATTAACAAAGATAAAAGCACAGCCATACCCGCACGGAAAGAGATGTACTGAAACACTCCCGCGCCAACCAAATCAAATTCTCTATCTAAATAATTGAATAGGTAGTACAGCATTCTATTAGATTTTAGATTTTAGACGCTAGAGTTTAGAAAATCGGTTTTCTGAGCTCTGACATCGTCAATCGTATTTTATTTATGAATTAGGTTTAACATTTCTTTCAATACTTTTCTATCATCGAAATCGGATTTCACCCCTTTTACATCTTGATAGGTTTCGTGGCCTTTTCCCGCCACTAGGATAATATCTTTAGGTTCGGCCATAGAGCATGCGGTTTTAATCGCTTCTCTTCTATCGGCCATGACCAGTGTTTTTCTATAATTGCTCGGGCTCACGCCTTTTTGCATGTCTTCGATAATCGCCATTGGCTCTTCAAAGCGTGGGTTATCTGAAGTGAGCACCACTTTATCGCTTAGTTCACAAGCAATTTTTGCCATTTCAGGTCTTTTGGTGGTGTCTCGGTTTCCACCGCAGCCTACTACAGTAATTACTTTCTCATTTCCGCTTCGAAAAACTTTAATGGTAGAAAGCACATTTTCTAAAGCATCAGGCGTATGGGCGTAATCCACAATAGCAGTGATTCCGGTATCGGTAAGCACCTGCTCAAAACGACCTGGCGCTGGGTTCAAATCTGATAAAGTTTGAAGCACATCTGCTGGTTCTTCTTCTAGCAAAATAGCCGCTCCATAAACCGCCATCAGGTTATAAGCATTGAAATCGCCAATCAACTTGAACCAAACATTATGACCTTCAATATCTAATTCCAAGCCTTGTAGAGTATTGGAAAGAATTCTTGCTTTGAAATCAGCCATGGTTTTTAATGCATAGCGGTATTTCGAAGCTTTAGTATTCTGAAGCATTACTGCTCCTCTTTTGTCATCTATATTGGTTAAAGCAAAAGCAGAAGACGGAAGCCCATCGAAGAGCATCTTCTTTGCTTTGATGTACTCATCGAAAGTCTTGTGATAATCTAAATGATCATGAGAGAGGTTAGTGAAAACCGCTCCTTGAAAAGTGAGTCCTGAAACGCGGTGCTGTACCAAAGCATGTGAACTGACTTCCATAAAGCAGTGTGAACAACCTTTCGCTACCATTTTCGCCATCAACTCATTCATTTGAATGGCATCAGGCGTAGTGTGGGTTGCTACAATTATTTCGTCATTGATTTTATTAACTACTGTAGAAAGTAAGCCAACATTATAGCCGAGTTGCTTGAACAACTGGAATAATAAGCTTACACAAGTAGTCTTTCCATTGGTGCCAGTAACGCCTACCAACTTCAACTTTGCACTAGGGTTACCGAAGAAATTAGAAGCTATGATACCCAAAGCTTCACTACTGTCTTTCACCTGAACATAGGTGACATTTGTATTTAAGTTTTCAGGGAGTTCTTCACAAATAATGGCAACCGCGCCTTTCTCAATGGCTTGTATTATATAATCATGGCCATCGGCTTGAGTGCCACGCGAAGCAATAAAGGCAGTATTGGCCTCTACTTTTCTTGAGTCGAAAGCCAATGCGGCCACTTCTACAGCAGTATCGCCAGATACTGACTGCAAAGCCACTTTGTACAATATGTCTTTTAATGCAGACATTTAAATTACCCCAGTTCGATTGTGATCGTTGCTCCTTTTTCTATTCTTCTTCCTGCGTAAATCGATTGCCTAAGCACTCGACCAGTACCAGAGATAGAAACTTTTAATCCTTTATTTTCCAGTATATAAAGTGCATCTCTTAGTGTCATTCCTTCCACATCAGGCACAAGGTTCGACTCAGAATGGTTCGGTTTCCAAGCAATGGCATTGTTGTTTACGCTTGCCCTCACCCATTCTATATTTTCTTCTTCCATATGATTTGAAATGCCAAACTGATTTAACAGCTTATTCAATTCATCATAATTACCAGCCCTGATTACAGGGAAGGTTCCTTCCTTTGCCAAGCGCTCTTCCTTGAATGTATCATGTAAACCAAGATCAAGAGCGAAAATCATATCGGCTATTTCTTTGAAAACAGGCGCAGAAACATCTCCTCCGAAACTGTTCAAACCTTTAGGGTCGTCAATCACCACAATGCAGGAGTACAAAGGCTCATCTGCAGGGAAATAACCAGCAAAAGATGCGTAGTAGCGTTGCTTGTAGTATCGTCCATTAATCAATTTTTGGGCTGTTCCAGTTTTTCCAGCAATCTTGTAATAATCGTTTTTAATATTTTTTGCGGTTCCTCTTTCCACCACGCCTTCAAGCATGATTTTCAGTTTTTCTAAAGTGGAATTTGATGCTATTTTCTTATCAAGTGTTTTAGCCTTAAATTCTTCAACTACTTGATTTCCCTTTCTAATGCTCTTTACGATAATGGGCTGAATCATTCTCCCATCGTTGGCCACCGCATTATAAAAAGCTAAGGTTTGAAGCGGAGTAATACTTGTTTCATAGCCTACTGACATCCATGGTAAACTTGTTCCACTCCATGATTTGTCATCAGCATTTTTAATATAAGGTATACCTTCACCTATCATTTGAAAATCGAGTGGCTTTCCTAAACCTGTTGATTTTATAATGTCAATATATTTTTGAGGGTCCTTACCAAAGTATTGATCTACCAATTTGGAAATTCCCACATTAGATGATTTTTCGAATACTTCCTGAACAGTTAGTTTACCGTAACCACCTTTCCAAGCACTTTGATCTTCCATTGTGCGGTCGTAGAATTTGACAGTACCGTCATTGGTATCTACTGAATCGGTAAGCTCAATTTTATCTGCTTCTAAGAGGGCCAGCATTGAAGCTAACTTGAAGGTTGACCCAGGATCATTTAAGCCTTGAACCGCATAGTTATAATCTTCAACATAAGAACCACTTTCCGTTCTTGTAAGATTAGACATGGCCTTGATTTCACCTGTCTTCACCTCCATTAAAACTACCGTACCGTAGGCTGCTCCAAACTTCTCAAGCTGCCTCAAAAGCGAGTTTTGGGCAACATCTTGTAGATTAATGTCTATAGTGGTATATACATCATAACCATTTCTAGGCTTTACATCAGAAGCCACATTTACTGGCATCCAGTTACCGCCTGCAATTCTTTGATACAAGCCTTTTCCATCTTGGCCAGCTAAAAACTGATCGTAGCTTTTTTCTATTCCTACGGTAGCCACACCATCTATATTTAAGCCACCAATTGTACGTTGGGCTAAAGCTTTAAAAGGACGATGTCTCCTATCCTCCTTATCAAATATTACTCCCCCAATCATTTGGCCTTCCCGAAAGATCGGCCACTTTTCCATCATCGCTTTATCTTGATAATTGATGAGGCGGCTATTTAGAACTAAATACCGCTTACGGGACTGTCGAGCTTCCGAGATCCTCTTCCGATAATCATCGGGAGAGCGATCTCGAAAAAATTTCGACAATAGTAGTGAAAGGGAGTCAATACCTGTTTTAAAGGTATTATCGTTTGCAAGCGAAGGATCGAATGCAATTTTGTAAAAGGGAAGTGATGTTGCCATCAGGTCGTTACCATCGGCATAAATACTTCCGCGGGTGGCTTTAATTGTTTTATAGTCCAACCCAATTTCTTGTGCTTCTTTTCGCCACATATCGCCCTCAACAAACTGAATGTCTGCAATCCGGTAGATCACTACCAAGACAAAGGCAATCACAGCTAAAAAAGCTATTCTTACTCTCAGTAATATCGACTCCTTAATATTCACGTTTGTCTACAACAATTTTGTATGGCGGTTCTTTACTTTCTTCTAATCCTAGTTTTTTTACGTTCTTGGCTACTTCCGACTGCTTACTGCTGTACATATAATCTGCTTCCAGCGTGGTAACATCGGCCCTTAAATCCTCAACCTCAGTTTCTAGTTTGTCAATTTTTCTTGTGGCTTTTTCGGCATAATGACTGTTCCATACATAAAGCACACCCAGCGCTAATGCAAAAGCAATTTTTGGCAAGTGCTTTACTGGAAGGCCTGTTTCTAAGTTTCCAGCAATTTTTAGCTTTGCCAAAAGGCCGAACAATCCACCACCTTTGGTGCTAGATTTTTCATTCTTTTTCGCTTTAAATTTATTTGCCGCCACTTCCGTTTACTTATATTTTTTCGGCAATACGAAGTTTCGCACTTCTTGCCCTGTTATTCACTTTCAACTCTTCTTCATTTGCCTCTATTGGCTTTCTGTTGATTGCATTAAATGGCTTCAACTGATTTCCAAAAAAGTCTTTCTCTACTTCACCAAACACTTTCCCTTTATTGATAAAGTTCTTCACCATTCGGTCTTCTAGCGAATGATAAGATTCTACTACCAAGCGACCTCCAGGCTTAATCACCTCAGCCGACTGTTCTAGAAAATCTTCCAATGCCCCCATTTCATCGTTTACTTCGATGCGGATGGCCTGAAAAACCTGAGCATAATATTTATACTCTCTATGCCTGGGTGCCAATCGATCCAATAATTGAATCAGATCTTTAGTGGTCTTGAAGGGGTTTGAGAAACGTTCCGAAACAATAGCCGCAGCTAAAGTTTTGGCATTTTTAACCTCTCCGTAAATACCCAAAAGCTTATGCAACTGCTCTTCTGAGTACTCATTCACCACATCAGCAGCAGTAAGCGAGCCATTCAAATCCATCCTCATGTCTAAATCAGCTTCTGCACGGGTAGAAAACCCGCGCATTGGCTCATCAATTTGATGAGAAGAAATTCCCAAGTCCGCCAAAATCCCGTCTACCTGCTTCACCCCGTGTAACTTGAGGTATCGCTTGATGTGCCTAAAATTGGCTTGTACAAATGTGAAAGAACGATTATCTATTTTTTCCGCATTAGCTCTGGCATCAGAATCTTGGTCGAAACCAAAGAGCCTGCCTTCACTATTTAAATGCTTTAAAATTTCGGTTGAATGTCCGCCACCCCCAAAAGTGACATCTACATAGGTTCCATTTGGCTTGATAGAGAGGCCATCAACGCATTCCTTAAGCATAACTGGCACATGATACTCTGACATAGTTTATTTATTCTTCTGCCAAAAATTTCTCCGCCATCTTGGAGTACTCGCCTGCGTCTTGGATGAGGTATTCCTCATATTGATCAGGATTCCAGATTTCGATTCTATTTCCCAACCCCACAAGCACCACTTCTTTTTCAAGACCCGCATACTCCATCATTTTTTTAGGGATGTTGATTCTTCCTGCTCCGTCCAACTCAACATCTACATTTCCTCTAAAAAAAGTTCTTTGGAATCTGCGATACTCCTCACTGAATTCGCTTAAGCCCTTTATCTTCGCATAAATCTTTTTATACTCGATCATAGGATATAGCACCAAGCAAGGCTCAAAGCCTCGTCTTAGCACAAGCTCTTCCGATGCATTATCTGGCAATGCAGCTCTTACCTTTGAAGGTAAAGCCAACCTGCCCTTTACATCGAGCTTACAATCATATTCACTAGTAAAAAAAGCCATTACACACCTGAACCTTTACAAAAGTAAGATTTTTTCCCACACTTCACCACTTTTCCTCACTTTTCCCCACTTTTTATGAAAAGTATCTTTTTCTATGCAGAAAAACAAGTGTGATTGAAAAATATAGTCAAGGAGATTAGTGAGCTAAAAACACTATCTAGATCAAAATGAAAGGGTTTTTAATAAGAGACAAGATGCCGTTTGCAGTTCTTTTTGTCTACAAAACAGGCGAGGTGAATAATTTGAAGAGTGAGAATTAAATGGTCGGAATGGAATAAAAACAGCCCCAATCACTCGATTTTTAGTACATGTGGAGTAAAGTGGGAGAAGAAACAGACTTAAAAGACTCGACTAATGGGGATTTATGGTTTAGTGGAGAAAATCAGTCTAAAGCATCTATAATTTCCTGATTATGCTGCCCTAATTGAGGGGGTGGACTGAGCGAAAGGCGATCGAAGCCTGAGGCAACAAAAGAACGCAAACCAGTAAGTCCATCTGTCTTCAGAAACCAGTGGGATTCTCTTTGATCAAGCGCCTCTTTTACGGTGGTCACTAGTCCTGCTGGTACTTGTTCATCAACCAATGTTTCCAACAGTTCTTCTGAAGCCCAAAGTTCAATTTTGCCCGAAAGCACTTCATTTAATTCTTCTCTATTCACCACCCTTTCTTGATTAGTAGAAAACTGAGCTATATCACTAATTTCCAGAATTCTACAGAGGTTTTTGAACTGCTTGTCATTGCCCACAGCTAGCAATAGTTGACGACCGTCTTTGGTAGAGAATAACTCACCATAAGGTGCGATATTCGGATGGAGATTCCCCATAGACTTTGGCTCATTTTGTCCTACTAACCAATTAGCACCCTGATTTACCAAAGCACTGATTGCAGCATCAATTAAAGCTACCTGAACAAATTTTCCATGCCCGTTTTCCATACGTTCAATCAAAGCCACCAACAAAGCTTCTTTTAATTGATGCCCAGCCAAAACGTCAATTAGCGCTACAGGCATTTTTAACGGATTAGCTCCCTGCTCACCATTAATACTCATAAAGCCCGATTCTGCCTGAATTACCGCATCATACCCTACTTTTGGGTTATCGAGTCCGTAGCCGGTAATTTGACCATAAATAAGTTGCGGGTTAAGCGCTTTCAGGGTTTCGTAATCAACACCTAGCTTTTCAGCATCTCCAGATTTATAACTAGCAATTACGATGTCTGCATTCTTGACAAGCTTATAGACTATTGCCCTTTCTTCCTTATTACTTAGGTCGATCGATAAGGATTTCTTCCCCCAGTTTACTGAAGTAAAGTAAGCCGAAACGGTACCATTTCTTTTTTCTCCCTTAAACAACCAAGACCGAGTAACATCACCCCCTGTTTTTGGGCTTTCTACTTTTATTACTTCTGCTCCTAATTCTGCAAAAAACTGCCCAACACTTGGCCCAGCCAAAACAGAAGCTAGCTCAATTATCTTTATTTTCTTCATTTTTATTAGTGTGGGTAGAGGGCTCTGGAAAAAAATAAAGTTTTGAATAAGGTCTTTTCCCTGAAAGGTTGTTAATTCAACATCTGCCGTAGCATGATTAAGCATTTTGCTATGGCGACCAAACAAATATACTATTAACTAACTGAACAGCGCCATGCCTTAAAGTATGGCGTTGTTTTTTATTTAGACCGCTCTATTGTATATGTAACCAACTGAGAAAGAGAGTCTCTATAAACGCTTGGCTCAAATGTTTCTAAAATTTGTTTCGCCTCTTGGTAGTATTGGTTCATTACTTTTTGAGCATATTCAATACCACCAGATTCTCTAACAAAGCCAACCACTTCATTCACTTTTTTGGAATGATCTCCTTTACTTTTTACAGTTCGAATGATTTTTCGTTTGGTGCTATTGCTAGCATTTTGCAAAGAGTAAATCAAAGGCAGAGTCATTTTTTGCTCCTTGATATCGATCCCCAGCGGCTTGCCCACTTCCTCAGTACCATAGTCGAAAAGATCGTCTTTGATCTGAAAAGCCATCCCGACTTTTAAACCAAACTCTCTCATTTTATCTATGTCTTCTTGAGAAGCATTGGAAGCGGTAGCACCTACAGCACAACATGAAGCAATGAGGGAAGCGGTTTTTTGACGAATAACATCGTAATAAATGTCTTCAGTAATATCCAAGTTTCGGGCCTTTGCCATCTGAAGCAATTCACCTTCACTCATTTCGCGAACAGCCCTAGAAACTATTTTTAGGAAATCGAAATCTTCATTATCTACAGATAGTAATAAGCCTCTTGAAAGCAAGTAATCACCTACCAAAACGGCTATTTTATTCTTCCATAGGGCATTTATTGAAAAGAAGTCTCTTCGGTAATTGGAGTCATCTACTACATCATCATGAACAAGCGTGGCGGTGTGGAGCAGTTCTATGAGTGATGCTCCTCTATAAGTTCTATCTGAGATTTTGCCCGTTACACCTGCCGCTAAAAACACAAACATAGGCCTCATTTGCTTGCCTTTGCGCTTTACAATGTAGCTCATGATTTGATCGAGCAGAAATACTTTACTCTTCATGAATGATCTGAATTTCTGTTCGAATTCAACCATTTCACTAGCAATGGGGGCTTGTATTTCGGAAAGCTTTAATGCCATATCAGTAGAGTGCCACAATATTAACAGGTAATGGCTCAACGGCAAAGAGAGGGAAGTTTTATTTGCTAAGAAAAGTGTAACCTAACTACTTTAGGAATTGCACATTGAGCTTGGCTTCTATTTATTTCTTAGCCTAAAATCAAAAGCAAATGAAATATAAGAGTCGTTGCGGGCAGTTTGTACATCTTTACTAAACCAATGAAACATTATTTTAAATGTTGTTTTCTCATTACCTGTAGCCCAACCCGCCCTAAAAGTACTTACCCAAGGCATTTGCCTACCAGTATGGGGGCTATCATTGTTGAACAAACTTCCTGAAACTGTAATGTCATGAATAACATAGGATACTCCGTAACCAAATACTACATAGCCCAATTTGCCTGGGTTTTGACTTCCAATCACAGCATTAACAAAAGGTGACTTTCTTAATGCGTTGATTATACCCATTCTAAAATCCACGTTCTGAGCAATATTAGTATGCCCAGTTCCCAGAGAGGCAGACGATGAACTGATGAAATCCATACTTTTTGGCACCAAAGTAAACTGTCTATTGTATTCAGCAGTGGCATTTAACACCAAAGCTGTTTTAATCTGATACTGCCAGCCTCTTGGTTGTTTAAACCCTACCGCGTTATGATACCACTTCTGCAAAGCTTCAGCGCCAGATGCCTTGCCTGTAGTACCCAACACCAGACCATACTTAAACCTAGAATGTTCATTTTTGAATTTTGACTTAGAAATCCCTGCGTACAAAAGCCCAGCATAAGGTCGATCTAATTCAGAAATTTCGTCATAAAGCAAATCATCTGGGGTATAAAACTTATGAGAAAGCTCTATGTCAATAATCTCCTTGTTGCTAGAATCTGGTTTATTCGGAACAAAACGGTAATGAAAAAGAAAGCCATTTGAATAATACTCATCGTTCCTGTTTAGCAAGTAAACATCATTCTCAGTAGTAAAAGAAAACTCAGATTTACGATAAGCGTTTTGCCCCAAAAGTGGAAAGGCAAGGAGCAGCGATAGAAAAATAAAGACAGACTTGATTACAGTGATGTTTAATTTGAGGCGCTAAAGTCTCAATTATTTATAATTTTAGCCAATGTATTGAGGGCAAATGGATAAAAAGAATTTGAAAATTGAGCAGCAACTGAATAAACGCACCCTTTTGGGCAACAAACGGAGCTTAACGCTTACCGATGAAAAGTTGGTAGACTTTAGCTCTAACGACTATTTAGGGCTTTCAAGATCGGAGGGGTTAAAAAATCAAATTTTAAGTAACTATGAAAAATTATCGCCCAAAAACGGATCAACGGGATCGAGGCTACTAACAGGCAACTCATTACTAGCTACACAAACAGAATCAGAATTAGCCAAATTGTTTGGGTACAATGCCTGCCTTATTTTTAATTCGGGCTATACCGCCAACTTGGGTTTTTTCTCTTGCTTGCCACAACGGGGGGATACTATTTTGTATGATGAACTTTCTCATGCTTGTATAAAAGATGGCAGTCGTTTGAGCTTGGCCAAATCAATGCCTTTTAAGCATAACGACTTAGAAGACCTTGAGCGAAAACTAAAATTAAGTGAGGGCGAAATTTATATCGCTTGCGAGGCAGTTTATTCTATGGATGGTGATTTTGCTCCTTTGAAAAAGCTCTGCCTACTTTCTGAAAAATATAACGCCAAACTGGTTGTAGATGAAGCACATAGTACTGGGGTATTTGGTAATAACGGAGCTGGACTAGTAGCCGAGTTAGGTTTGACGGAACAGGTTTATGCTACAATCTTCACTTTCGGGAAAGCCATGGGTATTCATGGTGCATGTGTAGCATCAAACCAAATGGTGATTGATTACATTATTAATTACTCACGACCTTTTATATATACGACCGCCCCATCTTCATTTGAGTTTATTGCCATACAGCAGGCTTTTAAGTTTCTGAAGAACACACCTAAGTTAGGTAGTGATTTAAAAGAAAATATTATTCTATTTAATCAAGAACTAAAGGTTCAGCGCCCAGCGCGCTATTTATCAAATAGCGCAGTACAAGTTGTAATAACATCTGGCAACCAAAAGGCCAAAACTACGTCAAAGCAGCTGAAAGAAATGGGCTTCGATGTTCGTCCCATACTTTCTCCTACTGTGCGCGAAGGAGAAGAGCGGCTGAGAATATGCTTACATAGTTTTAACAGTAAAAAGGAAATAATGAGTTTGGTGCATGGCCTGAATTCCTTACTTTGTTGAAAGCGGAAGCTAGAGGAACAATTTTTATCATATCTTTGGGGTTTTGAAAAACTGAATGAAGCCAATAGGCAAAGACTACGTAAAGAAAAAGTACGATCAGGTAGTTCCAGGAGGAATTGACGAGTGGCCTGTCGTGAGCTTAAGTAATAACAGGGAAGCCTTTATTAAGGAGGTGACTGCTGAAAGTATTAAGCGTATAAAAAAACTGACCCCTAAACGTTCGAGCCTAATTGAGGAAATAGAGACTACTCTTTTTAGGGAGAAATTAAGGGTAAAAAGGAATCCTTGGGCCGTTGACCCACCAGATGAAGCTGATTTTCTCCAATCTATAAAAGATAGGCTTCTTGAAATCTCAAGTAACGAGGACAAAGAAGACATTGACGAAACTTTAGAGGATATTCTCTCTGAGATTATAGAGCGCTATGCTAGCGAAATTGCAGGCAACTTCAAGAAGTCACGGTATAGAATGGCCCGCTCCATTGTTACTTTTGGTTTTGCCAGATTGTTGAATGCATCTCGTGCAAGAGGCTTTTGGTCAATTTTTAGCACTAGATTTTCGCTGCAAGACAAAATTCATATTACAGGTGAAGTAGAAGAATTACGCACCTTGGCAAAAAAGGGAACTATCATTATGGTTCCTACCCACTTTAGTAACCTAGATTCTATTTTGATTGGGTGGGTAATTAGTGCCTTAGGCCTTCCTGCCTTTATTTATGGCGCAGGTTTAAACCTCTTCAACATAAAAATATTCGCCTACTTTATGGAAAGCCTTGGGGCGTATAAAGTAGATAGAAGAAAGAAGAATTTGCTCTACCTAGAAACCCTAAAGAGTTATTCAAGCCTTGCAATTCAGAAAGGCTGCCATAGCTTGTTCTTTCCTGGCGGCACCCGTTCTCGTTCTGGGCAAATAGAAAAGAGGCTAAAACTTGGCCTTCTGAGTACAGCAATTGAAGCCCAACGTGTCAATTATCAGAAAGGAAAAAGAGACGGCCTTCATAAAATTTTCATTGTTCCAGTAACGCTCAACTATAATTTCGTACTTGAAGCCCCTTCACTTATTCGTGAATATTTAAGGTTGAAAGGTCAAGAGCGTTATTATATCGAAAACGATGAGTATTCAACTTCATATAAGATTTCCGCTTTTCTACTAAAGTTCTTTACCAAAGGCTCAGATATTTCAGTATCCATTGGTCGAGGCTTAGATGTTCTAGGAAACTATGTTGACACAGATGGCAACAGTTACGACAAAAGTGGTCGCCAAATAGATACACAAGAGTATTTTACTAAGGATGGGAAAATCATTTCGCATGATCAGCAACGCGAAGATGAGTATACAAGAATGCTGAGCGATAGAGTTGTTGAAGAGTTTCATCGAATTAACAAGGTGTTTGCCAGTCATTTAGTAGCTTTTGTAGCCTTCGAAATGTTTCAGAAGAAATTCAACAAGCTGGATTTATACAACTTATTGAGGATTCCAGAAGAAGATCAGATCATTCCTTATGATGAATTCAAAACCGTTTTTGAAGCCGTTTTAAGGAGGGTTCATGAAATGTATAATAAAGGTGAAATTAGTGTGTCGCCTTATCTTACCGGAGACCCTGACAAGATTATTTCACATGGCTTGGCCAACGTGGGTATGTACCACGCAAAACGCCCGTTAATCAAGAACAAAAAAGGCGATATTAGTACCCAAGATTTAAATTTGCTGTTTTATTATCACAACCGCTTAGTAGGTTATAACCTTGAAAAGTATGTCTAAGGAATGTGTTGGGGTTATCGGGTCGGGCAGTTTCGGAACAGCCGTAGCTAATATTCTTTCAAAGAATTCGAAAGTATTGCTATACGCTCGAAACATTGAAGCAGTCGAGAAAATGAAATCTTCACGTATCTCGAATGGCCAGCAGCTTAGTGAAAATATTACCGTTACAAATAGCTTAGAGGAAGTTGCCAAAAGGTGCAACGTCATCTTCCCTGTCGTTCCATCTTCTAATTTCAGAGAGATGATGCGTCAGTTTGCCCCTTACCTCCACCCTTACCATGTTTTAATTCACGGTACTAAAGGGTTAGACTTGATACTTCCTGAAGATGCTTCCGCAGACTTTAAATTAGGCCGCTCAAACATTAGAACAATGAGCGAAGTAATTAGAGAAGAAAGTGTGGTTGTTCGTGTGGGCTGTATGGCAGGCCCCAACCTTGCAAAGGAATTGGCTTTAGGCCACCCTGCCGCTACTGTAATTGCCTCGCCTTTTAACGAGGTAATTAATGAAGGCAAAAGATTACTGAGATCAGAAAAATTCCAGATTTATGGTAATCAAGACCTCAAAGGGGTAGAACTCTGTGGTGTACTTAAAAACATTATTGCAATTGCATCAGGCATTATTTCGGGCTTGGGCTTTGGCGATAACGCCAAAGGCTTATTAATCAGTAGAGGTTTGGTTGAAATGATCTACCTAGGCAAAGCCTTAGGGGGTGAAATATCTTCTTTTATTGGATTGGCAGGAATTGGCGACTTAGTAGCTACAGCCTCGAGCCAAACCAGCCGCAACTACACCATTGGTTTTAAACTAGCACAGGGAAAAACCATGAATGAGGCAATTGCCGAAATGGAAGAAACTGCTGAAGGGGTTAATACCATCAGAATTATTAAGCAATTGGCCGATGCCCAAGGAATTAAACCTTTAATTACCGATACGCTCTATAAAATTCTTTATGAGGACATGAAGCCACAAGATGGTTTGAGTTATCTTATGAAGTATCCTGGCAATATCGATATCGACTTCCTTTAAGAACCCAGTCTTAAAAACATCTCTTTCCTATTCAATCCGATTCGCCTTTTTGAGTTATATTAAGAGAAAGGCTTTCTAATTCTAAAACTTATAAAACTCGAAAGGCACCATATCATTCTTCTTTGTTTGGCCCTATGGTCTTCATTTTCGCTTTGTGCCCAAAGCAGAAAGGTCAAGTATGACACTTTACAACTGCCCAAAAACACCACTATTATTTTAAAAGATGCCAGGCTTACCTTCGACAAAGACACTACCCTTATTTTACCAGACACCGTTTTTTACAAAGTAAGTGGCAATTTCTATCAACGCCTTCACGGAAAATGGTCGCAACGTAAGTTTACAAAAGAGCTTTTCGACCTCCTTTTTTCATTACCCTCAGATGATTTTAAGATTGACTCCACACAGTTGGTAAAAAGTGAAAACCCCTTTAAAGATTATAAAGACAGAACCATAGGCAACATTAGTCTGACTAAGCTTAAAGCATTGGGCACGCGACTAGATAAGCCAGAAGAAAAACCAAAATCCTTTGTTCAGAAAACAGGCAATACCATCAATTTCAACACCAGAGAACGGGTTATTCTGAACAACCTACTGTTCACCAGTGGTGATGTGGTTGACCCGTTGATTATAGCAGATAGTGAAAGGATACTTCGTGAACTGCCTTATATCAAAGATGCTAGGATATATCTAAAACCAAGGCCCGATAACCCCGATATTGTTGATGTAGAAATTATCACAAAAGATGTACTCGCTCTTTCATTCGACCTTGAAGCACGAGATTTTGACTCGGGAATTTTGCGAGTAACCCATAAAAACATTTTTGGGTCTGGCCATGAAATCGACAATCGTTTTGCTGTAGACAATTCTTCTGATCAGAAGTTCAGCTATCAAGTGCGATACAGAGTGCCCAACATCAAACGATCCTTTGTTTCATTTGAAGCCAATTATGCCAATACCGTAAATCAGGACTTTACCAGCATAAAACTCCAAAGAGAATTTGTTTCACCTAAAATCAAGTTTGCCGGTGGTTTAGAAATCAGTAACCAAAGACTTCGCTTTGGAGAGCTATCAAACATTGTTTCGGATAACGAATTTGATGTTCAGACTATTAATGAACGTTACGACTATCAGGATTTTTGGCTAGCTCGGGCTTTTCCACTGAACTTAAAAGACCCTATTCTTAATGAACGAACACGGCTTATATTTTCAGGAAGGGTTTCAAACATTAAGTTTTCTCTTAGACCCGAGGTTGACATCAACCTAAATCAACAATATCACAATCGTACTTTAACCATTGCATCCGTAGGTATTTCTCAAAGAAGGTACTTCAAAGATCAATTGATTTTTGGGTATGGAAGAACAGAGGATATTCCATATGGTGTTCAGGTTGAATTACTAGGAGGCTATGAATGGGGTGAATTCGACAACCGTTATTTTCTTGGGGGAAAAGTTGGGCGCGGTGGATACGTAGGAAATTTAGGCTATTTTTTGGGTTGGTTCTCACTTGAGAGTTTTCTGAAGAATAAAACATTTGAACAAGGTTTGTTCCAAGCAGACTTTAGGTTTTTCAGTTCTTTAATAGACTTAAAGCGATGGAAATTCCGACAGTTCATCAATGTTAACTACACCTATGGTATAGACCGATTTCCGAATGAATACATCGATATTAGAGATAAAAATGGGATTCGTGGACTTGAAAGCAATACGCTCAGAGGTTCTCAGCGCTTCTTAATCAATATTGAAACCGTAAGTTTCACCCCTATTGAGTTAGTAGATTTCAAACTGGCAGTTTTTGGTTTCTATGATTTAGGAATGATCAACAACGGTCAGCGTAATATCTTCAGTGAAAAGGCACAATCTGGGATTGGTTTGGGTTTTAGAATTAGAAATGACAACCTCACCTTTAAAGCCATAGAAATTAGACTGGCCTACTACCCTGATGCCCCAATTGGAATCCCTATGACAGACCTAGACTTATCGGGGAACAGTGGCTTTAGTTTCTCTGACTTCTTAATTGCACGCCCATCTCCGAGCGCTTTTAACTAATGATTATTCCTGCTTTTTAAACTGATCCATGTGCTTCAAACGCTCAAGCAAAGTAGGGTGTGAGTAATTCACAAAAACATAGGCTGGATGCGGAGTAAGGTTGGTTAAGCTATCTACCGACAACTTTTTTAAAGCTGATTGCAAAGGCCCAGGATTGTAGGTGGTAGAAGCGTACGCATCAGCTTCAAACTCATTTTTTCTGCTGATTACATTCATTAGAACACCAGTAAGCTTTGAAATAGGGGTATACAATAAAGCAAAAGCGACAAGATTTAAATGAACCGACATACCGTCAGCACCTAAGGCCATTGAAAGGTTTTCATTAAAAATAAGTAGAGACAACACATAAAGGGTAATTGCCATCTGTATTACAGATATGATCATACTGCCCACAATATGTTTCTTTTTAAAATGGCCTACCTCATGTGCTAAAACAGCCACCAGTTCTTCATCAGATTGTTTTTCGATAAGGGTATCAAAAAGGACAATCTTCTTTTTCTTACCCATTCCAGAAAAAAATGCATTGGCCTTACTCGATCTTTTCGAGCCATCTATTACAAAAATACTATCCAACGGAAACTTAACTCGATCGGCATAAGCGTTGATCTTATCTTTCAGTTCTCCATCTGCCAAAGGAGTAAGTTTGTTAAATAGAGGTAATATAAGCGAAGTATAAAAAATGCTCATAAACAGAGAGAAAGCAGTAATCACTATCAAGGCATACACCCAAAACTGCTCATGCCATTCAAAAATTAGCCACAACAATACATAGCCAAGCCCTCCACCCAAAATAGCTACCAAAACATATCCTTTGACCTTATCTAGCCAAAATGTTTTTAACGAAGTTTTATTGAAGCCAAACTTCTCTTCAATCACAAAAGTTGAATACAGTTCAAAAGGAATATTAATGATATCGGAAACGATAAAAAGAACGCCAAAGAATATCAACGAATGGACTATTGGGTCTTGAAAGTGGTCAGACAGCCAAACATGTAAGTCTCCAAAAAGACCAAAAGCAAGAACGAGTACAGTAAGCGAAGTGCTAAACGCGGTAGTAAGAAATGAAAATTTCGATCTGGCTTTTAAATATCGTTGTGACTTGGCGTACTCTTCTTGGGGATAAATACCTTCTAGTTCCTTTGGCAGTTTGCTTTTAGCCGATTTCATATTAAAGAAATCGAGTAGCTGATCAAAAAAGTAATCAACCAGAACAATTCCTATAATAAGGTACAGCAGTTGAACCGAAGACATGTCAACTTAATTTTTCGGGCACGGAATTGTCCATTTATCACGAGGTAGCCTTAAAGGTTTACCCCACTGAAACAGATAAGAAATAGAGATTTCATGCGCTCCTCCACTTGCATTACTCAATTCTGACAAGGTGTAATCGTAGCTATAACCAAAATTAAAATCGTTGGTAGTTACCCCAAAAGAGAAAATGAGTGCCTCATTGTTGGGGAAGTTTTCGAAAGTTTTGATGGGTAGACCTCTGTACTGTAATCCTAAATTAATTGGCTCTAAGTGCAAAAAGAATCCAGCATCTAACTGACTGAATTCACCTTGAGTTTTGTACTGAAAAATAGGCGTAATGCTTCTTTCCTTTCTAGTATAGGTAAGATCTCTTCTTAGCGCCCCTTCCTTCAACATAATTTTATAACCCCCATGAATACTAACTCGCTGATTCAATGGGCTATCGCCATCCAATAGCGACTGATTAGGCTCTGTTAAATGTTGCACAGAAGCACCTAGAAATAAATTTCTAGAATAGAGTATCCCCCCAACACCAAGGTCTAAATAATTGACGTTCAAATTACTACCCGTTACACTCGGATCTCCTGGTAAATTGGGGTCAAAACCAGTAACTGGATTAATTTGGCTTGCAAAAACAAGGTCAGTAAAATTGGCATTCCGCATAAAATAATTAGCCTGAATACCCGGACGGAAAACAATATTATCTGAAAGTTTAAGCTGATAAGCGTAAGTAAGCCCAACATTAGTGCTTTGTAAACCTGCTACCCCTTCTCTATCCGTGGTCATTATAAAACCAACACCACTATTATACCTTTCTAAAAAATGGTCGGCATAAAATGAAAACGTAACGAATGAAGCATCAAGTGAAGGCCATTGATTTCTATAGTTAACCCCCACACGAGTAAAAGCAGATGCTCCAGTAAAAGCAGGGTTGATATATAAGGGTGCTGCATAGAATTGTGAGAACTGAGGATCTTGGGCTTTTGCCTGTCCTAATCCTACTCCCAATATGGCAATCAGCAAAAATAAAGTTTTGCGCATTTAAACTTTTAACCTTTAACGTTTGAGTCCCCTCAAACTATTGTGAAACGTAAAGTTATTTTTTTTCCCCGAAACCCAACACTCAAAGCCTACCTTACTCAAGAATTCCCTTATCTTAGGGCTGGTTTTAAGGAGCGATGAATATAATAAAAACTCTGTTAACCACGTAATAGGGTTGTGTTTTAGCTTTGATGTTTTATAATTAGATAACATTTGGCGTGGTAAGAAAAACTCGCATTTTATTCCTTTTATTAGGACTCACTTTCACAGTACTGGCAAATGCCCAGAACTTTACGCGTCATAATTGGTATTTCTCCAACAATGATCAAGCACTTATTTTCGGAAAAGAACAGGCTGCAAGATCCTTTCTGGAAGATGGAAAACTACCACAAACTAATATAGGTGAAAAGTTAACAGCCACCGATCCAACAACAGGTGACCTTCTTTTTTATTCTGACGGGATCAATATTTATGACGCTACTCACTCCATTATGGAGAATGGAAGTGGACTAACTACAGACCCAAATAGTATTCAACCACTGGCTTTAAGCCCAGTACCCGGTGCTGGAAACGAATCACGTTATTACGTTTTTCACCGTAATGCTGCCGGCACAATATTATACACCTTAATCGACATGAGTTCTCAAGGAAACAGGGCAAATGGCCCTCCAGCAGGAGCAGTTGTAATAGGTAGTGAAAACCAACCGACAGGAATTATTAGCCGAGGCGATGGTATGCTCACGGTAGCTTCAGGCGATATGACTCAATTTTGGTTAGTAACACAAAACAACACCAACGGAAATTTCGAGATTCATGAAATACCAATGGCTGGCCAACCTTTTGACCCACAAGGTGCCCCTACGGTTTTAGCCGTTAATGTTCAGGCAGCACATCTTTCATTAAACCCTATGGGTACTCAAATTGCAGTTCGCCCAAGAAATAATGCCAACATTCAAATTTTAGATTTTAACCGAGATACTCCTGAGTTAATGTTCAATCGCTCTGTGGCTAATTCGTTTGTACCAAACCAAACCTTAACAGGCTCTATCGGTTGGTCAAATGATGGGACTAAACTTTATTTCAGTAGAAATTTAGCTGCTTCAGGTAACCTTTATAGAATAGACTTGGCCGATGCAATGGCTTCTGTAGAACCAGTATTTAGTAATCCACTGGGAGCGAGTCAAAGTGTTATGCTTGCACCTGATAGTTCGCTATACCACATATATAGAGAAACTGCAGCTGGACCAAGGTTATTAGCCAGAATCAACCAACCTGACAGTGCGCTAACCGCATTAGACTATGAGTCATCCCTTTTCGAAGGTACTGATCCTGCCTCTGATTATTTTCAGCAATTCATGCCACCTGCGGCCATTGGCCCAACAGTTACCATCTCTGAAGATGGTGATTATTGCATGAATACACCAGTTCAGTTTTATGTAAATATTGATCCGTCAACAGCCATTCCTACTTCTTACTCTTGGGATATTCAACCCTTTGGAATTACTTCAAATGCCATCGCCCCTATTTTCACTTTTGAAGAAGCGGGAATGTACATGGCCACACTTACGGTAGAATTTGATGGTATAGGGACAGTTATTTCCAATACACTCATGGGTGAAATCATGGAAAACGACATTCAGGTATCACTTCAAGACACCACTATTTGTGAAGGCGAAACACTAACATTGGATGCCGAACCTCAGAGTGGAGGACAAGGCCAACAAGGAGGTGCTACTGGAGGTCCGTTTGAATACCGTTGGAATACTGGGGAAACCACCTCATCAATTGATGTTACGGAAGCAGGCAACTACTGGGTAGTTATTACACCAACCACGGGTTGCCCAATTTATGAAACCGTTGAAGTCACGGTATATGGTGACGAAAACCCAACGGCTAACATATGGTATTTCGGAAATGGAGCGGGAATCGACTTTAATGAAGTGGATGGACTCCCTCCTCCACCAAGAAGCATTACAACTGCGCATGCCATGGATGCACCAGAAGGAACTTCTACCATATCCGATGCCAATGGACAAGTATTGTTCTACACCAATGGAACTACCGTATGGAATGCTGACAATGATATTATGCCAAATGGAATCGGTATTGGAGGCGATTCTACATCAACCCAAGCTGTAGTCATTGTTCCGTTTGAAGATGACGAAACACTCTTCTATGTATTTACTACAGAAGAAGTGCATGGCGACAACACCTATATGCTAAAATATTCAGTTGTTGACCTAAAAGAAGAAAATGGGCTAGGTAATGTAATTTCAAAAGACAATGTGCTCTTTACTAGAAGTACTGAAAAACTGATCGCCTTAGAAGGTGGTGGCGGTTACTGGCTAATGGCGCATGAGTACGGCACAAACACGTTCAGAGCATACCCAATTACAGCCGATGGCATTCTACCTCCAGTACTCTCTTCTGTCGGGTCAATTCATAGCATTAACGATGCTTTAAGTGGTCAAGCTGGAATGAAGTTTTCAGGTGATGGTTCGCGAATAGCAGTAGCATTAATAGAAGGCTCTGAAGACTACGTTGAACTTTTCAGTTTTGACGCAACTACAGGAGAAGTTACAGATTTCCTATATCAAATCGATATTTCGGAGGGCGGCCCAAGCGCAAGTGATCAAATCTATGATGTTCATTTCTCACCTCAAGGCGACAAGCTTTTTGCCACGCTTAACAATCGAAATGGTGGAGCACCAGGAGGTCGAATTCTAGAATATAGAATTGATTCTGCATCTACAGAAGCTACTCGATTGGCCTCAAAAACGAATATAGCAACCAGCGCAACAGTTACTGTAAACTATGGTGCTATTCAAACTGGGCCTGATGGGCAACTATATGTAGCTATGGAAATTCCAGGTAATCCTTCAGGAACACCATTCGTTGGAGCCATCAATGCAAATGAAGATACCGCTTCAGTTTCTGTTTTTAACCAAATGCAGGTACCATTAACCACAGGAAACTCTAGATTAGGCCTACCTAACTTTGTTCAGAATAATGTGAATCCGCCTATGCAGCCCTCTATGTCTGCACCAGACAGCACCTGTGTAGAAGAAAGAATCGAGTTATCAGGCGTAGGAACCTCAGATATTGACGAATTCCTTTGGACCATAATAGACGATGCAAACACCACAGTGTTCAGCGCTTCTGGCCAAGACACTGCCTATGTTTTCCCTCAGGGTCAGGCCGGAAGATTTGACATTTCCCTCAATATATCTAACCGATGTGGTTTTGATACCACCTTCGTTCAAACCATTGATGTATTCGATATTCCACCGAGACCAGCAGTACCTACCGCGGTAGTATTATGCGAAGGCTCTAGCCATGACCTTGATGCTTTAGGGGGTGACCCTGACGACCCATCTCTAAGTTTTGAATGGACAAATAGCCAAGGCGCGGTGGTGAGTAACACTCGATACTACACCGTTACTGAAGAAGAAATTTACACCATTACTATCACCAGTGTTGGTGGTGGAGGCTGTGTTTCTAGTGCCGATGTTTACGCAGCTCCTCCTTTTGAGATTGAGTTGCCAGAAACCGCAAACCTTTGTGAAGGAGAATCGCTAACATTAGATCCAAATGTCAATGCAAACAACTACATATGGACTAGAATCAACCCCGATAATTCTACAACTTCGCTTCCCAATCAAAGGACTGCCGATGTTGATAGTAGTGTTCCAGGTATATTCACATATGTAGTTTCCATCGAAGACCCAATTGCTCCGGGTTGTTTCGCCAATGACTCGACTGTAGTTACCATTAATGGATCACCAGATTTATCACGTGTGAGTAGCCAAGACGCTACTTGTCCGCAAGTGGGGCCAACTCCAAATGGTGAATTTGTATTTAATATTGGAGGCACTGGAAATTATAGCTATACGGTAAGTGATGCCACAGGTGCCACCGTAGCCCAAAACAGTTCGGTAGATGGACCAAATGATGTGTCAGTAACTGGTTTAGATGGTGGTATTTATTCCGTAAGCGTGGTTGATAATAGCACGAATTGCACCGATGAACTTACAGGCATTGAAATACAAAATAACAATTTCAATATTGTTCAACCTATAGCCACTACTGATGCTACATGCGATACTGCTGATGGAAGTATTACCATCACTTTAGATGACGCTAGTGTTTTCCCTGTAACCTATGTACTGACAAGAGATGAAGCAGGATTTACGCCTTTATCAGGAAACGCTGCTGCAAATGGCTTTGTAATTTCAGGTCTTGAAGGAGGTACTTACAATATTGAGGTAACTTCTACGGCTTTGGGTTGTACCGCCACCGCTGCAGACATTGTGGTAAACCAACCAACAGATGTTCAAAACCTTCAGATTTCTGGCACTACAGAGGTATGTGATGTAAATCCAAGCACAACACTGACTGCAACTTCGAATAATGGCACAAACTATACATGGATTGGCCCCAGCGGACCAGCAGGAAATACAGCCAGTATTACCGCAACCGAATCTGGCACCTATACCGTTACTGCGGATGCTCCAGGTGTAGCTTGCCCTACTTCTGAATCAGTTATTGTAACACTCACTGTTCAGCCTGATATAGAAATTATTCAGATTGGAGACGTTTGCGATGGTTCCTTGGTGTTAGAAGCTCAAATCAACAATGAAAACCCAAATGCCACCTACAACTTCGCTTGGTCTACAGGTGAAAACACTAGGAGAATTACAGTAACCGCTGATGGCACTTATGATGTAACCGTAAGAGAAGCGGGTGACTTAACTTGTACCGGAACCGACTCAGAAACCATTGATTTCCCTGAAGAATTAGAGGCTACTTTAAGTTCAAGCCCAGCCTGTGATGACGGACAGCCAATAACGCTTACTGTAGACATTCTATCTGGTAACGCCAACAACTTTACATGGACACGCAATGGTCAAGCAGCAGGAATTGGCAACCCGTTGGTAGTGAATGAAGAAGGATCATACACAGTTACTATTAGTGATAACAGCGGTTGTTCTATTGAAAGAAGTATTTTAATACGTAGAAGTGGAATTCCTGAAGGGCTTTTGCCTGATCTAGAATACTATTGCCCAACTTCTTCTAACGCACTTACCCTAACCGCAGGAATTGGTTTCGAAACCTATGAATGGACATTAAACGGTCAACCATTTGCTGGTGCTGACCAAGATTTAGTTGTAAACGCTGCGGGCATTTATCAAGTAACCATGACTACTGCCGCAGGCTGCGTCAGAGTAGACCAAATAGAAATTATTGAAAGCTGTGATCCAGTTATTTTGGCTCCAAATGTAATTGTACCCGAAGGAAACCCTCCAAATAATGTATTCTCAGTTGTGCCAAATGGTTTTGTGTCCGACTTCCAGATTTTCATTTATAGTCGTTGGGGCGAATTGATTTACCAAAGCAATGTGGTAGAATTCCAGTGGAATGGTACTTTCAATGGCCAATTAGTACCAATTGGCACTTATCCTTATGTCATCAAATTCAAAAGTAGATTCCAACCTGAAAGAGGTGAGTTTGAACAAAGGGGAGCCATAACTGTAGTTCGTTAGTCCGTAAATAATTGTTATTTTCGGGAATGACACGTTACATTTTTGCCATATCATTTCTATTTCTTTTTACCATTTCTAATGCTCAAGAAAAGAAAAGGGCACGCGATTATGGTATTGAAATTGGCGTAATGGCCAGAGGCAATCTCAATGCCATCACAGACGTTCCAGGAGTAAAAGTCGGCCACCAAACGCTCGTGAAAGGGGAAAGTATTAGGACTGGTGTTACCGCTATTCTACCCCATTCAGGAAATATCTTTCAAGACAAAGTTCCTGCAGCCATCTATATTGGAAATGGCTTTGGTAAACTGGCGGGTATCAGTCAGGTACAAGAACTAGGAAATCTAGAAACTCCCATTATTCTTACCAATACCCTCAGTGTTCCAATGGGTATTCAAGGAACAGTAAAATATACGCTTGGTTTAGAAGGAAATGAAAACGTACAATCTGTCAATGCAGTAGTTGGCGAAACTAACGATGGCTACTTGAATGACATTCGAGGAATGCATGTTTCTGAAAGCGATGTGATTACTGCCATTGAAAATGCAAGAACAGGCGTTGTTCCCGAAGGAAATGTTGGTGCGGGCACTGGAACAGTTGCCTTTGGTTTTAAAGGAGGCATTGGTACTTCGTCAAGAAAACTACCTGAGTCTCTTGGAGGCTATACTGTGGGCGTTTTGGTACAAACCAATTTTGGAGGTGTACTCACCATCAATGGTGCACCTGTAGGGAAAGAATTAGAACAATACCCTTTTGCTAATGCAATCAAAAAAAGCGATGGTTCCTGTATGATTGTGGTATTAACTGACGCACCGTTGGACGCCCGCCAGCTAGAACGAGTGGCTAAAAGAGCCATGATGGGCTTGGCAAAAACAGGTGGAATAGCCTCAAATGGCAGTGGCGATTATGTTATAGCAGCCTCCACCGCAGAATCCATGCGAATTCCTTATCAAACCAGAGAAAAATTTGATACTGGAGATGTTCTAAGAAACGATCATATGAGCTCTATTTTCATGGCAACAATTGAAGCGACAGAAGAAGCCATTATCAATTCCCTATTTATGGCAGAAACCTCTATGGGAAAAGATGGCCATACAATTCAAAAATTACCAATGGAAAAAGTGCTGCCGATTCTTAAGAAGTATGGAGCTATTAGGTAAGCCCAAAAGATTCATTTTTTTCTTGCTAAGACATACACTAAAACCAATCTTTTTTAGGAACAGAATCGAGATTTATGCCTTTTCTAGCTCCTTTTTTCTAGGAGTACTTTTCAGCCATATAATATTGTTTTGAGATGACGGTCGTTTCCATATCTTTATCAGTTCAATCGGATTCTACTAGTGCTATTGTTGAGAAGAACATATTTATTGTTTTTTCTACTCCTTTTAGGCCATTCTTCCTTCGCGCAGAATGACAGTTGGGGTAGGGAATTCTATGTAAGTTTATTTCCTCATGATGAACCTGAAAAAGCAGTCTATTTTCATTTTAGAGCTGAAGAACCTAGTACTGTAGAAGTTAATTTTGCCAATAAACAAAATATAACTTATAACCTTCCACCCGGGCAATCAAGCTTTAAGTTAACTCCAGAACAAGCCAGACTCATTACTACTTTTGTTTCCAATGGAGGAAATGTAAACACTTCAGCTCAGGTTATTTCTGATAATAAAATAATTTTTTCTTTTAGTAATTCGAGCATATATAGTGCTGATGCCACCATTGCCATGCCACTCGTTTCTGCTGGGCATCATTATATTGTTGCCGATGATTGGGAAGGAACCCTCGGAGGCCCACCACCTTATATTAGCCAAGTGAATATTATTGCAACAGGTGGTAAAACCGTACTGAGAATAATTTATCCTGATGGCACCGAAAAAGCGCTATTCCTTGATGCCATGTCTACCTACACAATAGAATCCACCAGTGATTTATCTGGTCTTGAAATCATTGTGTCAAAAGATCAAACCATAGTCCCTAGTAATGGGCCTCCACCACCACCAGGAGGAGTAGGGCTCCCGCCCATTTACTGTAACCCTGTGGTTGTTTATACAGGAAGTCAAAAACGACCTTTTGGTTTTTGCCCATTCCCCACATCTGGTAGTCACATAGTAGAATCGTTATCTCCCCTATCAACAATTGGAACAGAATACGTTTTAGCTCCATTCATTGGAAGAGAAGAGAAAAGATATCTATATAAATACATGGCAACTGAAGACAATACCACCATTCAAATCATCAACAACTTTGCCACCTCAACTGAGGTACTTGACAAAGGAAAATTCAAAATCATTCCTTCCGGTCTAGCTCTATCTCTTAAAGCTGACAAGCCTATTTTGGTAACTCAGCAGGCATTTGCACAAGATGGTTGTGATGCCTTTTCTCCTTTCAGATTAGGAGAAACAATGGGGTCGCCTTTTTCAATTACTCTATCTCCCTTCGAACAAGGTATTGAAGAAACCGTGGTCGAGATTGCAGAAACCAAAGACATTGTTAATCAATTTTTGAATATAGCTATCCCTACTATTGATGCTCCAAATTTCAGTATTTCGCCAAGTTCAGGTGCAATCAATTTTACTGAAATAGGAAACAGTGGGTTCTCGTATACCACCGTAGCAGTAGCACCCGATGTTTCCTATCGACTGAAAGCTGGCTCAGGTAAATTTACAGTAACCGAATATGGCTTTGGACCAGGTACAAGTTATGGCCAAAATCCTTTTCAGAATTTGAACAACCTTAGTTTCGAAGTGGCAATCAACGATCAACAATTGGGTATAGTAAAAGAGGATGCTTGCTTAAACTCTGAACTTGAGTTTAGCTTAAACTACCTCAAACCAGGGCTTGAAAGTACTTACAGTAATATAGAATGGGATTTTGGTGACGGCACCACCGCAGAGGGAATTAATGTTACCAAAACTTATGATGAAGCTGGACTCTACAGAATTTCAGCTACGGTTTTTACCGATGAAGACATCTGCCTAACTACACATACCTTGATTCGAGAAGTAGAAATCCATGAAATAAAAGCCGAACGGATAGAAGGCCCCACCTCACTTTGCCCATTCTCCGAAGGCATGGTGTATAGCCTCATTAAGGATGGTGATTATTTCTACAATTGGGAAATCATCGGAGGCATCATTGTTGGCGCAGACAACCGAGAAACAGTAACGGTTGACTGGGGACCACCCAATCAAGAGGCTATAGTCAGGGTATATGTGTCTGATGAATTCGGATGTGCCATTCCGGCCATAGAACTCGGTGTAGTTTTAGAGGCCAAAGATGAGCTAAACCCAGACCTGCCTTTTGGAAGCACTGAAGTTTGTTTCCAAGAAAGAAGCAGCCAAACCTATTACACGCCCCCAATTACAGGTGCAACTTTCGAATGGCATGTAGAAGGAGGAACCATTATTTCGGGTCAAAATACAACTAAAATTGAAGTGAACTGGACGCAGCCCAACGGCAAAGTGTCCTACACTCTATTTCAAAACTCTTGTTATGGAACCTCAGAGGAACTCAATGTCATCATTTACGAAGACCTCACTTTCGACATTCAAACCATTGATCTTTCTTGTTTTGCAGCCGATGATGGTAGGGCCAGCGTTTCAATTCATGGAGGAAAAGCACCTTACACTGTCAACTGGAGCAATGGGAAGGAATTAGCCCCTAGCGTTGGTAAATTAGCTGTTGGACAATATGAAGTAACTGTAACAGATGAAACTGGCTGTAGCTTAACTAAATCCTTTGAAATCACAGCGCCTGAACTACTAGAAGCCAGTGTAGAAATATTTAAGTTCTGTAATGGAGAAGCAGATGGTATCGTGAGTATTATTCCAAGAGGAGGTACTGCCCCCTACACCTATCATCTTTATGGAAGCACTAGCGGGAATAATTATGACAAAATAAGCAATAAACCAACCTACGAAGGCTTATTTGCGGGCGGTTATACGCTAGTGGTTACCGATAAACAAGGATGTACTTATAGTCACTATGTCCAAATTATTGACCCTGAACCGCTTCTATTAAGTGTAAGTGACAATGTTCCCATTTGCCCACAACAGCAGGACGGAACGATTTCAGTAAGTGTCACTGGGGGCACAGCACCTTATACTTATCAGTGGTCATCACACCCAAGTGTCAATGCGCCCACCATTTATGATGTAGGCAAAGGAACTTATCAAGTCATTGTTACCGATGCCAATGGATGTACTGTGGCCCGAGAGATTAAAAAAGAAGAAACTTACCCCAAGTTATTTGTTCCAAACATTTTCACCCCAGATGGAGATGGTATTAACGACACGTTCAAGCCAATATCCCCTTGCATTGTCAATTACCAAATCACAATTTTCAACCGATGGGGGCACCCCATTTTCATCTCTGAAACAGGTGGTGAATGGGATGGCACACAAGATGGAAAAGACCTCCCCGCTGGTACCTATATATATAGAATCGATTATTCAGATCCCATCAATCCCGAACTAGCGGCTCAAACCAAAGGCAGGGTGGTGATGTATAAGTAGATTGAGTTTTCTTATTTCTTCAGGGCAAACACATCAAATACTAACTGATCCTCATCTGGCTGATAATCAATTTGACGAGCAAAGTGCAAGCCCTCCTTACTCACAAAGACGGTTGGGTATTCATATACACCTCTGGGTAAATCGAGTTCATACATTTTTTCAAAATTTGAATTCGTTACGATGACTGAAAGCTTAAAACTACTTTTACCATGCTCATATTGCTCAGCGGTTCTCTCATGGAAAGCGATGCGATAATAGACATCCTTGTAAGGGTCGTAAATGTAGTTCATGTAAAAACCCTCCATGTTGGTGAGAGGGCCAATCTCTTTAAAACTATAACCATACAATGTAGGTATATCGTTACGCTTCGGAAGCGGTTTCAACTCTCCCATGTATTCAGATTTTACAGACTTACTTTCTTGAATGCTATCCAAATTTGAAATCGAAATAATATCCACTTCAGGTTTTTTTGTATAACTCAAACTGAACTCTTGAGTGTTAGGGTTAAATGCCAAAGAAGAGGCAAATGGAGTGAAAGCACCCCAGAAATTATTCAGCATTAAAGGTTGTGGAAGCGAATGGTACTCTCGTTCTCCCGTCTTCAAATTCAACTCAATCATATAGATCAGTCGCTGATCATCAAAAGGATTTGCACCTCCATTCTGAACAGGGATAAAAAGTTGATTACCATTTTTAAAAGCTTGGGAAATGGGTGAAATCATCATATGAAATCCTTGTTTGGATTGCTGCTTACTATCTTCTCCTATTCCAACATCATAGGAACGTAATTTCTCACCTTTAGCATTCATTAAGTGCACTCTACTTTGCCAATGGTTAAAAAAGAAAATGGAATCTGAATTTTGCATAAAGTGACCCATATTCGTAATTGTTCCAATTCCTTCTGGCCCATCTTTCAGAAAGCCTATCTGCTTTTCTATTTTACCTGACGAGTAATCAAAAACGTTTAAACTAACATTCAAATGATTAAAGATGGACAATTTGGTAGCTCCCCCTTCCTCAAAAGTCAAAATGGATTGGTTAAAAAGGGCCAGTGTACTGTCAAGATAAAAGACCTTCTCTCCTACTTTCTCAAGTTCAAATTTGCGTAAGGTATCATCAATTACATTGTCCTTCTGTGTTGAACAACCCCAGAAGGTTAGCAAAAACAGGATTAAAAAATACTTTTTATTTGAGTTCATAATTTCAAAAAGCATTCGACTAATATTTAGGAGAAACAATTCTGTTTTAGTGCTTAAACTTAAAAGACATGATCATCGGGTTTTCAGAAGTCAAGGCTTTTTCTATGGATTGACTTCCTTTTATAGCTTTCTCAAATTGAGGATTTTTGGATAGCATGTACCTGAGATTATCGGCATCAATGGCCGCATAAACGCGTTCGTTCTCAACCAAGATTGGAAGAATGGAGTCTTGTAAACCCTTGCTTATTTGAAGGTCAAGATACTGAGCTTCCCCTGATTTTTTATCTATCACTACGCCCAGTGTTCGATATGTGGGCAACAGTGTCATTTTACCAAAAATCCAATTCTCAGATTCTATATTCGTAAAATATATCAATGCCTCGGCTTTCCCTTTCAGGTTGTCTATAAATTCAAAAAACTCATGATCGGTTTGTAGCTCATTTGCGAAATGCCAATACTTGCCAAATTCAAATCGATAAGCAGGACTAACTTTAAGCTCGGGTGTGATGCTATATACAGTATCACTAAAGCCAGGCCTATAATGTATATCTCGGCCGACTTTACTAAAAACAACCCTATTCCCCAGTAGCAAAGATTTTGGTTTTTTAAATGGAACTAAGCCTGCCCCTAACTCGAACCCCACATTGGTAGCAATCACATTCGCATGAACAGTGTCGGCCACCAAAGTGTAATTGGCATTGAACAAATACCCCTCTCCTTGTGAAGTAAAATGAGCTGCCGCAAAGCCCAATCGCATCGCTGAGTCATAAGCCCAGTCTTTCGTCCACTTAGTAATTCGTTGACGCTTGCCGTCAAGCAACAAGACTTGATCATCCATAACCATTAAATCAGTAATGGATGAATATTCCCTCGGCCCCATACCACGTTCCGATAAGTGAGAAATATATTTTCCATCTTGATCAAAACGTATGGCTTTTCCATGACCTCCAGTCACAATGATCAATTCATCCCCATCAAGAATTATTTTATCCACATACCCAAACATGGAGTTTTCGCTTTCTTCCAAAACCGTAATTTCTACATCCTTTACCGCATCGAACAAAGAAGTACGTTCGCCATCAAGGTCTACCTCGTATACTTTCAAAGCTGTCGTTTCTTCTTTTTCAACAGTGCAAGAGGAGATTATGATTAAGGAAAATAAGTAAAAGAGATTGACGGGCTTGAGGTGCACAAGATTAAATTTTTTCACCTAATAAGTTAGGCGAAAAAGATCATTTTTGAAATGTTTCTACTTCTCGCTGGTCATAAAAAAACTTTCCAAAAGCTTAAAGCTTTTGGAAAGTTGATAGAAAGAGAGTTTCAATACTAATATGGTCGAAGCGAGACGCTTCGACCAGTGGGGATACTAAGACTAGTGGGGGAAACTGTGATTAAAAATATCTTCTACACACTCCACTTCAACTAGTTTGATGACAACATTATTAAATAGAGTACCATAAATTTAAATGGTTTAAAAAGTTAATTCCATCAAGAACTGGCGTAGTTCAAAAAGAGCTTCTGGATTTTCTGGACTAATAATATCCACTTTACTTTCAAATTTATCTTTTTCGTCCCAGTATACGATCTTGGGGTAAATAGAAAGTTCATTATTTGAATCATGAAATACATTATCAGAATCCCAATAATAATCACAAAGAGGATTGACTAAATCTAACCTATGGATAGCATCTTTTCGAGAAGTCGAGTTAGTAAGGATTAACAAAAGCGAACTATACTTGTTCTCCTTAACAAACTCTTCCGTTGCAGAAATACATCCTGAACAACCAGTTGAAGGCATAATAAGAACTACTTTATGTTTCTTATTATCAAATGTTTCTAAAGAGCTTATAGAGCTAATTATGGAGCCGCTAGTATTTTCATGCTTTGAGCATCCAGTTAATAATATAAAAATAAAGATAATATGATTAGTAAATTTCATGGTTTTCAAAGTAAAGTGTATCCTCGTTGTTCTTTTGCATATTCATTGTTTTGAAGTTCGAGTTCCAGAATACACTTTTATCATTAAAGAAGTGATAAATAAATGATGTTCCGCTATGTGGTATAGAGCCTACTACTTCTCTTTTATCATTTAAAACAATAACTTCTTGATTAGCATAAAAATCTCCAGATAAGAATTGTTCATGGCTGATAGCCGATCTGGCAATTCTATATATATAATCTTTTTCCATATCATAAAACAACTTACCAAATGAGTCTGATGTCCAATAGTAATAACTTGTTATACTATTTGTAGGGATTTCCTTATTCTTCAGATCCATTTGGTTAGCACTCTGGACTAAGTTGCTAGGTGTTAATATTGACTTTATGTCGTTGGAAAGATCTGTAATATATATATTTGGGTCTAAAGGCAAACTAATTATGAATTTCTCCATTTTAGATGAATAAACGAAATCAATCACTTCTAGCCTCTGAGAGAAATCATTATTAACGTATATATCGGCAAAGGATAATGGATGCTGTATCAGTTCTCTAGAACTCAAATCATACTCTGAAATTGTCAACCTACGATCAGAGAATTCAGACTTATCACGGTTCATGACTATTGGTAACGACTGTATATATACGCTACCCTCCTTATACTCCATTTTCGATCTTGAATCTACAGAACCAAAGGCAATAGAATCGTTCGATAGTGAAAATTCAGAATAGACCTGTCCATCCAAGTTAGCAAGAAATAATTTCTGAAAAGATATACTGAAAAATATAATAGAATCAGGATTAATATAGTGCATTCCAGAACCATGCTCAAGACCTTTTAATGAGTTAGGGCCCTGAGACTCAAACTTTATGTATTTCTCAATATTTCCTTCATCTAAATTGTATTGTATGAGGCTGTTAGATATTTTACTATAAATCAAATATTTAAAAGAGTTATCTAATTTAATAGATTGATTTAGATAATTAAAAAGTGAAGTTGTGCTGTCAAGAGGTAGTTTAATCTGCTCTTTCTGTATATTCAACGACTTTACTTCAGAAATATCTGCGAATTTAACTTCTGATTTTTCTGCGCAACTAAATAACAAGAAGGTTGCAATTAATAATATGGTATGTTTCATTATTAATGAGGTAAGAAAATTAAAGGGGCAAAGCCCCCCTTATTGAACACTTAAAAACTTATTCCTGTTGTTCAGCTACACCATAACCACAATAAGTTCCAACGACAGGTACGTTGTTACAGATAGCAACATCCCCATCTGGACTGTTAAAATACGAGCACCTTCCTGGTTTCTGAGCTGGTGTATACGGATCGCACTGAGTTTGAGCATTTATGGATAAAGTAGCAAAGCTAAGAACTGTAAATATTGTTAATGATATTTTTTTCATTGTTTTTTCATTTAAAATAAAAATAATAAGTAATGGATTATTCTTGTACGGGAGGTGCATTAAAATAGCACTGATCTTCACCTTCATTATATATATTACATGAATACCATGAATAATCAGGGTCGTGCGTAGCCTTACATATGCCAACCGTCTGGCCTACGTTTGGAGTTGTATCACAACCAGCATTTAGATTTGTGCTTGTGAGTAAGGCAATTACGGCCATAAGTCCGAATAATGTGTTTTTCACTTTTTTCATAATTGAATATTTAAATTTATAATTTGAACATCTGTTTTTAAAAATATTTGGAGTTATTAAAACCCTGAATCTTTTGAACGAACTTTAATAATCTAATCTACTTCAGGTATTTTTTTGAAAAAGCAAAATTCATCACCTTCATTAACCTCACTACATGTATACACAGTATAATCAGGGCCGTTTAGAGTATTACATATACCTACTGTATCACCTACATTAGGAATTGTATCACAGGCAGCATTTAAGTTTGTGCTTGTTAAGAATACAATGACCGCCAAAAGGCCAAATAATGTGTTTAGAACTTTTTTCATAATCTTAATTTTTACTGTAAAAACTTATTTAACAAAAGACACTACCGTATCTCCCTTTCCCAATCAAAAGCGATAAAACAGGTTGCATATCACCGTATTTTACCATTAAGTTAGCCTACTCTCAAACAAGGTTTTCGGCAATCCCCTATAAATTAACATCATAATGTTATAAACAATAATCCATAATATCAATAGTTTACCATAACTCAAAGCTGTAATATTTCAAGCTATATCTTTAAAATACCGTTATACGCTTTGTGTTCGCACGTTTTAGCATTAAAAATATTTTTCGCTTTTTTTTAATTACTAACCTTTGTCAAATCACATCAATAGATTATTTAAACATATTCTTCATTTATAAGTAAAAACTTTATTGGTTTTACTACAAATCATAAGCTAAGCTGAAATTAACGAGCAAAGGGCAACTTTATTCTGCCACCCTGTCACCCATTTTCGCTTGGTATGGCCTTTGTCTTAACGGACATGGATTAAAAAAACTGACAATAAGCCATGCAAGAAAAAGGTACAATCTCGATTCACACCGAGAATATTTTCCCAATCATCAAGAAGTTTCTCTATTCAGATCATGAGATCTTTTTAAGAGAATTGGTATCGAACGCAGTTGATGCCAGTCAGAAAATGAAACGCCTTGCCGCATTAGGCGAATACAAAGGTGACCTCGGAGAGGTAAGGGTAGAAGTAAGCGTAAACAAAAAGAAAAAGACGATTACCATCAGCGACCGAGGAATCGGAATGACGGCTGAGGAGATCAAAAAATACATCAACCAAATTGCCTTCTCTGGCGCCACTGAATTTGTAGAGAAGTTTAAAGATGCGGGCGATGCCAAAGAAATCATCGGTAAATTCGGTTTAGGTTTCTACTCTGCCTTTATGGTAGCCGATAATGTAGAAATTGACACCCTTTCTTACCAAGAAGGCGCAGAACCAGCTAAATGGATCTGCGATGGTTCTACAGAATTCGAAATTACTGAAGGCAAAAGAAAAGAGCGAGGTACAACAATCACGCTTCATGTAAACAAAGATTCTGAAGAATTTTTGGAAGAATCTCGAATTCAAAATGTGCTCGACAAATACGCCAAGTTCCTTCCTATCGAAGTAAAGTTTGGAGAGAAAGACAAGCAAGTTGAAGACGGTGAAGACAAAGAGGGTAAGAAAAAGTGGAAAACCGTTAAGGTGGATAACATCATTAACAACACTACGCCACTTTGGACAAAATCACCAAATGATTTAACAGACGAAGATTATCTAAACTTCTACAAAGAGCTTTATCCATTATCTGAAGAGCCTTTGTTCTGGATTCACCTCAACGTAGATTATCCTTTCGAACTTACCGGTATTCTTTACTTCCCTAAGTTGAAAAAAGACTTCGAAGTACAGAAAAACAAAATCCAGCTTTACTCTCGTCAAGTATTTATTACGGACGAAACCAAAGATGTGGTTCCTGAATTCTTGATGTTACTGCACGGTGTAATTGACTCGCCAGACATTCCATTGAACGTTTCACGTAGTTACTTACAGTCGGACGGAAATGTGAAGAAGATCAATACTTACATTTCTAAGAAAGTTGCGGACAAACTGAGCGAACTTTTCAAAAAAGAGCGCGAGTCGTATGAAAGCAAATGGGAAGACATCGGTCTTTTTGTGAAGTACGGAATGATCTCTGATGAGAAGTTCTATGACAAAGCAAAAGACTTTGTGTTGCTGAAAAACACTGCAGGCAAGTACTTTACAATGAAAGAGTACGAAGCACACATCGAAGCCAACCAAGTAGACAAGGACAAGAACAAAGTTTGGCTTTACGCTACCAACGTAGCCAAGCAGGATACGTTTATTACAGATGCCGTTGACAAAGGTTATGATGTGATTGTATTGGATACTCCAATCGACAGCCACTTTATTAACCACATGGAAACCAAGTTGGAGAACACGCAAATCAAGCGTGTGGATGCCGACAACATCGACAAGCTGATTGATAAAGACGAAAAGCGTGAGTTGGTGATTAATGATGAGCAAAAAGAAGCTGTAAAAGGCGTTTTCGATAAAGCCATCAATAACAAAACTTACACAGTTGCAATTGAGCCTTTGGCACCATCAGACGCACCAGTTTCTGTAACCATGCCTGAGTTTATGCGAAGAATGAAAGACATGCAAGCAACTGGCGGTGGCGGTTTCAATATGTTCGGTTCAATGCCAGACAACTATAATGTAACCGTAAACGGAAACCATAAATTGGTGGACAAAATCATCAAGGCTACAGAAGAAGGCGACAAAGAAGGTTTGGCAAAACAAGCATTCGATTTGGCCTTACTTTCTCAAGGTTTGCTGGAAGGAAAAGCCCTTACCGATTTCATCAAAAGAAGTACAGCCATTTTAGGCGAGTAATTCTCTATAACTTATAAAAACAGAAGCCTTAATTCAGAAATGGATTGGGGCTTTTTGTGTATATAGATATGAATGAAGCTTCTATCCCTCCTGTCGCAGGTTTTCCAAACCTGTGACTACCTATTAAAAAGGGACTCTGTCCCGTTAAAAAAAACTTACCTTCAAAAACAACCAATTGCCTTGGTGCTAAACGGACAGAGTCCTAAAACCCATAAAGCGTCACAGGTTCGGAGAACCTGCAACAGTGGCATCTATAAATATGGATCTAATACAATTCAGCATGACTGCTGAAATTAACCTCAGTATTTCAATAAACCTCGAATATACCTCGCTGGCGAGGAAGGGGTGGATTTACAACAGCTCAATTACTATGGCATTAAACGGACAGAGTCCTAGAACCCATAATGAGTCACAGGTTTGGAAAACCTGCGACAGTTGCAATTCTGAGTTTTAAAGAAAGGGATACTGAAACACCCGCGAAACTTCGGGGCAGTATGGCTACCAAAATTAACATCAACACTTCAACACCCAAACACTTCAACACATTCTCACCGTCCGCCACCGAACACTTCTGTTCTCTACGGCACAAAATGAAATACTATCCACCTCAAAAACAGCCATTTTAGCTTCTAAACTCTTATTTTCTTTTGGCACTCGTTTTGGAAACAAACCATCAGAAATCCCTAAATTCATTCCCATGCTGAAGAACATGTTCAAGGTTGCCTGGCGCAACGCACTCGCAAACAAACAATTCACTGCCCTCAATATCCTTGGGCTTTCTATTGGCATTACGGCTTCTCTACTGATTACCCTTTATGTTCAAGAAGAACTGTCTTACGACAACTTCCACAAAGATGCGGATCAAGTCTTTCGTATCAATCAACCAATGATTTGGGGCGACTGGGATACAGGTTTTAGTTCCACAGCTCCCGGAGTAGCAATAGCGCTTCGCGAAGATATTCCTGAGTTTACTGAAGTACTGCGCATTCACGATTCTGGCGAAAACTTGGTCACCTACCAGCCAAAAAACGGTGATCCTGTTTCGTTTAAAGAAGCACGCGTATATACAGCCGAGGCCAACTTCTTCAATCTTTTTTCTTTTCCTGTTTTAGAAGGAAACCCTGAAACGGCTTTAGTAGAACCTTTGAGCATTATTATTACCAAAAGCATGGCCACCAAGTATTTTGGTGAAGAAGACGCCATGGGTAAAATATTAGAAGTAAGGCAAGGCGAAAAAGCGGGGCCATTTAAAGTAACCGCTGTGTTAGAAGACATCCCGTCCAACTCTCATATCCAATTCGATATGATGACTTCCATGAGTACTTACCGTTACATTGAAGCACGCCAATGGACATGGGTTTGGACTACATTTGTAACCTATGTAAAGGTTGCTCCTGGTACCGATCTCCAAAAAATTAATGCAAAACTACAGGCCATTCCTCCAAAGTGGGCAGCCCCAGCAGTAGAGCGCGCCTTTGGCGAATCTTATGCGGAATTCGTTCCTGATGGTAAAAAATGGACACTCACAATGCAGCCCATTCGCGAAGCCTATTTGCATTCGCCTATTACAGGCAACAGAATCGGCCCATCTGGAAATATCGCTTACGTCAAAATATTTAGTGCTGTAGGAATCCTAGTGCTCATACTTTCCTGTATCAACTTCATGAACCTTTCTACCGCTCGTTCAGCTGGAAGAGCGAAAGAAGTTGGCGTTAGAAAAGTACTAGGCTCTGGGCGAAAAACGATTGCAAATCAATTTATTTTCGAGTCTGTAATGTTCGTTTTGGCAGGCACAACCATTGCTCTAATTCTGTGTGAATTATTTATAAGTCCCTTTAACACCATTGCCAATAAAACACTTTCGCTCCAAACAGAAATATCTAATCCTTTGTTTTTAGGTGGAATATTAGTCTTCATTTTAAGCTTAGGGCTTATTGCAGGTAGTTATCCTGCCTTTTACCTTTCTTCTTTCAAACCTATTCAGGCTTTAAAAGGCAAAGTAAGCAATGGCTTTAGGGGAAAAGGAATTCGGAACACCTTAGTTGTGTTTCAATTCACTATTTCTGTAGCCCTTATTATCACCACATTCTTTGTTCAGAAACAACTGACTTACACTGCCAATTATAATGTAGGCTTCGAAAAAGAGAACATTCTTCAAGTACACAACCTAGAATTAATTGACAATTCGAGTATTGTTACTTTACAGAACAGGTTAAAGCAAAACCCAGCCTTTACCCAAGTGGGGTATTCAGATTTAGTAGCTCCAAATATTTATAATGAAGATAAATACAAAGCTGAAGGCCCAGAAAATAATGTCACCACACTCAACCGCATAATGGTTGACGAAGATTATATCGATCTACTCAGTCCTCAATTTATTGTAGGCCGTAATTTTGATGACAATAGAACTAGTGATGAAAGTGCAGTTATCCTGAATGTTTCAGGGGCAAAAGCCTTAGGTTTTGGAGGCCCAGAAACCTATGACACCGATAGTCCGCTTGGCAAGCATGTTACCTTTCCAGGTTCTGAAGACCCAAAACTTGAAGTGATTGGTATAGTGGAAGATTTCAATTACAACGATCTTCGAATGACCATCGCTCCCTTAATGATTGCGCACAAAGAAAATGAACACCTCTTTGATATTGGCACCTCTTTTCTTTCTGCCAGAGTTGACCCAACTCAAATTAATTCTGGAGAAAAGATGTCCAAGCTCTTAGATGAAGTAAAAACCGAATTGGCCTCAATAAAGCCTGGACTTCCTTTTCAATATAGTTTTATGGATCAGGATTTTGAAAATGGCTTCCGTACCGAACAACGCATGACTTCCGTATTGAACATCTTTACGGTAATGGCTTTATCGATTGCATGTATTGGTTTATTCGGACTCGCGGCCTTCACTTCAGAGCAGCGCACCAAGGAATTAGGGGTAAGAAAAGTATTGGGTGCCAGTGTAAAAGATATCGTGCTTCTATTCAGTGGTGAATTCACCAAATTGGTAATCATTGCAATTCTGATTGCAACGCCATTGGCCTATTATGCAGTAAAAACTTGGTTAGCAGATTTTGCTTACCAAACCCCAATAACAGCTACGGTATTTATTATTGCTGGCGGTTCCGCACTGCTTATTGCCTGGGGCACCATTAGTTTCCAGTCTTTAAAATCGGCTTATAGAAACCCAGTGGAAGCATTGAGAGATGAATAGGGAATAACCAACTCTCCAAAAGTTTTAAACTTTTGGAGAGTTTATAGCGATAGCCCCACCTTCATCGATATTATTTATTGACCAGAAGTACCTCTTGTTCTTTCTTTTGATCATACTTCCAGCGCTTGTGTGACCATAAGTAATCTGAAGGGTTTTGGCGGATGGTTTCTTCAAGTAGCTCAGCAAATTTCTGAACAATCTCTTGCCCTCCTTTTTGATAAGGTGGAGACATGACAGGCTTAAACTCAACCTCATAATGTCCTTCTGATGTTCTTCTAGTAGCAGAATAAAAAACAGGGTAATTAACGATTTGAGCAATCTTTTGAGGCCCAGTGTAAAAAGCAGTCGATTGATTCAGAAAATCAATCCAATATTTATCCGCTCCAATAGAAGGTAACTGATCGGCCAATATACCTATGATTCTCGGTTCATTTTTACGTTTTATAATTTGTCTTAATGCGGAATCTTTAGGTAGCGCGCGCCCACCATGGCGGGTTCTCAGGTTGATCATCAATTGGTCAAACTTGGGATTTTTCACAGGCTTGTATAGAAATTCCATTGGGTAACCCATCTGCTGCCCAATAGAAAAAGCAGGCCATTCCCAGTTGGCGGTATGACCCGAAAGCAAAATTACGGGCTGACCTTGATCTAAATATTCAAGCATCGCTTGAGCATTCACTAGCGGCACACGCTTTTCCCAATCTCTTTTTTTAAAACGATAAGCCTTAATCGACTCTATAAAAACCTGAGTGAACTGTATGTAAAACCCCTTTTCAATTTTGAACAATTCCTTCTTTGTACGCTTAGGAAAAGTTTTACTCAGGTTCTCTCGCACCACTGACCTACGATAACCTACTGTATGATAAAGCATGAAAGAAATTGCTTTCCCTATTGAATATAAAAACCAGAAAGGAAGTAGCGATATAAACTTGATCAAAAACATCGCGCAAAGATAGAGAAATGAGAAGTTGGAGGCTTATAAAAAACTTATAAAAGCAATCACAACAACCTTAATAACTGATTTAAAGAAACTTGAAATTATTTTCCATTCTGCTAAATCCACTCGTGACCAATACACCGTAAGTTAAGGTGGTATATAACAAAGTGTTTTAGTTAGTTGCAAAACCGAGTGATCAGAAGGATGGCTCGGTTTTCTTTTTGTCCATCACAGAAAGATGTTCTACCTTCAATCTAAGGACAGAGACAATGGAAAAAGATCAAATTAAAAACAGGCTTACTTCGGTTTATTCAAACTTTGTAAATAGCTGCAACTCACTCGCTAAAGATGAGTTTGAATATGCTCCCGAAGGTAAGTGGTCGGCTGGGCAGCAAATGGAGCATTTGATAAAAAGTACTTCTCCGTTGAATCAAGCCATGGCTTTACCAAAATTCCTGATCAAACTTAAGTTTGGTAAAGCCAATCGTCCTTCAAAAAATTTCGACCAACTAGTGGAGCGATATAAAGAAAAACTTGCCTTAGGAGGAGTAGCCGGTGCTGCTTTTTCTCCCCAAAAAGTAGACTTCCATAAAAAAGAAAAACTCATCAATCAGCTTCAAAGCAATATCGAATCCATCAACCAAAAACTTGATAAATGGACCGAGGCACAACTAAACGAGTTCATTCTTCCTCATCCATTATTGGGTAAACTTACGGTTAGAGAAATGATGTATTTTACCATTCACCATGCAGACCATCACCGTAACTTGATTAAAATTTACTTGAAAGGGGTTTGAAATAGAGTTCAAACTAAGTCCTTATAGCTTTTTTAAGATCTGTAAAAGATCTGTTAAATGATCTGGAGTGAAATCATAGTGTGTTACAAAACGGATTAGCTGAGGACCGAAGCCAAAGGCCAAAACACCATGCTCTTTCAGTTTCGCTAAAAAAGACTCGTTAGTATAGCGTTCACTTATTCTGAAAATCAGGATATTCGTTTCGCAAGGATAAATCTCTTCTACATAATCTAAACCTTGCAAAGTATCGGCTATGATTTGAGCATTTTTGTGATCTTCTGCCAAACGATCAATATTATTTTCTAAAGCGTACAAACCAGCTGCGGCAATGTATCCCGCTTGTCGCCAAGCCCCGCCCATTACCTTACGCACACGTTTGGCTCGTTTAATTTTATCAGCAGATCCCAATAACAATGAGCCTACCGGAGCGCCCAAGCCTTTTGAAAGACATATTGAAATCGTATCGAAAGTTCTACCGTAATCCTCTGCCTTTTGATTTTTAGCAACCAAAGCATTGAACAGCCTAGCGCCATCTAAATGGAAGGCCAAACCATTTTCGGTACACACTTTTTTAATGGCCAGTATTTCATTGAAATCATAACAACTTCCCCCACCCTTATTCATGGTGTTCTCTAGCGAAACCATTCTTGAAACTGGTGAATGAATATCATCTGGTTGAATTGCAGCTTTCACATCTTTGGCCGTAATTCTACCTTGGTCACCCTCCAGCAAGCGAACGGAAACTCCTGAATTGGACATAATTCCACCGCTCTCATAAAGGTAGATATGCGAATATTTATGGCAGATTACTTCGTCTTGTAAAGTGGTATGTAAACGGATTCCAATCTGGTTGGTCATAGTACCAGAGGCACAATAAAGTGCTGCTTCCATCCCAAACATATTGGCTGCTTTCTTTTCTAAAGCAGCTACGGTTGGGTCTTCGCCAAACATATCATCACCTACTTCTGCAGCCATCATAGCGGCATGCATTTCAGGAGTAGGCTTTGTCAGGGTATCGCTTCGTAAATCTATCAAGGGAGTAAATTTTAGGACTGGAATCTAGGAGGAAAAGGGAGGAAGTGCAAATGTTTTTATTCGAGTCATTTCCCGGTCAGGAACCTTATGTTCCTAACCGGATTATCTCCGTTTCAACCTAAACATTAGAGATTTGAAGCTGAACCAGCTTCAAAATGACCTGACCGTCTGTCATTATTTGGGTGTGTAATCTCCTAGCATTGTGCGCAGCTTTACCAGCTCTTGCTTTATGCTGTAATTCGTTTGTGCGGGAACACTTTTTAAAAATTTAGCAAAGTGTATCTCCATAGATTTCATCATTTCATCCTTACTCTCCACACCACGTTGAGTAAGTTTTATCCGAAATGACCTACCGTCTGCTTCATTACCTTCCTTTTCAATCCAGCCATTTCGTTCCATACGAACAATCATGCGAGAAATTGAAGGCAAATCCTGAAGTGTAACCCGACTGACATCAGTAGGGGTTACACTACCGTGATTCCAAAGCATAATCAGTACCTGCCATTGCTCGGGAGTAACTGAATACCCCTTTAAAGCCCTAATCAACTCTCGATGAAAGAGCAAATAGGTGCGGTAAAGATTATAGCCAAGATTGCTATTTAAGTGAAAGAGAGTCTTACCGAAATCCATGAGTAGATGGTAAATCTACTCAAATATAATCAAAATACTTGTGCAGACAAGTATTTTGATAAAAATAATACACTGATTGAGTCAGCGCGTGATTAATCTCTTAAAATGCTGAATAAAAGAGGGAGAAATCAGATTAAAATAAAAGCAATAATATTGCCCGCTACCAGTACTGCCGGCCAGAAACAAAAAAAGCTAGAGAAGTAAATATTATGGAATGGAGATTATCTCGGGAAATGGAAAAACAGGCGATTTTATATTCTATTGGTAGATTTCTGCTCTAAATCGCTCAATTCAAGATTAAGTGCCTTGGTCGAGATTTGAGTCTCAATAAAAGAAAGCACCAAGGATGCAAGCAAGAGAAAAAGGCTTGCACCAAAAATAAGGTCGGCCGTTTGTTGTTCGCGCAAGTACATAAGTACCATACTTAGTACACAGCAGAAAAAACTAGCTATTCCCAACGCTTGCATATTACGAATGAGCAATAACCTAACTCTAAGGTTTTTGATTTGACCTAATATAGTAGCAGGTGGATCTTTATGATCTAAATACCTTTGCCTTAAACCACGGGCCAAAGTAGCCAGAGCCACAAAACGGTTGGTAAAAGCCAAGAGCAAGAGGGTGATGGCTGGAAAAAGCAATGCTGGGGTTGAGATGTCTATATTCAATTGTTTCGCTTTAAATCTTCAAGATTCTTTTCACGCTGCTGCTTCCCTTCTATCTTCTTATCTAAAGTAAGGCGCCAAATAAGAATAAGCGTAGCTAAACAGGATGGATACAAGATAAACTCCAACCAGTATTTAGCCATAACAGGATCAGAGAAGTTATCGACCCCGACCACATATTGTAATACCAAGCAAATGCTAATAATTACAACTAACACAAGCATTATTCGCTTTTCTACCTTAGCCTTCATGACACAAAGCTAATGAAGAATTATTACAGACCTCGATTAAAGAACACAACCATCCTAAAAGCGCTCTGCTTCTACCTCAAAATCACTTTAAAAGTTTGTTCGTGATTTGTTGTATGATTCATCACCCTAAGCAATATCAGTCCTTTACTTAACCCCTTTGTAGACAAAGTTAAATACCCAATTTCTGATGAACTGATGAATGTTTGGCTACTTAAAACAGTACCTACGCTTGATAACATTTGTATTGTTACCTTACTTTCTACATCAACTTCATAAGTTAACTTAAGGTCATCACCTAGAGCAACTGGGTTAGGATACAAATGAAAATGCTCAGCCCTCACAGCTTTATCAATGAACACTCTTTTTATCTCAGATATGGTTGACACGCCATTAAAATCAGTCTGTTTTAATCGGTAGAAATTATACCCCTTTGGTAGAGCTTTATCTAAGAAAGAATAATGGTTTACGCTCTCACTATGACCAGCGCCATGCACCGTACATATAGCTTCAAAGTTTTTCCCATCAACAGATCTTTCGACATTAAAAAAAGCATTGCCATACTCCTGTGCTGTACTCCAATCTAAAAGCACGTGATCTTCGTCCGTTTTCTTAACATTAAAAGACACAAGGGTTATTGGCAATGCAGCCTCTTCTAAAGAACCTAGGGTATAAAATTGGGTATCATTAAAGTTGACTGAAAAAGTTACTTTTTTATTGATAGCATCTACAAATGATGGTTCTATCAGGCTTACTCCAGATGTAAAATCTCCATCATTGTCTACCATAAGCCTCACCTGATTCAGGTTGTTTGTCCCTATGCCAGAAGGGCCAGTAATTGTTGCCAAATCGAATGTTAAATTTACGTTTCCAACAGTTCCAGTTTCTTGTACATACCATTCTCGAAAAAGTCTGTTTTTCACCTGTGATGTATTGTATTCTATGTTACCTTCTTCACGTGTACCTTCCATTGCAACATTGTCGTTCCCTGTAATTAGATAAGAGATATCAGTTGTAAATCCCCCATCTCCCATCTCGATAGTCACAATAGCATCATCATTTTCACTTTTTGATTTCCATTGTTGGAAACAAGAGTCATCATCA
>TARA_R110000796_G_scaffold41179_2_pt1 | contig 44768 bp, 71 predicted proteins | sample TARA_R110000796 | Tara Oceans TARA_R110000796 (sample SAMEA4397815) | marine metagenome | biome: Polar Biome; feature: [SRF] surface water layer (ENVO:00010504); material: water (ENVO:00002006), including particulate matter (ENVO:01000060) such as... | depth 5 m
GAAAGAAGCCGCGCGCAGAGCGTGCAGGAAATAGACATGATCGCACCAACTAAACTCGCAATGGTCTCCGAGGTCCGCGACGCGCTGATCGCCGCGGGAGTCAAGATCGGCACCGTCGTCGGGAACCACATCCTCACCAAAGGAGACGTCCGCGTCGAGTTCTCTGATCGCGCTCGAGGAGCCTACTGGGCCCGCGACCGTGACGAGGCCCGCTTCATCCGCGTGACGTCCGGCGGATACGCGGACGGCATGAACCGCAGCTACCCTCTCCGCAAGAACGGCACATTCAACGTCAAGAAGATCGTCGAAGTGGTGAAGGAGTTCGAGGAGGAGATCGCCGCCCGCATCGCGCAGTCCAGGGCGCGTCAGGCGAAGAACGACGTCCGAGCCGCGGCACGGCTCGAGGTCGCAGAGGAGCTGGCCAGCGTGCTCGAGGTCGACACGAAGGACCTCCTCACCTACAACCACGTCGGCAACGTCGGAACCGACGTGGGCAACGGGATCCGCATAGGTGTAGAGCAAGACGGCACCGTCTTCCTCGCCCTTCGCGGCATGACCGTCGACGAAGCGCAGGCCGCGATCTCAGAACTTCTCGGACAAAAACGAGGCCGCCATTTGACAAGTGGTGAGTAGTGGGGTATAGTAAGGCATGTCGCAAGCAATCAACTGGAACGAAGTCGCCCGCATCGCCACCACCATGACCAGCAACGAGCTGCACTACGCGCGCCTTGACTGCATCAAGGCCGGAGAGGCCGCCTGGGAGCTTGAGAAGAGCGGCAACGCAGTCTCCAAGGACCAGGGCTACTACCTGGACGAGAGCAGCATCTACGCTGCCGAGCAGACCCGCCGCATGAACGCACCCGCCTGATCCAACCGGGGCCCGATGGGCCCCGACCTCAACTCGTCCCATGGAGGGACAACCACCGATGACCAAGAAAACTGTCTTCACCTCTGATTTTGAAGTCGACTCCCTGAAGAGCGTCAACGACCCGCGCTACATGATGCACGTCCAAGTGGGCGAGATGACCGACACTGGCAACGAGGCCGTCCGCGTCCGCATCGAGAAGGGCGGCCGCTTCATGGCCAGCTCGCCGACCATGACCGCCGAGGTCCTGGCCTCTGCTATCCACGGGATGGCCACCGGCCGCATGATCCCGTCGATCCTGGCACTTCCGCTGGCGCTGCGCAGGCGTCTCTACCTGAACCTGATCGCTCTCTCCCGCGTAGTGGGGGGCTCGCTCCCGCCGGGATGAGAGTCTCAACCGCAGAGGAGGCCCGCGCCTGGCTGAAGAGCTGGGGCGGATCTCCGCCCAGCGGCCTCCTGAAGGCCGCGATCTCCGGGACGGTGCTTTCCGCGTCGCTCTCGAGTGGGCCCAGCCGGGATCGGATCCTCGAGGCTCTGAAAGTTCTCGAGAAGAAACGGACAAAGACTCGACCGCACTCTGGCTAGTGGGGTATAGTAAGGCATGTCCAACACCAACACCAACCGCATCGCGCTCGCCGCTTCCGAAATGACCTGCACCCAGCTGCGGTACACCATCCTCGACCTCTTCAACGCAGGGCAGGACGAAGACGCTGCCGTCCTGATCGCCGAGCAGGCGAAGCGCGCGGCCAACTGGAGCCCGCTCGCCACGTGGTAGGCTACCGCGGAGCCGGGGACGGAGGGAACCTGCTGCTGGCTGGTCTCCTCTTCTTCCCCTGGAAGCTGGCGCTTCTGGTGCTGCCCTTCGCCGTGATCCACGCGGCGCTGAACCCGGTGCCGCCGCCGGTGCCCGGACGGTCGATCTTCGACCCGGTGCCGTACGTCGCGCCCAGTGGGCCTCGAGTGGTCCCCAAGGCAGAGCAGCTCTTCCTGGACTGGAAGATCTGGCGCGCTGACGCAGAGGCCCGTGGGCTCGAGATCAAACTTCCGAAGATCTACAGCACGTGCGTAGTCTTCACCGTCGACAGCAAGACCTACGCCTTTCCGAAGAAACTCCCGCAATCCGTTTGCCTCTCCCCCGATAGTGGGGTATAGTAAAGCGACATGAAGAACAACGACCAGACCGAAGCCAACGCCCGCACCATGGACAACCTCGCAACCGCGGGCCTCGTCTACCTGATCGAGAACACCGTGCCCAACGCGAGCGCGAGCTACGACGAGTGGATCGGCAAGACGATCGTCAAGCAGGGCAGCGTCCGCTGCACCGCGAAGATGCACAAGGGCAAGCTCGTCGTCAAGCCGTACAGCACCAGCGCCCAGAGCATCGCCTCGAGCGTCGAGCTGCGCGAGCACGTCGAAGCCATCTCCGTCTTTTTCAACTAAAACGGACAAACACTCGACCGCACCCTGATCAGTGGGGTATAGTAAAGCGACATGAAGAACAGCACCAAAGAACTACTCAACTCGATCGCAGCCGAGATGGGCACCAACAAGAACGACACGATCTCCTTCGCCATCCAGCTCCTCGTGAACGAGGCAGGCTTCAGCGTCCGCGACGCAGCCGACGAGATCCTCGGCGAAGGCGGCTACGATCGCCTCTCCGAAGAAGTCGCCGCTCTCTGATTCAAAAGAAAACGAACAAACACTCGACCGCACCCCCGATAGTGGGGTATAGTACAGCGACATGAAAAACACCTACACCAACGCCGACCAGACCGTCCTCAACATCGCCCTTCCGATCCTCAAGGATTACAAGGCGCAGATCTTCGCCAAGCGCGCCCACGGGAAGTATGCGATCGACAACGCGCTGACCGAAGGCGCCCGCGAGGTCATCGGCCGCGCTGTCATGTACTGCACCGCGCTCGCCAACGGCATCGGCGGCGACACCTTCCTCGGCTGCTGCGGCACCCCGAACGAATGGGCCGACGAATTCCGCTCCGACCTCGACCGCATCATCTAATGAAGAACAAGGCCAACCACGTCTACGTGAACGTGCGGGACTACCACACCGCCGACGCGCTCGAGGGAGTGATCCTCGCGATCGAGAACGACGCCCACAACTACCGCAAAGCCCACGACGGCTTCGCGTGCAAAGATCAACCGATGCTCGCATCGGCTCACCGCAAAATCCAACAACTCGACGCGAAGCGTCGCCGACTCCTCGGAATCTGATATGAACGAACTCGACTTCCGCAACTTCCGATTCGGCCTCGAAGAGGTCGCCCGCTCCGAGCGACTGGCTGGGCATACCCTCGAGGTCCTGCAAGACGAATCCCGCCGCGAGATCATCGTGCATATGGCCCGCCGGATCCCAGTGGCTCGAGAGATGTTCGAGAGCCAGTGCAGGCCGCCCGTGGTCCGCACCAGCGTGCGTCACGTGACCGTCGAGCTGAACGTGGCTCTCACGTGGTGGGACATGGCGAAGCGCGAGATCGGCTTCCTGTCCTGGCTGGCGGAGCACCGGATCCTGAAGCGCGGCAAGCTCGTCTGCCAATCGAAAACCGAGAGCGTCGAGACGCGCCGCGTCGAGTCTCACTACATCGAGGCGATCACGATCCTCGACGACGAGAAGCAGCTTCCGGAGCATCTCCGGACTCGAGAGGTCCAGTGGCTCGAGGATGGGATCTAAAAGAAAACGGACAAACGCTCGACCGCACTCCGAGCAGTGGGGTATAGTAAGTCATGTCCAACACCAACAGCCAAGAGATCGCCCAGACCATCGCCCAGCAGCTCGGCGGAATCCGGAAGCTCTCAATGATGGTCGGCGCCAAGAACTTTGTCGCACTCGAGTCCGGACTCACCTTCAAGCTCGGCAAGGGCGCCAAGAACGGGATCACGCACGTGACCGTCAAGCTCGAGGCCGACGACACCTACACCGTCAACTTTCAGCGCGTCTGGGGCCACAAGGTCACCGAGAAGGGATCCTTCCCCGGCGCATACAACGACCAGCTCGTCTCGCTCTTCGAGTCGACCACCGGCTTCTACCTCTCATTCTGATATGAACATTCAAGACGCACTCGACGCACTGACCGAAATCGAAAACGCAGCCCAGCAGATCCGGGACGAACTCGAGGCCGCGGTCGACGACGTCGACCAGCAGATCGAAGACGGCGAGCTGGACAAGCGCGACCGCGAGGACGACATCCTCGAGATCCTGAACGGAGTCTCCGAGCCCATTGGGCTCATCGAAGGATCCGCTCGCGATCTCGCAAAGGTGCTGTCATGAGCAGCGCAAAGCGAGTCTACATCGGGGACGGCGTCTACGCCTGGACCGACGGCTGGGGCTGGTGGATCGAGACCGAGCGCATCGAAGGAACTGCTCGCGTCTACCTCGAGCCCGAAGTATTCGCGAAGCTCCGGGAACTCTTCGAGAAAAACTAGAAGTAACTCGACCGCACCCCGAGGAGTGGGGTATGGTAAAGCGTCATGAAGAACAGCAAACAAACCAGCGCCAACGTCGCCCGTCAAATCGACCACCAAGTCTTCTGCTCGAAGACCGCCGGGAACGACAGCGACCGCTGCGCCGCCCTGATCGGGCGCACCTTCGGCTACCACCGCCAACTCGAGTGGGCCGAGCAGGGATGCAAAGCCGACTACGACCTCTGGCACACCGCGACCCTCAAGGGTCTCACCACTAGCGCCGATCGGCGCGCAGCCATCAAATCCTGGCTGGAATCACGATGATGAAAGACGTTCAAGAAAAGACCGATGAACTCATCTGGACATGCACCGCGATCCTCGCGATCTTTGTCCTCGGCTGGCTGATCGGAGGGAACCACTAATGTCGCCGGATGAAATGATGCGGAAGCTCGTCCGGCACCGGATTCTCATCCGCGCGCTCGAGGAAGAGCACGGGAAGATGATCCTCGAGGGCAGCAAAACGAAGGGGATGGAACGATTCCTCAAGCAGGCCCGCAGGAAGTTCTGCGATGATCTGATCACGGCTGGGAACCTCTGCAAGAAGGATGGCGACCGCGTCACGGCGCATATGCTCTCGAGGGAGTACGCCCGCCACCGGAAGTTTCTGTGAGAAAACGGACAAAGGCTCGACCGCACCCTGGATAGTGGGGTATAGTATCAGCGTCAACGAAGCGCAACCACCAACCACCACCAAGCCATGTTCAACGCCACCATCACCAACGAAACCTTCTCCGGCAACACCCGCACCGAGCACTACAACGTGGTCTTCAGCGGCGGCGACTTCCCCGCGGTCTTCATCGAGTCCGACGAGGGCGACCGCTGGGAGGCCACCATCAAGGGCATCAACGTCCGCACCTACCGCTCGGAGACCCTCAAGGGCCTCGTCCGCCAGATCTCCGCCAACCTCAACAACGTCTGGAGCTAAAAGAAAACGGACAATCCCTCGACCTCTCCCCCGCTAGTGGGGTATAGTAAAGCGTCATGAAGAACAACAAACCAAACACCGTCGAAGCCGCCCGCGCCGCCATCTCCCAAGGATTCACCACGAAGGTCCAGAAGAAGTCCACCAAGGATATCCTCGACCGCGCCATGATGGCTGTCGCCCGCGCTGCTGGCGAAGCAGGCATGAGCCGCGAGGACCTGACCTGGAACATGCCCGACGGCTGCCACGCGATCGGAGCAAAGGCTGTCAAGCTCCTGACTCCCTTCCCCGTCCAGCTCGAGGCTGCGCTCGAGATCAAGGCCGTCTACCTCGAGCTGAAGGCCGTCGAGATTGTGAAGATCGTCAAGGTCGACGACACGAAGGTCCGCGAGCTGGGCCCGCAGGCGGCCACCACCGCGGGCATCGACTACATCGACAGCAACGGCGACCGCCGCGGATTTTGCTACTGCTGCTCCCGCATCGGCTTCATGCTCAACGATCTGGGCCGCCTCTCGAGGCACGGCTACCAGCGCCCCGGCTGGGGCTACGATGTCGGCGGCTGCTCCGGCTCCGGACGCACGCCCGAGCGCACGCTCGAGATCGCGATCGCCTGGCACGGTCAAGAGATCGCGCGCCGCGAGGAACTGCTGGCCACCGACCTGATCGGCTTCGCTCTGAAGCAGTCCCGCCGCCATTGGAAGATGGTCCGCCGCGAAGGTCGCCGCACCTACGAAGTCCGCGGCGACTACGCCCGCTCGAACCGCGCCCGCGAATACCGGATGCTGCGCGACCAGGACGCGAACGTGACCAGCATCACCAGCCCGGCCGTCTGGCGCACGCTGCTCGAGCGCGAGAACAAAACCCATACGAGCCAACGCAACGATCTGCTCGCTGTCCAGGCTGCGATCTGATAGGATGAGCTGACGAAGGTCGACCACGGAGGTCGGCCTTCACTCAATCTATAAAGGAGACTCAGCTTTGGCCACTATTTCGTACGATCAACCGCCCGTCGTTCTCACCGCTCTTCTCGCTCGCTCTGTCGGGTCCTTCTGCCGCATCGGCCCTACCGCGTACATCGTCGCCAACCGCGACGCTGTCGCTGACGAAGTCACGCTGCTCGACGTGGGCACCGGCGCATCGGTGACGCTGCCTGGCTCGAGCACCTGCGAGACGATCGCGCTGGCCAGCGCCGCGTTCACCGTAGGCTAATCGCGAATAGCGAATGAAGCCCGTGGCTGTTTCAGCTGCGGGCTTTTTTCGTTCCGCATGAAAAAACGGAAGAAGGCTCGACCGCACTCTGGCCAGTGGGGTATAGTAAGTCATGTCCAACACCACCGCACAGAACAGCCGCACCGTCCTCCGCAAAGTCACCCGCGCTCTCGGCGCCCACGGGCAGCTCACCCGCGGCGACCTGCTCTTCATGCAGCCCAAGGTGGCGAAGCTCGTCGAGCTGGCGAAGCTGGACCGCGAGCCCACCGACGCGGAGCTTGCGCACGCGATCCTCAACTTCGGCTGGATGGTCGAGGGATTCCTGGCTCACGAGTCGAACGGCGCCAACGCGCAGCGTCAGGCGCGGAGCCTGGCGAATCACCGCGCGGCTTTCGAGATCGTAATGGTCTTCGAGATCAGCGGCATCGAAGGCGTCAAGGAGATGGCCTAATGTTCGCCACGCGCATCAGCGAGCAGGACGGGCTCTTCTTCGTTCTCTTCGGACAGATGGACGGGCTCGAGTTCCGATGCAGTCACGGCCAGCCCGGCCGGTTCTACAAGACATTCGCTGGCGCGGCCCGCGCCGCAATAAAATGGGAGACCCAATGATCCGACCCTACATCTCATGCGATCCGACCTACATCCTCCGCGAAGAGAGCGGGCTCGTCGCCTCGAGCTGCGGCCGCCCGCTGCGGTTCTGGGGACTCGAGGCCGCGGAAGCTGCCGCACTCCAGTGGACCAGCTGCGGCGGATACTGGCATCCGGAAATTGTTGAAGAAGCCATTTGACTTTCCCTGGCCAGTGGGGTATAGTGAAGCGTCATGAAAAACAACCGCCAACAAAACAGCGACCAGCTCGCCACCGCCGTCCGCATGATCACCAAAACCTACTTCGGCCAGGGCCAGGCCAAGCTCCGCGCGCAGCTCGCCGGTGAGCTGAAGTCGCTCTGCGCGATCGAGAGCGAGTTCGCTTCGGTGGCTCACTCGGAAGCACTCGAGGCTGGCGACCTCGAGCTGGCCGCCCAAGAGGACCGCGCCTGCTGCTACTATGCGAAGCGCGCCTACGAGTACAGCCTCGACGCCGAGGTTTCCTGAACGGGAAAGATCGGGGCGGATTGGGCATCATTCGCCCGATATGTCCCGATCGGGGCATTCCCGATTCTGAGACAGTGGCGCGATCACCGGCGATCTGGTAGGATCAGGCAACCGCGCCAGCCAGCGCAGAGCCAAGGAGGTGATCGCCCCGGTGAGCAGCTGATTACTGCAACCCGAACCCCGCGCAGCATTGCGCGGGGTTTTTCTTTAGATTCTACTTGCCTTTCCGCGATATGGTGGTATAGTACAGCATCATGAAAGCAATCATCAACAACACGTCAGACGCCGCCCGCGAAGTCCTGCTCTCCGTCCCGCCGATCGTCCTCTTCATGGGCGGAGTGGTCGGAGTCCTCGCCCTTGGCGGAATGAAGCTCGCAGCCATGCTCGCAGCATCGGGCGTCTCTTGAGCCTCGACGAATACCTGAAAGGGAAGGGCGCCGAGATCGCGCGTCCCGGCCGCAAGTGTTCCATCTGCGGGAATCTTCCTCTGAAAGCCGAGGTCGACCAGTACGTCGCAGGCGTGCAGGATGGTACAATCTTACATAGCCAGCACCATATCTGGCTTCACTACTTCGCCCCGACTTGGGGAATCAAGTCGCAGAACACGCTGCGAAACCATATCCGAATCTGCTTAGGAATCTCTTTATGAGCGACACTCCCGAAAAACCTGGACTGGACGATTTCCTCTCCGCCCCGGAAAACGTCACCGCGAACGAGAAGGAGATGGCAAAGCTCCTCGAGCGCAAACTGCGCGAAGACGCCAGGCTGAAGAGGGAGAGATGGTCGAAGTCGAAGACGCGCCCGAGCCTCGAGGACATCCTCGCCGACATCATCGCGGTGGCTGAATGCGAAGACCGCAACCCGCGCGGCTACCTTCGGCGCTCGATCGACCGCCGCCGCTACGAGCTGGTCGGCGAATACCTGATTGAGCACCTGCTCGAGCACGGCACCTTCGGGCACCTGAAGAGCATGGCGAAGCTCCAGCCGTCGACGGCCGACCGTCGCCTGATGCTGAAGCGGACCAAGAACTCCCTCCTCGAGCACGATCAACGCTACTTCGAGCGGCACTTCGCCCCGTACATCGACCTCTACCCCGAGCTGACGCGCGTCACGCAGAAGTCGAAGCAGCTGGTCTGGTACTCGGACTCGCACTCATTCTTCGGCGACCCGTTCACCTGGCTGGCCTTCCTGGATTTCATCTCGAGCAGTCAGCCCGAGGTGGTCGCGCTCGGTGGCGATACCAACGACGGCAGCATGATCAGCAGCCACGATCACCCGCCTGGCTTCGGCGCCCCGTTCCAGCAGGAGAACGACCTGCAACGCGCCATGGTCCGCGAGATCCGGCGCCTCGTCCCCAACTGCCGGATCCTGATGATCCCGGACAATCACTGGACCGATCGCATCGTGCGCTACATGACGCAAGTCAGCCCCGCGCTCGCTGGGCTCCGCTCCATGCGCATCGACAAACTGATGGGCCTCGACGAGTCCGGTGCCGAGATCGTTCACCGCGGAAGCTTCCTCGCCCCCAAGGGTCACGAGGCTGACGTCGGTCGCAAGACGCTCTGGGGCCAGCTCCAGCTGACGCACGGCACCAAGACCGGCCGCTTCCCCGCCATGGCGGAGCTGATGGACTGGGTCGAGATGGGGCTGCCCAAGGGCGCGCACGGGCTCGGCCTGTCCGGACACGTCCACCGGCGCCAGCAGGTGATCGGACCCAACAGCGGGCTCCGCCGCATGTCATGGGTCAGCACGCACTGCGCATGCACCGACTACGGTGCCATCCACTACGTGAAGGGCAACGCACCAGCATGGTCTCGAGGCTTCGAGATCGTCGACAAGGGCGCGAAGGCGATCCAGTCCGTCGGCGTCGACACTACCGCCGGAGAGGCATTCGCTCACGGCTGGCGGTACGAGGCGAAGAAGGGACTGCCCAAGTCACCGGACGCGGTGAAGAAGTGGTGGCTCAAACGCTACTCGTCAGACTTCCGAGAGTTCGAGGGGGAGTGATGGACGATCCAGACGAATTCCGCGAGATGCAAGAGCTGATCGCCCGACAGTTCGAGCTGGCCCTTCGAGGCGAGCGTCCTGTCTTCTGCGTGCTCTGCAAGCGGCCGTTCAGGTGCTACGAAGCATCCAGCGCCACGTCGCTCTACCGGGTGATCTACCCGTTCAGGCACGCGATCAAGCGTGGCAGGATCCTCTGCCCCGGTTCCATGATGCAAGCCACGCTGGCACCCTATGACGGATGAGCAAGACAAGGCCAACATCGCCGCCGCCCTCGAGCATGGCGTCGATGTCGAAGGGCGCCGCATCTTCCTGCAAGGAGACGTGGCGAGCGACTCGATCGCGATCGCTGTCCGTGGGCTCTACCTGCTCGCAGACATGGCCGACGCGCCGATAGAACTCTACGTCGCCAGCTACGGCGGAGACATCGACGAAGCCTTCCAGCTTCATGACGTCACGCGCACGATCAAGGTCCCGGTTCACACCACGGCGCTCGGCGTCTGTATGTCCGCGGCTCCCTTCCTGGTCGCCTGCGGGCAGAAGGGTCACCGCTACGCTGCGGAGAATACGCAGTTCATGATGCACACCGCGAGCCTCGAGCTGGAGGGGCAGATGGCCCACGCTGCGCTCGAGGTCGAGAACACCCGCAAGCGGTGCGAGCGCATGGATCGGCTGCTGGCGAAGTACACCAAGAAGGATTACCGCTTCTGGTCGAAGTTCACTAAGTCCGCGCAGGACCACTACTTTGGTGCGGAAGAGGCCCTCGAGTGGGGCATCATTGACCACATCTGGTCCGAAAAGTAGCAGAGCCGTTTGCTTTTCCGTGGCGAGTGGGGTAAGCTCCTGGTGCCATGAAAAACCTCCCGCAAAGCACCGTCTTCATCAAAGTCTACCGCGAATACGTCCAAGACATCCTGGACCACGTCGGCACCCCGGCCGAGGACATCGACTACAACGGAGACTGGGCCATCATCAGCTGGCACGCCAACGGTGGCGTCGAGGAGTTCGAGCTGGAGCAGAAGATCAAGTCCACCGGAGCTGGCGAGCCGAAGATCGTGGAGCTTTCTTGAAGATCCATTTGCCTTCTGACCAAAACAGGGTATTCTCCGTTGCCATGAAAAACACCGACACCTTCGCACGCCTCTCCACCGAATCCAACGCCCAGCTCGTCGAGATCCTCGACGGCCGCCCCGTCCGCATGCCTGACGGCAGGATGGAAAGCCTCGTGGTCCGCATCTCTCCGCGCAACAAGCACGTGATCGAGGTCTGCACCGACTGGAACGCTGGCTTCCGGGACGCTGTCTGGCTCCAGCGCGTCAGCGTGGACAGGGTCGACGTGGTCAACATCATAAGCTCCAGCACCGGCAACGAAGCCGAGCTGGCCGCCGCCCTTCTTCCGCTCCTGGAGAGCATCTGATGAAAATCACCAAGCTGGCCAAGGACGCGCTCATCATCTGTAACGCACGGGCAGACGTTCGCGTCTACCTCGGACGCCTCAGTCGCATGAGCGAGAGCGACGCGAAGATCAGCCTCGCCTCGACGTTCCAGCGATACCTCAACGGAGATCGCGTCGCGACGCAGAGCCTCTGCCTGCTGGCCGACGCCGCGGGCACACCGGGACATTTCGGCAAATTGCGGAAGCTCTCCTAAAGTACCAACTGACCACCAACCGATACCACCGTCATGATCACCGCCACCGACCTCACCGTCTCACCGATCTCCGCCGCAACCTTCGACAGCTTCGAGCAGTTCGCGGCCGTCTCGCACACCTTCGACGCAGAGTACACGCTGCTCGAGGTCGACACTCGCGACGGACGCATGCCCGTCATCAGTCTCGATCTGGACAGTACCCTTCGCAACTCCCTCGCCAACTTCATCGCATGAGACTTTCAGACAACCTCTCGAGCGCGGCACGGTTCGCGTCAACGCCAGCCCAAGCGGGCTTCCTTCGGGACGCCGCGGCTGAAGCTCGGAAGCTCGAGGACCACGCACTCGACGCTGACCTCTACGAGGCCCACGTTCGCTTCGGCACACCAGCAGAGACCGCCCCGGTGCAGGACGTCACCGATGAGCTGATTGCGCCACGTATTCGGCTCATCCGCGAGGAGTACAAGGAGCTGATGCAGGCCCTCGAGTCGCGCGACCTCTCGGCGATCGCCGGTGAATGCGTCGACCTGATCTACACCGTCGTCGGCACCATGGTCGTTCTGGGCCTTCCGCTGAAGCCGTTCTGGAGCGCCATCCACCGCGCCAACATGAACAAGGTCCCGGCGCCCGGTGGCGGCAAGTGGCTCAAGCCTGAAGGCTGGGTCGGCGCCAACCTCTCCGCCATCCTGCACCGCGTACGCCAGGGGGCCAAGTGAGCAAGCGAGACGATTTCACCGCGACCCTCTGCTGGATCCTGCTGGCCGTCATCGCCATCGCGCTGATCTACATCAACAGTTCGGTGGTCTATTGAGCATCCACAAGGAAACCATGCTCCTCTGGAGCCAAATCGTCGACTCCATCCAATGGGGGGACGGACGGGCTGACGCCTTCACCGCACTGAAGGCCGCGCTCGAGTCACGTGACGAGCGCATCGAGCTGCTCGAGATGCGCACGCCTCAACGCATGCGCATCGTGATCCTGAACGGCCCGCCGCGGTCTGGCAAGGACTACGTCGGCCTCCAGCTCGGTCTGCCCATCGTGAAGATGGCCGCGGAGCTGAAGGAGCGCACCCACGCCTTCTACCGCCTGACGGACGACGGAGCCCCATGGGCCCACGATCACTTCGAGGACATCAAGGACACGCCCTCGCATCTCTTCCTCGGCCTCACGCCTCGAGAGGCATACATCGCCATGAGCGAGACGTTCGCCAAGCCCACGCACGGGAAGCGGGTCTTCGGCGACTGGCTCGTCCAGCACCTGAAGCAGCTCGAGGCTGACGGCACCAAGATGGTAGTCATCACCGACGCTGGCTTCAGGGATGAATGCGAGGCCATCGTCGAGGAATTCGGCGCCTCGAATTGTCTTCTTGCGCGTATCCACCGGGAAGGGTACGATTTCTCGTCCGACTCCCGTTCTTACCTCAACCTCACCGACTTAGGAGTACAATGTCAAGACGTCACGAATTGCGGCTCGCCCGAGTACGCACGAAACCTCAAGACGTTACTTTCTTCGCAGGGTTGGTAAATGCCATCCTGTTTTCCATCCCGATCTGGGTTCTGTTCGCTTACCTGATATCATGAAAACCACCATCATCGACCTGCTCAACTCTAAGAAGTTCGTCCAGGCACTCCTCGGCGTGATCGTCGGCGTCGCTGTCCGTCTCGGCGTTCCCGAGATTGAAGTCACCGAGATCCTCGCCATCATCTCCCCGCTGCTCGCATCCATCGGTGCCCAAGGCTTCGCGGACATGGGCAAAGAGCGCGTGATCGCCGAAGAAGGCATTCGCCGCATGAACGAAGAGGACGGAGCATGAGATCCATCATCCTCGCGCTGGCCCTGATGGCCAGCCTGTCCGGCTGCGTGACCAAGCGCGTGCAGGACCGTACCCTCGTCCCCGCCATCGAGGCCGCATGGCCCGGCGTGCGCGCTGACGCAGAGCTGGGTGGCGCTGACGCTGCTCTGCTCCTGGACGGCGACGCTTCGGTCGAGTCCGGCAACTACATCGGCCTGAACGTGCTGGGCCTCGAGGCCGCGGCTATCGTGGGCGTCGACCTTCGTCTGATCGCAGGCGAGATCGGCGTGCAGGGGGCAGCGATCATGCGTGATCGGGCCGCCGAGTTCCGAAGAGCCGTTCAAGAGCTTACCAGAGTGGTTCTGGTGAGTCATCGACCGATCATGCGTGATCGGCCGATCGTTATCTCTCGCTCCTCGTGGGCGACCCACCCGCCCGCGGCTATCGCGGCGAGGACCTACCGATGAGCATTGAAAACCTCCTCCGTGACGCGCTCGAGGAAACCGGCGCATCACTCAACCTTGCCACCGACGAGGCGATTCAGATCGTCGCGCTCGAGGGAGCACGCCTGGCAGCAGCCAGTGCAGAGCCTGGCTTCGCACTCGTCCTGCGTGCATCGCGCGACCTCGTCGCACTGAAGCTCGGCCTCAACGCTTCGCTCGAGGCGCGTGCAGCTGATGCTCGTCTCGTGGGCGTCATCCAAGCCGTACTGATGGGGATCGCAACTGCATAATGGTCAACGTCAATAAGCTGGTGCTCATTGGGCGCCTGACTCGTCAACCTGAACTCCGATTCACCGAAGGCGGCACTGCCGTCTGCAAGGCAGGCTGCGTCATCAATGAGCGCAGCAAGCGCGGCGACCAGTGGGTCGAGGAGCCCGTCTTCTTCGAGGCGACGCTCTTCGGCAAGCGGGCTGAAGCGTTCTCGAAGTACCACGCGAAGGGATCGGAGTTCTGCTTCGCGTCCGCGCGGCTGGCCTTCGACTCGTGGGAGGACAAGACCACCGGCGAGAAGCGGAGCAAGCTCTACGTCGTCGCCAACGAGTGGGAGTTCATGACAAGCAAGGCGCAGACGTCAGAGACGCCTGCGACTTACTCCGACACGCCCACGCCGTTCTAGTGGTGGGAATCGTAGCGCGGCACGGGACGAAGTTCGTCATCGTGACCGCAGAGACGCTCGAGAAAGCCGAGCATATCGCCCTCGAGCTGTTCAGCTCGGTGGGCATCGAACTCGAGGGGATGGAGGTCACGCTGCTGGTCTTCGATCCTCAAGAGGCAGGTGGAATCGTCATCGACATGGAGTCAGACGAATTCGAGCCCCCGTCCATGGATGGATGGGGACCCGAGGGATTCACTGGCTGATCGGGCTGGGCTGGAGAAGATCCAGCTCGGCCTGTATGTCTGTAATCGGGACGATGAAGCAGTGGTGAGGCCCAAGTCGGCCGCGCGCCACCACGATGCCGATGACCTCCATGTCACTGTCGAGGACCGGGCAGCCCGAGTCTCCAGGGGCAATGGTTAGCGAGAGGCGGTGAGGCTCGAGAGTCCCTAGGCCCGCTGACCACCAGTGGAGACCGACTCCCCACCCGCTCGCATAGACGGGCTCTGCGGGCTCCACGGCGCGTACGTCGAGCGACCATGGTACGAGACCATGAGGAGCGTCGAAGCGCAGCACGCAGGCGTCCAGGGCGCCTAGGAGGATGACGGCCGATGGGTGCTGGCCGTTGACGGTGATTCCCTCTGGGCTGGTGCCTTCGACCACGTGCCAGGCGGTGAGAATCTCGGTGGTTGACAGTGGAAACCCGCTACCTGTTCCGCTCCATGTCTCGACCTTGACGGCGACACGGGACGCGAGCTGCGCCTGGAGGGTAGGTGGTTCGGGCACTGGTGGCGACGAGGCGCAGGCGGATAGGGCGAGGGACACGAGGAGTAACGATCGAATCATGGTATGGTATTGGTTGAGAAATAGACTGGACCATCGTACCACAACTGACAATTCCTAGTTTGGCTGGTCGAAGTCAGACGGTCGTAAGTCGCTGAACTGTAGCAGGTTACGACCGAAAAGAGGGGCAGAACTGTAAACTGGGACCAAGCCCAAGTCCCCACGATTCCAGAGCCATGCGTTCCTATTTATATACCCCTCTAGACTTCTAGAGGGGTTAGTATAATAGGTGACCTGTAGCAGCGATGTCGTAAGGCCGCTTTTTGTGGGGTTATGCTATTGGGCCTTATCAGCACGAGGCACGCAGAAGTCAGCCGCGGGCAGTTCGCACGTGGGGCTTGCGTCAGGACCCTTTTCCGGATATTATCTACCGCATGGACCAGCCCAAGTCATCCAAAGCCGTCGGTCGCCTCTTCACGCAGGAGCGCCGCGACAAATACCTCGCAGCCCTCGAGCAGGACGGCGAGCACACCTTCGCGCGGATCGAGGTCGGCATCACGGCGCAGACGATCCGCCAGCATCGGGCCAAGGACGTCGAGTTCGATCAGGCGTGCGAGGACGCGCAGCAACGCTACCGTAAACGCTTTGTAGACGAGCTGGTGCGGCGAGGCGTCGACGGCGTCGAGAAGCCTGTCTTCCACGAAGGCATGATCGTGGGCCACGTCACCGAGTACAGCGACCGGCTGCTGCTCGAGCACCTGAAGGTGGTCGACAAGCGATACCGCAACCAGCTCGACCTCGAGGTCGGCGCCCACATCACCACGGCCGCCCTCAACCTCGAGACCCTCCAACCCGAGTCTCGAGCCCTTCTCGAGCAGATCCTCGTGATCGAAGCCGCAGCCCAGACCATGGCCTTGAATGTCCCCGACGAATCGTAAATGTCCACAATGCAGCCAAACCATCAACGTCTTGAAAGCCCCGCAGTTCGCGGGCAAGAATTACTGCTGCTCGGATTGCGCGATCGACGCATGGGAAGACGCGCAAGCGAAGGCGGTCTCGAGGGAGTGCGCAGCCAAGCTCGCAGCGGACACTTTTGGGAAGGGCGCTAAGTGACCACCGCCCAGATCGTCCACATGCTGCGAGCCGTGATCGGCAAGCTCGAGTCCGGCTGGCAGATGACCTCTGGCCATGACAAGGGCAACGAGTCATTCACGATCATCCGCTACGACGTCCGCTTGACCAAGGGGCAGCTCCGACGCATGCACTCCCTGATCGAGGACATGCTCGGCGAGGAGCTTGGCGAAGGGGACCGGCACTGATGCCGAAGCGCAAGTACATGGCACCCGCATACATCATCGAGCGCATGGCAGAGCTGGCCTTGATCAGCAACGGATGGTACAACGGCGAAGGCCGTAAGATCAAACGCTCGAGCATGCGTGCAGCCCATGAGCGGTTCCGCGAATACGCTGGTCCTCGAGTTCACCTTTACCCCACGATCGAAGGCCGCATCCAAGCGGAGTTCGCCCCTACCCTGCTGGGCTACCAGCATCCCGACGAGGTCCTCTGATGGACGACGCACTCTCCCAGCTGCTCGGCACGGCGATCGGCAACAACGAAGCCGCGGCCAGCGACCTCGAGCGCATCCGCGCAGAAGGCTCGCTGCTCGAGTTCGTCAAGGCGGGCTGGCACACACTCGAGCCTGGAACCAAGTTCGTCTACGGGTGGGCAGTGGAGGCCATGGCAGAGCAGCTCGAGGCGGTCACTCGAGGCGAGACGCGCCGCCTGCTGATCAACGTGCCACCGGGCTGCACGAAGTCGATGCTCGTGAACGTGTTCTGGCCCGCATGGGAGTGGGGCCCGAAGAACATGCCCGACTACCGCTACATCAACGCGAGCTACGGCGCCGACCTCTCCATTCGCGACAACATGCGCTGCCGCGATCTGATCCAGAGCGAATGGTATCAGGCCAACTGGGGCGATCGGTTCCAGATGAAGGGCGACCAGAATGCAAAGATTCTCTATGAAAATGATCGTACTGGTTGGCGCTTCGCCGCTTCTGTTGGCAAGGGTATTACTGGACGTCGCGGCGATCGCATCATTGTGGATGATCCGCACAGTGTGGAAAACGTGGAGAGCGACGTCGTCCGCGAGCGGGCACTGAGGTGGTTCTTCGAGACGCTCTCGAGTCGCTTCAACAAGCTCGACGAGTCCGCGCTGGTGGTCATCATGCAGCGCGTGCATGACCGCGATCTGAGTGGCGCCATCCTGTCGAAGGATCTGGGCTACACCCATCTCTGCTTGCCCATGGAGTACGAGGCAGACCACCCGCACAAGAGCACGCACTTCACCGACCCGCGCACCGAGGACGGCGAGCTGCTCTGGCCTGAACGCTTCAGTCCTCGAGCAGTGGAGGAGCAGAAGCAGACCTTCCGCGCATGGGGCGGCACGTACGCAGAGGCAGGGCAGCTCCAGCAGAGGCCGGTGCCCAGAGGCGGCGGCATGTTCAAGCGGGACGACTTCGAGGTGATCGACCATATCCCGGCTCACTGCACGGTGGTCGCGCGTGCTCGAGGATGGGACCTCGCAGCGACGGACGACAACAAGCGCGCCGCGTTCACCGTGGGCGCCAAGCTGGCGAAGCTCTCCGATGGGCGTCTCGTGATCGAGGACATCGTCCGCGGCCAGTGGGGCCCGGCCGAGGTCGAGGCGAAGCTGCTGGCATGCGCCACCGTCGACGGTCCCGGAATCGTACAGTTCATCCCGCAGGATCCAGGCCAGGCAGGTAAGAGCCAGGTAAGGGCATTCGCCGCCATGCTCGAGGGATTCAACGCACGCTTCAGTCCCGAATCGGGAGACAAGGAAACGCGCGCCATGCCCTTCGCTGCGCAGGTGGAGGTCGGGAACGTCTGCCTGCTCCGCGCCGAGTGGAACGACGCCTTCCTCGGCGAGGCCAGCCTCTTCCCCGCAGGCCAGTGGAAGGACCAGATCGACGCGGTGACCCGCGCCTACGATTGGATCCTCCAGAACCGCGCTCCCAATATCGCTACGATTCCTGGGAGAATGATCACATAATCACATTTTTTCCTGTTAGGATTCAGCTCCCATGAGCAGCAAGTCAAGACGCGGCCCGAAGCCCATCGCCAAAGCACAACCGCTCGGCGGCTCTACCGGAGTGGATGCAACCAACCCCGGACCCTTCTCGAGCATCGGCGCCCCCGGCACCGCGATCTACGGCGGGCAGATCGTCTCGAAGGAGAACGACGCCAGCCTGATCGGCCGCCAGCGGTATATCACGTTCTCGAACATGGTGGCGAATACGTCCATCGTGGCTGCTGGCGTGCGCTACTTCACCAACCTCGTCTCGAAGGCAGCCTGGAGCGTCGACCCCGCGGACGACAGCCCGGCCGCAGAGGAGCTGGCCGAGATGATCGAGGAGATCATGGGCGACATGACCAGCCCTTGGCACCGCGTGATCAAGCGCCTGTCGATGTTCAATATGTACGGATTCGCCGTCGCAGAGTGGACAGCCAAGCGCCGCGAGGACGGCGTGATCGGCCTGCTCGACATCGAGCCCCGCAGCCAGAAGACAATCGAGAAATGGGAGCTGGACGAGTCCGGCACGGTGACCGGATTCGTACAGACTGATCCGCAAAGTGGTAAAGAGATCTACCTGCCTCGAGGCAAGTGCATCTACGTGGTCGACGACACGCTCGACGACAGCCCCGAAGGGCTCGGCCTCTTCCGCCATCTGGTGAAGATCGCCAAGCGCCTCGAGCGATACGAGCTGCTCGAGGGATGGGGATTCGAGACCGATCTGCGCGGCGTCCCGGTGGGCCGCGGCCCGTTCACCGATCTCGAGGTCATGGTCCAGAACGGCACGCTCTCCCGCAGCCAAGCGACCGCGCTCAAGGCGCCGATGCTCGACTTCATCGAGAACCACAACCGCAGCCCCGAGCTGGGCATGCTGCTGGACAGCAAGACCTACCAGACGACCGACGAGAGGAACACTCCGAGCGCGGTACGCCAGTGGGACGTCGAGCTGCTGTCCGGCGACCCGCAGTCCATGGAGGACATGCACATCGCGATCGAGCGCCTGAACCGCGAGATGGCTCGAGTGCTCGGCGTCGAGCAGCTCCTGCTGGGCAGCGACTCGAGCGGCTCGCACGCTCTCTCCCGCGACAAGACGCAAGCCTTCGGTCTCATGGTCGACTCGACCCTGAAGGAAATGAAGGAGGTCATGGAGCGCGATCTGCTGAACCCGCTCTGGGAGCTGAACGGCTGGGATCCAGAGTTGAAGCCCACGTTCAAAATCGAGAAGATCCAGTACCGCGACATCGAGCAGGTGACCGGCGCGCTCGAGCAGCTGGCCCGCGCAGGCGCGACCATGGACCTCAACGACCCGGCCGTGAACGAGATCCGCTCCATCCTCGGCCTGTCCGACGCACCGGAGCAGGAAGAGATCGACATGGACCTCGCGCTCAACGGCATGAACCCGATGCTGCCGGACGGCACGCCGAATCCGGCGGCCATGGGCGAAGGTGAGGAAGAGGAGATCGTCGAGCCCGAGGAAGAGTCCAAGTAATGGGACGCGCCTCCAACCAGATCTACGGCGACGCTGACGCCAACAACGACGGCATCGCCAACGTCACCAACAGCGCGCTGCACGTGAAGCTCGTCACGACTCCCGACGGCGCAGCGTCTGGTGAGATCTTCGCCAAAGGCGAGATCAACACGGACGTCCCCCAGAAGACGTCTGATGTAATCGCACAGGGTCTGCTGTCGCAGATCCTTGTTCAGCTTCAGATGATGAACGCACATCTGGAGACTATCACCGACTCCCGTCTGACGACGGACGACATCGAGAGCGAATCACTATGATTATCAACGACGGACGAGGCAGCGGCAGGAATGCGGCGGTCAACGTAAACAACCACCTGCTCGTGCAGGCAGTCATGTCTACTTTCGTGGAAGACCTCTCCACAGCATCCAACGGCTACAACATCAGCTCCGGCGTGCAGACGCTCGCAGGTGCAGCTGCCAGTGCTGTCCTCTACATCAAGAACAACGGGGAACGCAACCTCTTCATCCCCACGGTGATCCTCTACCTGGGATCCAACACTGGAGGCGCGGCCACGGCCGACCACCTGCTCGAGATGATCCGGAATCCGACCGTGGGCACGCTGGTCACTGGTGGTACTGCCGTCCAGTCGACCAACCGCAACTACGGAAGCACGCGCACGCTCGACGCGGACATGCTCGCCATGGCTGCGGAGAACCAGACGCTGACCGACGGCACGCTGATGTTCCCCTCCCTGCTCACTGGCGAAGGTCGCACGGTCTTCACCGGCCTGGCCTTCGTACTGCCCAAGGGTGCGTCGATCGGCTTCCGCATCACGCCCAAGGCATCGAGCACCAACATGGACATCGCAGTCGCAGTCGTGGCGGCATACGATGCGGACGGCCTGACCGCATGAGTCTGAATTCCAAGATCGTCGACCCGGCTACGGGGCTGACTGCGCGCGTGGAGCCTGATCGCTCCCTGCGGGTCATGCCCATGCCGTATCCGCCCACGTCGGACCACCCGGTGGAAGTGTTCCGCGTGAAGATGGCGCTGCCGGATGGCAGTACCAGCATGCTGGTGGATGGCAGTGTCACCGAGAAGATCTTCTCGGTGAATGCGGACAGGATCTCGGACATCTACATCACGCAGCTGTCGTTCCTGATCGTGGACGCATCTGCCACGCTGGCCAAGTTCGGCAACCTGACCGCGCTCACAGTAGGGTGCTCGCTGGAGTACGACTCCACGCGAGGCAGCGTGGTCATCGACAACGCGCTGAAGTCCAACTTCGACCTCGTGCGCCTCTGCGCAGGAGAGCCTTCCTTCGGTTCTGGTGGCGATGCCTTCCGAGGCAACAACGTGATCGGCAACTCCGACGCCTTCTTCCCCAGTCTGGACATCCAGGACGTCTTCGGCATGCCCTATGGCATCCGGCTGGGCCAAGGCTCGGACCAGGCCCTGCGGTTCCACATCCACGACGACATCACCCTGATGGACGCCATGGACGTGATCGCCTTCGGCTTCCGACGCTTCACTCCCAGTGACCCGAACCTGTCAATCCAAATCGATACTCCGATTGGCGGCTAACACCCCACCCCCATATGAAAATCCTCCTCCTCCTCCTTGCGCTTTGCGCCCCGATCTTCGGCCAGGACCTTCGGGCCCTTGTCGGCGAGGCAATGCGTGTTCAGATCGAAGCCCGCCTCGTCCTCGAGAAGTCCGAAGCCGAGCTGAAGACGATCTCCGAAGCGGCCCGCGCGCAGAAGGCCGTCGTCACCAGCAACGCCCAGACGCTCGCAGAGGCAGAGCTGGCCTTCGACGAGGCACTCGCGCTCTACCTCGCCAGCCTCGATGGACCCACCGGCCGCCCCGGTGAGGACCTCGACTGGAACGTCCGCGCACGGCCCGCCACCAGCGAGATCGACTGGCTGGTCGAGAACAACGTCTTCCAATCGCAGCGCGGCCTCGGCACGCTCGAGACGGGCTTCGGTGGCGCGTACCGCGCGAGCCGCGAAACTGGTGACGAGGACATCGTCTTCGGGATTTCTGGTGACAATGGTCGCGCCATGGTCGGCGGCCTCTACAGCCTCACCAGCGAAGAGGATCTCGCCTTCCCCGGCGACGAGTCCGCGAGCGCCTGCTTCGTGGGCCTCGACCCCACCGCCAGCCTCGAGCTGGGCTTCGGCTCGCACTTCGAGCGCGTGCTGCCCACCGGCAGCGTATGGGCCTTCGACGTCGGCCTTCGCGGCCCGAACGATACCTTCGTGATCCGCGCCAACGGCGGCAGCGAGCACGTCCAGCTTGACGGCTGTTGGTTCCTCGCGCGCCGCGGGCACGACTACTCCGAGACCGCATACGCCTCTGGCCTGCATGTCGACAACTGGGGCACTCTCGTTCTGCGAAACCTCAAGTGGCGCGGCGAGCAGCCCGGCGATGCAGGGATCAAGCTCCGCGAGCACCAGTTCTATCTGAAGAGCGGCCGCATCTCGACCCTGATCGAGGACAACGATCTCTTCGGCGGCAACCGCAGCGGATTCCAGCGCAGGCCCGACTTCGACAAGCAGGTGCAGCCCACCGACCGCATGATGATCCGCGGCAACCGCTGCGACGGCCACGGGACGAACCACGAGCACTCGGACGGCGGAGCAGTCCTGACGGTCTGGCTGTCGAACCCGGCCACGTACGTCTACGACAACGTGATCACCAACTTCCGCTATCAGGCCCTCGTGATCAGTGGGCAGAACACGTCGACCAACTTCCCCTTCCTCTCGAGTGGCAACCAGCACCGCGAGGTCCACGTGGCGGGCAATCGGTTCATCCCCGGCCCCGCCACCGAGCGGAGCACCGCGAGCTTGTCGTCCATCGAGCGCCTGCACCTGTATTCCGATAACGAATTCCAAGGGCACGTTATTCTTGACTCTATCTGGAATTTCAACCAGAATGGGACAAGCAACGTCGAAACTTCGATACACTCGAGCACCGCGCCCACGTGGCAGCTCCGCAAATACGATCCCGCTCTGGGCGCCGAGCGCCCTTTCACGATCGCAGAAGTCGAGGCTCTTCTGGTCAACTGATGGCGATCTCTGTTACAATCTCCGGCGAGGCATGCGGCCTCGAGCTTTGCGGGCTGTCCGAAAATGGCGGACGACGCACGCCACCGAGCCGCGGCCTCTTTCCTTCAACTAGCTGATCCCATGGCAGTCATCGACACAATCACCATCGGGACGGACACGTTCTCGGTTTACGCTCTCACCCTGACCGCAGCCGTCTCAGAAACGAGCACGTTCTGGAACGGGCGCCTCGGCGCCGAGCGCACCGCATGGGACGCAGCGGTGACCGCCGGAGTGGACGACGAGAAGCGCGCACTCGCCGCGGCCGCCGACTGGCTGGACCGCGCCTCGCTCTTCTCCGGTGACAAGACCGTAGCCACGCAGGCTCGAGACTGGCCGCGGGACAGCGCCACCAACGGCTGCACCGGCGACGCGATCGCTGACGGCACGACCCCCGACGACATCTTCAACGCGCAGGCATGGCTCGCTGGTGCGATCCTCGTCGACAACGCAGCGAGCGCATCAACCGGCGAAGGCGCGAACATCAAGAGCGCCAAGGCTGGCACCGCGCAGGTGGTCTTCTTCCGCCCCACCACCGGCACGGCCGAGGATACCCGTCTGCCAACCGTCGCGAACGACTACGCCAAGTGCTACACCGATGCAGGGACCTCGAGCGGAATCGCTGGCCCGACCTTCACCGGCACCGGCCAAGCCTCGAGCTTCTGCCCGGACGATGACGAATTCAACGAGGGGCTCGCCTGATGGGCAATCCTCTCTTCGGCGTCGACATCTCCGGCCTCATCAACTCCAACATCGGGCCCGGCGTCAACGACGCCACGCTGACCAAGGTCACCGGCGGCACCCGCACCGTGGGCCAGCTGACCGGCGGCACGAACCCGACCCCCGTGGGCTACGCCTGCAAGGGCTTCGTCGACGTGCTCGACAAGAACAGGCTCGAGGGAACCCTCGCGGCTGATACCGACGTGCTCGTTGCGCTGATCGGTGACTCTATCGCGAGCGGGCAGGTGCCCACCGCGGGCGACCGAGTGTCCATTCTGGGCACGGAGTACAACATCATCCAGGTGACCGTCGACCCGGCGCTCGCTGTCTACAACTGCACCGCACGAGCAAACTGATATGGCCAACCAGAACGTACAAAAATTCCGCGAGCCGATCATGGCTCCCGACTTCCTCAAGACCGACGGCACCGTACTCGGTGGCGGCGGAAGCACACCAGCGACCGCAGCGGTGGGCCAAGGGCCATTCGTCATCCAGGACAATACCGCCGCGATCCAGCGTCTGCGGATCACGTTCGACGCATACCAGGCAGACATCCTTGCGGTGAACGACTTCGTCTCGATCTACGTGGCCGAGATGGGCGATCGCTTCTACACCCTCGGCGTCGAGTCAGAGCTTGACTTCGTCAAGGACGGCACTGGCATCCTCACCACCGGCGTCTTCGATGTCGCCATGTCGAGTGTCGCTGCCATCTCGGCTTCGTTCACCACGCTGGCCAACTCGGACGTCATGCTCAAGGAAGACGTCAACGGCATCGGCGATCAGCTGGACTACGCCTTCAATCAGTTCGTCGTCCTGTCTGGTAACACGGTCACCGGCTATCCGCGTGCCTCGATCGGCACCGGGCTCTACTTCAACGTCCAGACGTCGATCCTCGTTGATGGGCACGTCACGCTGACCGGCTGGGTCGACGTCTACTACATCGACCTCGGCGTCGCTGCCTGATGGGAGACGTCGTCGATCCTGCGAGCCGCCTCCAGAGGCTGATCCGACAGCAGAGCCCGCGGTTCGCCGCTGGGTTTCAGCTGCTGGTGAAGCAGATCAAACGATCTGCGGATCTGAGCTTGATCGCCGATCTCCTCGAGCGCGGGCGCCTCGAGGACGCCTTCAGCCTGACCCTCGCGCGCACCCCGCGGCTGGGCAACCTCTACGTCGACAGCTTCATGACGGCCGCCAACGATACGGCGTCATTCCTGAACAAGAACGTGGCGGGCATCGTGATCGACTTCGATCAGACCAATCCCTTCGCCATGCAGGTAGCTCGAGAGAATCAGCTGCGGCTGGTGCGAGAGTTCGGGGATGCCCAACGTCGCGCCACGCGCGAGGCGCTGATCGACGGGATCCGCACCGGCGCGAACCCGAAGCAGCAGGCCAAGGCATTCGTCGACTCGATCGGCCTCACCGAGCGCCAAGTCAAGGCGGTGAACAACTACAAGCGCCTGCTCTCAGAAGGAGACAAGGCCGTCTTCGAGCGCGCCCTTCGCGACAAGCGGTTCGACAGCACCGTCCGCGCGAGCATCGAATCAGGGAAGCCCCTCACGTCGAACCAGATCGACCGCATGGTCGGCCGCTACCGTGAACGCTATCTCCAGTACCGGAGCCGCGTGATCGGCCGCACGGAAGCTCTGAAGAGCGTCCACCAAGGGAAGGCCGCCATGTACCAGCAGGCGATCGAGAACGGCGATCTCGATCCGAACAACCTCACGCAGGAATGGGAAACGAGCCTCAAGGACAACGTCCGCGACTCTCACGTCGACATGCACGGCCAGATCCAGCCGTGGGGCCAAATGTTCATTTCAGGTAAGGGAAACGCGGCGCCTCATCCCGGCGCCTTCGGCGTCGCGGAAGAGGACATCCAGTGCGTCTGCGCACTGGGCACCAGAATACCGGAACTCAAACTCTCGCCTGGCGCGTCGGTCAGGATTGAGGAATTTTGAGAAATTCTCTAGGAAACCCACCCAATGTCTCATAGCATGGACTCCTCAATGAACGCCCCGCAGCTCCAAGCCACGCAGATCCTCAAGGTCGACGAATCCCTCGGACTCGTTTTCGGATTCGCCATCGTCTGTAAAGAAGACGGCGACGACCATTTCGACCTCCAGGGAGACCATATTCCCGAGGGAGTCATGGTCAAGGGCAGCACCGACTTCATGAAGTCGGAGCGCGTCGCGAAGGAGATGCACCAAGGCGACCCGATCGGCTCTATCGTCTTCGCCTTCCCGCTCACTACGGAGATCGCGAAGTCACTCGAGATCTTCACGAAGCGTACCGGGCTCCTGATCGCGATGCACACCGAAGACCAAGAAGTTCTCCGGAAGTTCCGCGACGGCGAGTACACCGGCTTTTCAATCGGCGGCAGCGCCATCAACGTCCCTCTCGAGGACTGATCAGATGATCGACGAAAACGGAAACATCGTGAAGAGCGTCTTCGAGTCCATGCGACTCGACGAGATCTCTGGCGTTGACCAACCCGCCCAGCCGACCGCGCGCATGGCCATCATGAAGCGCGGCGGAAAGAACCCCTTCGCCACCAAAGACGGCGACGAAGACGAGGCCATGGAGGCCGAGGACGAAGGCGAGCCCAAGGGCAAGAAGAAGCCGAAGAAGGGGAAGAACCCCTTCGCGGACAAGACCGCCAAGCGCGCGCTCCTCACCACCGCCACCGATGGGCACCAGCACATGCTGTCCGACGAAGCTGGCCCAGACATCCGCGCGGCCGCGGGCGAGACATTCGCTGGCGTCGGCACAGATGGTTCCTTCCATACTCACCCGTGGATGATCGAACCCTCGAGCGGCGCAGTCGTCATCGGTGAAGCCCACGGGCACACCCACCAAGTCCTGCTGACATCGCAGAGCGGCGCACCGCCCGCGATCCTGGACCTGTCCAAACAAGCATCAGCCGAGGCGCCTGACCTCACCGATGCTTCAACTTCTTCAGGCATTCCCGCCGATCCTGTCGGCACCGTTCACAACAAGGCAACCATGTCCGAAAAGAACGATCAGACCGTCGATAGCGAGGCGGTCGCCAAGCAGCTCGACGAGATCACTAAGCGCGCCGAGCGCGCCGAAGCGGTCTCCGAGCTGAACGATGCCCAGCGCGGCATTTTCAAGTCACTGGACGCTGAAGGCCAAGACGCCTTCCTCGCCCTCTCCCCGGACGCCCGCCAAGGTGAAGTCGCGAAAGCTGCTGATGCCAACGCTGTCGTCCACACCGATCTCGACGGCGTCGAGTATCGCAAGAACGACGACCCCCGTCTCGTTCAACTTGCGAAGCGCGCCGACAGCGAGCGCACTGCTCGCCTCGAGGGTGAAGCAGTCGCTAAGACCGCCGACCTGCGCAAGCGGGCCGAAGGTCTTGTCGGCATCCCCGGTTCGGTCGAAGTCCGCATGAGCATCCTGAAAGGGATCGACATGCTGCCCGAAGCTGACCAAGCTCCTGCGCTCGAGGCCCTTGCGGCTCAAGACGCCGGAATCGCCAAGTCGTTCCAGCGTCAAGGCACCAGCGCGGTTCCGAGTCAAGCCAACGAGCTTGACGCGATCGCCAAGCGTTTCCGCGATGCGGATCCTTCTCTGTCCCCGGAGCAGGCAATGGCCAAAGCTCTTCAAACCCCCGAAGGTGAAGCGGCTTACACCAAGTCGCTCGGCTTCTAGATCCAAGGAGTACAACCATGTCTTCTGCACAACGTGTCCGCCTCGTTTCTCGCGAGGCCGGTTCAGCCGTCACCGTCTACCGCGTCGTCGGCCAACTGGCTGACGGCCAAGTCGACCACGTGGCTGACGCCACCATCAATCCTCTGGGTATCTGCGCCGAGTCCGTTTCGACGGTCGGCGGAGCTGTCCCCGTCGCGACCGAAGGGTCCGGCATTCTCAAGGTTGAAGCCGGGGCCGCCATCACGATCGGCGCCGAGCTTGAAGCCGCTGGCGATGGCACGGGCCGCGTCATCACCCATACGTCGGGAGTGGGAGACTATCGTCTCGGCACCGCTCTTACCGCAGCTGGTGCTGCGGGCGACATCATCGAAGTTCAGCTGCGCGTCTCCCTCGACGAAGTGGCGTAGGCTTCTAGCCGCAACAACAAAGGAAAACAGAAATGCCTTTCTCACAACCGTCGCGGTCTGATGTTCACATCAATGCACCGCTGTCCAGCGTCTCGCTGGCATTCATCCAGAGCGCCGACAGCTTCGTGGCTGATCGCGCCTTCCCGCGTCTCGCGGTTTCCAAGCAGTCCGACTCGTACTACACGTACGACCGAGGCTACTTCAACCGTGCCGAGATGACGAAGCGCGCACCCGGTGCTGAAAGCGCCGGTGCGAACTACGCACTCTCGAGCGCGAGCTACTCGGCCGACGTCTGGGCTCTGCACCGGGACGTCGCCGACCAAGTTCGTGCGAACGCTGATAGCCCGATCTCGCTTGACCGCGAGGCCACCGAGCTTCTCACCCTGCAAGGTCTTCTGCGCAAAGAGAAGGAGTGGGCGTCTGCTCACTTCATCACTGGCGTCTGGACGACCGAGCGCGCTGGCGTTGCTGCTACGCCCACGGGCACGCAGTTCCTCCGGTGGGACGTTGCGGCTTCCACGCCGATCGAGGACGTCCGTGGCGGCGTCCGCACGGTGCAAGAGTCGACGGGCTTCCGCCCGAACCGTATGGTCCTTGGCCGTTCGGTTTACGATTCGCTCCTGGACCACCCCGACATCGTCGGGCGTCTTGACCGCGGCCAGACTTCTGGTCCGGCCATGGTCATGCGTGACGCGCTCGGTGCGCTCTTCGAGATGGACGAGATCCTCGTCATGGACGCGATCGAAAACACCGCGAACGAAGGTGCGACGAACGTCCACGCCTTCATCGGTGGCAAGAACGCTCTCCTCATCTACACCCCGGCTTCGCCGGGCCTGATGATCCCCTCCGCTGGATACACGTTCACCTGGAACGGTCTCCTCGGCGGTGGTGCTCTTGCCACGCGCATCTCGCGCATGCGCATGGATCACCTCAAGAGTGACCGCATCGAGATCGAGATGGCCTTCGACCAGAAGCTCGTCGCTGCCGATCTCGGCGCGATGTTCCTCGACGCCGTCAGCTGATCCCTCGCTGGGCGTCCTGCTGTCTTATCAGGCAGGGCGCCCGGCTCTCTCCCCACCCCATACCGAACAAACTCATGGCACTACGACACTGGAAACAACGGTTCGAGGCTGACGCCGACCTGATCTTCTCCAAGCGGATGAAGCTCGGCTGCTGCGGTGTCGATGTTGTGAACCCCGGTGACATCGTCACCGAAGACATGAAGGCCGCGCTCGGCCGCAATCGACTCCGCCTCTGGTGGGAAGCGAAGCGCATCGAGCTGGCAAACTTCGACGGCGACAAAGGTCGCGTGGTATCTGTCGAGGAGGTCGAGCAGACCAACCTGGACGTCGACCACAACCTCGGCGGCCCGACCGTTGACGACGAGCCTGTCGCCAAGCCGAAGCCGAAGTCTAAGGCGAAGAGCAAGAAGAACCCCTTCTGATGCCGAAGTCTGGCAAGCAGCAGATCCGGATCATCATCGACGGCCTCGAGTCCGATGCCGAGCAGGTGATCAAGAAGCTGACGCTTGACGTCGTCGCCAACCTCACCAAGGCACCAGTCGAAGGCGGTACTCCCGTCGATACCGGCTGGGCTCGAGCCAACTGGATCGCCAACGTCGCCACCCCGGTGACTGAGGCGGTCGGTTCGGCCGAGGCGCCAACATTGGCAGAGGCGGCACAGCAGGCGAGCCTCGGCTCGGTGCTGGGCTACAAGCTCCGCTCCGGCCCCGTGTTCATCTCGAACAACGTCCCGTACATCCTTCGGCTCAATGACGGCAGCTCCAAGCAGGCGCCCGCAGGCTTCGTCCAGCGTGCGATCCAACTGGCTGTCACCCAACTCCGCGCAGCAATATGACATCCGTCACACTCAACGAGGCCCGCGAGGCCGTCTATCAGCGATTCGTGGATAACACGTCTCTCGCTGGGAGTGCGTATACATTTGCGAGCGAATCCTTCAAGCCCGCTGCCGACACGGCATGGGCTCGAGTCACTGTCACCCACGAGGCCGGAGAGCAAGACTCAATGGGCAAAGCGGGCGATCGTAAGTACCTGCGTCGAGGAAGACTCCTCGTCCAGCTTTTCGGCCCCGTCGATCAGGGTCTGCGCGCCCTTGATCTGCTGGCCGATGCCACGCGGGACATCTTCGAGGGCACGCAGTTCAGCGGGCTCTACTTCGTCAGCGCAGACGTCCGCGAAACAGGACAGGATGGCGAGTGGTTTCAGCTCGTCGTCGACGCCCCATTCGACTACCAGGAAACCAAGTAACCCCTAGGAGCCCATCATGGCACGTTCACTTACCAACAATCTCGCGATGGCTGCTGCCATCGAAACGAGCATCGGCACGCTGCCCGCGACTCCTCTCTGGGTCAAGCTCGAGCCGAACAGCATCGGCGCCTATGGCGCTACCATCACCACCGTTCCCCGGAACCCGATCTCGAACACTCGCCAGCAGCGGAAAGGGTCCACGACGGACCTGGACTCGAGCGTCGAGTGGGAAGGCGACCTGACCAAGGATCACGCGCTGCTCTTTGCGGAAGGCTTCATCTTCGCGCAGCGTCAGAACAGCGGCGTCATGGAGCGGATTCAAGCTGGCTCGGACTACGATAGCCTCACGGCCGTAAACGCCACCAGCGCCTACGCCCACGACGCGCTCTCCGCAGCTCTCGCGACGGGCACGCTCGTCTTCGCTCGAGGCTTCACCACCGCTGGAAACAACGGCCTGAAGGAAGTGGACGCAGCGTCGACCACGATCCTGACGATCGTCACGTCGGCGCCTGTCGACGAGACTCCGGCGATCGCCACGGGCGCACGTCTCGACGTGGCTGGCTTCCGTCTTGCGGATGGCACGTGGGACGACACGGCCAAGGCATTCGGATCGACCCTCATCGACCTGTCCACGCTGGCGCTCTCTGTCGGCCAGATGCTCCGCGTCGGATCCGACGCCAACGCGCTGACCGGCGGCCAGCTCGTGGGCCGCATCGTCTCCATCACGGCGGCGATCATCACGCTCGACAAGGTCCAGAACCTCGGCACGGGCACGCTCAACGGTGGCGGCAACGTGACCGCGCTGGCGTGCGACCTGCTCTACGGGCAGTTCGTCAAGAACGTGGCCGTCTCGGACGCCGACTTCATCACTCGGTCCTTCCAGTTCGAGCTGGTCTACGACGATCTCCAGAACCCGGCTGGCACGGGCGACGAGTACGAGTACGCCATCGGCAACCTCTGCAACGAGATGGTCTTCAACATGCCCGGCCAGGACAAGGCGACCGTCAGCTTCGGATTCATCGGAACCAACGCCGACGACATCACCACGACCCGCAAGACGAATTCGGCCAACGCTGTCGACCCGGTGCAGACCGCGGCCTTCAACACCGCGGCCAGCTTCGCGCGTCTCAACATGACGGACACCTCCGAGGTCTCCCTCGGCGCGTGCTTCAAGTCGCTGACCCTGACGCTGGGCAACGAAGTGTCCCCCGAGAAGTGCCTCGGCACGCTGGGCGCGCTCTTCATGAACACCGGCAACTTCACTGTCGGCCTGGACGCGGAGCTGCTCTTCACGGACAGCGACCTCGCCCAAGCGGTGAAGGACAACCAGACGGTCACGATGGACATGCTGCTCAACAACGACGACGGCGCCATCGGCCTCGACATCCCTAGCCTCACGCTTGGCGGCGGAGCGAAGACCTACCCCGTGAACGAGTCGATCAAGATCTCGGTCACCGGCTCGGCATTCGCTGACGACACGCTGAACACCTCGATCGGAATCACGGAATTTCCGTACTTCCCCGCGGTCGCCTGATCTGTTAGAACATGGGGAGCGGAAGTCCGCTCCCCATACCCTTCTCCCTCTTTCCCCCAAGGAAAACCATCATGTCAAAATTCGCACACCTCAAGTCCCTTGCCGTCAACGACGGCGACACGGTCGAGTTCTCGTTCTACGAGATCGAAGGCGTCCCGACCCTGGACGTGGCCCCGGCCACCAAGGCCAACCGGGAATTCTTCAACGCCGTTCTCCGGAAGAGCAAAGAGGCGGCCCGCAAGCTGCGCAGCCGTCGGAACCAGATGCCCACGCAGGCGCAGATCGACGCCGTCCGTCGCGAGGACGTCGCGCTCTTCTCCGAGTACATCGTCAAGGGCTGGCGCAACGTCGTCGACAGCAAGGGCACCGAAGTCGAGTTCTCAAAAGAAGACTGCCAGGAGTGGCTGATGGAGATCCCCGACGATATGTTCGAGGAGCTTCGCGACTTCTGCCTCGACATCCGCAACTTCCGCCAAGGCAGCGACGAGATGGAAGCTGCCGAGCTGGAGGACCTGACGGGAAACTGACGCGGCGGCTGCTATGGGAGCTGGAATATGACTCCAAGCAGTTCGCCATCGAAGCCCACTACGAGCAAAACCGGCCCCTGCCCCGACAGATGCAGGAGCTGGTCGACGAGGAGACCGAGCTTGAGCCTTTCGAGGATTTCTATCTGCGATCCTTCTGGCATCTCTGCACTGAGAAGATGGGTGGGCCCGCCATTCCTCATTCTAAGATCAGGGAATACGGAGAGCGAGAAGGTCTCGATTCTGCTATGATCGGCGCATTCACTTCGGTGATCTGGTCACTCGACCGGGCGCACGCAAACTGGTCCGAGACTGAACGCGAGCGCATACGCAAAATGAACAATGGCTGATTTCCGCATCAACGTCGTAGTCGACCCGACCCGAGCCAAGACCGGCGCGGACAAGGTCAATCGCGAGCTGGACAAGATGAACGGCAAAGCGTCGAACCTCGGTTCGTCGCTTCGTCGCGCTCTGGGCTTCCTAGGCGGCGGCCTCATTGCGAGACAGGCGATCGGCACGCTGGCTGCATTCTCGCAAGAGATGAGCACGGTGGCGGCCATCACCAACGCCACCGAGAAGGAGTTCGCGGCGCTCGAGGAGCGGGCGATCAGCCTCGGAACGAACACTCGCTTCACAGCCACGCAGGCAGCCCAAGGGCTCACCGAGCTGGGCCGCGCTGGTCTTTCGACCACCGAGGCGCTCGAGGCCGTAGGCACCGCTCTCACGCTCGCACAGGCAGGCGCGCTGTCCATCGGCGACGCGGCCGCGATCACCACTACGGCGATCAAGGTCTTCCGACTCGAGACTTCTGAAGCAGCATCTGTCGCGGACACGCTGGTGATCGCAGCGAACAACACGAAGACCAACGTCACCGAGATGGGCCAGGCGTTCACCTTCGTGGCAGCCAACGCCAAGGACCTTAGCGTCGACGTGAATGATACCGCGGCCGCGCTCGGCGTGCTCGCTGAAGGTGGGCTCACAGCTACACGAGGCGGCACGGCGCTCCGCTCGATCCTCCTCGGACTGGCCGCGCCCACGCGCGAGGCTGAAGAGGCTCTGCGAAATGCTGGCCTCTCACTTGGAGACGTCGACATCAAGGCGAAGGGACTCGTCCCCGTACTGACGACCCTCGCCAACGCGCAGCTCGACTCCGGCGCCAAGGCGGCGATCTTCGGCAAACGATTCTCCGCGGCCTCGTCGATCCTCTTCGACAACCTCGACAAGTTCGACGAGCTGAATGTCAAGTTCGACACGCTCGGCGGAGAAGCCCAGCGCGTCGCGGATGTCATGGACGACAACCTGAACGGCTCGCTCCTGGCGCTCCGCTCGGCCTTCGAGGGCCTGACCCTTCGGGTGGGCCAGAACGGTGCGCAGGGCGCGCTGCGGAGCTTCGTCGACACGCTCTCCAACGGTCTGCGCTCCGCAGCGGACAACATCGACGACTTCATCTCCAAGGTGCAGGGCCTCGCCTTCGTGCTGACGGTCTCGCTGGCGAGGCGCGCGATCGGCGCCGTGATCACGCAGGTGAAGGCGCTCACCATTGCCATCGCCGCGAACCCGCTCGGCGCACTGCTGACCGGAGTCACGCTGGCGGTCGGCGCACTGATCGCATTCCGAGACGACATCTTCCTGACCGAGGGCAGCGTCACGTCGCTGGCTGACGTCGCGACTGCGGCCTGGACCGGGATCAGCGCAGGGCTCGAGCAGCTCTCCCTCATCTTCGACTCGGTCGCCACGTCGATCAACGAGTCGCTCGGCGGAGCCTTCAGCGGCTTCACGCTCGACCTGCAAACGGTCCTGCTCGGTCTGGCCACGTTTGGCGACACGGCCTTCGGGATCATGCTGGCGCTGGGCAACTCACTCGTCGCGCTCTTCAGCGGCCTTCCCAAGGCGATCGGCTCCGGGATCCTCCAGATCCTCGGCGGCATCAACAACTTCATCGAGTCCAGCATCGACAGGGCTCGAGCCTTCTTCAACGCGATCGCACTCACCGCCAAGTCCGTCGGGCTGGGCCTCGCCAACTTCTTCCGCGAGCTGGACCTCTCCCTGACGCAACTCGCGCAGGGTCAAGTCGGAGCCGCGGCCGAGACCGCCAAGCAAGCAGGCGACCTCCTCCAGAGCCAGATCGGCGGAGTGGGCAAGACGTTCGTCTCGACCTTCTCCGGGCAGCTGAAGGAGCTGGAGGGCGAGCGTCTGCTCGATCCCATCGTGAACATCTTCGAGGGCGCCGGTGAGGACATGGCGGCCAACATGACGAAGGGCTTCGAGGACGGCCTCTCGTTCTCTGGGCTGACCGACTTCACCCTGAACACCTTCCAGGCAGCCGACGCGATCTCCGCGGCGCGCGAAGCAGCGGAAGGCCAGGCAGTCGCGCAGGCGGCCGCAAACGAGGAGATGGCCAAGGGTATCGAGCTGATGGGCCAAGTGCCCGAGAAGATGGAGCCCGCCACCGCATCGGTCGCGAGCTTCTCCGATCAGCTCGGCGGCGGCTTCCAGGCTGGGCTCGAGGCTGGCATCGCCGGGATCACCGACGTTTCAGGCGCGGCCGAGACCCTCATGGTCAACAGCTTCGGCGCTGCGGAAGACGCACTCGTCTCATTCGCGACCACCGGCGAAGCAGACTTCGCTGCCTTCGTCGACGGCTTCCTCGCTGACCTCGCGCGCCTGCTGGCACGCCAGGCGCTCTTCGGCCTGATCTCCTCCCTCGGCGGTGGCGGGCTGGTCGGAGCTGGAGCTGCCGCAGCTGGCGGTGGCGGTGGTGGTGGCGGAATCCCCGGATTCGCTAAAGGTGGCGACTTCGATGGGAGCACCCCGTTCATCGCTGGCGAGGAAGGTCCCGAGCTGATCATGCCCAAGGGTGCGGGCAGCGTGAAGACCGCTGCCGAGACAGCTGGGCTTGCGACGGCCGCACCGGCCGCACCGCCGCAGGTGAACGTCACCGTCCTGAATAGTTCAACTCCAGAGGATACGATCTCCGCCATGTCGAGCGCCCAAGGCACGCAGCTCATCATGAACGCGATCCAGTCCAATCCCTCCATCATCAAGAACAGCCTCCAATAATGGTACTCAACAGCGGAACAGGAATCACCGATCACATCGACATGCTCGACAAGCTGATCGAAGTGGTGACCTCGCGCAACCTGACTGCCGTCGCGATCAACGCAGGCGGCACCGGCCACGCTATCGGTGATATCATCCAGATCACGGCCACCGGCTCGACGTCCACGATCGTCGCGCAGCTCGAGGTCATCTCAGTGGCTGCTGGCGTGATCGACGGGATCCGCGTCTACCGCGGCGGAGCCTACACCGTCGACCCGACGACCATCGTCGCCAACCCGCAGAGCGCCACCAGCGGCACGGGCATCTCGGCCACGTTCGACCTGACCTTCTCCGCGGCCGTCTGGGCAGTCAACCGCCGATCGCAGCAGGCAGCCTCTGCGGTCTTCGGAACCGCGGGCACCGGCTACACCGTCGGCGACGTGCTTACCCTCGTGGATGGAACCGCAGGCGTGCGCGGAGATGGCGACGCAGCAGGCACGCAGGCCAGCGCGGCGACCTTCACCGTGGCAACGATCTCCGGCGGCGGTGGCACCGGCCCCGTGGCTACCGTCACGCTCACCACCGCAGGCAACTACGAGGAGGCGCCCAGCAACGACGCAGCTACCACCGGCGGAACCGGCACCGGCTGCGAGCTGACCGTCACCTACGAAGACCCGCCGCAGACCGACTCCGACTTCCAGATCGCCATGCTCCAGGGCGAGGGCCTCGCGGGCGCGGACGAGATCCACGTCGCGATCAAGGCTTACACCCAAGCCAGCGGATTCGACTTCGCGTTCAACTGGGGACTCTACGGGACCACCGGCTACAGCTCGACGCTTCCGCTGCACCAGCAGCTCGGAATCAACGCGGACCAGATCAACGTCAGCACCGGCGCGCTGCCTGTCTCCGACATCGGCGCCTACCTCGTGCTGAAGGACAACGACGCCGAGCCGGACATGGGCTGGTGGATCCACCACAACGGCCGCCGCATCATCCTGGTGGTGAAGGTCGAAGGCGCGAGCACGGTGCAGTATAGCTCGTGCTATATGGGCTTCATCAATCAGCTGGCAACGACTACGGAGTATCCCTACCCGCTGCTCGTGGGCGCTGGTACGAACGACAGGAACCGCCTCTGGACCGAGACTACGCTGCTGTCCGGCGGCATCGTCGAGTCGATCGCAAACGCAACCGGCGATCCGCTCGGCCCGCTCTTTCTCAAGTACCCCGATGGTAACTGGATAGCGCACACCGCCGAGGGAAGTTCGGGCGCAACCAGCCGCGCGGTGGAACCGGAGTGGGGAGTCTATCCCTTCATGAACCCCGGACAGATCGGAGCACCGAAGCAGATCGTCATCAATACGACGGTCGTCGGATACGCCTTCGGCACGCGGGCAATCATCCCAGTGTCTGGCGTCCCCGGCACCGAGACGGTGCTGCTCAAGCCCACGCCTGGAACTGGCGACGACTATTACCGTCTCGTCCAGCCCGTACTCATGCGGGCAGAGACCAACGGAGCACCGCTGCTCTACAACATGCACGGCGAGATCGACGGCGTCTTTTGGTTCAATCGCGGCAACAACGCGATCGTCTCCGAGGATAGAATGGAGCTTGGCACAGAACGCTATCTGATTTTCCAGAACGGCAACCGCACGCAGAACTGGAGCTACTTCGCTCTGAACGAGGACTAACCCCCATGGCTTATTCAACCGGCAGCGCCACCGACCTCGGCGACCTTCTCTCCAAGCTCGACATCTTCCTCGTGGCCAATGGCTGGACGCAGGACGACTTCGACGACGGCGCAACCACGGCGTCCGAAGGCTTCGCCAACTGGACGAAAAACACCATGTCCATAGGCATGAAATGGATCGCCAACGCGCCCAACAACCTGTCGATCCACCAAGCTACCGCGCACTCCGGCAGTGGCTTCCCTGGAACGCATACCAACGACAGCGGCAACGGATACAACAACGCCTTCGGCACGGACGCCAACCTCGAGACCGAGCGGTGCGTGAACACCATCGCCGACGGTCCCTTCGTTTCGTATCACTTCTTCGAGCAGGACGCCAGCCCCGCCTACGTTCACGTCGTCGTCGAGATCGAGTCCGAGGTCTTCCGTCATTTCGGCTGGGGCGAGATGGACAAGTTCAACGACTGGACCGGCGGCGATTACTGCTACGGCCATTACCAGGAAGAAGGAACATCGTCGACGCCGATTGACACGACCAACTGGATTCTCTTCCCAGCAGCGCAGGCGCAGACGGCTACGACGCTCGTGCGCAGATGCCCGACGATCCAGGCGCAGGGGCTCCCTCACCAGCTCGCCGCAGAGCGGTGGCTGATGCACGCTGGCAACATCAACTCACAGTCAAACCAAGCCAACTGGGTTGACACCGCAGGAGAGAACAAGCAGCTCACCCACGGCGGATTCCAGGGCGGCCCCGACGCCTACCCGCTTGGCCAGTTCGAGTCCGACGTCTCGACTGGGCACATCCCCATGTACCCTCTCACGATCTGGACCTTAGACTTCCCGAACAACTTCACCTACTTCCTCGGAAGCATCCCGGACATCCGCGGCCTCTCGATGTTCAACTTCACGCCCGGCCAGGAAGTGACCATCGGCTCCGACGTCTGGGTCCTCTTCCCCGCGTCGCGCCGCACCGAAGACGGCATCATCAACCGCACGTACTATAGCGGCATCGCCTACAAGAAGGTCACTGCATAATGGCGACGTTCGCAGGGCAGGTTGGCGCCAACTCCGGCGCTCTCGGCTACAGCATGGCCACGCCAGCGAGCGTGTCCCTGCAAGCGTACTCACGCGATACCGTGGCGCTGTCCCTGACCGACGTCGTCCCCGACGCGACGCTTCCGCAGACCTTCGTAGATGGTCCAGGGAAGCCGAGCTTCGTGAACAACAACGCCTTCGTCGCGCTCTGGCAGGACCTCATGCAGCCGGAGTTCTTCGAGAACTTCCACGTCATCCCGCGGAGCTTCGACTTCGGAAACATCCTGTCGACGCAGACATCGCCGATCGAAGTGTTCTCCGGATACCGCAAGGAGTTCCATACGTGGTCCAGCTTCACGAACAACGCAGGTGCAGGCACCGAGATCACCGGGATGCCGACACTGCCCACCGCGATGAACCCGCTCGCCGGATACGCGATGCAGCTCGAGGTTAGCACGTCGGGCAACCCGTCCGTCGACGACGATCTCGCCTTCGTCTTCGACTTCGGCGGAGATCAGATCAACGTGCCGATCGTACTGAACAGGATCGTCCTCTTCCCGGTTCGACCCGAGATCCCGTACACCGAGCGCATGCAGTTCAATACGGACGTCCTCGGCATGGAGTCCGGAAAGGAGCAGCGGATCAAGCTGCGCAAGAACCCACGGCAGTTCTTCAACTGGAGCGTCCGCACCGACGACGGCTCCTTCGACCGCGCTCGACTCGAGACGCTGCTCTTCGACTGGCAGGGCCGCACCTGGGGAGTTCCCGTCTGGCACGAGTCCACGACGCTGACCGTCGCAGCCACCACCGGCACGCTGACGATCAACGTGGCAGCCACGGCCAACGCGGACTACCGCGTCGACGAGCTGGTGCTGATCTTCACCGACGCCAGCACCTTCGACGTGCAGACCATCTCGAGCCTGACGTCGACGACTATCACGCTCAAGAACGCGACCCTCGGAAGCTACCCGGTGGGCTCTACTGTCGCACCGCTGCGGACGGGCAACCTCTCCCGCAACGTCAGCGCGTCCCGTTTCATCAGCGCGGACCAGTCGCTCAACGTCGCCTTCCGGATCCTCGACAACGACGCCAACCTCGCCGACACCACGGGCTTCAGCACGTACAACTCGAAGGTCCTGCTCGACACGTGCAACGTCATGCGCGGCGGCAACATCGGCGAGAGCTACCTGCAAGACATCATCGTGCTCGACAACGGCACCGGGCTCACGTCGCAGGACAGCCCATGGGTCAACGGCAAGCGCGCCACGCAGCTGACGCTGCGAGCTGGAACCAAGGCCGAGGTCTGGGATCTCCGCCAACTGATGCACGCACTGGCGGGCAGGCAGGTTTCGTTCTACGTGCCCACGTTCGGCAAGGACCTCCTCGCCGACCAGCCGCTGGCGACCGCGTCGCAGGATCTCGTGGTCACCAACGTGGGCTACACGCAGTTCGTCCGCACCCGCGCGCCGCGGAACCATATCTGGCTCCGCCTGCTCGACGGCACCGTGATCACCCGCGAGATCACCAACGCAGTCGAGACGACCTCCCTCGTCGAGACGCTCGAGCTTGACAGCGCATGGGGACAGGACATCGCGCTCGCAGACATCGACCGCATCTCATACCTCGAGGAGGTCCGCTTCAACTCCGACGAGATCTCCATCGAGCACGTTCGCGGAGAGCGACAGGTTTACTTCTCCGCGCCCATCATCTCTACCTTCGACTGAGTCACCCCCATGGCATTCTCCACCTACGAAGAAGGGCAGGAATCATCCGCCCCGATCGAGCTTTACACCTTCACCATCGGCGCCGTCATCTCCCGCTGGACCAGCGCCGAGGACGACGTCACCGAGGCGGCCGACGTCTTCACGGCGATTCCCATCTCGAGATCTACGATCAAGGGCGGCGGGCCTGATACTCGAAAAGAGAATCTCGTGATCACGGTCGCGGGCGACAACTCTGTCGCGTCTCAATTTATCAACAGCGTCCCCGGCGGATCTGCGACGCTGAAGATCGAGCGGATCCAGCGCAGCGACGGCCCGACCTTCGAGGTTGTGACGATCTTCAACGGCAAGATCGCATCAGTCGCTTTCCAGAAAAAGGGACGCGAGGCAAAGATCAAAGTGGTTCCGCTGGTCACTGCCCAGTCCAAGCCGCTGCCAAACCACACCTACCAGGCGCTCTGCAATCACGTGCTCTATGACGACGGCTGCAAGGTAGACGACACCGACCCGACCTATCGTCTGTCCACGGCCGCGGTTACGGCCGTCAGCGGCAACACGATTACCGTGACAGGTGCAGACGGCAGCGGCGATGGTTACTACACTGGTGGCTGGGTCGAGTCAGCTGGGTCGGATGACCGCAGGCTGATCCTCGATCAGACTGGAACCGTCCTCACCCTCCTCCTCCCCTTCGCGACCTCCCCGCTCTCGACCAACGTCACCGTCTTCGCTGGCTGCGATCACGCGATCAGCACCTGCTCGAGTAAATTCCAGAATGTCACAAATTTTGGTGGATTTGCTTGGGTCCCGAGCAAGAACGTATTCGCGACTGGGATCCGTATCTAAATGAAACTTTCAAAGATTCAGAAGATCTTCCTCAAGTGGGAGAGCGATCATGCGGCGAAGCAGCGCGGCGGCTTCTGGCTGACGCTACTCTTCCAGATCGTCCTCTTCGTGGCGGTCGAGCTGCTCCGGCCCAAGCCGGAGATCGAAGACGCGAAGCCCGCTGGGCTCGGTGACTTCAGCTTCCCCACCGCGACCGAGGGCCGCGTCGTCCCGCTGCTCTGGGGCACCGTCCGCGTCGACGGTCCCAACGTCTGCTGGTACGGAGATCTCGAGCAGATCCCGATCACCGAGAAGATCAAAACGGGAATGTTCTCAAGTGACCGCGTCACGAAGGGCCACCAGTACGAGATCGGTCTTCAGTTCGCGATCGCCCGCGGGCCCGTCGACAAGATCCTCGGCCTCTGGATCGGCGATGACAAGGTCTGGACCGGCAGCGTCGTCCACGATGGCACCTTCACGGTCGACGACGAGGAACTCTTCGGCGGCGAAGAGAACGGCACCGGCGGATTCAAAGGGACGATGAAGTTCCATTCCGGGACCTCGACGCAGACGGCCTCGAGCTACCTCTCGACGTTCCAGCAGCAGACCGGCGTCACGCCCGCCTACCGCGGCACGTGCTACATCGCACCGAGCACCGAGAACTGGTGGGTGGGCAACTCGACCTCCCTCAAGCCTTGGAAGTTTGAGCTTCAGCGGATCCCCAACGGCCTCGCGCTCGCTGGTGGTATCGAAGTGGTGAACACGCTCGACGCCAACCCGGCCAACGTGATCTACGAGATCATGACAAACACCGAGTGGGGTTTGGGCTACGCAGTCGCAGACATCGACACGACGATCTTCGCGGCCGTGGCGGCCGTGCTCGAGGCGGAGGGCTCTGGCTTCTCCATGCTCCTGACAACTGCGCGCGAAGCGTCGGAGCTTGTCCGTCTGATCGAAGAGCAGATCGACGGGCTGATCCGATTCAATCAGGCGAGCGCGCTCTGGGAAATAAAATTAGCTAGAGCAGACTACACTCCCGGCACGATGCCCGAGATCACGGTCGACAACCTCGTCGAGTTCGTATCCTACTCCCGCGGCACGTGGGACAATACGTCGAACCACGTCCGCGTGCAGTTCGCCGACAGGACGGACGAGTATAAGCAGACCTTCGCGATGGCGCAGGACACGGCCAACGTCCGGATCCAGGACGTAGACATCTCGGTGACGAAGAACTACCCCGGCGTCATGGACCGCACGCAGGCGAACAGCCTCGCATGGCGCGACCTCCGCGCGCTGTCCTATCCGCTGGCCAAGGCTTCTCTCGTGGTCGACCGCTCGTTCTGGGATTTCCTTCCCGGCGACGTGATCGAATTCACGCACGCCTACCTCGGCCTCGCGCGCCTGCCCATGCGCATCACGTCCATGGACCTCGGCGAGCTGGAGAACAACCGCATCCGCCTCGAGTGCGTGCAGGATGTTTTCTACACGGCGACCCCGAGCTTCAGCGATCCGACCTCGACCAACTGGACGAGCCCGGACGATAACCTGATCGCCTATCCGGCAGACGAGCAGCTGATCTTCGAGGCTCCTCGAGCTATCGTGCGACGCAACCTCTTCACCGGCGGCGCGCTGGTGAACAGCCTCATGGCTGCGGGCCGCAAGGCAGGATCCGAGATCACCTTCGATCTCCGCGAGCGTCACTCCGCGGCTACGCCCAGTGGAGTCTACACCACTATCGGCACCGGCGTGCAGTTCGTCAAGATCGGACAGCTGAACGCTGCGCTCAATACGAAGAGCGCATACCCGCTGACCACGCTCACGCTGACCGCGGCTCCGGATACGCAGGCCGCGCTCCTCGGCGCCTTCGGTACGCCCACCGGCACCGCGGAGATGGGCACCACGCTCATGAATTTGTGCGTCGTCGATGATGAGTTTTTTCTGGCGACCACCGCGATCGCCAGCGGCGCTCTCGTGGATCTCGGCAACGTCTACCGCGGAGTGCTCGACTCGGTGCAGGCTGACCACGCCAGCGGCGCCGACGTCTTCGTGCTGATGGCTGGCGCGACCGTCAGCGATAGCGCGCTGCCCGAGACGGACAACGTCCACGGCATCCTGATCCCCACCGGCTTCAGCTCCGAGCTGACCGAGGCATCGGCCTCGGTGGTCTCGTTCACGATGGACAAGAGGATCAGGCGCCCCTACGCGCCGAGCTGGCTGTCTCTGAACGGAGTGGCATGGGATACGACGAACGTCGTCCTCGAGTTCGGCGGCACGGCCGCAGAGGACTGGAGCGCCGACACGGTGCTGCGCAGGCGCGACTACCGCGTCGCTGACGATGGGAACGAGATCGACGCTCTGGGCACCGACGCCGAGACGCTCGACGCGACCTTCCCGCTGGCGCAGGCCACGGATCACGATCTCGAGGTGAGACACGATCCAGGTGGCACGAACGATCTCATTCTGAACGAGACGATCAGCGGCACGACGCACTCGCTGCTGCGGATCACCATCCTTCAGGCGCTCGCAGGAGCCGTCCCTACGGGCGATCTCCAGTGGACATGGACCGCGAGCCACACCGACGGCGGAGAGACGCTGACGAGCCGTCAGAGCCTCGTGCATGCGGCCTCGCTGGTCACCGCACTGACCGGCCAGTTCGAGTTCGGGCTGCTGTCCGCGTCTGCTGCGTCCGCGGTTTACACTGCCACGGTCAACGGAAATTACGTGTTCACGCTCTCGAGCGCATTCGGTGGCGGCTCCGGCCCGATCGAGTCCCGCGTCAATGCTGGAGCCTGGACGACCCTCGTCACGTACGGCGGCACCACCGGAACCATCGTGGGAGTGGTCGCCACCGACACGATCGAAGTCCGCGACACGGCGACCGATACCGGATTTCTCAAGCAGCTTGATATGGCTGCCCCCGGCGCTGGCCAGAACGGTTTCGCAATCCTCGAATGATCCCCAATATGAATGACCAGGAACTGCGCGAGCTGATTCAATCAGAGCTTGACGCACAACGGCCCGCCACCAGTAACGTGCAAGACGTCGTCCGTACGGCCGTCCACGAGACCCTCGTCTCGCTGGGCATGGACGTCGCAGACCCGCTCGAGCTTCAGCGCGATCTGGCCTTCATTCGCGATCTGAGACGCGCGAGCGACACGGTGAAGACTCGAGGTATACTGATCCTCGTCGGTCTCCTTGTGAGCGCATTGGCAGGCGCAGCGTGGCTCGGCTTCAAAGCGTCTATCAATTCCTAGTTTGTCAGTTCAGAATCAGCCGTTGCAACTCCCTGTCGCGAAACAACTTACGTCGGAACTGAGGCCGGAACTGAAAACTGGGAGTCAGCCCAAGTCCCCACGATTTCAGAACCGGCCGCTATAGGACCCTCAATTCTATATACCCCTCTAGTTTTCTAGAGGGGTTAGTATATGAGGTGAATCGCCCTTCCTGATACCGTAAGGGCCGATTCCTGTAGGTCGACTCGGTGGGCAACAGTCAGCCGCAGATAGTAGAGCACTCGTGAGGTCTTGGGGGATCTCTCGAGGGTGGAGGTGAGGGAGCTGGGCCTTCGGGCTTGGCTCCCTCTTTTTTCTTCTGCATCCATTTGCCTTTCCGTGAATCGTGGGGTATGCTCTCGGTGCCATGAAAACCACCACCGCCTTCCGCACTGACCTCCCGACCCACCAGGGTCTTCGCACTGTCGCCTTCACCATCGACGGCGAGCCCATCGACTTCGGAGCTGCCATCGGCGACGACGAGCCCGACTACATCGTCGAGATCTCGACCGAGACCGACGGAGCCCGCGCTGGCGCTCTCGTGGTCCTGAAGTCCAAGGCCGCCGAGCGCATGGGCTACCGCCGCCGCCCGATGTTCCTGCGCGTTGTGGTCCGCCCCGGCGGCCGCCGAGGAATGTTCGACGGCCACTACCTCGCGACCAGTGACAGCCGCTGGCCGTTCGAGACCCCTGTCCCGATTCACGACCGCTTCGAGAACTAGACTCAAGTCCGCCTGACCACCAGCCGATAACTCTGTCATGAAGAACCGCACCGAAATCAACAACGCCCAGATCAACATCGTGACCAAGCTCGTTGGCAGCAACCCCGAGATGGCCGACATGGGCAACCCGCGCGGAGACGTCTACAGCGACTTCGGCCAGGTCGAGGCTACCGACATGGATGGCAGGATCTTCATCCTGACTGCTTCCTACATCGACCTCTGGGACCTCGAGGAAGAAAAGCTGGACGTCCTTCAGCGACTTGTCGACAGGGTCCTGGCAGCTGGCGACATCGACCCGGCTCTCTGGGTCTTCGACCGCTGGACCTACGGAACCGCTGGCTGGGATGACGAGATCAATCAGATGGAGTCTGATGCACTCGCCAACGAACCTATTGCCAGATTGTAAGAGAAAGCTCGACCGCATCCCCGAAAGTGGGGTATCCTGAATCGTCATGAAGAACACCACCACCAACTACACCGCGCTCAAGGGCAGCACCGTCTCCGTCTACCAGTCCTGGGGACTCGACGAGACCGTCGGACGCACACTCCGCTTCGCCTCGACCGTCGCCGAGTATCGCGCAGCCTACCGCGGAGCCTGCCTGTCCGCGTACGCTGGCAGCTTCGACATCCATCTTGACTCGCAGCTCGAGGAACTCTTCGTGCTTCTCCAGAACGACGCCCACGCCGAAGGCTGGGTCGCCGCACTCGGCACGCAGGACGGCTGGCCCGTCCCCGGCCCCGGCTGCTCGCTCTCCGTGGGCGACATGCTCGAGATCACCACCGGCAGCTCG
>TARA_R110000796_G_scaffold20112_5_pt1 | contig 44585 bp, 39 predicted proteins | sample TARA_R110000796 | Tara Oceans TARA_R110000796 (sample SAMEA4397815) | marine metagenome | biome: Polar Biome; feature: [SRF] surface water layer (ENVO:00010504); material: water (ENVO:00002006), including particulate matter (ENVO:01000060) such as... | depth 5 m
AGGACCGCTCCCTACAGAGTCTGCTGCCTTCAGATGGCGCAGGTCTGCACACCGGTCGTGCACAACATTGGTGACTTCGGCCTAATTCGTGCACGCCAATAGTGCAAAATAGACGTCTCCGCACATCTTTACCCTCCCAATGCCCCGTTTTCTGGCGTTCTCTGTCCTGGCCCGATTCTTGTATGCCCTTAGCCGGTGCAATTCCGGCGGGCTGCTTCCCGCTGGTGCAATCCGGGCCGTTCGCGGCCGCGAGGACTAGGGACCTATAGCTATGAAAATGATCACGGCGGTAATCAAACCGTTCAAAGTGGATGACGTACGCGACGCCCTGGCGCAGATCGGCGTTCAGGGCATGACCGTCACCGAGGTAAAGGGCTTCGGCCGTCAGAAGGGCCACACCGAGTTGTACCGTGGCGCCGAGTACGTGGTGGATTTCGTGCCCAAGGTGAAGCTGGAGCTGGCGGTGGTGGACGAGCGCGTCGACCAGGCCGTGGAAGCCATCGCCCAGGCGGCCAGCAGCGGCAAGATCGGCGACGGCAAAATCTTTATCACCGCGCTGGAGCAGGCGCTGCGTATCCGCACCGGTGAAACCGACGACGACGCCCTGTAAGGAGGCCCCATGCGATATTTGATTGCGGGCCTTCTGGCCCTGACGCCGTCTCTGGCGCTGGCGGATACCCTGGATAAGAGCGACAGCGCCTGGATTCTCACCGCCACCGCGCTGGTGCTGTTCATGACCCTGCCGGGCCTGGCCCTGTTCTACGGCGGCCTGGTGCGCAACAAGAACGTGCTGTCGGTACTGATGCAGTGCTTCGCCATCGCCTGCGCGGTGTCGCTGGTGTGGCTGGTGGTTGGCTACTCCCTGGCGTTTTCCGACGGTGGCGCGGCCAACGCCTGGATCGGCGGCCTCAGCCACGTGTTCTTCGACGGCATCGGCCGCGACACGCTGGAGGGCAGCCTGCCCAAGAGCCTGCACGGTCTGTTCCAGATGACCTTCGCGATCATTACCCCGGCGCTGATTGTCGGCGCCTTCGCCGAGCGCATGCGCTTCGGCGCCATGCTGGCGTTTTCGGTGCTGTGGGTGCTGGGCGTGTACGTGCCGATCTGTCACTGGGTGTGGGGCGGCGGCTGGCTCGCCGAACTGGGCCTGTACGACTTCGCCGGCGGCACCGTGGTGCACATCACCGCCGGTGTGGCGGCGCTGGTGGCGGCGGTGGTGCTGGGCCGCCGTCAGGACTGGCCCGGCCAGGCCATGAAGCCCCATAACATGACCATGACGGTGATGGGCGCCGGCATGCTGTGGGTGGGCTGGTTCGGGTTTAACGGCGGCTCCGCCCTGGCCGCCGACGGCAACGCTTCCATGGCGATGCTGGTGACGCATATTTCCGCCGCCGCCGGCTCCCTGGCCTGGGTGACGCTGGAGTCGATCAAGTTCGGCAAGCCCTCGGCGCTGGGCATTGCCACCGGCATGGTGGCCGGCCTGGGCACCATTACCCCGGCGTCCGGTTTCGTGGGCCCCGGCGGCGCGCTGCTGATCGGTCTGGCCGCCGGTGTGATCTGCTTCTACATGGTGCTGGTGGTCAAGCAGAAGTGGCGCATCGACGATTCCCTGGACGTGTTCCCGGTGCACGGCATCGGCGGCGTGCTGGGCACGCTGTTGGCCGGCGTGTTCGCCTCCACCGAACTGGGCGTGTTCTCCGGCTACGGCTTCGCCAAACCGGAGTACGGCATGCTTGATCAGATCGGTGTGCAGGCGCTGGGTGTCGTGGCGACGTTCGTTTACACCGCTGTGGTCACTTTCCTGTTGCTCAAGCTGGTGGGCCTGTTCACGCCATTGCGCGTCACCGCCGAGGAAGAGGCGCAGGGCCTGGATATCGCGCTGCACGAAGAGCGCGGCTACGACATCTAAGGCCACCGGCCGGGGTCCAGTATGCTCGGGGTAACCGTCCCACTAGGAGCTTCCCTTGGATCTGGACCCCTACGGCTGGCCCCGCGCCGGCGCCCTGGACGTTCGCCACTTGCCCACCACGGTGGCGGCACAGGGCGTGGCGCCCCTGGCGGACAGCCTCGACCGTATTCACGAGTATCAGCGTCGGCTCTATGCCGGCCGCCGCTATGGTGTGCTGCTGGTGGTCCAGGGACTGGACGCCGCCGGCAAGGACAGTCTGATCCGCACCCTTGCCCGGGCCTTGGACCCGGCCGCTTTCCGTGCCCATTCGTTCGCCCGCCCGCCCGCTCGGCGAGGAGGTCCGCCATGATTTTTTATGGCGGGTTTGGCGGCATCTGCCGGAGCGGGGCGAAGTGGTGGCCTTCAACCGCAGCCACTACGAGGCGGTGCTGGCGGAGCGGCTCTGGCCCACCAGCGACATCGGTGTGGACTGGCGCGGCCGCTACCGGGCAATCAAGGAGTTCGAGGGGCATCTTCACCGGGAAGGCACGCGGTTTATCAAGGTGTGGCTGAATACCTCCGAGGACGAACAGCGGCGGCGGCTGCTCAAACGTTTGGACAAGCCGCGCAAGCGCTGGAAGTTCGACCCCTCCGACATGCAAAGCTGGCGTGCCCGCGACCGCTACCTGGCGCTGGTCAACGAGACGCTCACCGCCACCCACACCGACCACGCGCCCTGGCATCTGATCCCCAATGACGACAAGCCGTCCGCCCGTGCCCGGGTCGCCGGCCTGCTGGCGGATCTGCTGGAAAGCCTGGCCCCGGAATACCCCCGTGAGGATATCGACTGCATTGAGCACTATCGGGCGCTGCTGCGCGGCGAGGAGGACTGAGCCTTGGCGCTGACCAACCTGCTGCAGGCACTGGCCGGGTTGGGCCTGTTCCTGTTCGCCATGTCGCAGCTGGAAAGCGCGGCGCGCGCCCTGCTGGCCGGGCGCGCCGCCGGCTGGCTGCAACAGGCCGCCGGCACCCCGGTGAAGGGCGTGCTGCTGGGGGTGGCGGTGACCGCCCTGATGCAGAGCAGCTCGCTGGTGGGGCTGCTGGTGCTGGCCCTGGTCACGGTGCGGGTGCTGGCCCTGCGCCATGCCCTGGCCATTATGCTGGGCGCCAACCTGGGCACCACCATGACCGGCTGGCTGGTCACCGTGCTCGGCTTCAAGCTGTCCCTGGGGGAAGCCGGCCTGCCGCTGGCCGGCCTGGGCGGGCTGCTCGCCATCGCCCTGCCGGAGGGGCAGCGGTCGCTGGGCCGGTTCGTGTTCGCCCTGGGCCTGTTGTTGCTCGGCCTGGATACCATGAAGACCGCGGTCGAGGTGGTCGGCACCCGCTTTGATCTGGCGGTGTTGCAGGGGCTGCCGCCGATCGTCTATCTGCTGGTCGGTGTTGGTCTGACGGCGCTGATTCAGTCTTCTTCGGCGAGCATGCTGATCAGTCTGGCGGCGCTCAACGGCGGCCTGGTGAGCTTGCCGGAGGCGCTGGCATTCATGATCGGCGCGGACCTGGGCACCACCAGTACCTTGTTGTTGGGCTCGATGAAAGGCGCCGCCGACAAGCGCCAGGTGGCGGCCTTCCATCTGCTGTACAACGTCGCCACGGCTCTGCTGGCGTTTCTTGTACTTCTGCCGCTCTGGCCCCGCCTGCTGGCGGCCCTGGGCTGGAAGGATCCGCTGCTGGGGCTGGTCGCGTTCCACAGCACCTTCAATCTGCTCGGTGTGTTTCTGTTCCTGCCCTGGTTGGCGCCTCTGGAGCGCGGGCTGGTGCGATGGGTGGGGCGCCGTGCGCGGGATCCGGATCCGTTCGAGGATGTGGACCCCAAGGCGGTGGAGCCGGCGCTGCTGGTGGTGGAGCAGAGTGTCGCCCGGCTCGGCGAGACGATCCGGCGGCGTTGTCTGGATTGGCCGGACCGGGGCGCGCTGCCGGCTTTCTATCGGGACTACGAAGCGATCACCGACCGCGAGATGCGTATCACGGCCTACCTGAACCGCGTCGGGCAGCAACCGCTGGACGCCGGCCAGACCGAGCGCTTGCAGAGGGTACGCCAGTGTCTGAGCGAGTGGGTGTACGCCTGCAAGGCGATCAAGGACGTGGTCGACGACCTGGCGCCGCTGCATGACAGCCGGGCGCCGACTCTGGTGGCGCTGGACGCGGCCCTGCACCGGGGGCTGGCGGCGGCGCTGGCGCACGGCGCCGCTCTGGACGAGACCGCCCACGGCCGCGCCATGGCCCAACTTACCCGGCAGGCCTACCAGGCGGTGGAAGCGGCCCGCGCGGAGGGCATCAGCGTGCTCAATCTGGTGCGCGAAATCGATGCCTGCGGCCGGCACTGGATTCGCGGCGCGCGGGCCGGGTCGTCGATATGACTTTTTGGCTCATTCCGAGTGCCAGGAAGACATTGTCAGCCCCGGGGCCTTTCTATAAGGTACAGGAAAGTTTCGAACGCTCGTTTGAATATCGCTCAGGCGAATCGAGCGGCCCATCGACCCGGGCGTCGAGACCATCGCAACCAAGGAGATAACAATGAGCCTGGAATTTTTGTCCGACGAGTGGTTTGCAAAGGTTAAGGAAATCCGTGATTCCGCCGGTGACGTGGAAGCGCCCGCGGCGCTCGCTGACCTGGTGATCAACATCACCGTGAAAACCGATGACGGCGAGAAGCACATGGCGATGGCCGGTGGCATGATCGAGGAAGGTCACCACGACGACGCGCCCACCACGCTGATCCTGCCCGCCGATCTGGCCAAGCGCATCTTCATCGAAGGCGACCAGTCCGCCGGCATGCAGGGCTTCATGAGCGGCCAGATCAAGATCGAAGGCGACATGAGCAAGCTGATGGCGCTGCAGTCCGCCCAGCCCACCGACGAGCAGAAGCAGCTGATGAAGCAGATCCAGGACATTACCGCCTGAACCTGCTTTCTTCATCTCTCTCGGTGAATGACAATGCCCGCCCCGTGCGGGCATTGTCGTTTTTGCGCCGCGCGGTTGGGCGCGGGCCGGGTTATCCGCTATCCTCTCAGCCGCGAAAGCGGGTGTTTCCCCGCATGGCGAGACCCGAGAGACAGTGAGTGAACAGCGTCGGTGAATTCCAGAGTGCCCGCGATTACCTGAACGACAGCGCCCGCTTCGGCGGTTTGCTGGAGGGGTATCGTCCCCGCGAGGCGCAGCTGCGCATGGCGGACGCGGTGGCCGAGGCCATCGAGGCCCGCGGCACCCTGCTGGTGGAAGCGGAAACCGGCACCGGCAAGACGCTCGCCTATCTGCTGCCGGCGTTGCTGTCCGACGGCCCGACGCTGGTGTCCACCGGCACCAAAAGCCTGCAGGACCAGCTGTTCTTCAAGGACCTGCCCATGGTCCTCAAGGTGCTGGGCATGGCCCGCAAGGCGGCCCTGCTGAAAGGCCGCGCCAACTACCTGTGCCCCTACCGCCTGGAGCTGCACCAGGAAGAAGCCCGTTTTCTCACCCGGGAAACCGCCGAGCAGATGCAGGTGGTGGCCCACTGGGCCGGGCGCACCCGCACCGGTGATATCGCCGAGCTGAAGCAGTTGCCCGAGGACGCGCCGGTGTGGCCCTGGGTGACCAGCACCGCGGACAACTGCCTGGGCACCGAATGCCCGAAATACAGCGAATGCCCGTTGATGAACGCACGCAAGGAAGCCCAGGAGGCGGACCTGGTGGTGGTCAATCACCATCTGTTCTTCGCCGACGCGGCGTTGCGCGGCGAGGGCGTTTCCGAGTTGCTGCCCAGCGCCAACACGGTGATCTTCGACGAGGCCCACCAGTTGCCGGAGATCGCCGCCAACTTTTTCGGCGACTCCCTGAGCACGCGCCAGGTGCAGGAGCTGGGGCGCGACGCGCTGTCCGAGGCGGCCCATTCGGCACTGGATCTGGCCGCCTTGAACCAGACCGTGGCGGCGGTGGACAAGGCCTGCCAGGATCTGCGTCTGAGCCTGGGTGAAGCGGAACGGCGCGCGCCCTGGTCCGAGGTGCAGGACACGCCGGCGGTGGTGGAAGCCGGCTCAGCGCTGCTGGATGCGCTGGTGGACCTGGAGGCTGCCCTGGCGCCGCAGGCGAAAACCAGCCGCGGGCTGGACGCCTGCGCCCGGCGCGCCGCCGAGCAAGTGATCACCCTGAAGACCATTCTCGACGGCTCGGCGCCCAACCGGGTGTACTGGTTCGAGACCTTCAAGCGCACCCTGGTGCTGCACAGCACGCCGCTGTCGGTGGCGGCGCAACTGCGCGCCCAGCGCGAGAAGCACCCCTGCACCTGGATTCTCACCTCCGCCACTTTGTCGGTGGCCGGCCGCTTCGAGCATCTGCAGAAGCGGCTGGGCCTGGAGGAAGCGGACACCCTGCGCCTGGAAAGCCCGTTCGATTTCAAACGCCAGGCGGTGTTCTATGTGCCCAAGGGCATGCCGGCGCCGTCTTCGCCGGACTACACCGCCACCCTCACCAAGGCGATGATTCCGGTGATCCGCGCCGCCGGCGGCCGTACCTTCTTTCTGTTCACCAGCCACCGGGCCCTGCGCGAGGCCGCCGGCCTGCTGCGCCAGGCGCAGCTCGAGTACCCGCTGCTGGTGCAGGGCGAGGCCGGCCGCCGCGAGCTGCTGGACAACTTCCGCAGCCTCGGCAACGCGGTGCTGCTGGGTACCAGCAGTTTCTGGGAAGGCATCGACGTGCGCGGCGAAACCCTCAGTTGTGTGATAATCGACAAGTTACCGTTCGGCTCCCCGGGCGACCCGGTGGCGGCGGCGCGCATCGAGCACATCAACAGCAGCGGCGGTAACGCCTTCCGCGATTACCAGCTGCCCCAGGCGGTGCTGGCGTTGCGCCAGGGCGCCGGCCGGTTGATCCGCGACCCCAGCGACACCGGGCTGCTGGTGGTGGGCGATCCGCGTCTGATCACCAAGGGCTACGGGCGCCTGTTTCTGGACAGCCTGCCGGGCATGACCCGCACCCGTAAGGCCGAGGTCGTGCAACGGTTTTTCACCTACATTGCCAACCGCGAGCACCTTCAATGACCTGCATTCTGGCCCTTGAAACCGCCACCGACGCCTGCTCCGTGGCGCTCTACCGTAACGGCGACATCCAGGAGCGTTTCGAACCCGGCGCGCGGCGCCAGACCGAGCGCATTCTGCCGCTGGTGGACGAGCTGCTGGCGGAAGCCGGGGTGACGCTGGCGGCGGTGGACGCGCTGGCGTTCGGCCACGGGCCGGGCGCCTTCACCGGGGTGCGGGTGGCCACCTCGGTGGTGCAGGGCCTGGCCTTCGCCCGCGACCTGCCGGTGGCCGGCGTGTCCACCCTGGCGGCCTGCGCCCTGGCGGCGTTCGACCGCTACCCGCACCGCTCCCGCGTGCTGGCGGCGTTCGACGCGCGCATGGGCGAGCTCTATCTGGGTGCGTATCAATGCGGCCCGGACGGCGTGGTGCCGCTGCTCGCCGATGGCCTGTTCGACCCGGACGCGGTGCCGGAACTGGACGGCGACGACTGGCTGCTGGCCGGCTCCGGCGCCGTCTACCGGGAACAGATCGCGGCCCGCGTGCGGCTGGCGGAGGTGGACGCTGACGTGGCGCCGCGCGCCGGCGCCGTGGCCCGTCTGGCACTGCCGATGGTGGCGCAGGGCCGCACCGTGCCGGCGGAACAGGCGCAACCGGTTTATCTGCGCGACCGTGTCGTGAATTAAGCCGCCGGAGCGCGGCACAAAAAAGGGAGAGTAATCGCGATGATCCATTGGGACCTGCCGGACGTGCACCAGATCGAAGTGGTGGTGGCGCCGGAATCCATCGACGTGCTCGGCCACGTCAACAACACCGAATACCTGCGTTACATGGAAAAGATCGCCTGGCAGCACACCCAGGTGCTGGGCCTGGGCTGGGACGAGTACCAGCGGCTCAACCGCTGCATGGTGGCGCGGCGCACCGAAGTGGACTATCTGGCGCCGGCGTTCGAAGGCGAAAAACTGCTGATCGGCACCTGGATCGTCGACAACGACCAGCGCATCAGCATCACCCGCCGCTACCAGATCGTGCGCGAAAGCGACGGCGTAACCCTGCTGCGCGGTCGCACCAAGTGGGTGTGCGTGGCGCTGGACTCGGGCAAACCCCGGCGCATGCCGCCGGAATTTCTGACCGGCTACCGGCCCACGGCGCAGGAATCCGTTTGAATGGATAATGTCCAGGCGTTGATTCTGGCCCTGGTTCAGGGCCTCACCGAGTTCCTGCCGATCTCCAGCTCGGCGCATTTGATCCTGCCCGCGCAGATGTTCGGCTGGCCGGATCAGGGCCTGGCGTTCGACGTGGCGGTGCACCTGGGCACGCTGCTGGCGGTGGTGGCCTACTACCGCCGGGATCTCTGGGCGATGACCCGGGGCGCCGGCGACGGCGTCATGCAGCGGCGCATGAACCCGGATCTGCGCCTGGGTCTGCTGGTGGTGCTGGCCACGGTGCCGGCGGTGGCGGCGGGCTTCCTGGCCAAGGATCTGATTGAAAACGAGCTGCGCTCGGCGGCGGTGATCGCCGTCACCACGGTGGTGTTCGGCGTGCTGCTGTGGCTGGCCGACGTCTACGGCGCCCGCAAGCGGGCGGTGGCCGAACTGGGCGTGGGCAGCGCGCTGCTGATCGGCGTGGCCCAGGCGGTGGCGTTGATTCCCGGCACCTCGCGCAGCGGCATCACCATCACCGCCGCGCTGGCGCTGGGCTTTCGCCGCGAGGACGCGGCGCGCTTCTCCTTCCTGCTGTCGATCCCGGTGATCCTCGGCGCCGGCCTGCTGAAAACCAAGGACCTGCTGGAAAGCACGGTGCCGGTGGATTGGGGGCACATGGCCCTGGGCGTGGTGGTGAGCGCGGTCACCGCCTACCTGACCATCATGCTGTTCCTGCGGCTGCTGGACCGGGTCGGCATGCTGCCGTTCATGCTCTACCGCCTGTTGCTGGGGGCGGTGCTGTTGGTGTGGTTCGTGTGAGCCTTGTGGGCCGCCTGCCCGGCGCCCCCGCCGTGGCGGGCACCGTGCCGGTGGCGTCAACGCAGGCCGCCCGCGACGGTGGCCTGGCGCTGGTGCTGGGCCCCGCCGGTGACGGCGGCGCCCTGTCGCTGTGGGACCCGGCGGACCGCGCCACGCCGCTGAGCGTGGATTTCCTCGCCGGCCGGCAGGGCTACCGGCTGGCCGCCGACCGGGCCCGCCACGAACGGCTGGTGAAGGCACTGGGGCGCTGCCGGGACGGCGTCCAGGGGGTGCTGGACCTGACCGCCGGCCTGGCGCGGGACGCGGCGCTGATGGCCGCCGCCGGCTACCCGGTCAGCATGGTGGAACGCCAGCCGGTGCTGCACGCGCTGATCGCCGATGCGCTGGCGCGCGCCCAGGGGCAGGGCGCCGCCGCCTTACTGACGCTGCTGGACAACGGCGACGCCGCCACGCTGACGCTGCCCGCCGGCCCCTGGCACGCGGTCTACCTGGACCCGATGTTTCCGGCCCGCGGCAAAAGCGCGGCGGTGAAGCAGGACCTGCAGTGGCTGCAGCAGCTTTGCCCCTATCCCGACGACGATGAAGAGCGCCGCCTGCTGGACGTGGCGCTGGCGGTGCCGGCCCGCAAAGTCGTCATCAAACGCCCCCGCCGCGCGCCGCCCCTGGCCGGCCGCGCCCCGCACCACGTCCTGGAAGGCAAGACCGTCCGCTTCGACGTCCACAACGGCATGGCAGTTAACAATTAACAGTTAACAGTTAACAGTTAACAGCGAAAACAGCGCGCACCGACCGACGTCTGCGCGATAGCAGTGTTTGTCATGCGTTTTTGCAACGGTTTTTTGACGTTAGCTGTTAACTGTTCACTATTAACTGTCAACTGATTTATTTGTCCGCTTCGGTGCCTTTGGCGGTGTTGCCGTCGTCCTGGGCGTCGTGCTCGGCGGTTTCCGCCAGCGCCCGTTCCAGTTCGGGCACGCGGGTGACGCGCTGGATCGCCTGGCTGATGTCCGGGCTGAGGATGCGCCGGGCTTCGTCGTCCAGGGCGCGCAGGTTGTCGCCGAAGCACAGCGCCTTGTCGTCGTCCTGCCAGACCAGGTCGGTATCGCGCAGCTGGTTGATGAAGTTGCGCAGCACCACCTTGTCGAAGAATTCCGGGGAATTGAATTCGTAAAGCAGCGACAGCCGCTGGGCGGTGTGGTGGGCGAGATCGCTGAGGGCGTCGGCGTCCAGCCTGCCGCTGCCGTACTGCACCAGCAGCCGGATGGTCAGGTAGAAGCGCTCCAGGGACGGCATCACCGTCTGCCCCAGGTGCGCCAGCATGTCCGACGCGTAGGTATGGATGGCGGCGCCGTGCAGGCAGTCGTTCTCGCGGCTCACCAGGCCGTGCTCTTCCAGCACCGAGGCGATGCGCTCCACCGCCGCCGGCAGTTCGCCGTCCTCGCGCCAGTGCAGCAGGTATTCGTTGCGGAAGAACGGGTAGAGCAGGGCGATCATGCTTTGCAGCATGTCCATGCGGATGCTGCGCGCGTTCAGGAACAGCGAGCAGATCAGCCCCGGCAGGACGAACAGGTGCAGGCTGTTGTTGCGCACATAGGCCATCTGCAGGGCGGTTTTCGGGTCGGTGGTGACCACGTCGCCGAGCGGGTGGGCGACGCGAATCAGGAATTCGTGCTCCAGCCCGTACTCGATGATCACGTCCGGATCGTTCTCCGCCAGCCGGGCGGTGTCGCTGTAGGGCGCCTGGTCGAGCAGGTTGATGTAGAGCTGCAGCTGCTGGCGCAGTTGCTGCAGGTCCATGGTGTGCTTGGGCGTGGCCAGCAGCGCCAGGCTGATCAGGTTCACCGGGTTGGCGACGGCGGCGGCGTTGATGCCGGTGACCACGTCGCGGCCCAGGTTGTTGATGGTGGTTTTGAACCAGTCCGGGGTTTCGTGCACTGACAGCTCTTCGTTGCGCCAGCCTTCCCGGTGGCTGTCCAGGTAGTCCACCAGCTTGATCGGCTCACCGAAGTTCACGTGCACCTGGCCGAAATGGCTGCGCAGCACCTTGAGCGATTTCATCAGGCCGCCCACGGATTCTTTTTTCTTTTTGCCGCCGTGCAGTTCGCCGATGTAGGAGCCGCCTTCGATGACTTTTTCGTAGCCGATATACACCGGCACGAAGGCGATCGGTTTGCGCGCGTCGCGCAGGAAGCTGCGCACCGTCATCGCCAGCATGCCGGTACGCGGTTGCAGCATGCGGCCGCTGCGGCTGCGGCCGCCTTCCACGAAATACTCAATGGAGAAGCCCTGGGTGGTGATGCTGTGCAGGTATTCGTAGAACACCGCCGCGTACAGCGGGTTGTCGCGGAAGCTGCGGCGCATGAAGAAAGCGCCGCCCCGGCGCAGGATGGTGCCCACCACCGGCAGGTTCAGGTTGATGCCGGCGGCGATGTGCGGCGGCACCAGGCCATTGCGGTAGACCACGAACGACAGCAGCAGATAATCGATATGGCTGCGGTGGCAGGGCACATAAATGATTTCGTGGTCGCGGGCCACCTGGGTGAGGTTGTCCAGGTTGTATAGGCGGATGCCGTCGTAGAGGCGGTTCCACAACCAGTTGAGGAACAGTTCCAGCGCGCGGATGGTGGTGTGCGAGTAGTCCGCCGCGATCTCCATCGCGTAGCCGCGCGCCCGCGCCAGGGTTTTGTCCTCGCTTTCCTTGTTCTCTTCGGCGGTGTGCTGGATCGCCTCGCGCACCGAGGCGGCTTCCATGATCGAGTTGGTGAGCGTCCGCCGGTGGGACAGGTCGGGGCCGATGGCGGCTTCCTGCTGGCGGCGGAAGTGCACGCGCAGAATCCGCGACGTCTTGCGCACCACCTGGTCGTCGGAGCGGCACTGGTCGACCAGCTGGCGCAGCGACATGGGCGAGCTGAACTGCACGTAAAGGTCGCGACCCTGGGTCAGCACGATGAAGAATTTCTTGATGAAGCCCGGCGGCGACCAGTTGTCGGAGAAGATAATCCGCCACAGGGAATTTTCTTTTTCCGGCTGGCGGCCCCAGAACACCGACACCGGCACCAGCTGCACATCCAGTTCCGGGTTGTGCTTGAGGCCGGACACCAGCCGCTGCAGTCGCGCCGGGGTGATCGCCCGGCGCTGACGGCTGATGGTGGTTTCCCGCTTGTAGAGGTGGAAGTAGCTGCGCGACAGATGCTGCTTGCCCAGGGTCAGTGACGCCTTGGGGGCGCGCAGCCCGAGCCGGCGCGCCGCCTGGTCGGCCACCGCCGCGTCCGCCAGGGAGCGGTCGCGCAGCACATACACCACCGGTATGTCCGGGTTCAGCTGCAGTTCGGCGGGGTCGCCGGGCAGCGCGCGGATACGCGTGCACAGACGCATAAAAGCGCGAATCAGCAGGAAAAAGAGTCGATCAAGTCCTAACCAGGGCGTCATAAGGGCCGAAACTGTGGGAAAAGGTTTGTGAATTCTACCTAAAGGGCGGGCCCCCGGACATAACCGGATATTGCAAGATGTTACCGTCCGTCGAACGCCTGAGCGGTGCCGGTGTGGCCCCTGTCCGGGGCCCGGGATGTTGCTACAATCACGGTCTTTCCATTGCTTGCAGAGGAAGTCCAACGTGTCCGAGCATCAGGCCGGTATTTTCGACCGCAGTTTCACCGAGCATTTGTTCCTGGAATTCGCCCTGGGGGGCGGCCATTCGGTTGAAGCGGTGCGCGCCGCCCTGCGCGAGGCGCTGGCGGTGGCCGGGGAACGCACCCCGGTGCTGATGGCGTTCGGCCCGGGGCTGTGGGACCGCCTCGGCGAGGGCTTCGACTTTCCGCCGTTCTCCCTGGAGGGCATGGTGCCCGCTACCCAGGGCGACCTGCTGATCTGGATTCAGGCGGACAACCGCAGCGCGCTGTTCGATGCCGGCCTGCGGGTGCACCGGCTGTTGGCGCGGGAGCTGGATCTGCAACTGGAAGTGCAGGCGTTCGTTTACCACGACCTGCGTGACCTGTCCGGCTTCGTCGACGGCATCGGCAACCCGGAGGGCGAGCGCGCCAAGGAGGCGGCCATCATCCCCGAGCCGCACCCGGCGGCCGGCGGCAGCTGGGTGCTGACCCAGAAATGGGTGCATACCGGTCTCGAGGACTTCCATAAATTGCCGGAAGCGGAGCAGGAGAACGTGTTCGGCCGCACCAAGGCGGACGCGGTGGAATTCGACGACGAGCGCATGCCCGCCAACGCCCATGTGGGGCGCACCGATGTGGATCGTCATGGCGTGCCGCAGAAGATCTGGCGGCGCTCCGTGCCCTACGGCAACACCACCGAATACGGGCTCTATTTTATTGCATTCAGTTGCGAGCTGGACCGCTTCGACTATCTGCTGCGCCGCATGTACGGCCTGACCGACGACGGCGTCCGCGACCGCCTGCTGGACTTCACCCAGCCGGTGACCGGCGCCTGGTGGTACGCGCCCACGCGGGAGTGGCTGGCGGCCCTGTGAGCACCGACAACCGCGTCCAGACCGCCGCCCGCCCGTTGCTGGGCGTGGCCCTGATGGCGCTGGGCGTGGGCATCCTGCCGGTGATGGACGGGCTGGCCAAGCACCTGAGCGCCGAGTACCACGTGGTGCACGTTACCTGGGCCCGCTATCTGTTCCATTTCGTGCTGCTGGCCGCGCTGTTGCTGTGGCGGCTGCCGCTGCGCGAGTTGCTTCCCCGGCGCCTCGGCCTGCAGATCGTGCGCAGTGCCTTTTTGCTGTCCACCACGCTCTGCTATTTCGGCGCCATCGCCTTCTTGCCGCTGGCCAACGCTCTGGCGCTGGCGTTCATCGGCCCGCTGGTGAGCACCGCCCTGGCCCCCTGGCTGCTCGGCGAGCACGCCGGGGCGCGCCGCTGGCTGGCGGTGGTGGTGGGCTTCAGCGGCACCCTGGTGGTGATCCGGCCCGGCTGGGCGGCGTTCGAATGGGCGTCGCTGCTGGGCGTGGCCGCCGGTGTGTCCTACGGGCTCTATCAGCTCACCACCCGCCGTCTGTCCGGCAGCGGCCGCGCCTCGGTGACGCTGTTCTACACCTCGGTGTTCGGCTTCGCCGTGCTCAGCCTGGTGGTGGCGCCGTTCTGGACCACCCCGGACCTGGGCGGCTGGGGCCTGATGCTGATCATGGGCAGCGTCGGCGCGCTGGCGCACTTTCTGATTATCAGCGCCTTCGAATACGCCCCGGCGCCGGCGCTCGCGCCGGTCAGCTATATGGAGATGGTGTCCGCGGTGGCGGTGGGCTGGTTGGTGTTCGGCGATTTCCCCGACGCCTTCACCTGGACCGGTATCGCTCTGATTGTAATAAGCGGCCTGTTGGTCGTGTCGAAGGGCGCTACGAAGTCAGCTTTTGTGGGAGCGGGCCCAGCCCGCGAAAGGGAGCGGAGCTCCCGGCAGGATTCCAGAGACTGATCTAACGACAGCACAAACAGCGTCTCTGGTATCCTGCCGGCCGGCTTGGCCGGCCTTTCGCGGGCGGGGCCCGCTCGCACAAAGGATCAGTCCGCCTTCCAGCCGGTGAACATCTTCCGGATCAGGAAGGGGGTGAGCTTGAGGCTGGCGCCCAGCCACTGGCCGAGGCCGGTGGGGAAGGCGAAGCGCAGGGCGTTGAGCAGGCCCTTGTAGGTGGCCTGGTCGAACGGGTACCACCAGAGGTTGCGCTTGGCCGGCAGCAGGTCCCAGTTGATCACCTTGGCGTTGGTCATTTCCAGCAGGCCTTCGGGGCCGTGGGTGCGGCCGATGCCGGATTCCTTCCAGCCGCCCCAGGGCGCTTCCGACAGACCGTGAGTGTAGAGGTGGTCGTTGATGGTGGTGACGCCGCTTTCCAGGCGCGCCGCCAGTTCCCGGCCGCGCTTGTTGTCGCCGGTCCAGATTGACGAGGTGAGCGCCAGGTTGGAGCGGTTGGCTTTTTCCAGCGCCTGTTCCGCGTTGGCCACTTTTTCCACCGCCAGGATCGGACCGAAGGTTTCCTCGCACACGGTGAGCATGTCGTCGGACAGTTCCGTGAGCAGGGTGGCGGGGAAGAAGAAGCCGTTGTCCACGTCGCCCACCGGTTGTGACTGCGCCTGGATGCGCGCGCCCTTGGCGAGGGCGTCTTCCAGGTGCTGCTGGACGGTGCGCAGCTGGCCCTCGGTGGTCAGGCTGCCGATGTCGGCGGTGACCTCCTTGCCGTGGCCGGGGCCGTGGCGCAGGGCGCGGGTTTTCTTCGCCAGCCGTTCCACGAAGTCGTCGTAGACGGCGGCTTCCACGTAGATGCGTTCCACGCCGCCGCAGCTCTGGCCGGCGTTCTGGTAGCCGGCCCAGGCGGCGCCGTTGGTGGCGCGCTCCAGGTCGGCGTCGGCGAGCACGATCATGGCGTCGTTGCCGCCCAGTTCCAGGGACACCGGCGTCAGCGTCTGCGCCGCCTGGGCCATCAGGGTCTTGCCGGCGGGCACGCTGCCGGTGAAGAACAGTTTGTCGATGCCGTTTTCGAAGAAGGCGGTGGCCACCTTGGAGCCGGAGCCGACGATGTGCTGGAACAGCCCCTCCGGCAGTTCGCCGGCGTCCAGGATGCGTTCGATGGCGCGGCCCACCGCCGGGGTGGCGGCGGCCACTTTGAGCAGCACCGCGTTGCCGGCCATCAGCGCCATGACGATTTCACCGAACGGGATCGACAGCGGGTAGTTCCAGGGGCTGATGATGCCCACCACGCCCAGCGGCAGGTGGCTCACTTCGGTGCGCTTGTTGGCGAACAGCAGGTGGCCGGCGGCGCGTTTTTGCGGGCCGAGCACCTTGCCGGCGTTTTTGGCGTACCAATTGCACGCCAGGGCACAGGGCAGCACTTCCGTGGCCAGGGCGTCGATGCGGGTCTTGCCGTTGCTGTCACTGACGGTGGCGGCCAGGTCCTCGGCGCGGTCGACGATATAGCGGCGCATCAGCTCGATATGGCGGGCCCGTTCCTTGAACGACTTGGCCGCCCACTGGCGCTGGGCGGCGCGGGCCCGTTGCATGCGCTCGGGCATGCCGGCGAGATCGGTTTCATTGAGCTCGGCCACGGCGGCGCCGGTGGCGGGGTTGATATCGGTGACGGTCATCTCGTGGCTCCGGCCATGGACGATAAAACGGGTGGGTGACAAACGATAATGGAAGCATACGCCCCCGGCCCGGGGAATGGCGATGCCGCCGTTGTGAGCGGCGCGGCTGTCAAACTTTGCTATGCTGACCGACGGATAAAAAAGGAGAAACGATGATCGAGGATTTCAATGCATGGCTGCCGTTCTACGGCGCCTGGGTGGTGGTGTGCACGCTGCTGAGTTTGATGATCGCGCGCAACAAAGGCATGAAACCGCTGCTGCCCGCCGCGGCCGGTTTCGTGGCCGCGTTCATTCCGATCGTGGGGTTGATCTATCTGGTGGTGCTGGGCACGCGGCCCGCGAAATAGCGGGCGTTAACCGGCGAGCAGGTTTTTCAGGATGCTTTGGTAGATGCCGGTGAGCGTGTCCAGCTCGGAGATGGAGGTGTGCTCGTCCACCTTGTGGATGGTGGCGTTGACCGGACCCAGCTCGACGACTTGAGCGCCGGTGGGGGCGATAAAGCGGCCGTCACTGGTGCCGCCGGCGGTGGACAGATGCGTGTCGGCGCCGGTGTGTTCCTTGATCGCCGCCACGGTGGCGTCCACCAGGGCGCCGCGGTCGGTGAGGAACGGCTGGCCGGACAGCTTCCACTCGATCTCGTAATCCAGGCCGTGGCTTTGCAGGATGGTTTCGGTGCGCTGGCGCAGTTCGAAATCGGTGACTTCGGTGGAAAAGCGGAAATTGAACAGCACCTGGCAATCGCCGGGGATCACATTGGTGGCCCCGGTGCCGGCGTTGATGTTGGAAATCTGAAAGCTGGTGGCCGGGAAGAAATCATTGCCCCGGTCCCATTCCGCCGCCGCCAGCTCCGCCAGGGCCGGTGCCACTTCGTGCACCGGGTTGCGGGCCAGGTGCGGGTAGGCCACGTGCCCTTGCACGCCTTTTACCGTGAGCAGGCCGCCCAGGGAACCGCGCCGGCCGTTCTTGATCACGTCCCCGACCGTGTCCGTGGAGGAGGGCTCGCCCACCAGGCAGTAGTCGATGTGCTCCTCGCGTTCCTGCAGGGTTTCCACCACCTTGACGGTGCCGTTCACCGACGGGCCTTCCTCGTCGGCGGTGATCAGAAAGCCGAGGCTGCCCCGGTGGTCCGGGTGGGCGGCGATAAAGTCTTCCACCGCCACCAGCATGGCGGCGATGGAGCCTTTCATGTCCGCCGCGCCGCGGCCGTAGAGCAGGTCGCCGTCCTCGGTGGGCGCGAACGGGTCGAAGCGCCATTTGCCGGCGTCGCCGGTGGGCACCACGTCGGTGTGCCCGGCGAACACCAGCAGCGGGCCGTCGCTGCCGCGCCGCGCCCAGAGGTTGCGCACTTCCTCGAACCACAGCGTCTCGCACTGGAAGCCCAGGGCCTCCAGCTTTTCGATCATCCAGTCCTGACAGCCTTCGTCCTCCGGGGTGACCGAGGGGCGACGGATCAGTTCCTTGGCGTACTCGAGGGTTCTGCTCACGGACACTCCGGTTTTAGTTGTGTTTATGCAGCTCTTCGTTGAGCGCCACGGCGGTTTTGTTGGTCTGGCACTGCACCGCGCCGCTTACCGAATTGCGGCGGAACAGCAGGTCGGACTGGCCGGCCAGGTCACGGGCCTTGACGGTGTCCGCCACCTTGCCGTTCTGGTCCAGCACTTCCACCTTGGTGCCGGCGGTGATGTACAGGCCCGCTTCGATGGTGCAGCGGTCGCCCAGCGGGATGCCGGTGCCGGCGTTGGCGCCGAGCAGGCAGTTCTCGCCCAGGGAAATCACGATGTTACCGCCGCCGGACAGGGTGCCCATGGTGGAGGAGCTGCCGCCCAGGTCGGAGCCCTTGCCGACGAACACACCTGCGGAGATACGGCCTTCGATCATGCCCGGCCCTTCGGTGCCGGCGTTGAAGTTGATAAAGCCTTCGTGCATGACGGTGGTGCCTTCGCCCACATAGGCGCCCAGACGCACGCGGGCGGTGTCGGCGATGCGCACGCCGGCGGGTACCACGTAGTCGGTCATCTTGGGGAACTTGTCCACGCTGTTCACTTCCAGCACCTTGCCGTTGAGGCGGGCGAGAAGCTGGCGCTCGGGCAGTTCGTTCAGGTCCACGGCGCCTTCGTTGGTCCAGGCCACGTTGGGCAGCAGCGGGAAGATGCCGCTGAGCACCACGCCGTGGGGGCGTACCAGGCGGTGAGAGAGCAGGTGAAGCTTGAGGTAGGCTTCCGGAGTGGAGGCCGGCTCCGCGTCGCTTTCCAGAATGGTCAGCACCACCGGGCGCTCGGATTCCTGGAACGCCACCGCGTAGCTGGCTTCGTGTTCAAAGCCGGCCTCGCGCCATTCCCGGGCGAGGTGCTGGATCTGCCGGTGAGTCAGTTCCAGGGCCGCGTTGCCGCCCTCGTAGCCGACTTCTTCGCTGACCACGTCCACCAACTTGCTGTCCGGGTTGATCACCGGGTCCGGGTAGAACACTTCCAGCCATTGGTCGTCGCGGTTCTTGCTGCCGCAGCCCAGTGCCATTGCGAAAATATTGCTCATGTTTGCCTCTCTGTCATTCGGTGCGGCGGAGCCGGTGGCTCAGCCCAGCAGTGTTTTCCAGCGGCCTTCTTCAAAGCCGGCTTCGATAATGTTGTCGCTGTGCAGAATCGGGCGTTTGATCAGGGACGGGTTGTCCTGTGCCGCGGCCACCGCGCTTTCCGCGTCCATGTTGTCGCGGGTGCTCTGATCGAGCTTGCGCCAGGTGGTACCGCGCCGGTTGATCACGGTGTCCCAGCCCAGGGCGTCGATCCAGCGTCGCAGCTGGGCTTCGGGCACGCCGTCCTTTTTATAGTCGTGAAAATGATACTCCAGGCCCTGTTCGTCGAGCCATTTCAGAGCCTTCTTCATGGTGTCGCAGTTCTTGATGCCGTAGACGGTTATCGCCATGGGGTCCTTCCTCCTGGGGCACGTTTACAGACGTTCGATCAGGGCGCGGATGCGCTTGGCGCCTTCCACGCACTGATCCAGTTCCGCGACCAGCGCCATGCGCACCCGGTTCTTGCCGGGGTTGCGGCCCTGCACGGTGCGCGACAGATAGCGCCCGGGCAGTACGGTCACGTTCTCTTCGGACTTGAGGCGGCGGGCGAAGGTTTCATCGTCCACCGGGGTTTTGGGCCACAGGTAGAAGCCCGCGTCCGGGGCGCTAACCTTAAGCGGCTCGCCGAGAATGTCCAGTACGGCGTCGAACTTGCTGGCGTACAGGGCACGGTTGGCGCGCACATGCTCTTCGTCGTTCCAGGCGGCGATGCTCGCCACCTGGTGATGGTTGGGCATGGCGCAGCCGTGGTAGGTGCGGTAGCGCAGAAAGCGGCGCAGGATTTCCGCGTCGCCGGCGACGAAGCCGGAGCGCAGGCCGGGCAGGTTGGAACGCTTGGACAGCGAATGAAACACCACGCAGCGGCGGTAATCATGGCGGCCCAGCTCCGCGCAGGCCTGCAGCAGGCCGGCGGGGGCGCGCTCGCGGTAAATTTCCGAATAACATTCGTCGGACGCGATCACGAAGTCGTACTTGTCCGCCAGGTCGATCAGTGCCTTGAGCTGCGCGCTGCTCAGGGTGGCGCCGGTGGGGTTGCCCGGCGTGCAGATAAACAGCACCTGGGTGCGCAGCCAGGTGCTTTCGTCGACGGCGTCGAAGTCCGGTTGCAGGCCGGTGGCGTCGGTGCAGGGCAAATACACCGGTTCGCCGCCGCCGAGCAGGGCGGCGCCTTCATAGATTTGATAGAAGGGGTTGGGCATCAGCACCAGCGGGCTGCGCTGACGGTCCAGCATCGCCTGGGTGAACGCGAACAGCGCCTCGCGGGTGCCGTTCACCGGCAGCACCTGATGGTCGCTGCTGACCTGCTGCAACTTGAAGCGCCGGGTCAGCCAGCCGGCGATGGCTTCGCGCAGCTCCGGCAGGCCGGCGGTGCCCGGGTACTTGGCGAGCAGGGCGGTATTGTCGCGGAGCGCCTGCTGCACGAAATCCGGCGCCGGGTGTTGCGGTTCGCCGATGGAAAACGCCACCGGGCTTTTGTCACTGGCGGGCAGGTCGGCGAACAACGTGCCCAGCTTCTCGAACGGATACGGATGCAGGCGTTCCAGATCGGGATTCATGGTGTTCCTTAAATACGGCGCAAAGGTAATTAAATGGTGACCGACATCGGGTCGGTTTTGCTGTAATCGTCCAGCTCCTGCTTGAGCGTGGCCTGCAGACGCTGGCACAGCTCCGGGTCGGAGACCGGCTGGCCTTCCAGGTCGGTGACGAAGAACACGTCCTCCGCTTTTTCGCCCAGGGTGGCGATGCGCGCGTTCTGCACCAGCAGCTCGAACTGCACGAAGATACGGCCGATATGCGCCAGCAGGCCGGGGCGGTCGAGGGTCTGCACCTCCACCACCGAGCGGTCGTTGACGATGTCGTTGCTGATCATCACCTGGGTGGGCACATCGAAATGCTTGTGGCGGCGCGGCATGCGCCGGCTCACGGTGGCGCCGAAATTTTCCGGCTGCTTGAGCGTTTCGGTGAGCGTTTTGCGGATGTATTCGATGCGCGGCCAGTCGTTACCGATGGGCGTGCCGTTTTCGTCGAGCACGATATAGGTGTCCAGGCTGAAACCGTCCGCGCTGGTGATAATGCGCGCGTCCATAATGGTCAGCCCGAGGCTGTCCAGCGCGTTCACCGTGGCGGCGAACAGGTTGCGGGTGTCCGGCGTGTAGATAAAGATCTGCGAGCCGCCTTCCAGGTTGCCGGGGCTGGTTTCCGACTCGCGGATCAATACCAGCGGGTCTTCCTTGTTGGTGCGTTCCAGCAGCGCCTCGGTGTGCCAGGCGATGTCCCAGGGTGTTTCACGCAGGAAGTATTCGTCGCCGATGTTGGCCCACAGCGCTTCGATGGCGTGCGGGTCGTGGTCGCGCTCGGTGAGCAGCTTGAGGGCGTCGTCGCGGGTCTCGTCGATCCAGTCTTGTTTGTCCTGGGGGTTGTTCAGACCGCGCCGCAGGGCGCGTTTGGTCTCCAGGTAGAGCTGACGCATCAGCGAGGCGCGCCAGGAGTTCCACAGCGCCGGGTTGGTGGCGTTGATGTCGGCCACGGTGAGCACGTAGAGATAATCCAGGTGCACCAGGTCGCCCACGGTGCGCGCGAATTCATGCACCACGTCCGGGTCGGAAATGTCCTTGCGCTGGGCGGTGACGCTCATGGTCAGGTGGTTGCGCACCAGCCAGGCCACCAGCTTGGCGTCCCAGTTGGTGAGGCCGTGGCGCTGACAGAAGGCGATGGCGTCGTCGGCGCCCAGCTCGGAGTGGTCGCCGCCGCGGCCCTTGGCGATGTCGTGGTAGAGCCCGGCCACGTACAGCAGCTCGGGCTTGGGCAGCCGGTAGAACACCTCGCAGGCCACCGGGAATTCGTCGCGCTGGTCGTCGTAGCGCAGGCGCCGCATGTTCTTGATCACCAGCAGGGTGTGCGCGTCCACGGTGTAAATATGGAACAGGTCGTACTGCATCATGCCGATGATGCGGCCGAACTCGGGCAGGTACTTGCCGAGGATGCCGTAGCGTTTCATGCGGCGCAGTTGCGAGAACAGCGCGTGCGGGCTGCGCAGCAGCTGCATGAACAGGGCGGTGTGGGCCGGTTCCTGGCGGAAGGCGTCGTCGATCAGCGGACGCGACTCGATCAGCGCGCGCACGGTGGCGGCGCGCACCCCTTTCAGGTCCGGGTTCTGGGCCAGCAGCACGAACACCTCGAGGATCGCCGACGGGTGCTTGCGGAACACGTCCGGGGCGCTGATTTCCAGATAGTCGTTGCGCACCTGGAAACGGCGGTTGAGCGGGCGCACGTTCTCCGGCTCGCCGGCGCGCAGGATCACCTCGTCGAACAGCTGCAGCAGCATCTCGTTGAGCACCGAAAGCGCCAGTGCCACGCGGTAGAAGCGCTTCATCAATTGTTCCACCGCCAGGTTGGCGTCGGAGTCCTTGTGGCCGAGGCGTTCGGCGAGCTGGCGCTGGTGATCGAACAGCAGGCGGTTTTCGTTGCGGCCGGTGAGGCCGTGCAGCTGCCAGCGGATCCGCCACAGCGACTCCAGGCACTTGCTCAGCACGCGGTGCTCGTCAGCGGTGAGGAAGCCGGCGTCGACCAGCGCTTCCAGGCTGTCGGCGCCGAAATGCCGCTTTGCCACCCAGGCGATCATCTGCACGTCGCGCAGGCCGCCGGGGGCGTTCTTGATGTCCGGTTCCAGGTTGTATTCGGTGTCGTTGAACTTGCGGTGGCGGGCGGTCTGCTCTTCCCATTTGGCGGCGAAGAAGCGGTCGTTGGGCCACATGGCGTCCGGCCCGGTAAGCACCGCCAGATCCGCGCGCACCCGGTCGTCGCCGGCCAGGGTGCGTGCTTCCATGATATTGGTGGCCACGGTGATGTCCTGGCCCGCCAGGCTCACGCACTCGTCCAGGGTGCGCACGCTGTGGCCGATTTCCAGGCCGATGTCCCACAGAAAGGCGACGAAGCCTTCCAGGGCGGAGCAGGCCTCCGGGTTGGGGGCGTCGCGGAACAGCACCATCAGGTCCACGTCGGAGTGCGGGTGCAGTTCGCCGCGGCCGTAGCCGCCCACCGCCACCAGGGCGGTCTCGTCAAAGCGGTCCAGGCCGAACAGCGACCAGGCGGCGATCAGCACCCGGTCCACCAGCCGGGCGCGGCCGTGCACCAGCTCGGTGATCGGCGCTTCGTGAAAGGCCTCGTCGAGACGCGCCTGGCCGGCCTCCAGGAACTCCCGGGCGGCGAGCCCCGGCTGATCACTGTCGCGCAGGGTGTCGAGCAGCGAGTCTTGGCTCATCGGCGGATCCAGGTTCATAACGGGGCGGCCTCGGCAACGGCGTTAAAGACGGCGTTAGTACAGATCGGATTCTTCCTGACGGGCGGTGAGTACCTCGTAACCGTCGGCGGTGACCGCCAGGGTATGCTCCCACTGGGCGGACAGCTTGCGATCCTTGGTGACCACGGTCCAGCCGTCGGGCAGCACCTTATTATGGGCTTTGCCGGCGTTGATCATCGGCTCGATGGTGAACACCATGCCTTCCTGCAGCTCCAGGCCGGTGCCGGGCTTGCCGTAATGCAGCACCTGCGGGTCTTCGTGGAACACCTGGCCGATGCCGTGCCCGCAGTATTCCCGCACCACGGAGAAGCGCTCGGATTCCGCCAGTTTCTGGATGGTGTGGCCGATATCGCCCAGGCGCACGCCGGGCCGTACCATCTTGATGCCGGCCAGCATGCACTCGCGGGTGGTGTCCACCAGCCGCTGGGCCAGCACCGAGGGCTCGCCCACGTAGTACATCTTGCTGGTGTCGCCGTGCCAGCCGTCCTTGATGACGGTGACGTCGATATTAAGGATGTCACCCTTTTTGAGCACCTTTTTCTCGTTGGGAATCCCGTGGCAGATCACATTATTCACCGATGTGCATATCGACTTCGGGAAGCCCCGGTAGCCCAGGCAGGCGGGGACCGCGTTCTGCTTGTTGACGATGTGGTCGTGGCAGATGCGGTCCAGTTCCTCGGTGGTGACCCCGGGCTGGACGTGCTCGCCGATCATTTCCAGAACTTCGGCGGCCAGACGGCCCGCTTCGCGCATTTTCGCGATGTCTTCCGGGGTTTTTATGGTGACGTTCATGTTGATCAGAGAAACTCCAGCGTTTTCAGTGTCTTGGGCGGCAAATGCGGGGGCGGGGCGGTGTCTTGTATACCGCTTTTCCGTTGCCCGGCAGGGGCGCTTGTGGTATAAAGCGCGCGCCTTTGTCGCTCATGGGCGGTGCAACATTGTACCCGCTCGGTGTCGGCGAAGGGAAATCACACACGTTCCGTCACATGGCCCTGGGTGCCTTCCTGCTTGATTACTGTCACCGCGACGAAAGCGCGGCGGCACAGAGTAGAGGGGGTTGGGTCATGCGGGAATCGTGGAGGCCTAACCCAATTGGAGAAAGACCATGTCCAGCGTAACGATGCGCGATATGTTGAAAGCCGGTGTCCATTTCGGCCACCAGACCCGTTACTGGAACCCCAAGATGAAGCCCTTCATCTTCGGCGCCCGTAACAAGATTCACATCATCAACCTGGAAACCACCCTGCCTCTGTTCAACGACGCGCTGTCGTTCCTGAACAAGCTGGCGGCCAGCAACAACAAGATCCTGTTCGTCGGCACCAAGCGCGCCGCTCAGAACGCGGTCCGTGAAGAAGCCAAGCGTTGCGGCATGCCGTACGTGGATCACCGTTGGCTGGGCGGCATGCTCACCAACTGGAAGACCATCCGCCAGTCCATCAAGCGTCTGCGCGACCTGGAAGCCCAGGAGCAGGACGGCACCCTCGGCAAGCTGACCAAGAAAGAGCACCTGATGCGTCAGCGCGAGATGGAGAAGCTGGAACGCTCCATCGGCGGTATCAAGGACATGGGCGGTCTGCCGGACGCTCTGTTCGTGGTGGACGTGGATCACGAGGACATCGCCGTTCAGGAAGCCCGCAAGCTGGGTATCCCGGTGGTGGCGGTGGTCGACACCAACTCCAACCCGGACGAAGTGGACTACGTGATCCCGGGCAACGACGACGCCATCCGCGCCATCCAGCTGTACGTGAAAGCGGCCGCTGATGCGATCATGGAAGGCCGTGAGTACGCCCAGACCCAGTCCGGCGGCGACAGCGAGTTCGTTGAAGTCGAGGACGCCGAAGGCGAGAAAGCCGAGGGTTGATGACGCCGGGGCGGGCGCGGCCCGCCCCGACACCGGGGGTTGTTCCCCGATTCAAAGATTTAAAGAGGTAAGCATGGCTGCTGTAACTGCTTCAATGGTTAAAGAGCTCCGCGAGCGCACCGGTCTCGGCATGATGGAGTGCAAGAAGGCCCTGGTCGCCGCTGAGGGTGACATTGAGCGCGCGATCGACGATCTGCGCAAATCCGGCCAGGCGAAAGCCGCCAAGAAAGCCGGCCGCACCGCCGCCGAAGGCGTGGTGATGGTGGCTACCACCGAAGACCGCAAGCGCGCGGTGATGGTGGAGATCAACTCCGAAACCGACTTCGTGGCCCGTGACGACAACTTCCTGGGCTTCGCCAACAAGGTGGCCCAGGCCGCCCTGGACGCGGACGAAGTGGACGCCGCCAAGATCGTGGCACTGAGCCTGGAAGACGGCTCCACCGTGGAACAGGCGCGCGAGTCGCTGGTTCAGAAAATCGGTGAAAACATCCAGGTACGCCGCGCGGTGCGCCTGAACGCCACCGACGGTGTGGTCGGTTCCTACGTGCACGGCGGCAAGATCGGCGTGCTGACCGCGCTGTCCGGCGGCGAGCCGGAGCTGGCCAAGGACGTGTGCATGCACGTGGCCGCCGTGGCGCCGATGGTGGTGAACTCCGAGAACGTGCCCGAGGACGTGCTGGAAAAAGAGCGTGAGATCATCCGCGCCCAGCCGGACATGGAAGGCAAGCCCGCCGAGATCGTCGAGAAGATGGTCGGTGGTCGGATCAACAAGTTCCTCAAGGAAGTCAGCCTCACCGATCAGCCGTTCGTGAAGGACCCCAACACCACCGTGGGTCAGCTGGTCAAGGACGCGGGCGCTGAAGTGCTGGCGTTTGAGCGTCTGGTGGTCGGCGAAGGCATCGAGAAAGAAGAAGTCGACTTCGCGGCTGAAGTCATGGCGCAGGCTAAGGGCTGATCGCGACCGAAGCACCGCTTCGCAGCGCGATCAGCGACCGGCCAGGGATGGCCGGGCCGGGCTTTCCGAATGCGATGGCGTGGCGCCAGGGATGGCCGGCACGGCCTGGCCGGGTAAGCCGCTTCGCAGCACGACCAACGCGACTGGTGGCGCCTGCTTCCGGCGCCGTTCCGGGAAAGCCGGTTGTGCGGAAGCCACAAAACGCCTTGCTGGCCTGACCAGCAAGGCGTTTTTTTCGACTTGCATCCTGCCTCCGGCGGGGTAGTGTGCTGAATGGATTGAGATGAACGGCGGGTATTCATGAGTGGCGGAGATCAAGAGATGGCCAAGAACAAGGAGCGCTCGCCGCGCTACAACCGTATTCTGCTGAAATTGAGCGGTGAAGCGCTGGCGGGCGAAGAGGGGTTTGGAATCGACCCGCGGGTGCTGGACACCCTGTCATTGGAAATCGGCCAGCTGGTGGGCATCGGCGTTCAGGTGGGCCTGGTGGTCGGTGGCGGCAACCTGTTCCGCGGCGCCGCCCTGCAAACCGCCGGCCTGGACCGGGTGGCGGGCGATCATATGGGCATGCTGGCCACGGTGATGAACGGCCTGGCGCTGCGTGACGCCCTGGAACGGTCCAATATCCGCACCCGGCTGATGTCGGCCATTCCCATGAGCGGCATCGTGGAGCATTATGACCACCGCAACGCCAACCGGCACCTGAAGAACGGCGAAGTGGTGATTTTCTGCGCCGGCACCGGCAATCCGTTTTTCACCACGGATTCCGCGGCCTGTCTGCGCGGTATCGAGATCAGCGCCGACGTGGTGCTCAAGGCCACCAAGGTGGACGGCGTCTACAACGACGACCCGGTGACGAACCCCCAGGCGGAGAAGTACGATCACCTCACCTACGACGAGGTGATTGACCGCAAGCTCGGGGTGATGGATCTGACCGCCATCTGCCTGTGCCGTGACCACGGCATGCCGTTGCGGGTATTTAACATGAACAAGCAGGGCGCGCTGCTCGGCCTGATGCTGGGCGGCAACGAAGGCACCCTGGTTGTGGCTGACAAAGAAGGCGAGGAATAAAGGTGATCGAGGATATCAAGAAGGACGCCCAGTCGCGCATGAAGAAGAGTCTGGAATCGCTCGACGTGGCACTCAAGCGGGTGCGCACCGGACGGGCGCATCCGAGCCTGCTGGACGGTGTGACCGTGGCCTACTACGGTTCGCCCACGCCGCTCAGCCAGTTGGCCAACATTTCCGTGGAAGAGGGCCGCACCCTGGTGGTGTCGCCGTTCGACCGCTCCCTGGTTCCGGAGGTTGAGAAAGCGATCATGACCTCCGACCTGGGCCTGAACCCCTCCACCGCCGGCACGGTGATCCGACTGCCGCTGCCGCCGCTCACCGAGGAAACCCGCAAGGACCTGGTGAAAGTGGTGCGCGCTGAAGTCGAGCACGCCCGGGTGGCGATCCGCAATATCCGCCGTGACGCCAACGGCGACCTGAAAGACCTGCTCAAGGAGAAGGAAATCTCCGAGGACGAAGCCCGCCACGGCGAAGAGCAGATTCAGCAGCTCACCGATAAAAGCGTGGCCGAAGCCGACGCCATGCTCAAAACCAAGGAAGAGGAGTTGATGACGGTATAAGTGGCGGGGCGCAAGGGCGCCCGCCGACCGTCGTCCAAACACACTGTACGGGTGAATTCGGGATGCGGGCCCACCGCAGCCCGATGTTTTTTTATGGAAGACAGCAAAGCCGACTCCTCCGCTCCCGATATCGACTCCCATCAGGGCGCCGTTCCCCGCCATGTGGCCATCATTATGGATGGCAACAACCGCTGGGCGCGCCGCCGTGATCTGCCCGGGGTGGAAGGCCACCGGGCCGGCGAGAACGCGGTGCAGACGGTGATCCGCCGGGCCGGCCAGCGCGGCGTGGAAGTGGTCACCCTGTTCGCCTTCAGTTCCGAGAACTGGCGCCGGCCCCCGGAGGAAGTGAACCATCTGATGGGGCTGTTCGTGCGCGCCCTGGGCGAACGGGTGGACGAGCTGCAGGAAAACGGCGTGCGGCTGCGTTTCATCGGCGAGCGGGCCGCGTTCGGCGAGGATCTGCGCCGGGGCATGGCCGACGCCGAGCAGCGCACCGCCGGCAACCAGCGAATGACCGTGGTGGTGGCGGTGAATTACGGGGGCCAGTGGGATCTGGCCCAGGCCGCCGCCGAGCTGGCGCGCCGGGTGCGCGACGGCGAACTGGCCCTGGAGCGGGTCGACGCCCAGACCCTCGGCGCCGAGGTCAGCATGGCGGACCTGCCGGCGCCGGATCTGCTGATCCGCACCGGCGGCGAACAGCGCCTCAGTAACTTCCTGCTGTGGCAAAGCGCGTACAGTGAATTCTATTTTACCCCGGTGCTGTGGCCGGACTTCGACGCCGACGCTTTTGATGCCGCCCTGGCGGATTACGCCGGTCGCCAGCGTCGTTTCGGTCGTTCCGGGGAAGAGGTGGAGCGCCTCAAGGGAGAACAATAATGCTTAAATTGCGGGTGATCACCGCTCTGGCGCTGCTGCCGGTCGTTCTTGGCGCGGTATTCGGCCTGGAGCGGGGCCCCTTCGCCCTGGTGGCGGGCGCGTTTTTCCTGATCGGCGGCTGGGAATGGTCGGCGATGATGGCGCGTTTCTCCACGGCGGCACGCCTGCTCTGGTGCCTGTCCCTGGCGCTGTTGATGCTGGGCGCCGAAGTGTTCCGCCCGGCCTGGGTGCTCAACACGCTGCCGCTGTGGTGGCTGCTGGCGCTGGTGGCGGTGCTCGGTTACCCGCGCACCGCCAGTCACTGGTTCCGCCCGGCGGTGCTGGTGCCGGTGGGCTGGTTGCTGCTGGTGCCGGCCTGGATGGCGGTGGTGGAACTGCAGGACAACGGCGCGCTGGGTCTGGCCGGGCCCTGGGCGCTGCTGTTCGTGCTGGTCTGGGTATGGGCGGCGGACACCGGCGCCTATTTCGCCGGCCGCGCCTTCGGCCGCCGCAAGCTGGCGCCGGCGGTGAGCCCCGGCAAGACCGTGGAAGGCCTGCTGGGCGGCGTGGCGCTGGCCCTGGTGGTAGTGGCCGCGGTGTTCTACACCGGCTGGCTGGACGCGTCGCTGCCGGCGCTGATGGTGGTGGCGCTGCTCACCGTGCTGGCGTCGGTGCTCGGCGACCTGTTCGAGAGCATGGCCAAGCGCCAGCGCGGCATCAAGGACAGCGGCACCGTGCTGCCGGGCCACGGCGGCATGCTCGACCGCATCGACAGCGTCACGGCGGCCCTGCCGGTGGCCCTGGCGGGGCTCAACTGGTTCGCTCTCCCTGGAGGCACGTTTTGATGACCGACCGGAGTCTGGAAACGGTCACCATTCTCGGCGCCACCGGCAGCATCGGCCGGCAGACGCTGGATGTGCTGGCGAGAAACCCGGAGCGTTACCGGGTGCTGGGCCTGACCGCCGGACACCGCTGGCGGGAACTGGCCGAGCACTGCCTGACCTGGCGGCCGCCGTTCGCCGCCCTGGCCGACGAGCAGGCCGCCGAGGCGCTTCGGAACCATCTCCGTGAGGCCGGGTCTCACACCCAGGTCCTGGCCGGCCATGCCGGCGTGGCCGAGGTGGCCGCCCTGCAGGAGGCGGACACCGTGGTCGCCGCCATCGTCGGCGCCGCCGGTGTGCGGCCGACCCTGGCGGCGGTGGAAGCGGGCAAGAAGATACTGCTCGCCAATAAAGAGACCCTGGTGGTCACCGGCGCCCTGTTCATGGAGGCGGTCAAGCGCCATGGCGCCACGCTGCTGCCGGTGGATTCGGAGCACAACGCCATTTTCCAGTGCCTGCCGGCGGAAGGCGTCGGCCCGGGCGTGCGGCGCCTGCTGTTGACCGCCTCCGGCGGCCCGTTCCGGGGCTGGACCCGGGAGCAGCTCACCGCGGTGACGCCGGAGCAGGCGGTGTGCCACCCCAACTGGGACATGGGGCCGAAGATCTCCGTCGATTCCGCCACCCTGATGAACAAGGGGCTGGAGTATATTGAAGCGTGCTGGCTGTTCGATGTGGCGCCGCAACGCATTGAAGTGGTGATTCACCCGCAGAGCGTGGTGCATTCCATGGTCGAGTATCTGGACGGTTCGGTGCTGGCGCAGATGGGCACGCCGGATATGCGCACCCCGATCGCCTGCGCGCTGTCCTGGCCGGAGCGCATCGAGTCCGGGGCGTCGCGTCTTGATTTCGCGACCCTGTCGGGCCTGGATTTCCAGGCCCCGGACAACGACGCCTTCCCCTGCCTGGGCCTGGCCCGGCAGGCGATGGAGGAGGGCGGCGCCGCCACCGCGGTGCTCAACGCCGCCAACGAGGAGGCGGTGGCCGCGTTTCTGGATCGCCGGCTGGGCTTTAACGCCATCGGCGCCGTGGTGGAGGAAACCCTGCAACGTACGCCGTCCTCGCGGTGCGCCGACGTGGACGCGGTGATGGACGTGGATGCCCGTGCCAGAGACCTGGCGCGGTCGCTGATTAGGGAGTGGGCATGCTGACGGTGCTGGCCTTTATAGTCACCATTGTGGTCATAGTGGCCTTCCACGAGTGGGGGCACTTCCTGGCCATGCGGGCGTTCGGCATCCGCGTGCTTACCTTCTCCGTGGGCTTCGGCCCGCGCATCGCCCGCTTCACCGACAAAAAAGGCACCGACTGGGTGATCAGCGCGATCCCCCTGGGCGGCTTCGTCAAACCGCTGGACCGCCGCGATTCGGAAATGCCGCCGGACGCCAACATGGACGAGGAATTTTCCGGCAAACCGGCCTGGCAGCGGGTGATCACCTACGCCGCCGGTCCGGTGTTCAACTTTATTCTCGCCTTTATTATTTACTGGCTGCTGATGATGAGCGTCGGCCAGCGCGACGCCCTGGCGGTGGTCGGGGTGCCGGCGCCGGACTCGCCGGCCGCCGAAGCCGGCTTCCAGCCCGGTGATCAGTGGCTGGCGGTCAACGGCAAGCCGGTGGAGGGCTGGCAGGACGCGGTCAGCGAGCTGGTGCTTTACCTGGGCGAGGACGAGCCGGTCAGCGTGCGGGTGCGCCAGTCCGGCGGCGACACCGCCGAACGCCGCCTGCCGCTGGCCGCCTGGTCCGAAGACCCCGAGCAATCACCGCTCACCGTGCTGGGGCTGCGTCCGGCGGTGCTGATCGGCCAGGTGGCCGAGAACAGCGGCGCGGTGCAATCCGGCATTCGCCCCGGCGATCTGGTACTGTCCACCGCCGGCGAGCCGGTCACCGGCTGGGGCGGCTGGAGCGAGCAGTTGCGCGCCAGCCCTGGCGAGGAGTTGCCGGCGCGGGTGCTGCGCGACGGCCGCATCGTCGATCTCACCCTTTACCCGCAACCGGTGGAACAGGACGGCGTCACCGTGGGTCAACTGGGGGTGGGCTCCGGCGGCCTGGTGGAGCACACCTATAACCCGCTGGCCGCGGTGGGCGCCGCCGGCGACCGTTTCGGCCAGCAGGTCAACGTGATCATTACCAGCGTAGCGAAGCTGGCCACCGGGCATCTGCCGCTGGACAGTCTCGGCGGACCGGTGACCATCGCCCAGGTGGCGGGCGACAGCGCCGCCCTGGGCGTCGCCAGTTTTCTTATGCTGTTGGCTTACCTGAGCATTACTCTGGGGGTCATCAACCTGCTGCCGATACCGATGCTGGACGGCGGCTGGATTCTCTTCGGCATCATTGAAATGATTCGCGGGCGCAGCCTGCCCGAGCGGTTTATTATCGCCGCTCAGGGTGTGGGTCTGACGCTGGTGGTCAGTTTCATGTTGTTGGCCATCTATAACGACCTGGTGCGACAGTTTTCATGAATTTCGGAAACACCACTAAAACCCTGCTCAGCGGGGCCCTGGCCCTGGTTCTTATCTTCTCGCCGGTGACCGTCGGCGCGCAAAGCGGCGGTGGCGCCTTGCCCTTCCAGGTGCGCGATATCCGCGTCGAGGGGCTGCAGCGCATCCCGGTGGAGCGCGTGTACGCGGAGCTGCCGATCCAGCCCGGTGACACCGTCAACCGGAACGACGTGGTGCAGGCGGTCAAGCGGCTGTTCGCCACCGGCGACTACGAAGACGTGCAGCTCGGCCGCGACGGCGACGAGCTGGTGGTGGTGGTGGCCGAGCGCCCCAGCATCGCGCGCATCGATCTGGACGGTAACAAGCAGATCGAGGAAGAGGACCTGCGCCAAGGCCTCACCCAGGCGGGCCTGGCGGAGGGCGAAGTGTTCCAGCGCTCCACGCTGGAGGCGATCTCCGGGGAGCTGGAGCGCCAGTACATCGCCCAGGGCCGCTACGGCGCCGACATCAGCACCGAGGTGGTGCCGCTGCCGCGTAATCGGGTGGCGCTGGACATCCAGATTTACGAAGGCAAGGCCGCGCGCATCAGCGACATCAACGTGGTCGGCAACACCGTGTTCAGTGACGAAGAGTTGCTGGAAGACTTCGAGCTCAGTTCTTCGCACTTCTGGTCGTTCATCAAGGGCGACGACAAGTATTCCCGCCAGCGTCTGGCCGGCGATCTGGAACGCCTGCGTTCCTATTACCTGGACCGCGGCTATATCAACTTCTCGATCGAATCCACCCAGGTGTCGGTGACCCCGGACCGGGAGCGGGTGCTGATCACCGTCAACGTGGCCGAGGGCGACCAGTTCCGCGTCAACGACGTCAAGCTGTCCGGCGACCTGGTGGTGGATGAAAGCGAGCTGACCCCCTTGCTGGTGCTGCAGGAAGGCCAGGTGTTCAGCCAGCAGCTGGTGACCTACACCAGTGACCTGATCAAGCGCCGTCTCGGCAACGAGGGCTACACCTTCGCCGAGGTGCGGGGCGTGGAGCAGGAAACCGGCGACGGCAACACCGTGGACGTGACCTTCTTCGTCGACCCGGGCCGCCGCGTTTACGTGCGCCGCCTGAGCTTCGTCGGCAACGCCAAGACCGAAGACGAAGTGCTGCGTCGTGAAATGCGTCAGTTCGAGGACGCGCCGGCCAACACCTCGCTGATCGACCTGTCCCGCGAGCGCCTGCAGCGTCTCGGCTACTTCAGCTCCGTGCAGGCGGACACCGAGCGGGTCCCCGACTCCGAGGACCTGGTCGACGTGGAATACGAAGTGGAAGAGCAGCCCTCCGGCTCCATCGGCGCCAACGTGGGTTACTCCGACGCCTCCGGCGCCATCTTCGGCGCCAACGTCAGCCAGAACAATTTCCGGGGCACCGGTAACCGGGTGTCGTTCTCCCTGAGCCGCAGTGCGATCCGCGACTCCTACAGCTTCTCGCACTACAACCCGTACTACACGCTGGACGGCGTGAGCCGCGGCTTCAGCCTGTTCCATTCGGAAATCGATTTCGATGAAACACGGATTTCCTCCTACGCCGCCGACCGCTCCGGCGGCTCGGTGACCTTCGGTTATCCGATCTCCGAATACTCCCGTCTCAGCTTCGGCGGCACCTTCGAGCGCACCGACGTGCAGAGCGGTGACTACATCGCCGTCGCCATTGACGACTTCCTGCAGCGCGAAGGGGAAGAGTTCGACGAGTTCAAGTTCAACGCGTCATTGCGCACCAGCACCCTGAACCGGGGCATCCTGCCGGACCGGGGCTGGGCCAGCACCTTCAATCTGGAAGCGGCGGTGCCGGGTTCCGATTACCTGTTCTACAAGGCCAGCTGGGACGGTGAGAAATATTTCCCGATCACCCGCAACTGGACACTGCGGGCGCGCGGTGAAGTGGGCTACGGCGACGGTTACGGCGACGACAACGGCCTGCCGTTCTTCGAGAACTACTATTCCGGCGGTATCGGTTCGGTGCGCGGCTTTGAATCCCGCTCGCTGGGCCCGCGCTCGCCGGCGTTGTTCTACGCCGATTCGTCGGTGGCCGACCCCGATCCCGATCCGATCGGTGGTAACCTGCTCACCGAAGCCAGCATCGAGCTGATTTTCCCGACGCCGTTCGCGCCGGAATCGCGCAGCATCCGAACCTTCCTGTTCGTGGACGCCGGTAACGTGTTCGAAACCCGGCAACAGGATATCATGCAGGACTTCGACGCCACCGAACTGCGTTCCTCGGTGGGCATCGGTTTGAGCTGGCTGACCGCCATCGGTCCGCTCAGCTTCAACCTGGCCACACCGATCAACGATGAATCCGGTGATGACACGGAAGTATTCCAGTTCTCCCTGGGGCAAACTTTCTAGGAGTTAATTATGAAAAAATATTTGCTTGCCGTTGCACTGATGTTGCCGCTTTTCGCCCAGGCCGAAGGCCGTACCGGGGTGGTTGACCCGATCGGCGCTTTGCAGGAAGCCAAGGAGTTCCAGGACCGTTTCGGCAAACTGGAATCCTCGCTGAAAGACGAACAAAACCGTCTCGACCGTCTCGGCGGTGAGGTGGAGAACCTGCGCGGTCGCCTCGAAAAAGAGGGCATGACCATGAGCGAGGACGAGCGCGAACAGCTGCAGACCCAGGGTCAGCAGAAGATGATTGAGTTGCAGAACCTGCGCCAGTCCGCGCAGCGCAAGCTGAACAAGGGCCAGCAGGAGATCCTTCAGGTGATGGAGCCCAAGCTCAAGCAGGCGGTGGAAACCGTGGCCGAGCGGGAAAACCTGGATATGGTGCTGAACGCCCAAGCGGTGGTCTACGTGAAGTCCGACATGGACATCACCGAGGCCGTCACCAAACAACTCAATTCGATGAAGTAATCGGATGCCTGTGACAGCACCGAAGACGGTCCGCCTCGACGTTCTCGCCCGGGAACTGGGCGCCGAGCTGCACGGACCCGGCGACCTCGAGGTCACCGGGCTGGGTACGCTGGGCGCCGCCGGCCCGGGCCAACTCACGTTTCTCGCCAACCCCCGCTACCGCGCGCACCTGGAGAACAGCCAGGCCGGCGCCGTGTTGCTGCGCGCCGACCAGCTGGACGTCTGTCCGGTGGCGGCGCTGGTGGTGAAGGATCCCTATCTGGCGTACGCCAAGGCCAGCCACTTCTTCGACACCGCTTCGGTGCCGGCGGCCGGTGTTCACGCGGCGGCCTGCGTGGCCGAGGACGCGGTGGTGCCGGCGTCGGCCTCGGTGGGGCCCAACGCGGTGATCGAAGCCGGCGTGGTGCTGGGCGAGGGCGTGGTGATCGGCGCCAACAGCGTGGTGGGCGCCGGCAGCAGCCTGGGCGACGGCTGCCGTATCTGGCCAAATGTTACAATTTACCATGGTGTCCACATCGGACCGCGCTCTATCATACACGCCAATTGCGTCCTGGGTGCCGACGGCTTCGGCTTCGCGCCCACCGCGTCCGGCTGGAGCAAAATCGCCCAGGTGGGTGGGGTGCGCATCGGCGCCGACGTTGAAATCGGCGCCGGCACCACCGTTGACCGGGGTGCGATCGACGACACGGTGATTGGCGACGGCGTGATTCTGGACAACCAGATTCAGGTGGCGCACAACGTGGTGATCGGTGATCACACCGCGGTGGCGGGCAAGGTCGGCATCGCCGGCAGCAGCCGGATCGGCGCCTATTGCATGATCGGCGGCGCCGCCGGGATCTCCGGGCATCTGGAGATCTGCGACAAGGTGCAGATTCTCGGCATGTCGCTGGTGTCGCGCTCGATCACCGAACCGGGCACTTACGGGTCGGCCCTGCCGGTGGACAAACAGGACCGTTATCGCCGGAACGTGGCCCGTTTCCGGCATCTGGATGAACTCTACCGCCGGGTCCTAAAGCTGGAACGCGACGCCGAGTAGCTCGGCCGCGGGCGGCGGCCAGCGTCACTTTTGGAAAACACAATCATGATGGATATCCATGAGGTGAGGGAGTATCTGCCTCACCGCTACCCTTTTTTGCTGGTCGACCGCGTGGTTTCGGTCGAGCCGGGCAAACGCATCGAAGCCTATAAGAACGTTTCCATCAACGAGCCGTTCTTCAACGGTCATTTCCCCGACGAGCCGATCATGCCCGGTGTGCTGATCGTCGAAGCGCTGGCCCAGGCGGCCGGCATTCTCGGGTTCGTGACCGCCAACAAAAGGCCTTCCGACGGCTTTATCTACCTCCTTGTGGGCACCGACAAGGCGCGCTTCAAGCGCCAGGTGGTGCCCGGCGACCGGCTCACGCTGCACGCGGAGTGGCTCACTCTGCGTCGCAACATCGCCAAGTTTTCCTGCCGCGCGGAAGTGGACGGTAAAGTGGTCGCGGTTTCCGACCTGCTGGTGGCCGAGCAGCGTAGCTGATCCGTTGATGGGGCCGTCGCCGTGGGCGGCGGCCTCGCGTATACTCCAGCACACCAAAACGCCAGGGCAAAAGCGCATAACAATGACTCACCCCGCAGCGATTCATCCCACAGCCATTATCGATCCGACGGCGGAGCTGGACCACGACGTTCAGGTCGGTCCTTACTCCATCATCGGGCCCCGGGTGCGCATCGGCGCGGGCACCGTGGTCGGACCGCATGTGGTGATCAACGGCCCCACCGTGATCGGCAAGAACAACCGCATTTTCCAGTTCGCGTCCGTGGGCGAGGACTGCCAGGACAAGAAGTACAAGGGTGAACCGACCCGCCTGGAGATCGGCGACAACAACGTTATCCGCGAGCATTGCAGCATTCACCGGGGCACCGTCCAGGACCAGAGCCTGACCCGCATCGGCGACAACAACCTGCTGATGGCCACCGTCCATGTGGCGCACGACTGCATGATCGGCAACGACAATATTTTCGCCAACACCACCGGCATCGCCGGCCACGTGCACATCGGCGACGGGGTGATCCTGGGTGGCATGACCGGCGTGCATCAGTTCTGCCGCATCGGCTCCTACGCCATGACCGCCGGCTGCAGCCTGGTGCTCAAGGACATCCCCGCCTTCGTAATGGTCAGCGGCAACCCGGCCGGCGCGCGCAGCATGAACTTCGAGGGCATGCGGCGCCGCGGCTGGGACGCGGACGTGGTGGCCACCCTGCGGCGCGCCTACAAGACCGTCTACCGCCAGGGCCTGACCCTGGAGCAGGCGCTCGCCGAGCTTGAGCCGCAGGTGGCGACCTGCCCGCAGCTGGCCATGTTCGTGGACTCCCTGCGCGCTTCGGAGCGCGGCATTACCCGCTGATAGGGCGCTGTTATGAACTCCTCTCCGGCGCCTCTCATTGCTGTGATCGCCGGCGAGGCGTCCGGGGATCTGCTCGGCGCCGGCCTGATCGGCGCCCTGCGCGAGCGTTTCCCCGACGCCCGCTTTATCGGCGTGGGCGGCGAGAACATGGCCGCCGCCGGCCAGCATTCCCTGTTTCCGATGGAAAAACTGTCCGTCATGGGCATCACCGAGGTGATCGCCCATCTGCCGGAACTGTTCCGCCTGCGCCGCCGGCTGGTGGACGACCTGCTGGCGCGGCGCCCGGACGTGGTGATCACCATTGATTCCCCGGATTTCACCCTGGGCGTGGCCAAACGGGTCCACGCCGCCGGCCTGAAAACCGTGCACTACGTCAGCCCCTCGGTGTGGGCCTGGCGCCAGGGCCGGATCAAGGGCATCCGCCGGGACATCGACCTGATGCTCACCCTGTTCCCGTTCGAGGCCCGGTTCTACCAGGAACACGGGGTGCCGGTGGCGTTCGTCGGCCACCCCCTGGCGGACATGATCGAGCTGAGCGTGGACGCCGCCGCCGCCCGGGCGGAACTGGGGCTGGCCGCCGAGGGCCCCTTGCTGGCGGTGCTGCCGGGCAGCCGGGGCGGGGAAGTGGCGCAACTGATGCCGGAATTCCTGGACGCCATGCAGCGGCTGCACCGGGAGCGGCCGGCGTTGCGGTTCGTGATTCCCGCCGCCAACGCCGCCCGCGGCGAACAGATCCGCGCGGCGCTGGCCGCCGCGCCGGCGCTGCCGGTGACCGTCACCGACGGCCGCAGCCGCACCGTGATGGCCGCCGCCGACGTGGTGCTGATGGCGTCCGGCACCGCCACCCTGGAAGGCCTGTTGCTGAAGAAGCCCATGGTGGTGGGCTACCGGCTGGGCGCGGTCACCTTCGCGATCGTCTCGCGGTTGGTGAAAAGCGAGCATGTGGCGCTGCCCAACCTGCTGTGCCGCCAACGGCTGGTGCCGGAGCTGGTGCAGGACGCCTTCACCGGCGCCGCCCTGGCCGAGGCGGTTCAGGTCTGGTTTGATAGTCCCGAGCGGGTGGCCGCCCTGGAGGCGGATTTCACCCGGGTCCACGAGCAGTTGCGGGGCGGTGCCAACGACAAGGCCGCCGACGCCATCGCGGCGTTGCTGGCCCCGGGTACGGGAACCCAAGACCATGCATGATCCGTTCGCCGAATACGCCCTGGCGGAGCCGTTCATTCCGTCCAGCTTCGACTGTTTTCCGGGCATGCATCTGGCCGGGGTCGACGAAGTAGGGCGCGGCCCCCTGGTGGGGGCGGTGGTCACCGCCGCGGTGGTGCTGGACCCGGCCCGGCCGGTGCCCGGCCTGGCGGATTCCAAGACCCTCAGCGCGCCACGCCGCGAGGCCCTGGCCGAGGTGATCCGCGAGCAGGCGCTGGGCTGGGCCCTGGGCCGCGCCGAGCCCGAGGAAATCGACCGGCTGAATATTTATCATGCCACCCACCTGGCCATGGTGCGCGCCGTGGAGGCGCTCGCCCTGCGCGTCGACGCGGTGCTGGTGGACGGCAACCGGGGGCCGCGCTTCGCCTGCCCGTCGCAGCCCGTGGTAAAGGGGGACGGGCGGGTGCCGGCCATCGGCGCCGCCTCGATCCTCGCCAAGGTGGCCCGCGACCGGGAAATGGTGGCGCTGCACGAGCGTCACCCCGAATATGGCTTCGACCGCCACAAGGGGTACCCCACCAAGGTGCACCTGGCGGCCCTGAGAACCCACGGTCCGCTGCCGTACCACCGCCGCTCCTTCGCGCCGGTGGCGGCATTGCTGACAGGAGCTGGAAGTGACTGATCCCCGCTTTGTACACCTGCGCGTGCACACCGACTACTCCCTGGCCGACGGGGTGGTGCGCGTCAAGGAACTGGTCAAGGCCTGCGTCGAGCAGCGTATGCCGGCGGTGGCGGTGACCGACGAAAACAACCTGTTCGCCCTGATCAAGTTCTACTCCGGCGCCATGGGCGCCGGCGTCAAGCCGCTGATGGGCGCCGATCTCTGGGTGCAGGCGGACGACCCGGAAGACGCCCCTTACTACCTGTGCTGCCTGGTGCAGAACGAAACCGGTTACCGCAACCTGACCCTGCTGATCAGCCGCGCCTGGCAGAGCAACCAGCACCGTGGCCGGGCGATGATCCGCCGCGAGTGGCTGCTGGAGCTCAACGAAGGGCTGATTCTGCTGTCCGCCGCCCGCGCCGGCGACGTGGGGCGGCTGCTGGTGTCGGAGAAGACCGCCGAGGCCACCGAGCGGGCCCGCGAGTACCAGCAGGTGTTCGGCGACCGCTTCTATCTGGAAGTGCAACGCACCGAGCGGCCCGGCGATGAGCAGTGCCTGCACGCCACCGTGGCCCTGGCGGCGGAGCTGGGCATCCCGGTGGTGGCCACCAACGACGTGCGCTTTATCGACCGCGACGATTTCGAGGCCCACGAAGCGCGGGTGTGTATCCACGACGGCAACACCCTGGATGACCCGCGCCGCACCCGGAAGTACTCCGAACAGCAGTATCTGAAAACCGCCGATGAAATGGCGGAGCTGTTCTCGGACCTGCCGGAGGCCCTGGAAAACACCGTCGAGATCGCCCGGCGCTGCACGCTGGACATCCGCCTGGGCGAGAACTTTCTGCCGGAGTTCCCGATTCCCGAAGGGCTGACCCTGGAGGAATACTTCGAAAAGGTGGCCCAGGAAGGGCTGGAAAAGCGGCTCGCCGGCATTCTCGACCCGGACGCGCCGGATTACGCGGAACGGCGCGCCGAATACGATCAGCGTTTGCAGTTCGAGCTGGGCATCATCAACCAGATGGGGTTCCCCGGCTACTTCCTGATCGTTGCCGACTTCATTCAGTGGGGTAAACAGCACCAGGTGCCGGTGGGGCCGGGCCGGGGTTCCGGCGCCGGCTCGCTGGTGGCCTACGCCATGGACATCACCGACCTGGACCCGATCCAGTACGACCTGCTGTTCGAGCGCTTCCTCAACCCGGAACGGGTCTCCATGCCCGACTTCGACGTCGACTTCTGCATGGAGAAGCGCGACCGGGTGATCAACTACGTGGCCGACAAATACGGCCGCGACGCGGTGAGCCAGATCATCACCTTCGGCACCATGGCCGCCAAGGCGGTGGTGCGCGACGTGGCGCGGGTGCAGGGCAAGCCCTACGGCCTGGCGGACCGGCTCTCCAAGATGATTCCGGGCACCCCGGGCATGACCCTGAAAGCGGCGCTGGAGCAGGAAGAACCGCTGCGCGAATTCCTCGAGGACGACGGCAATTCCGACAAGGAATCCGCCAACGAAATCATGGAGATGGCGTTCAAGCTCGAGGGCCTCACCCGTAACGTGGGCAAGCACGCCGGCGGCGTGGTGATCGCCCCCGGCAAGCTCACCGACTTCGCGCCGCTGCACTGCGACGAAAACGGCGACAACCTGGTCACCCAGTACGACAAGGACGACGTGGAAGCCGCCGGGCTGGTGAAGTTCGACTTTCTCGGCCTGAAGACGCTGACCATCATCGACTGGGCGGTGAAGGCCGCCAACGTGCGCCGCGAACGGGAAGGCGAGGGCCCGCTGAGCATCGAGCGCATCCCGCTGGACGACAAGCCCAGCTTCGACCTGCTCAAGAAGGGCGACACCACCGCCGTGTTCCAGCTGGAAAGCCAGGGCATGAAAGAGCTGATCAAAAAGCTCAAGCCCGACCAGTTCGAGGACATCATCGCACTGGTGGCGCTGTACCGGCCCGGCCCGCTCGAGTCCGGCATGGTGGACAACTTCATCAACCGTAAGCACGGCCGCGAGCCGGTGTCCTACCCGGATGTGAAATACCAGCACGAATGGCTCAAGCCGATCCTGGCGCCCACCTACGGCGTGATTCTGTACCAGGAACAGGTAATGCAGATCGCCCAGGTGCTGGCCGGCTACACGCTCGGCGGCGCGGACCTGCTGCGCCGGGCCATGGGTAAGAAAAAACCCGAAGAGATGGCCAAACAGCGTGAGATCTTCGAGTCCGGCGCCAAGGAAAAAGGCATCGAGCCGGACCTGGCGATGAAGATCTTCGACCTGGTGGAGAAGTTCGCCGGCTACGGCTTCAACAAATCCCACTCCGCCGCCTACGCGCTGGTCGCCTACCAGACCGCCTGGCTGAAAGCCCATTACCCGGCCGAGTTCATGGCGGCGGTGATCTCCGCCGATATGCAGAACACCGATAAGGTCGTGACCTTTATCGATGAAAGCAAAAACATGGGCCTCAGGGTGCTGCCGCCGGACGTGAACTCCTGTGGCTACCGCTTCACCGTCAACGCGGAAGGCGACATCATCTATGGCCTGGGCGCCATCAAGGGCCTCGGTGAAGGCCCGATCGAGGCGATCGTCAGCGCCCGCGGCGACAACGGCGAGGAGCGGGCCTTCGAGGACCTGTTCGATTTCTGCCGGCGCATTGATCTGAAGAAGATCAACAAGCGCTCCCTGGAAGCGCTGGTGCGCGCCGGCGCCCTGGACAAGCTGGGGCCCAACCGGCATTTCCGCGACCGCGCCGTGCTGATGGCCACGCTGCCGGACGCCATCGCCGCCGCCGAGCAGGACGCCCGCAACCAGGAAGCGGGCATGATGGATCTGTTCGGCGGTGGCGAGGACGAACACGCCCCCGCCACGGCGGTAGCCTGGAAGCCCGGCCGCGACTGGAACGACGACATTCGCCTCAACGGCGAGAAAGACACCCTGGGCCTGTTCCTCACCGGCCACCCCATCGACCAGTTCGAAGGGGAGGTGCGCCAGTTCGTCAGCAGCCGCCTGAACAGCCTGCAGCCCACCGCCAAGGGCGAAGCCGCCACCGTCGCCGGCCTGGTGGTGGCGTTGCGCATCACCCGCAGCAAACGCAGCGGTGAGCGCATGGGCTTTATCACCCTGGACGACAAAACCGGCCGGGTGGAGGTGTCGGTGTTCGGCCGCACCTTCGCCCAGTACGGCGAGCGCATCCAGAAGGACGCCCTGCTGGTGGTGCGCGGCGGCGTGCGCATGGACGACTACACCGGCGGCTTCAACCTGGTCGCCGACGAGGTGATGGACATCTGCCAGGCGCGGGAGATGTTCGCCCGCCGCCTGCGGGTCAGGGTGCCGGTGGACGACGCCTTGCCCGACACCCTGGGCCGCACCCTCTCGCCGTACCGCGCCAACGGCAACGGCGGCGGTACCCCGGTGACGCTGCAACTGGCCCACCGGGAGGCGGACGCGGCCATGGCCCTGGGCGACGACTGGAAGGTGATTCCCCATCAGTCGCTGATGGACGACCTGCGGGGGCGTTATGGGGACAGCTCGGTGACGCTGGAATATTGAGCCCGGTAACAACTTGCAACCATAGCGCGGGGCGGGCCGCTCGACGCTGTCCCGGCCTTGGCGCTACACTTACCCCACCAAAGAAAGGGGTGCCCTATGAATCCGAATTTCCTCGAATTTGAACAACCCATCGCGGAATTGGAAGCGAAAATCGAGGAACTGCGTCTCGTCGGCAGCGGCAGCGACGTCAATATCTCGGAAGAAATCGGTAAGCTGCAGGAAAAGAGCATCACGCTCACCGAAAACATTTTCGGTAACCTCAGCCCCTGGCAGATTTCCCAACTGGCGCGCCACCCCAAGCGTCCCTACACCCTGGATTACATCCAGCGCCTGTTCGGCGGCTTCGACGAGTTGCACGGTGACCGGTCGTTTTCCGACGATCCGGCGATCGTCGGCGGCGTCACCCGCCTGGACGACCAGCCGGTGATGGTGATCGGCCACCAGAAGGGCCGCGAGGTGAAGGAAAAGGTGCGCCGCAATTTCGGCATGCCCAAGCCCGAGGGCTATCGCAAGGCGCTGCGTCTCATGGAGATGGCGGAACGCTTCAAGATGCCGGTGCTCACCTTTATCGATACCCCGGGCGCGTTCCCGGGCATCGACGCGGAAGAGCGCGGCCAGTCCGAGGCCATCGCTCGCAACCTGCGGGTGATGTCGCAATTGAAAGTGCCGATCATCGCCACGGTGATCGGCGAGGGCGGCTCCGGCGGCGCGCTCGCCATCGGCGTTTGCGATCACCTGCAAATGCTGGAGTTCTCCACCTACTCGGTGATTTCCCCGGAAGGGTGCGCGTCGATTCTGTGGCGCAGCGCCGACAAAGCGCCGGAGGCCGCCGCCGCCATGGGCCTCACCGCCGGCCGCCTGCACGAACTGGGTATCGTCGATCAGGTGGTCAAGGAGCCGCTGGGCGGCGCCCACCGTGACTACGATCAGGCCGCCGATGCGGTGCGCCGTAACATCAGTGAGCAACTCGACGAGCTGCGCGGCCTGGCCGTGCCGGACCTGGTGGAGCGCCGCTACCAGCGTCTGATGAGCTACGGCAACGTGCTCACCGACCCCGCCGACGAATAAACCGCCGGCCCCGTGCCGGCGGCCCGCGCCATGCCACCCGTTGACCCCGATGTCTCCGCCGATCTCGCCACCACCGTGAGGAGCCTCGCCCGCCGGGCGCCCGCCGGCCCCCTGTGGCTGGCGTTCAGCGGCGGCCTGGATTCCACCGTGTTGCTGCATCTGCTGGTCCAGGCCGGGCTCGGCCCGCGGCTGTCGGTGGTGCATGTCGATCACGGCCTGCACCCGGACAGCGAGCGCTGGGCGGCGCACTGCGAAGCGGTGGTCAGCGCGCTGGCGCTGCCGTTCTTCCGTGAGAGCGTCAACGTGGCCGGCCGCGCGGGCCTGGAAGCCAACGCCCGCGCGGCCCGTTACCAGGCGCTTTGCCGGCTGGCCGGCGACGCCACCCTGATCACCGCCCACCACCGTGACGACCAGGCGGAGACCCTGTTGTTGCGCCTGCTGCGCGGCGCCGGCGCCACCGGCCTGGCGGCGATCAGCGAGCACAGCCGGCGCGGCAGCACCCGCCTGTGGCGGCCGCTGCTCGGCGTCTCCCGCGAGACGTTGCGCGGGCTGGCGGAGCAGGGCGGCTGGTCGTGGGTCGAGGACCCCAGCAACCGGGCGCTGCACCTCGACCGCAATTACCTGCGCGCCGAGATTCTGCCGCGCCTGCGCCTGCGCTGGCCCGGCGCCGACGCGGCCCTGGCCCGCGCCGCCGGGCACCAGGCCGACGCCGCCGCCTTGCTCGCCGAACGCGCCGAAGAGGACGCCCGCCGTCTGGCCGTGTCCGCGCGCCGGCTGCCGCTGGCCGCCTGGCAGCGGCTCGATCCGCCCCGGCTGCGCAACCTGCTGCGCTGGTGGCTGGCCGCCGCCGGCGCCGCCACCCCGTCGGCGGCGATATTGGCTGAGATCCTGGTGCTGCCGTCGGCGGCCGCCGACCGTTCGGCGCGTGTCGCCTGGGGCGGCTGGCAGCTGCGCCGCTTCCAGGACCATCTGCATCTGCTGGCCGACGCCGAGCTGACGCCGCTGACGGTGGCCCGGGACTGGCCGCCGGGCACGCCGCCGCCGGATCTGGGCGCCTGGCGGCTGGTCGCCGGCCCCGGTGATGGCAGCGCCGAGCAACCGGCACTTCAGTTGCCGGACGGCCTGCCGCTGCGCCTGGCGCCCGCCCGGGGCGGCGAGCGCTTGGCCCTCAACGGCTGCCACCAGCGCATCGCCGAGCTGTGGCGCGCCGCCGGCGTGCCGCCCTGGCGCCGCCGCCAGTGGCCGCTGGTTTACGCCGGCGACGACCTGGTCGCCGTCCCCGGCGTCCCCGTCGCCGACCCCTGGCGCGACCAGCCCCTCACCACCTGGCACCTGGAACCGGCTTCCTGACGAAGCCGGGTTTGTGGGAGCGGGCTGTGGGAGCTTGCCTTGCAAGCGAAAGGGTGGCTTTAGCCACCCG
>TARA_R110000796_G_scaffold58413_5_pt1 | contig 44511 bp, 74 predicted proteins | sample TARA_R110000796 | Tara Oceans TARA_R110000796 (sample SAMEA4397815) | marine metagenome | biome: Polar Biome; feature: [SRF] surface water layer (ENVO:00010504); material: water (ENVO:00002006), including particulate matter (ENVO:01000060) such as... | depth 5 m
TAGCGTATTCTGCCCATGATACTGAAAAATCAGCAGCTGTGTAAGCAGATACAGCAATACCTGTCGCATCAACACCTACATAACCATCGTATGTAGAAGTACCAGCAGCGTCAACTGGGTGAGTTAAATCTAACTCTAAGTAAATAATACCATTAACGTCACAAATGTCGTCATAAGCAACAATACCTTTACCATATTTTTGAGTTACTAATCTGAAAGGAACTTCACCAGCAGCAGCAATAATTTCGATTGAATCTTGGTCAATTAATTGATTAGTACTAACAATTTTTAAAGAAGCTAAGAAAGATTCAGTATCCATTGGGTTACCATCTGGACCAGTTAATCTACCTTTGTTTTCTGAACTAAATCCAGAAACTTGGAAAATTGCAGTTCTTAAAGAACCATCAGTTGCAGTTGGAAGAGCAGAAAACTCAGCCGCAGCAGTATAAGTACCGTCAGTACCTAAAGTAACTAAGTTACCAGAACCAACTAAAATAGTGATAGTACCTTTAGACGCATCAAATAATCCGTCATTATAGTAAATATCATATAAGTTTTTAGCTAAGTACTCAGTAGGAGCATAAGATGGGTCAACACCTCTTACTAATGGAAGACCATCAGCACCCATTGATGTGTGAGCTGAATATTGTGCACCATTTTTATGTGGGTCACCGTATGCATCACCAGCAGCATCATATCTAGCAGACGTTTGTGGTACGAAGAAGAATAATTTACCAATTGGCATATTCATAGCTTGTACTGATACAATATCATTTGCTAATAATTTAGAGAATACTCTCCTTACGATAGGAAATACTACCGTTTCGAATGAACCTGAGCTAGAAGCATCAGTAGATTCGTTTAATAAATGAGAAGCTTCGTTCTCATATAATTGAGCGATGTTTTCTTTTACATGACCTTTAAGACCATCTAAGAATCCTAAACTATCCCACTTGTTGATAGTATTTTCTCTCACTTGTTTCATATGGTTAAGTCCGATATTACCAACTTGACCTGATGTTAAAAAATTTGACATAATTTTATTTTTATTTAATTTTTAATTTTATTATTATTATTGAGTTCTTTTTATTAAATCAAGAACTCTTTTTTGTGCTGGGTCCACATAAGCAACAGTCTCATTAATTTGAGATGATTGACTTGATGTTTGCTCAGACATTAATTTATTTCCAACCGTTTCATTCATAGGGATTTTACTTCCTAAATCAGAATTGATTCTTTTATATAACTTTTTAGATTCTTCAATAGTACTAACTTCTTCATCGAATCTAGTTAAAATATTCTTTTTCTCTTCACTAGTAGTAGAGTGTTCTAAGAATAATTTAGTAGCATGAGTTAAGTTAATATTAAATATAGCCGTTTCAGTAATTGTTGTTCTAAAATCTTTTAAAGCGTTTTTAAACGTGTTGTTCTCAACTTTAAGAGCTTTAGCTTCAGTTAATAAAGCGTTGTATTTGTTAACAGCCTCGATTAATTTTTTCTTACTAACGTTTTCATCTTTACGGCCAGCTTTACCACCTGGTCCCGCAATATCAGTAAGGGTTCCCCCCGCTTGATTAGTACGAACTCTATTAGTTGAAATCTTTTCATCGATAGCTTCATCACCTTCAACAACTTCTTCTTCATCAATAACTTCTGACTCGTCAATTGTTTCTTCTGACTCGTCAATCGTTTCTTCTGATTCTTCTATTGTTTCTTCTGATTCTTCTATAGTTTCATCTTCCATAATGTGTTTTGCGTGATTATCGCCACTTCCGTTTTGAGCATCATCATCAAATCCACCTTCAAGATTATCACCTGAATCTTTGTCTTCAGGGGCTTTTTGACCTTCGATATCACCTGTGTTAGGTGCAGCACTATTAACTAGCTCTTTATCGTGACCTTTACCTCTTACAATGTCTTCTGCAATCTCATCCTCTTCTGATAATTCGATTTCATAAACAACTGCTTCTCCTAAATCCTCGTCTTCATCTTCCTCAGTTTCCGCTTCAACTTCTTCACCAGCTTCTTCACCAGCTTCGAATTCTGGGCTTTCAGCTTCTCCACCAGCGTCATCAACGCCAATTTCTGCTTCTGGTCCAACTTCCATTTCTGGTTCCATTTCTGGTTCCATTTCTGGTTCCATTTCAGCTTCTGGTTCAAAATCATCAACTCCGATTTCACCTTGGTCAATAAGGCTTTCACCTCCACCACCGTTCATCTTAACGTTGTATTCTGCCCCTGATACTGGGTCTTTTATAATTACTTCATCTGATGATACTACTTCTATTTCGTCTTCACCGCTTAATTTTTTATAAACTGTGATTACATCCTCGTCTGATGCGCTTGTCATGTCTAGTCCGTAGTCTTCGCTACCTTCTTCTGCTCCAAGACCTAAGCCTTCTTCTCCAGAGTCCATTCCAATGTCATCTAAACCAAGTTCTTCAGAACCACCTTCTTCTGCACCGAATTCTGGTGTAGCTTCTGGGGAATCATCTATTGGTAATGCGTCAACATCACTGTCAACTGAATCGATATCTTCGATATCGTATTCATCCTCATCTTCAAATAAGGATTCGTTTAGCGTGCTAGTAATTTCTTCTTTCGCTACGGAACGAAGTATTTCTTTAGCATTTGTATTCAGTGTTTCCTCAATAAGGCTGAATTCCGCTAGTGCTTCTTCTATAATAGACTTTTTTTTGTCTGCCATTTCTTTTGTGTTTTAAGCTACTTTATAATTGTGCATGATAAAAACTCATGCGTTTACTTAATAAATATGAGTTATTTTCTTAAAATACCTGATTTAAGTAAAAAAAACTTAAATTTAGTTTATTTTAAAAATAATTTATAGTAAAAATTTATTTAATTTATCGATTAATAAGTCTTTTCCTTTTTCTTCACCTTCCATAAATGGTTGAGCATCAGACCTTTTATTAAACATATATGAACCTGGGGTACTAGGACTCGTAACGATATCCCAACAAATTAACTCAAAATCATCTTGAACTAATAATTTACCAGCAGTCTCTTCTAATGAACCGACGCCTCTTGAAGACACACCAACACGTATTCCTTTTCTTAACATATTAGCTACTTGGTCACCTTCACAAGAAATGATTCCTTGATTAATAAAACCTGGTGACATAATAATTTCTATTTCACCAACAAGCGTATGACCTTCCCACCAAATCTTTTTGATTTCATGTGAAACTCTACTGTTTGAAATAACTGATGATTCTGGGTGGTCACTATTATGTGTCCAAGAAATTTTATTATTATACCTCATTAACCAAGTTCCGTTATCAACAGTTACGCAATAAACGTTATCATTAAATGGCACTTTTTCAGCTTTAGTGAATCTAGTATCTAACGTGATACCTTTAGCACGTCTTTCTGATACTATGTGTAAAGGTTTTGAATTAATAGCTTTGATTAACCTTTTAACTTTAACTTCCTTTTTAATTAACTCTAACATTCCATCAACTTCAACTTCTTCAGTAATAAATTTAGTATCGGTAATATACCTATCTTCTTGAATTCGTTTGTTAAATGTTGCACCATTTGATATTTTAAGCATAACCTCAAAAACATCTTCCGAAAGTTTATCTGAAATCGTATAATATTCTTTCATCAAGTCACCATTTCTGTCAGTTCTATTCCTACCATCACCTAAAAGCATCCAATCTAATAGAGTGTTTAATAATTCAACATTCCAATTTTTAGCGTAGTTAGGGATATATTTTTCCTCTGAATTCCCTAATTCAAATAAAAATTTATGTAATGCTTCATTATAAATTATATATTGTCTATCATCACTAATTGAATATTCAAAAGGTAGTTCGTCTAACATTTCAATAATCTTTAAAGATGATTTATCTTTTACTTGTGTAATAACAACAGCATTTTTATTTTGGCCACCTCTAGTTCCAGAACAATGACCATCAGCTAGGAATATACCTAAAAATTTTGCCCATAATTCCGCTTCAATTGAATAATTAGAATTAGGGATGTTAATATGTGTAACATCATCTCCAACCCATTTACCAGAATTTTTAATATATGAATGAGATACTTTAGAATCAGCAGAATTAATTTTATCGTATAATTCGTCAGCAGTCAAAATATATGGTTTATGGTTTCTATCCCATAAAACTATTTTATGTTTTTTAGTTACTAACATATCTAATGAAGATGAATTATAGATATGTATCATATCATCATTATATTTTTTATCTGTAGTTCTAGTAACTGGTTGTACTTCTAATTCGTTAGTTTTAGTGTTTAAAGTAAAAATATTATCACCAATTTCCATATCTTGGATTTCTCTCCAACCATTTTCTGTGAATATTTCAGTACCCCTTGGTACGCATTCTCCAATGGCCAACCTATTTCTGATAAGCTCTTCGTAGTTTGTAGCTTCTCTCCTTAAAATATGTTCGGGATATATTCTACCATTTCGATTTTCAATGCCATATTTTTGTAATACAACAAATAACACCAATGGTTCTATCATAATATGACTAGCACTCCCTAATTTACTAACCTCACTAATAAAGGCTTTGTTTCTTAAATCATTAGGTTCAATAAAACCAGCGTCACCCTCTATAAGCAACCCTGTTCCTGTTTTACCAGCTCTAACTATTTTATATTCATCTGACATACTTATTCTCTTTCTCAATAAATATGTTAATAAACGTAAAAAAGCCTAATCTTTATGATTAGGCTTTAATTAATAATTCTTTAGCAGTCTTTTTTTTCTTAAAAAATTTGAAGTATTTGTTATTTTCAAACACATCATCTATTACGATTTTAATTATTCGATTAACCTCTTTAATTATTTCGTCAGAATCTAATAAATAATTGTTTGTTTGAAATAATGTTATTTCACAACTCATGAAACTTGACTTATTATCAACAATACCAGAATCTCTCATATCTAAATCGACCATGGTCATCATTTTATTGAATTCTGATTTTAGCTCTCTAAATAAATTAGCTCTAATTTTTTTATCAAAATTTCTTATAATCGATTTATAATTATTATCTTCATAATAATTAATCGGGTTTCCCCAACCACTAATTCTAATGTATAAAGTTTTTGGGCTATGCTTATCAATAGTCCCGATAACTACGTTTAATGATTTAAATTTGGTTAATATTATTTCTGTTCCTCTATTATATTTCATACGGTAAAGATACCGCATAATGATTAAAAGTCAAGGGGTCGAATAGGTCTAAAACCCAGGTATTTAACTTTTACTAACACCTCATAACACCTCAAATTACGCTAGTTTATAGATAAGAAATAACTTTTTGTATATCTTTTGATATTGGTAATGAGTTTGGTATACCATTAACACTTAATGTAGAATAAACTAAACATCCTCTTTGTTTAGACGATAAATAGTGTAATTGATTTGGGTTAAATAGATATCGGTCACCAACTTTATATACCTCACCTGTAAATTTATCAATTAATTCACCTTTTAAAACCATACCATGTTCATACTCTTCATGATGTTTGTGTGGTACAATATAAGAATTGGGTTTATATGAAGTTAATAATGTTTTATAATCACCAATAAAATTTAATGCCATAATTTTAACACCATTGGACATATTTCTCGGTAACACTTCCCACTTTTCCATTATAAACATTATTTCGTTAGGTGTAATGTCTGGAAATGCAATCACAAAACCATCAAACTTTTCTTTAATTAGCAGAAGTTTACTTTTAGCTTTAGAGTAATTTTCATTCTTTTCTGGGAATAATTGTTTAATTATATTTTTCATCATTTAGAACTTACTATTGTTTTGATTTCTCGAAGTAAATCTAAAATTTGTTCAGTTAATTTTAGGTTTCTCTCGTCAGTTTTTTCATTTTTAACATCAAGTTTATCACTTTTTTCTTCCCATAAAGTCGTTAACTTAATAACGTCTTTAGCTAACTCATCTTTATCACTTTCAGCTTTATTTAATTTTTTCGTTAACCAATAGATAGCAAGACCCATCACCACGACCACAGGGGCCTGTTGAATTAACCAAGTTAATAAATCAGGTGTTAAGCTAGGGGATAATAAAATCATGTTTTAATTAAATGTTGTTTTTAAGTAACTCATTTCACTCATTTCTGATGTGAAATTTTCTGTATTGAAATCGTATCGTAATAATTTATCTTTAACTTGTAATAGCGTATTTTTTTGGTCGATTGAACATTCTTTAAGTTGTTCGTTCACCAAATCAATACATTCTCTAACTGTTCCAGTGTACAATGATTTCTTATCATCATCCGTACCACTTATAGTTAATTTGATTATTTTATTTTCTAATTCAGTTAAATTAGAGTACTTCTCATTAAATTTATTTTTCATTAGCGGAAGTAACATTTTATTTGAATAAGGTTCAACAACTTTATTTTCCTTTTCCTCAACTAAATTCGAATAGTTTTTAATGAATATTTTAGATTCAACTATTGTATTAACATTTTTAGTGCTTCTTTCCATAAAGGCAACATTATTTATGTGCTCATGAAGTGATTTAAAATCATATTCATCAACATATAATTTATACCCATTCGTCTCTAAAAAATTCGATAGCATAATATTGGTTTCAATAATGTTGTTTCTACCTAACTTTTGTAGCATAGATATACACTCATCAACAAATATTACCGAACGTTCTTCATCGCCACTAACATTTACTTTACCTTCTAATTTTTGGTAAACCCCATATTGTGTTTTTAAGATTTTATTCTCCTTCAACGCTTTAACGTAAGCCTTGAATATCTTTTTACCTTTTTTGTCTTTAGTGACTATACTATCAGCTAATATATTTTTAAAAGTTTCATTTATTTGTCCAAAATTTTGCATTGTTCCTTTTTTATAATAAATATACTATAATTAGTATAAAAACGATTATTCACCTAATTTACTATCTATTTCATTAATCATAGAATTTAAATCATCATTAAATTTAATGGATTTATCATAAATTTTGGTAATTTCACGATTCTTTTTATCGTCTTCACTAACATTTTCTTTTAACATTTCTAAGTATTTTTTAGTGGAAACGTCATTAGGTTTTCTTCTGATATTTTCATTAATTAACCTACCGTTTTTAGTTCTACCTTCTTCAGTTGTAGCTTCTTCAGGTCCAGCAAAGTCTTCACCACCTAAATCTTCACCACCTAAGTCTTCACCTTCACCAGTATCAATTTCTTCATCTTCTAAATCTAATTCACCAGCATCAAAACCACCACCGAAGCCGCCACCGCCACCGCCAGCTCCACCACCTTCACCACCAGCAGCATTTCCTTCTTCATCAACTTGACCACCAAGTTTAGCCATCTCCATATCACCATACACTCTATCAACCCTATCAAATACACCAGTGTTAGTTATAACGTTAGCAGTATTCTCTAATTCAGCAGCCGCAGCTTTCTCAATTCTTTGTTCAAGTAAATCTTGTTTGATTTCATCATCACTCCAACCTAAGATTTCTCTTTTAGCTCTAGTCATTGACATAGCACCAAATCCATTACCAGCGTCACTTACAGCATCTTTATATAATGTAACTTTAGCCGCAGTATGTTCAATTTTAAGCATTTCAGCTTGAGTTGATGGGTTATTAAGTGTAATTGTAAAATTATCTATATCATCATGGAAGCCCATTAAGTATAAATGAATAATAGCAATTTTATTTAATTCGTGAAGCATTGCTTGTTGAATTCTATTGATTGTTCTTGAAAATCTAATATCTTGTAACGCAAGATTTTTACCCTCGCCAGTTGGTTCTTCAAAACCTAAGAAGGTTTTAGGAACTCTCAATGCCGTAAATAATTTTCGTTGTAAGTATTCAATATCAGCAATTTGGTCCAAGTTTTGTGCACCTGGTAAAGTATCAATAGGTGTGGCCGCATCTTCAGTTCTTGTTGGAACAAAGATATCTTGGTCGATACCTAATTGATTATATCTTAAATCCATTTGACCTGTTTGTGGGTCAATAAGAGGTGCTCGTTTGAATCTATTTGCTATTTCATCTACGTATGCACCAACATCTTCATTGTCGATATTACCGACAAAGATTTTATAAACACGTCTTTCTGGTGCTCTAGTTACACGATAAACAAGCATTGCATCCTCAGCTAATATTAATTGTTTCCAAATACGTCTAGCTTTTTCTAAAAATGAAGTTCCATAAGGTAATTTTCTGTCATCGCCTAATAACCTAAAGTGAGCTATTTGCCAAGAATTAAAAGTAATATCTCTACCCTTCCAAAAGAATTTAGTTTTATTAGCTTTTTCGTCAGCATTAACACCTTCTAATTGAGATTGTGAAATAATACCTTGAATATCATTTTCTCTACGCTCTATTTCAAAGTTAGGCAATTGCCTAGCCCCTACAATACCAGCCGTTTGGTCTATATTTAAATGAACGAAATTATCCCCATATTTACATAAATTTCTTGTCCACATAGGTAAAGACGTGTGAATATCTAATCTATTAACAAATAAATCTTCTAGGATTCGTTTAACACGCTTACTACCCGAATAAATATTAATGATATTACCTTTATCATTCGGAGTAGTTGATTCTTCCATGAATATATCTAACGTAGCAGATATTTCTGGGTAAAATTCCATTGTTTCAAAATCAGAATACGACCCAATTCTTGTAGTTTCATAATGAATTGCTTGTTGGTATAGCTCACCATCAACTTTACGCCATTGACTCGCTAAATACTTATTTTGTTGCGCTTGTAATTTAGAAATTTCAAATTCCTCTTTATCTTGAGTCTTAAGGATTTCCCCGTTACCTAACGTATATTTGTTGGTTTTTTTAACATGTGGGTTTAACCCATCTTTACCAAAAACATTACCTAGTTTTTGAAATATTGTTAACTTTTGTTTTGCCATTTTTTAATCTTTTATATATTATACTAATTTTTTGATAATAATCAATAGTATGTTGGTTATTATCTAGTACCACTAAATAACCACATGTGTTTACCAGTTGGGTCTTGCATATTTCTTGCTACCTGTGGTGAAAATTTTGGTTTTTTAGCCGTCACTTTTTTATGTCTATCACCTTTAGATACAAAAGCATCTCTAGAATAACCATCGCTAGGTGATTTATCCCCAGAATTATTAATTGACCATGCACCTAACATAGCTTTGGTTTTTTCTTTAGCTATCTCTAATTTTTTAAATGAATGTTCAACAACCCATAATGCATACCCTAAAGCCATAAGTAAATCATCATGAAACCCAGCCATATGGTCAGCCCTACCATTTTTAAATACAAATGTATTCATTTCTGAAATCATTCTACGTGAACGAATTTTAACCCCAACGGTTCTAATCATCATTTCTAACCTACTAACTACTGGTGTTCTAAGGCCAGCTACACAGTTAAACCCTGGGTATTTACCTTCATCACTTTCAAATTTAACTTTATTGGTTTTCTTATCAAGAGGTTTGCTACTCGTATCACCATAATATAAATTAGGTGTACCTAATTCCATTAATTTATTTACAGTACCAACACCAATACCACCAGTAATATCAACAACCGCCATGGCTGAATAAATCCTAGACCATTTATCAACAACATAACCTAATAAATCAGATTGTAGTTTAGCCCTAAATTCCATAACTTGGGTCATTGTAGTAAAATCTAACACAACTATAGTTGAATAATCTTCACCATCACCTCTAGCAACATCGGCAGATAAAATATATTGATGACCTTCAATAGGTTTTTCCCATAACCAAATTTCACCAAATTCATCTTCTTCAATCCAAACGGGGTCTATAACAAACTGAGTTTCCTGTCTTTGAATATCTTTAATATCTATAACATTACCCCCAGAACCAATAAACGACACATCAAGCTCTTGAGCAATCATACGTTTATTATTATTCATCCCTCTACACATGTTGACATACCAACTTGAACTAGGTTTATAATTTTTACCAATCATACTTTCATAATGAGTGTAAATAGCGTTAACCGATTCTTTAGTATCACCAAAATTGGTGTATTTAGTTTCTTTTATTATATCATTTTCATCGTCTTCATTAATCCATATTAAATCTCTTTCTTTAGAGTCTTGATTTGTAGTATATCGTGGGTCTTGGTACCATTTCATTTCAATTACAAAGAAGTCATTATCACCACTTTTAGCTTGTTCGTAGGTTGTGTAATATAATTCATCATATCCGTTGGGTGTAGAAACCAAAGAGGCCCTACCACCAGTACCTAAAGCAGTTAATGCTGTTGAGAATGTAACCGCACCATTATCAATGAAGGCAGCCTCATCCATAATCAACCATGTAGGGGTAAACCCCCTTAACGCATTTTTAGATGTTGCAACAGCTTTAATTCTACTACCATTAGGTAATTTAAGTTCTTTTTTAGATTCAGTTGAATAAATTGTCTTAGCTTCTTTTTCAGGCGTACCATAATAATCAGAACCCCACACCCATCTTGGGAATTGATTGACAAAATCTTTAATTTTATCTAAGAATTCAAATGCCATGTCTTGCTTATTAGCGACAATTAATATCTGTTCAGGGTTGGTGTCGGCTGCGAAAGAAGCAATAACAGCAGCATAGGCTGCCGTTGTAGTAGATACACCAGCCTGTCTAGGTTTAGTAACCATAGTAAACCTATGATTTCTATAAGCATTAACAATATCTATTTGTTTTGGGAATAATTTAAAAGGTACGAAACCTTCTTGTGTTTTATCGAATGTTTTTAAGTATTCAGTAATCGCATAACAAGGGTCCATTAAACATTTTCCATATTCCTCTAATATTTCACTAGCTGTTAGCATACTTTTTTTATATATAAATATACTAAAAGTGGCTATAAACGCTTAAAAACAAAAAAAGGGTGCAATCGCACCCTTTTAAAAACAAAATATATTATATATTACATGAACCAATCCTCATCATTTAAGTTATCTAAATCTTCAGGACCAAAATAATCATCGTCACTTAACATATCCATAGCACTATCAAATTCATCATCCTTTAGTTCATCTTTAACTTTCTCTAACATTTCCTCAATTTTAGCTTTACCAGCTCTAGTACCCATAAGAATTTCCTTCAACGCTTTATTAAATTCTTCAACAGGTAATGAAACTAATTCAACATATACATGATGTTTTAAAGCAAAATCTTCGGATGGTATTGCATCAGCAAACGCTTCCCAAATTGGTGGCCCTAATCGCATATCCCAACTTTCAGCAGCCATAAAATCAGCTTTATCAATTACGAATTGAGCGATTTTAGAATCTTTTGGTAACCCATGGTATGAAAGAATTTCCATAACACCTTTAACTATCTCATGAATCAATACAGGCAGCGTCATAGCCTCTACAAAGATTTTAGGTATATCACCCTCACTCTTAGGGAATTCAACATTTGCAATCCCACCAATCATTCTAGGTTTATGGTCATCTTGAACCATATACATATAATCAGCAGCACTCATTAATTTAGAATATAAATTAGGTAAAATTGGTTCTAATTCTTGTAATTCACTATCAATCATATGAAACATATGATTTGTTTTCTTAGCTGAACCTTGAATCAAAGCGTTAATCATTCTACGTTTATACACTTCTTTGTTAGCCTGAACGAATTCATCATGACTATCAAATTCAACATCAGTTGTTGGATTAACTTTCATTTTATTTACATCTTTATTTAAAGACATATCAACAGTAAACTTAGCGTCTATTATAACATCTTCCTCAGTCACATCGAATTCTTCTCTAACCAAGTTGATGGCCATTTCAATCAATTCATCTTCATGTTTATGTTCTAATTTAATAATTTGTCTCATTAAATCAGCTTGACCACTCAAGAACTCATCAATATTAATTTCTTCAACACCGTGATGTCTTTTAAAAGCTTTTAAAACGTCTTTAAAACGTTTAGACATTAACTTTTCCTCAAAGTTACTCTCATCATCATCAGGGAAAGCGGGGTGCTTACCTAATGAATGTGTTTTTTCTCTAAGCTGTCTCTCTAAAGCTGGTGCCATTCGTTCGTTATGAGTTTTGTCATATGACATTCTACTCTCGAATAACTTACCTTTCTTTTTAGGTTTGCTTAAAGATTTAATAACAAGTGCTTTATATTTATTTGACATTATTTTTGGTTTTTATATAATTTATTAAGTCTGATTTCTTAATTCTTGGGTTAATAGTTTCCTGAATTTTAATCTTTGGACCACCAGATTTTTTAAGGTCTTCCATTAATTTATCGAAATCTTCACTTTTAACTCCATACTCAACCTCTCTATCAGCCTTTTCAAAATCTTCCCATTCAAAACCTTCATCACCATCTTCATTTTCACGAAATATCATGTTAGTTAATCCTTTTTCTCTAAGAATAGATATTGTGTTATTTAAGATATCTTTAATTTCAGCTTTTTGTTCTGGTGATTTATTAAAAAAATTAATACCTAAAGCGTTAATAACACTTCCAATATCAACTTTAACATTTTCACTTATCTCAGTTTCCGTTGTTATTTTAGGTTTGGTTGAAATCGTTATAGAGCCTTCTTCACCAACAGCATTGGATAAGGTATCTTTATTAGATTCATAATCATCTTTACTAACACTAAGATTAAGAGCGTCAGGGTTTTCGTTTAAGTTTTGTTTATTTGACATTTTTTAATTCATTTTTAAATATTATTCTTATATCCCTTTCATATAACATATCGTTAACAGCTGTTAACGATATCCCAAAAGGTAACACCAATCTTTTTTCTGGGTATTCATCCATACCATCTATATTTTCCCAAGCTAAAGGTATTATTCCATCGATGGAATCCCACATTGAGAATAGTTCATTGTTTTGTGCAACAATTAAACTCCCATCAAGTTCTATTTTACCGACTTCTTTAACCAAATCACCACTAGGTGCCCTAGGGTTTCCTGACGCTGGGTATGAATCCCAATCCTCAATATCTTGAACGTTATCTATCGTATCACTAAATATGAGTTCATAGAAGTATTTTTCTTCAATATCGAATCCAATCTCATGTACATATATTAAATATAATTTATTCATATTACACTTCCATTATTTCTGGTTGAGGATTGGTAAATCCAATTAAGTCTAAATTAGTCTGTGGGTTACCATAAAATTCAACTTCAACATAATATTGTTTGCCATTAGGCATAATATTCTCAGTTTCATAAGCATAAACCCATGGCTCATCATAATCTTCAGGTTTACTTAACACTTCACCAGAGTTTACAAAATTAGCAACAAATCTATCTTTCGCCCCTTCAACATCGAATTTAATTGTTACGGAATTTTCGTCAGATGAAAACCCAGAATCTTTTATAAATGTTACACTACCCTTTTTTTTTTCAGCTTTTGGATTTGGGTCTGGTAATTGTTCGGGTATAATTTTATAAGGTTTACTTCTTCTCGTAGGGGAAACCGCTGGCTTAACCTGTGGTTTAACCTGTGGTGTAACTGTAGTTAGACTTTCTTTAAGCATTTTTTTTATATTATCTACAATTATACTACTTTTACTTGTGTTTTCCAAGTTTAAATACTTATTTTCTTCCATACCTTCATCTTTAACACCTAATGTAGAGTCTTGAAAAACAGTCTTTTTAGACGGATTTGGGTTATGAGCTTCTTCCATATCAATACCACTTAAATCTAATCCCTCACCATTACCTTCTTCACCACCATCATTCATATCAGGTTCTTCACCACCATCATTCATATCAGGTTCTTCACCATTCTTCTTACCAGTACCGTCAGTTGTTGATGATTTTACTTTTTGTATTATATCTGATTGGTCTTGTTGGTCCATTTCACCAGAGTTGGTGGCCGACAATACAGAGTTGATTGCGAATTTTTCTAAATCATAATCAGGCGCACCCATATCTTCAGTGTATTTTCTTAAGCTTTGGCCTAATTTACCTGATAATTGTTGTATGTATTTTTCTGGAGTATCTTCTTCATCAGCTTCAACACCAGCATCGAACGGTTCGTCGTCAAAAGGTTTTTCACTTGAAGGGGTTTCTTCACCACCACCGAATTCATCACCCATAGGCTCTTCACCACCAAAACCTTCATCACCAGAAATAGGAGAACCCATGTCTTGGGCTTGTGGCTCAGGAGATGGGTTATCTAATTTAAGTTTAAATTTTGTTTCAGTTACACTTTTTTTTTTGAGCTATTTTCTCCTTCTTGAATTTTGTGTATCGCAGTATTAATGCTAAGTTTTTGAGTTTCAGTTAACGCTTCACCTCTTAATTCACGGATAATATTGTCAATAGCTTTTTCTGATTCAGTTAATTCAACCGCATCTTCTTCAGTGATTTCATCACCTTCTTCTTCAGTGATTTCATCACCTTCTTCTACAACAGGTGGAGTGTCAACATCAGGGTTTCCATCTTCACCTTCATCACCTATAATTTCCTTATCATGACCATCATTTTTACCTTCACCCTTAACAGTACCTAATAAAGTATCTGGTTGGCTTGGTTTTGGATTTTCATTATAAGATTCGAATGATTCAGCTAATAAATTATCGTTCTTTAAAACATTAATAATTTCAGTTTTATTCAACGCTTCATTAAGGCTTAAAAATTTAAGATTTAATTGTTTAGTTGCTTGAGAGTAACTATCAAATGCTTTTTCGGTTTTGTTTTGCAACCCACCTACATACATAAAATCTTCAGCAATTAAGTTTTGCTTTTTATTAGTTATTTTAATGAAATATTTATGGTTCTCTCTAACAATACCATATACTTTCCCATCAGGACCCATTTTAGTTAATTCAACAACAGATGTTTTAGCATTTTCATGAATAGGTGTCATATTCATCAATGAACGCATTCTGTTAATTTGGTTATTACCTTTTAACCCTACTGGTCTAATATTATTATCTTTTTTCATGTTTAACTATAATTTATTTATCCGTTTATTACTGTAGGGGAACGCTCTAATAATTTACTATAACCTATAACAAATACATTAGCTGTTGGGGTTATTGTTTTAACTAGAAGTTCAATAGTGAATCCAGCGACCAGAGGTACCGTAGTACCATTAATTACTGGTGATGCGGTAACACTAGCGTATATTTTTGTATACGTATAAGCACTAACTTCAGCATCAGCGGCTGCGTGTATAACACTATTTATAATATTCATACAGTATGATTTTATATATAAATATAGAAAAAGTTACAAAAAAACAGCTTTTACTGTAATTTTAGAAACATAATTTAACCTTCGTGGGTTTAACAACCAATTTTATTTCCACTAAATCAACTTTTGCATAATCCAATAGACCAAAATCAAATAGCTTAACCACCCCTTTAATTTTCCATTTTTCAATAGTAACCCCAGTTGGGTCTAGCAATTCTAAATGATATTTAATCTTATTTTTATTCTTTTTATGCGTAGAAAAACCAGTTGAACCAGCTATCCTAGCGTTAGTCATTAAAACTTTAGTGGTTGATGCTCCAATAGGGTCACGTAAATGAATTTCAATGTCAGACCACTTTCCGTCAACCCACTTAGGTCTAGATGTTTTAGAAAGTCCCCAAATAGGTATTTCTTTATAATCACCTTTAAACCTAATTAACCATCTATTCTTTAGCTTTGGTTCGTAAGGTTCTATCATTTTTAATAGTAAATCGCTCATAAAACATTTATTTAACTATAAATATACTATGAACGTTTTTTTTTAAAGTCTTATTTGTAAACTACTTATGCTATCGTATTCATATTTAATTTTAAAAACACCTTTCATAATAATTCCATAAGTTTTAGGTGCCGCATATTTATCAGGGTCAACCATAATATCATTAAATTTACTGTATAAAGCGGTTTGAATAGTGTTAACGCCAAGACCTTGACCTTGACCGTTAAAAGTTTCAGGGCTAAACCATATTTTTATAATTTTATATGGTACAAAATCCTTTGGGTCATAAAATGCTGGCGTTATTATAGCACCATTCTCTGGTCGTTTATTTAACTCAGTAGCATCATATAGTGGTGGGGTTAGACTAAAATTTTCAATACTAACAGTCCCAGTAAACATGGGGGCATCACTTAATTTAATACTTTTACACCAGAGTTGTTTTAAGGGTTCCATACAGGCAACCGTTAGTTTGTTATCATCACCAAAAAACTCTACATTACAATCTTTAAAATATTTACAATTGATTAAGTGATAGTGATAAGGTATTAAATCTTTTTTGGTTATAATATCATTATAATCCAACCCTTTTGTTTGAACGATTTCTTTAATAATTTCTTCTAATTCCATAATTTTTAATTTGATAGTGGTGCTTTAATTGATGGGTGTGATTTATAATTTGATAATGTGAAATCAGTGACATCATAAAATTCCTCATCACCATTTTCAGGTAATAACATAGGTTTAATCATTCCATTATCAGTCCAACCCTTTATTTTTAACGTTGGCAAATCAAATGGTTGTCTATCATGTATAGGTAATTCTAACTTAGCTAATTCTAACTTAGCTAATCTTTCAACATCACGTTGTTTTCCAGCTTCTTCGTAGTCCTTATCTTTAACAGCTTGCGTTTTTAACCTTTTAGCCGTTACAAACGCTTCAAAAGATTCTGCATCTAATTCTTTAAATATTTTATTTAACTGTTTATCTGATAACTCAGAACCAATTTGTTCTATGGCTTGGTCAATATGATTTGAATATAAATGAGTATCACCAAGATTACCGATTAATTCATCAGGAACCATATTAACTTCTTTGGCAATAATTTCTAATAATAACCCATAAGAAGCTATGTTGAATGGTAAACCTAAAAAGGTATCCACTGAACGTTGATTCCACATTAAAGATATTTTTCTTTTTGGGACATTGATTGAATCATAATATTCCATTGGGTCACCAATTCCACGCCATTTTCCAGAATATTTATATGTTCTTAAATGAGTATATCTTTCTTCTTCACTCAATTCCGTTGTATATAATTGGAATCCATAATGACATGGTGGTAAGGTCATTCCATCAATCTCACCCACATTCCAAGCTGAAACCATTAACCTTCTACTATCTGGGTTTGTTTTAAGTTGTTCGATTAAGTTAGCTATTTGGTCAACATGATTCACGTATTCAACTCTAGTTTTAGGTTCTGTGATTATAGCAAATTTTAAAGGATTAAAATCATCTGCGTAGTCAGCTTCAAACTCAAACTCAACCCTCGTATCGATATCTTCGTCAGTTAAATGGACATGGTTCTTTATTGGTGTGTAACAGCAATCATCCATACCGCTTACATCACTCCAATACATAACCCAAACACCATCATCACCCCTTTTAATCCAACCAAATTTAGGCGTTTTAATATAACCACCCCAAGCTCTCCATTGTTTACCGTAGATAGGACCTAATTCACCCCATTTTTTAGCAAACTCACCATCATTTTTGATTTCATTTATAAATTCTTTTTCATCTAACCATGCGCCATGTTTACCACGTTCCATTTCAGTTGCATATTTCTTATACGCATCACCATTCCAAATGTTGCATCCATTATTTACTAAATATTTAATGTTTGTATCACCATTAAGAAACCATAATAATTCGGTTGCTATTGTTTTAAACGGCATTTTTTTGGTAGTTAATAATGGGAAACCTTCTGACATTTTATGTCTTATTTGTCTACCAAATACAGATTTAGTTCCAGTACCCGTTCTATCTTTCTTTTCTACCCCATTATCTATAATATCTTGAAGTAAGGTAATATATTGTTCATCTAAATTATTCATCTTTTATATATTTTAAGTTTGCTTCGTATATTTACCCATGGTTTCTTTCTTTCTTTATATGTTCATCTAAATCCTTTAACATCTTTTTTAGCATAGCACCTAACGCCTCTTCTGGCGCATGGCGTATCAACTCTAAAGTCATTTTATATTGAGCTTTAAACATTCTACCTTTAAGGTCACCACTATACATACTTACAAAGGATTTAAAATCAAATTCAGTAATATTTTGTTCCCCAAGAAAGAATTCATGCGCATTCGTTATATCACCAATATTAACATTCTCAGGTAAAAACACTGGAATTTTATTCTTAGTAACAAATTCTTCTAAGTCTGAAAAAGTGTAAAAAAAATCTTCACCTAGAATACCATCTTCGGGGTGGTGCTCCGTTAGATAGTACATGTTTTCGTCTTTAAGATATTGACATAACCATTTATTCTGCTTTTTTGTCTTCATAATTCTTAATTAGTTCTTTTACTTTATCAAGTTTGGTGTCATCAAAAGACTCATCTTTGTCCCAATCAGCTGTCATCCCTTTAAATGCAGAGATTATAGCACCATAATAATCTTTTAGGATTTCAATTTCAGCTTCTTCAACTGATTCAAGAAGTTCTGCGACATCCACTTTACCTTGATTTACAAATGCATATTTTTTAATATGTGAATTTAAAACTTTACCTTGACTTTCAGCCAATTCAAATCTAGTGAAATCGGTTTTAGCTACGTTGGTGTATTTATACTTACCGCCATATTTAAATACTACGGTTAAATCATTGTTCGTTTGGTTATATTCTGAAACCAAAATGTTCGATGATTTGTAAATACCTTTTACAATACCATCTTTTACTAATCTTTTTAATAACATAATTGTTTGTTTTTTAATTTGTTACGCAATTATACTACAAAAAAACTAAAAAAACAACTTGTTTATTGAAAATTTTTTAGTATATTTGTAAAGAATTTAACTAATTATTATATGGAGATGACAAAAACAGCTAAAGAGTTGATGCAACAAGCTATATATCAGGCAAAAGATTATGAAGACAATAAACTTAGACCTGAGCATATCTTAATGTCAATCATTATGCATGAACACAATATAGTTATTTCAGTTCTTCGCAAGTTAAATTTCGATTTAGAATCACTTTTTGAATCATTAGATGCTCACCTAAATAATAGCATCATTAATAACAATCGAGCATATATTACAAACTCTGAAATATTACCTAACTCCGAAACTAAATTCATAGTTGATGAAATGCAAAAGGAACGTGATAAGTTATCAGCTGATGCTCTCAATGAAACACATATAATGTTAGCGTTATTAAAAACTAAATGTGTCGCACAAAAAATGTTAATAAAACTAGGTATTAATTATAAAATTTTTAAAACTAAACTTACAGTAGAAATGAAAGACCCTAATAATGAAACAAATATACCAAATGACGATTTTGATAAATCTTCCTTTTCGTCAAACCCTAAAAAAAGAAAAGGGGCTACAAATGATACCTCTTCTAAAACACCAGCATTAGATGGATTCTGTAGGGATGTTACAAAAAGTGCCAGTGAGAAAAAAATAGACCCTATAGTTGGTCGTGAAAATGAAATTAAAAGGGTTACCGCAATCTTATCTAGACGAAAAAAGAATAACCCCGTGTTGATTGGTGAACCAGGTGTTGGTAAAACAGCAATCGTTGAAGGTTTAGCTTTATTGATAAATTCAGGTGACGCACCAAAGCCGTTGTTGGGTAAAAAGATTTATGCTTTAGACATAGCTTCAATTGTAGCTGGAACCAAATATCGAGGTCAATTCGAAGAACGAATGAAAGTCATTCTAAGTGAATTAAAAGATAATCCTGAAATAATTCTTTTTATAGATGAGCTACATACACTTGTAGGTGCTGGTAACGCATCAGGCTCATTAGATGCATCAAATATCTTTAAACCAGCGTTAGCTAGAGGTGAAATTCAAGTAATCGGTGCCACAACATTAGATGAATTCAGAGAAAATATTGAAACTGATGGTGCATTAACCAGAAGATTTCAGCAAGTAATAGTTAACGAACCTAGTTTAGGTGAAACCGTTACGATTCTTAAAAATATTAAAGAAAATTACGAAAAATATCATAACGTTATATATAATGATGATGTTATTGAATTAATGGTCAAATTAGCTGATAGATATATTTCTGATAGAGCAATGCCCGATAAAGCTATTGATATTTTAGATGAAACTGGAGCGTCAACAAATGTTGATATTAAACTTCCAACTGAAATTAAAGAGTTGAATGTTAAGATTCAAAAACTTAAAGAGCAAATGAAAGAAATTATCAATAAACAAGATTTCGAAGATGCTGCCATGTTAAGGGATAAACGTAAAGAATATGAGCTTAAAGCTGATGATTTAATGTATAATTGGGAAGCAAAGAATGAAAAGAAACGCACAGTTATTAGTCCAGAAATGGTAGAAAATATAATTTCCACTATGACTGGAATACCATTGACTAAATTAACAACAACTGAAACTAATTCACTTAAAAATCTTGAGAATGATTTAAAGAAAGATGTTATAGGTCAAGATGATGCAGTTAAAAAGATTTCTAAAGCCATTAGACGTAGTAGGTTAGGTATTAGAAGTGCTAAGAAACCAATCGGGTCATTTATCTTCTTAGGTCCTACAGGAGTTGGTAAAACGCATTTAGCTAAGGTTTTAGCTGAACACGTATTTAAAGATGCAGAATCACTGATTCGTGTGGATATGTCAGAGTATATGGAAAAACACGCTATGTCTAAATTGATTGGTGCACCTCCAGGTTATGTTGGTTATGGTGAAGGTGGTAAATTAACTGAGGCCGTTAGACGTAAACCTTATTCAGTTATCCTTTTTGATGAAATTGAAAAAGCGCATGATGATATATTCAACCTGTTATTACAATTGTTAGATGAAGGTCATTTAACTGATAGTAATGACAGAAAAGTAGATTTTAAAAATTGTGCGATTATTATGACATCAAATATAGGTGTTAAAGAATTATCACAATTCGGCACTGGTATTGGTTATGCAACAAAAAACTCTATAATTGATGAAGAGAATAGAGCTAAAAGCATAATTCAAAAGGCGTTGAAAGATAAATTCAAACCTGAATTTTTAAATAGAATAGATGAAACTATTATTTTCAATTCATTAAGTAAAGAAAATATTAACGTTATAATTAAAAATGAAATTAAAGAAGTTAAAGACCGTATAGCTGAATTAAATTATAAATTAGTGGTTAATAAATCTGCAATGGAATTTATCGCCAAAGAAGGTTATCATAAAGAATATGGTGCTAGACCCCTTAAAAGAGCGATTCAGAAATATGTTGAAGACCCAATAACTGATGCGGTCATGGATGGTGAACTTAAAGAAGGTGGTACCATAAAGCTATCTCATTCCACAAAAGACGGAATTACATTCAAAATATTTAAATAAGTATTTTAAAAACCCCAAAAGCTTTTGGGGTTTTTTTTATATTTATTAATATGGCAACATTAACCCCAAAACAACTTTTATTAATAGAAGATTTAAAAGATGATATTGAGTTCTATAAAGATGAACTTGATTCTCAAATTAAATCCCATACGCTTTACATCATTATAGGGGTGATTATCGCTGTGGGGGTTGGAGTTGCAATGATTATTAAACCTGATTTATTAGATAGTTTAAATGAAATATCCGATTCTATGGATACCGTAGCTGGGTTCATAGGTGAAACGATACCAATGGCTTTTATTACTAAATCATATAATAATACCAAAGACCAAAAACGAAAACTGAAAGGTTTGAGAATCTTTGAAAAAACAATAAACAGAATGGAACATAATGTCGTTCCTAATTCTGAAACAGATATAATTGCGGTTGAGGGTGATTTAGCAATTTATATTAGCACCTAAAAGTTATTATGAGCGATATTAAAAATTTAATTAGAGAAACAAATAAAAACGCCAAAAGAAGTAGGTTGATAAACAACGTATTATGGGGTGTGGTTTTGATTTTAATGATGGTTGCAATGTATACCACCAATTTATCAATATCAACTAAAAATGAGGCTGTTGCAGCTAAAAATGAAGCGATTCAAGAAAGGGACGCAAAAGAAAAATTATTGGTTGTTGCCGATAGCCTTACAACCCAAGCTGAAATATTAGTTACTGAGTTAGAGGTTTCTGAAGGTAACCTTCAACTAGAGAAAGATAAATTAGAATTAATTAAAGTAAAATATGACTCGTTAAGACAAATCACTATAAATCAAAAAGATGACCTATGGGAATATGCAATAAAAGAAAATACATTAGAAGCATATAGTGATTATGTTAATATCAAAGGTATTAACGATGAAGTTGTTAGTAAAATCAAAACGTTATTAAGAAAAACTGGATATGTACAAATCCAAGAATCCAATGGGAATATGCTAATAGAACCAATCAATAAACAATATGGGTTATGGAAAACCAAATCAACTCGTAGTATTAGATACGGTGTGATTGGTAAGAGTTCAAATTCAGCTCGTAACGGTGATGCCATATTAAGGGACCAACCTTTTGTTATTTTAGAGGATAGTCTTTGGAGTGGGAAAACTCGTTGGGCTAAAGTCGCATACTAATGTCAGTAAATATAATTAAAAAATATCTTAGAGAAGGGTTAAACACTTCTAATATCTGGTATCATGGTACACCAGACGTTACCGCTTTAGAAAAAGAAGGTGGTTTTTCAGATAGAAGTATTTCTGTTGATTATGTTAGTGATTTAGATGGATACTATGATGTGCAAACTAAAATAAAACAAAGTAGAGAAACTGGTGATGATGTTGCTTATTTCAAGTATTTAGATTTAATCCCAAAGTTTAAAGCTAAGTTTAATATGAGAAAACCAATATTTCTAAGCAACGATAGTTCTGTAGCTAGAACATATGCTGACCCTAGAAGGTCATTCGATTATCAAAACGCTAAAGAAAAATTATTGAAGGTTAATGTATCTGATGGTAAAGTAGTTACAATTATAGCAACAGGTGATAGATTTAGATTTATTGATGTTGCAAAAGTTAAACGTGGTTTTATTAATTCAGGTATAAGTGAGGAAGAAATTGATAAAGTAATTAAACAATTTGCTTTTTATCAAAAAATTGATACAGGTATTAAAACTGATGTAGTTGCCGTTTTAGGTGAATGGTTTGGTTTTGACTTTATCGATGTGGTTGGAGTTCTGGATTCTTATGAAGGTGGGTCAAGAAAATCAACCGTAAGAATGGTGTTTGACCCAAAAAACATAACTATTATACCCTAATTACATATTTATAATAAAAATATCATGTCACATACAAATAAAAAAATATATAGCGAGTCTTTCGATGGGTATTCTAATGATGCCCTTGCTGATATGATTGTCAATTTATCAAGATACGAAGGGAATGAAGAAGATATTCAAAGTGTGAAGAATGAATTAAATAAACGTAAAGGAATTACTGAAGATTGTAATAAAGTAAAGGGTGGTTTAGCTGATGGTAAGTCAATAGTAGATATTGCTATACATCATGGTAAAGACTCTTGGGCGTCAATTCAATTTGAATCATTAGAACAACAACTAAAAAAACAAGTGGAAAAAGGTGTTAAGGTTGAAATGGAACACACTGATAGTACAGAAATGGCACTAGAAATAACCATGGACCACTTATGGGAAGACCCTAAATATTACGATAAATTATCTAAAATGGAAACTAACGAATCATTAAAACCAATGATTAAAAGAATGCTTAGGGAAGAAACACAGTTAAAAATTACTGATGAAACCCCTGAAAGTATTAGTATACTAGTTGAATATAATGGCCGTAATGCTGGAATTATTATGGTTAAACCAGCCAACGCTGAAAAAACATTAGAAATTCTAACAATTAATTTTAAACCAGATTATGAAACTATCTATATTATTAATGAAGCGGTTAAATCATTATGGGGAACCTTCAAAGAAATTAACTCTTTAATTGTGGCACCTAAACCAGAAGGTATTGCGTTTTGGAACAAACTAGGGTTTACTAGAATCTCACCAAATTACTTAATTTTAAATAGAGGTCACTAATACCTTGTTTATTTAATATTTTTTTCGTATAATTGTACTCTAAAATATAGTTATGGACAAAAACGAAATTAAAAAAGCTTTATATAAGCAAAAACCAACAGCGCAGTTAGAATTTATTAGAAAGGGTGTAGCATATTACTATACTCAATTAAAAGATGGGGACTTTATTAAATTTCAAGTACCTGTAAATGATATGGGTGATGCTGATTTCTATACTGAAATGGAAGCAAAGCTTTTAAATCGATGGATTCAATAATAATTTTTAAAAAAATTACGGTATAACTTGTTTATATCGTTTTTTTTTAGTTTAATTGCATATAAATTAGAAAGATATGAAAAATTTACCAACGGGTATGTATCCTGATATAGATAATCAAGTTCATTATGATACTGAAAAACAAAAATTTTATATGGTAAAGTGGGTTGATACTGGTAATAGTGATTATGCAGAACGAATTTATATTGAATCACCCATTTTTTAATTGGTATTATGAATAATAAAATTATTTTATGGCTCGATGACTATCGTGACCCAAAGACTAGTGATTTTCTACCTAAATTCATCCCAAATTTTAAGAATTATGATGATATTTTTTGGGTTAAAAATTATGATGGGTTTTGTGAGTGGATTACAAACAATGGGATACCGATAAATATTGATTTATTGAAAATCTCATTTGACCATGACTTGGCCGATGAACATTACGCACCTGAGAATAGATATGATGATTATAATACTTGGGCCAATGAACAAAATTTTCAAGAAAAGACTGGAATGGATTGCGCTAAATGGTTAGTCGATTATTGTTTAGATAACAACAAGCTATTACCAACGTGGATGGTTCATAGTGCTAATCCATCAGGTGCTGAAAATATTACTAAATTACTATTAAATTTTATGAAACATCAAAATAAAAAGTTTAAATAATGACGTTATACCTAAGAAATGAAAAGGGAGATAATTTATTGGATTTAGAAGTTTGGGTTAAAACTGAAGATGGTTATTCTTTTGTCGAATTATCAACAAGTATTGATATACCAAGCTATTCCTTTCTGTTATTGGATAATTTGAAGAAAAAGAGTAAAATCATTCATGATTTTGATAACCTAAACGAATTAAGAGGCTGGTTATGGGAACGTTACTTCATGACTGGAAAAAATGATGGCACTCAAATAGATGATGTTATCGATAAACTAAAAACAATCCTTAAAAAGGTGGCTAAAGATTATAATTTAGCTTTAATACAAGATTAAAAATGGGTAGAACAGTAGAAATTGAGTGTACCGCTGAGATTGAAATTGATGAGCATGTTGGTGAGGTTAGTGATGAAGTCTTAATGGAAGAAACAATAAAAAGACTTGAGGATTATAGTGATGAAGTAAAGAATAAATTTTTTAAAGAATTACTAGACTATAATGAATACTCAATAGTGGAAGCAATATCATTTTCAAAAAATTTAAGTATTATTGATGATGAAAAATTAAGAAACTTTTTAACCAACCTAGGGGAATATGATAGTATATACAATTTGGTGTGAGTGGGAAATGGGTTTCGAAGATGCCTATTCAACAAGAGAAAAAGCGCAAGAAGCTATTGATTGTATGGATTGGGAAGGTTTATGTGATTATACGTTAGAAGAAGTTCTAAATGATGGTTTGGTAAGTATTAATGAAAATAAAGTAGCTTAATATGAGAAGTATAGATAATATTGATAATATATTAATTGAATTAAATAACGAAATTGATGATTATTCTGCCAAGTTATCCCATATTAGAGCTGATTTTGAAATGATGTCCCGTTTTACTTATGAAACCGCTGGATTCTATTGTTGGATTAAGTTTGGTGATGAAATTCTTTGGGATTCAGAAAATGAGCCTAGAAAATGGAATGAAGAAACCAATGAATATGGAGACTTAACAACCTTCATAAAAAAAGCGTTTAATAAATATATAAACACTTTAAAAAGGTTTAGGTTTGATGTTGAACCCGATGACGAAGGTTATAAAAATAGTGAGGCTTTTGATGCCGCTGATAAAATATCCTCTATTTTAGAGCGAGACGTTCAAGATGATACGTTTCAAAAAATAGTGGGTATAATCGAAAAATATAACTAATGAATTATTCAATGGAAGACGATATAGAGTTTTTAAAACAAATAGCTCAGACTAATGAGGGTTATCCTATTACTAATCCATGGAGAGAGACGATACCCCTTCAAACTGTTTTAGGGATACTTGAAAAATATAAATAATGGAAATTTTAAGTGATGATTTTTATAAACTACTAAACCTTTTAGGGTTTAACGATTTAGGTTCTTCTTGGTATGCCAATGAAGATGATACAATTCGAATTAGATTATGGTGTAACAATGAAGCTATATTTTGGGATTGGCGAGGTGATGGTAATGAATATAATGAAGTACGTTTTAAAGGTAAAATTAAATCCGATGCTGATGTTGGTTGGATTTTAGAAAGATGTTTTTAAATTATGGATATATTTTCACAAGATAAAGAACAAACACCACAATGGTTAAAGGACCAAGCTATTGTAGCTAAAGGTCATTCATTTTGTTGTCCAAAGTGTGGGGAAGAAGCCACAGATAGTGGTCCATTTGAAAATCCTTATGAATATGAAGTCGATGGTGAAAGGTGGCCAAAAATTTATAACTATTATTCTTATTCCAATGATATGGGTTATGGCACCGATTGGACTGAGTATCATAAATGTAATAAATGTAAAACAATATTTTGGTTTTCAAATGGAATCTAATTAAAATTAATAAATAAATAAATAAAAATTATGAGTGCAATTACTAGAAGAGACGTGTTATTTTATACAGTAGCAAAAAAGAAAATTAATAAAAATGTTGAAGGTGATACTTTAAAAACTAAAGTTAAATCGTTAATAAAAGCTAGAGAAATAGCTAGAGAGTTATATAGAAACGGTAATTTTAAATCGTTGACTAACTCTAATGATGTCTCATTACCGTTATAATTATGGCGATAATCGCAGAATGTATTAATATAGAACGGAATTTAATACCAAGGTCAACCAAGGGGTTAGAAATTTATCCAACTATTTGGGAATTTAGACGTTGGTTGTGGGAACAACATAACGTTGATTAAATTTAACTCCTTTTAGGATAGGGTTTAATCATATGCGCAATCTGTTTTTTTAGAAATTTTTTGTTCTTCTTACTCCCTAAATAATAAAAATATCTATGTTTATTATATTGTGGTATGAATTCAGCATCAGGGAAGGCTTTTAAAATGTCTTCCTTTTTTTGTGACCCCACTTTAGTCCTCATAGCTCTGGGACCATATATTTTACCATTGATTCTAACACCAAACCTATCTCTAGGGTTTTTATTCTTAATATTAGGGTTGCTTTCACGCATACTCCCAATATATGTGAAATTACATGCTTGATAAATAGTACCTATCTCACCAGCCGCTTGGTCAATGGTAGCTGTTATTACATCATACTCTTTAGGGAGCTGTTTAATGCTCTCCATTATTAATTTGCTACCAGAATGCGGATGCGCCCAATGAACGCAAACACCCCTACTTAAAAGAAGCATACGACCCGTATAATGATATTTATCCCAATGTCCTAAGTTTTCTATGTAATCTTTACCAAAAACAGTAACCCCAGCACATATACCATCATAAAATATACCAAAATGGTATGAACTAAATGCTGGCATGCAACCTAACCACTCATATTCTTCAACTATTTGTTTTGCTAATTTCCTATCTATGGGCTTTACTATGGCGTTTGAAATATCCCGATTGATATTCTCCCATAATGGCTTTTCACCTGATAATTTTTCTTCAAGCTCTTTTTGTTCCCTAATAACTCTTTGATGGGCTTTGCCTACTGGTAAAATAATCTTATCTTTCATACATGAAAGATAAATAAAATGATGTGAAAGTAAACAAAAAAAGACTAACTTTCGTTAGTCTTTACTGTTATACAATAACCCGTTTAATATAATTATTTACTTTTTTTTACAATACTATTAATCTTAGCACCTTTAGCTTGTAATTCCCTTAATTGAGATTCTGTAACAGTAATCTTTCTAGGGGTATTAAGTTTTTTAGCTGGAACTAATTTTCTCTCAACAATTGTTTTTTCAACAATATCATTAATCAAGTTAACTAATTTATTTTCTTGTATTTTTACGGTTTTAGTATTTTTGTTTGCCATGGCTTCTCTATTTTATTATAAATATACAAAAAACAAACAAAAATACCAAAAATTATCCACCATTGCATAATTTATCCGCACCAGACGATGCAGCATACGCATCGGGCTTAACTCTATAGGTGAAATTCATACCTTTACAAAACCCTACAACCTCTGTGAATGCAACGTTAGAAGCCCACATTGGGTTTGGATTAACATCGGCATGTATTTCCATATCAATATCATACAACTCTATCAAATCAAGTATATGAAAACATACATTGATTGACATTTGTACTTCTTTAAGCATTCTTTCTCTAATGGTTGGTCTATATTTTTCAGTGAAAACACCAGAAATAACCATGGCACCTAAACCTTTGTATTCCATTTTACCGTAATGCATACCTAACGGCTCTTTCATTTCAATAATGATAGCTGTTGCATATTTAAAACCCTTTCCATTTTTTTGTGAATCGGTACCCACACAAATTTTAAGGTGTCTACCTAATTCGTATTGCTCGTCAATTATTTTTTCCAAATAATCAATCAATGACATACCAAGCTTTCCTTGGTGTACCCTCTTCCATTCCATGTTTTCTAATTCCATATCTTTATATATTCATTTAATTATAGATAAATAAATAAAAATATAAAGAGGGTAACATTCTTATTTATTTATAAACCTTTAAATTCATTGATGATAACATTCGGTAACCATTCCTTTAAGTTCGAAATTAACTCATCACTGAGATAGTTACTACCATAAGAAAAATACTCTAAAATACCACCGTTAGATGAATCTAATTCTTTTATTGTTTCTGGTATCTTTTCTATATAATTACCAGAAATATTTATTACTGTCAAATTTTTTAACTTACCAATACTATTCGGTAACTTTGTTAAATTATTATTAGGTAATGACAAATTACCCAACTTTTCTAAATCCCCAATACTCTCAGGTATTTCATTTATAATACATTTTCTAATGATTATGCTTTGAAGATTTTTAAATTGTTCAATATTCTTCATACTACCTAAATTTTCTTCCAAAATCGTAATTTCATCAGTATTAGGTGGAAGAACCTCAAAGATAATATCTGTAAATCCAAATTTCTTTAATGCCTTTGAATAATTATTATTATAATAATTTTTATGACAACTTCTAGCAAAACCTATTAATAAATCATAAAAATAATTAGACAATCCAACATTATCGCTAATCAATTCATCGAGGTTGATACCCCTATCAGACTTATCCATGTATTGTCCACTTTCAAAATGCAACTGATATAATTCATCAGTCTTTTTAAGGTCCTCATCAGTCAACAAATACGTCTTCGGTATAACAATATATAAACAAGATAAGGTTTTTTTGGGGGTTTTCTGACCAGTATAACTGTTAAACGTCTCTTTATTACTCGTAGTGCACCATCTACTAAAGTTAGCGAATAATCTACTAGCTTTAATAGTCTTCGGTATAAATACCATTACCCTTCTATCCTCATAAGGTATCTTACCATGACCTAATCTGGTTAGAATCCTAATATCCTTTTCTAGTTTACTAGCATTCTTATCAATATAAGGGTCAACAGCGTCAAATAAATGTGATAAATCCCTATACTGATTAATATTCGATGGGTCTCTTATATCTTTAAATGCCGAATTACCAGAGCATAACTTTTTAAATTTAGGTTTATGCTTCTCAGAATGAAATAATTCTAAATATTCTGCCGCAACTTCCAAATCCTCAGAAGCAAACCTAATCGCTTCACCCTTTTTATCTTCTTTTATAAACCTAACAAATGTTGTTAACATCCATTGCACATACTCCTTATGGTCTGTTGGGTCCGATTGAACCATCTTTATGAATGTATCCTCATAAACCCTTACTTTACCAACAACAAGTTCACCAGTGTTCTTATACTTACGCTCATTCCATGTATGAATAGCATATAATATATTTTCACCAGTATCAGCCAAATCAGCAATGCAACCATCAATTTCATATAACTCTCTAGAATCCTTATTAAGATTATTCCCTGACATTTCATCAAATTCTTCTTGGTCAAAGACATCAAACTTCTTTGCCAAAAACTCAATTCGTTTTACAGGTATTTTTTCTTTCGTCACAATATCAACCGTATTAGGCTTTAAAGTGCAAATATATACATTTTTTTTGTAATAAACAACTTTACATGAACATTTTTGTTATATCACTATCAATATAGTATTGAATGATAGCTAACAGATATCCTAACGTTGGTTTATTCTCTTCTCTAATTAAAATCGATTCTAATATAATGTTTGGGGATTCCCCTTCTATTAACCTTGTTTCAAATTCATCATATAAATCTTTATACCCCAAATCAATGAACTCACCTAAGACTTCGTTATAGGTTATCATCCTATCGATTTCAATGTTGCTATAAAATTTATTAATGGAACTGCTCCTAAAAGCTTCGTGAATTCTACCTGAGAACTTATCCCCTAAAGTAGTAAGGTTTTTGTTTGTTACTTTCATAATATACCCTTTTTATCTTACTTATAAATATCCAAAAGACTTCACAAACCATGTAATATTATTGTTAATTTATCAAAAAAAAACCTATCGTTCTGAAACTTAGAAGATAGGCTTTTAACTTTTATTAATAATAAAATTATTTTCTTTTACGCATTCCAGTTTCTTTGTTGTAATCCCCTTTATACCAACCTTCTAAACAATCCTTTAAAATCGATGTATCAACATTTTTAAATTTATGTTTCATATATTTAAATAATGCCGCTGGCGTAATTACTTCACCATCAATTTTTTTCTTGATTAATGCTGTAGGATAAAATTCATTAGCTAACTTTTCAACCCCACCGCTAGGCTCATAATCAGCACTAAGAAAATCATATATCTGATTCCTTAATCTAACGTTGGCCACAGTCTCATTAATGTGATTATTAATGACCGTGAATTGATGTTCCGTTATAATTAATTTTTTACTCATACTAATAAATATACGTATAAACTAAAAAAACCCTCATTATGTGAGGGTTTAATAAGATATGTTAAGTTAACTTACTTTAAACTATCAATAATATCTTCAATTTCAGCCCTTGAACTAATACCAATAGTCTTATTAGATAATTTACCCGCTTTAAAATAGATAACAGTTGGAATACTTCTAATCCCATACTTAGCCGCCAATTCGCTATGCTCATCAACATTTACTTTAATTACTTTGACATTCTCATCTTTGATGTCAGCGTTAACTGAGTCGATAATCGGCCCTAATGTTTTGCAAGGCCCACACCATGGTGCCCAAAAATCTACTACTAATACTTCTTTTTCTGATAGAAGTGAATCAAAACTCTCACTTGTGACTTCTTGTGTCATAATTTAATTTGTTTTTAATTTGTGAAACCTAAATATTCATTACGTATCGTAACAAAATTTAGATATTTTTTATAATCAGTATTAACAAAATAATTGAAAATACATTCCATGGACTTGTCTGGATTGAATCCATAAACTTCGCCCAAAGAGGTTTCTAACTTCATAACCAACTGAAATATAGCGGTAGGAAGCTTACTATTACTCCTAATGTATGACTCTACATGTACAACCCGTGAAAAACAATCACTTAAAGTGCCTTTCGAATTATACTTTTCATAGTACGTAATACATTCCCCAGTAATATATAAATTAATATAATAATTTAAAGGTATTTTTTTCATTATTACAAAGATACTAAATTTATTCAAGATAAACAAATATTTATTAATAACAATGAATATAAAAACCAAAAATATTATTATAAAGTTTATTAAACAAAAGTTTCCAATCAAACGAATTAGAGATAGAAAGAATAAATGGCAACGTGTTATCATAACCCCTAGTGGTTATGTTAGACAAACTACGGAAATTTATCCCATTAAACGTATCCAATTCCACCATACTCGTATTTGTTCTGATATTATTAAAACTATTTGTTATGTTTTTGGTTTTAACCAAAAAGATGTTGAACCATTGGTTCGTGATTATGTCAATTCTATTAAAACTTAACATCCTCATCATATTCGTCTTTACCCTTGTCATCACAATCTCCACGCCTTTGTAAAAATTCTGATAACGTAAGTGATAAGTATTTAGCCCTACCACCCAATTTATTTAATAGGTAAAATCTAAACACTAAATAAACCAATAAAACACCACCCATAATCAAAGCCATTAAATTTAAATCACCGTAATGGTAAAATAATAAATGAATTTGAGTTATTATTAAAAGTAACAAAAAGACCTTGTATATAAATGCTGCGGAATCAAAATATTGTTTGGCCATAATTGTTAATTGTCTATACAATAAATAGCTTGACTTTTCTCTAAAATTAGGTATATTAGATAATAAATATTTATATGGCAAATTATAATTTCAATAAAGACTTAAACGATGGTGAAAAGGGTGAAAACCTCGTAATAGAACACCTAAAAAAACTTGGGGGGCACCTGATACATAAAAATCATGATAATAGATATGACGCTCTTATTGAAAGAAAAGGTGAAAATATAAAATATGAAATTAAGACCGATTTCTTCTGTAAACCAACTTGGGACACTGGAAATATATTCGTGGAAACGGAATGCCGTGGTAAAAAATCTGGAATCCTAGTGACAGAAGCCGAATGGTTCGTTACCTATTATAAATACCTTAACGAAATCTGGTATATCAAATCTAAAGATATGATAAAACTAATAGAAGATAATAAACAAATACTCATATTTAAAAAACAATCAGGTGATTCTGGCTCCAATACCAAAGGTTGGCTGGTACCAAGATGGAAATTTACCGAAGATTTTAAAATCTATAACGCAACAACATTTGAACAAATATGAAAAAAGAAATAAAAATAAAGATAAATGGGTTTGTGGCTGGAAGTTATCTCTTAATCGCTTTAAAAAAAACAACGATAGAAAAACAGTCAAGATTTAAATATGACGATTTTGGTAATAAAACCAATGAAATGTATGAAGTTGAACAAATTATTAAAGAAGAAGTTGATACTAATCATATATATTTTAAAGATACAATTCCTGTAAATGGAATTATAAAACTACCTAACTTTTTACTAAATAAAGAAATTCTTATTAGAATTAGAAATGGTGGTGAATATCCTATGACCTCAGTAGACTATAATATAAAATTAGATTATAACCAATCAATATTAATGTTTAATAAACTAGATATATAATATGGATGCTGAAAGAATGAGAATAGGTGCATCAGGTGATGTGCATATAGATATGTCATTTGATGTACATATACAAGAACATATTGAAATGCTTGAATTCTTAGAAAAACAATTCAGAAACTCAAAAGAAATGCAAGCAAGGTTATTAAATGAAAAATTAAACCATAATTATTTATGACCAAACCAAAACTAACAATCGAACTAGTACCCTCAACATCATTCTATACCAATGTACGTTCAATCCTACCAACTAGAGAATGGGATAGACTTAGAAAAGAATCCTATAAAAAAGCGAAATTTAAATGTGAGATTTGTAAAGAATCTGGATTGGACCAAGGTCATCGCCACGCTCTGGAATGTCACGAAATATGGGAATATAAATCCGATGGTACACAACTATTAAAAGGGCTTATCTCATTATGCCCAAATTGTCACCAGGTAAAACACATAGGGAGAACCATAGCTATCGGTAAAAAGAAACGAGCCTACGAACATATAGCGAAGGTGAATAAATGGGATAAAAATACCGTAGAACAATACGTGGGTGCATGCTTTCAAGAACATAAAGAACGCTCTAAGATTAAATGGAAATTAAACGTAAGAATACTTACTGAAAAATTTAAAGTGAATAAAGAATTAATCGATGAAGGACTTAGAAGTAAAACCCTAGGACAACCAACATGGAAACGTAAAAAAAAGAAAAAAACCAAAAAGAAAAAGAAAGTGACCGCCAGAAGACCTACTAAAAAATAATGTCTTTAAATTTAGGTAACCTTAAATCCTTTTCAGATATAATTAAATCTTTCGTGTTATACTGATTCCAATCAATCCCCAAATATGAGTCATCGAATTTGATGCCACACTCAGCCAACGGATTATACCCATTATCAATCTTATAAGAAAATATAGTGTCGTCCTCTAACGATATAAACCCATGAGCAAAACCCCTAGGTATCATTAATTGGTTTTTAAGGTCACAATTCAATTCAACCGATAAATGATGACCAAATGTTAAAGAATCTTTTCGAATGTCAACTATAACATCTATGGCCGAACCCCTTATAACTCGAACCAACTTGGCTTGAGCAAATTGACCAGATTGATAATGTAAACCCCTTATAACACCTTCATGTGAAGTGGACTCATTATCCTGAATGAAATCGTAATGACCAACCTTATCCCTGAACTCATCTTCAATATATGATGCGTAAAAACAACCCCTGTTGTCATAATAAGATGTGTTGCTAATTATCTTAACACCTTCGAATATCGTATCGCTTACTGTCATAATTTAATATTGTAATTTTATACAATGATATGAAAATTATTTCAATTAAACAAGTTTTTATTGGGGTATTTCTGTGTAGTCTAAATAAATGTTAAACTCTTTTGCCAATTTACGTAAAACTGAATATAAAGATGGTTCGTTTTCTTTGAATTTGATTACACCACCATATCGGTATAATGGACATTTTAAATCATTTTCATTGCATAGCATTTTAACCGTAAAATAAGTATCTCGTGTTAATGGAATGAAATTCATAGAATCATATTCTAATCCATATAAATCCTTCTCAGTCCGTACTTTTAATCTCTGAAGTTTGGCTTTGGCTATCGTAACGTTGCACATATAATAATGTTTTAAGAAAATTTTTAAACGTTTATAAAACATCTAAAGTCTTCATTATATAAATATTACGGTTTTACCGTAAAATACAACATTTAAGTAAATTTTTTAATTATTATATGAAATATTCTTTATTTCTTCTTACATTTCTCATGTAATTCCCATATCTTACCAGCCATAATACCTACCAATATTACGTTTATTAATATAATAGTGTTGATGCTAACTATATTTACTAATATTATTTGTATTATCAAATATATGAATGCTGTGAATATAACGTAAAATTTTAGATATTTCATATTACCCCTCTATTTGAGTTAATGTATATGTGGAATTTTCAGTCTTGAATAACCAATCCCCATTCGAACCCTCACTAACAAGGGTAACAATGCTCGTAGCTAATCCTTTGTAGTTTTCCCTATTGAAATAGAAACGCTTCCCAACTTCTGGGAACCCTAAAGGAATTGTGCCATCACATATAAATCCAACATCATATCCGTTGGGATGAAACCCCTCGAATATATCATCACTTATTTTCTCTAATTTATATTTCATCTTTTATATTTATTTTTTAAATTATCATAAGCCCTATATTCATTACCCACCCTTTCAATAACATCTTCCAATGTGGTTCCATCTTTAATAATAGCAGTGCGAGACTTCGTATGAAGCCCACACCATTTTATATAAAAATGTGCGCTATTGGTGTTATCAGCATGAATACAAGTATCCCGACCCTCAATGTCTATTCTGGTTATGTAATCAGACGCTGGATACGTTATCATCGCAAGCATGCAATATCCAGCCCCAATAAATATAAGAACTCCTAATGATACTTCAGTTAATTTACTCATAATTCTTTGTTTGTTAATTCTTCATATATCTCTTCAATATCCTCAACAGTTCGAGTAACCTTCCCGATTATCTCATGTTGATATATAACCTCGTAGAATATATCCAACGTGGTTTTCATAAGTGTAAATTCATCCTTTTGAAATGAATACCTATCCTCAGTAAATCCCTTACCTACCAAATATTCCCTAGTCGCTACGGTTCTACTCATAATTACTTTTTTTGAATTGTATCATCTTTCCTCCACCAATGATATGCGTATCCTAACGCAAAACCTATTACCAAACATACATATATTAATAATATAATCATAATTTATTTAATTTTCCATTCGTTTTTATTTAATATTACCTTCCCTTCATAAACCTCGTAAACCTTCAAATATCGCTTCATCCCAACTTTCTTCTCAAGTATCTCAAGAAAACTAAAACGCCAGTTTATAATTTCTTCTATATCTTCTATAGATTTATTAGTGCCACTTCTAGTAATATAAGCACCCTTGCTCATCCTTACATAATATTTGTACTTATTCCCTATATATTCATTAGATGTCCAACTACTAGTAGCATCTTCTTGACTAAGAACTATTCTATTGTCTTTTATTGGTGTTGCCATCTTTTATTATTTAAAATTTTTCTTTATACTCCCAATCCTCAACTCAATTAACTTATCCACCTTCGATATAACCTCATTAACTTCATCACTGTAATATATCTCAAACTTACCAACCTCTTTATAAAACCGTATCCTAGGTGAAGCAATCTCATAAACACTTAACTTATACCCAGCCAAATCACGCAATGTAATATCTTCCCTTATGGCATCATATAACTTTTCTAAATTATCTATCGCCATAGTGAATATATAAATGAATACCCAATATGAAATAAATAATAATACCCACCCTTACCAATGGCATATCTATCATGTCAATAATATCAATTGTTGGGGTCTGAATCAATTCCCAATTAATAAAACAAGCTAAAAAATAAACAATTATAATTGTTATAATAAGAATTAATATAATTTTAATTGTTATACCAACTAAGAATTTTAAAAAATCAATTATTGTTTCCATATTTAATGTTTTATCATAGATTGGTAAAAGGTGTTTTCCTTAATCTTACTACCACCACCAAACCCAACTTCTCTAAAGGAACAACTCATACCACCAGATAATTCCCAATCATTATTAAGAAGTTGCGCAATCTGTTTAGCCAAACCATAAGTGCTCGCATCTGTAATTATCTTAAATTTAATCATATCCCTTTTATTATTATTCTATTCGATACACATAAACCAGTGTCATCCAAAACATATCTGGAACCCTTCGGTATAACACACTCAACCACCTTTTCCATACTTTGGATTAAATTAGTTATCCTATCTTTTATAGCATAACTATGGAAGCCCTTCCGAATGTAAATCAATCTATCATCATAATCATCATAAACATTCCAATTGTATTCTTTACGTAGATGAGCAACATCAATACCGTCAGCACACATTATTCGCTCCCCATGCCTATGTTTGGCTATATCATAATGTGTGCTACCAACAAATTCCAATGGAGCTTTATATTCCACACCCCCTTTGTATTGAAATTGTTGTATTAACGATTTATTATTTAAAAGTATAACCTTCCACACTATAATATCATCCTTGGCTATAAGATAACCTCGTTTGCCTGTTATTAAACACATAATCTATTTATTTTCAACAAAGATACAAATAATAATCCGTATAACCAAATAATATTATAAAAAACTTACTTGCGTGAAAATAAATGTACGTAATAATAACTGCCATCAACATCAAGACCAATGGCAAACCCATGATATGTATGCCTAATATCTAATAAATTATCCCTGTGACCAACACTATTTAACCATGCCGATATAAGACTATTGACATTGGTGTAACCATATGCAACATTCTCAGATAATCCATTAAACCCAATTGACTCAATAGAATATAACCTATCACCATAATTATAGTGATTAATAACCTGATTAAATGATAAATAATCAACATGACTCTTGGCCAAACTACTTAAATCATCACTTAATAATAATCGGTCAACCCCATTTGAAACCCTAACCGAATTTAAAGCATCTATATATGTTAATTCATCTGAAGTATATGAATGTGTCGAGGGTATATATATCGGGTCAGGGGTGTCTTGGGTAGGTGTGCAAGAAATGAATATTAAAAGGTATACAAGATGCTTTAATGTCATGTTTATAAATATACCAAAAATTTTTAAAAAAAAATCTATACTGTTCTAAAAAAAATTATAAAAAAAATTTATCTATAGGTCCGACCGCACTTCTCATGGGGGTACGGGAGGGGTATATGAGGGGGGATACGGGGGGAGGGGTACGTAGGGAGCCCCTATGGTAGGGGGTTGCTTAGAAGTGCTTAAAACTATTCTTGATATACACAAGAACTTTAACATTTATTTATTAACATAGACAAATAAAAAGCCTAACTTTCGTTAGGCTTATTTTAAGACGTTTTAAGCGACTATCTTTACGATTTGATAAGATAGTCTTGACCTTGTATCTTAATCGTTTCAACATTATCTAAAAACGGTGTAATCATTCTAAAATCATCTTCTTGACTAACTAGCCCACGACCACTAGTATAAGTTGATTTTTGGTAAAAACTTGGTGCTACTAAATCATTTCTACCGATTGTAGGGTTATTCTTATCTAATTCGATAGATAAGCCATTATGAAAATAACCTAATAAATTGGTACTTTCAGTATGTAGGATTTTTCCATCTAACATTAATTTACCGAAATTCTTTTTAGATTTACTAGCAATAATAGTACTACATATTCTAGTTTTACCGTTTAATTCGTTTGCTACAAATTCGGTACTACCTGTTAAGTTTTTAACTTTATTGGAATAATCGTGATTCAAATATAAGTTATTTACTTTAACTCTTTTCTGAACTTGTTTGTTACCACTAATTGTACGTGATTTGCTCTCGTCTACAAAGTAAGTAAGACTTATTACAGTTGATTTAGTAATAGTCGCTAACAGTACAGCTAATTGCTTAACATTTAACGTTTTAGTGGTTGTGATAACTTGGTGATTTTGTTTTGTAGTATTCATAATATATATTTGTTATTGTTATTTGTTATAGCAAATATAAGATAACATCACTGTTCTACCAAAATTATTCGATGAAGTACATATAAATCTGTTAAACTACACAAAATGAATTTATTTTAAATTTAGATAGATTATGATTAGGATATGTTGATAATATTTTGTAGATTTGCATAGAACAAAATAATCACAAAAAAATCAATTATGTCAACACAAAACAGAAGTTTAAATGTAATCGCTAGTGAAATTCGTAAAGATTGGGGTGCAAAAGTAAATTATGCTGCACAACCTTATTTAGATGCAATGTCAACTTTAGATAGTATTAATGATAATTACTATCAAGATTCAGGCAAGAGTATGGTAAGTTACTTTTTATGCAATGCGGGTGCATGGCGTGGTGAAGTTGCTAGAAGAGTAAAGAAGGAATTAAACGCATTGCTTAAATAATTTAAAATAAGGTTATCATTAATTTGGTAGCCTTATTTTTTTTTTAATTACATTTGGTAGTATGGATTATTATTTGTATCTTTGATTTAAATAAAACAAAACAATCACAATCACATGATTTACACATTAAACAACATTCAGACCGCACCGAGTTACGATGCGTTAAAGCGTAACGGATTTTCAGATTTTGACGTGGTTGCCTACTATGGCACAACATCATCAAGTGATAGGGCTATAATGCTTGCAGATATTAAAAATGGTATTGGGTATACAACCCCGATAGTTAAGCCAATCGCTAAGGTTGAAAAACGAGGTACACAAATGTGTACGGGGGGTTTATACGCTCAAGTAGAGTTAGAGTTTAGACGTTTAATGGGCACTACCTTTGAGTTTAATGGGGTTAAATATAATTTACTTAAATTAGGTTATTCATTTGGTTGGAACAATAACAAATCAAGATATGGGGTTCACAAGATGCGAATTAGACGCACCCGATTTGGTGCTAGTGAGTGTTTAAGTAAACGAATTGAATTATCTAAATACGCTTTAGATAATTGTGATAAGAAACTAGAGGATTGGGTTGATACAATCTTACATGAGATTGCACATGGTATTGATGCATCAATCAGAGGTAGAAGTAATCATGATGGGCATTGGGTTTCAATAGCTAAGCATATTGGGTGTAGTGGAGAGCGTTGTGGTAATCATAAGTTAAATAATGACGCTCCATCAAAATACACTATTAAATGTACAAGTTGTGGAAAGGAAACGAAAGGATATAAGCATAGTAAAGTAGTTGCACAAGGTAGACGTTCATGTGGTATTTGTAAACCAAATGTTTACGATAAGAGATATGCGTTGGTGCAGATACAAAACTATTAACACAAATGTGTACGGGGATTTGGATAATAGAGATATTATCCTTATCTTTGATTTAAATAAAACAATAGATATTATGATAACAAAGAAACGATTTGAGAAACTACAAGAGAAAGTATTAGAGTTGGGGTTTGAATTCCAACGTATGTCATCAAGTGGCAAAGAGGAATACAATGAGATTTGTGATTTGGTTAACGTTGAAAAATACATTGAGTAATGACATATAACGTTAAGATTAAGTTTCAAAAACTATAATTGCGTGGTAGCAGATTAACCCAAAAGCAACTATGAAAATAGTTGCTTTTTTATTTGGTTATATCATTTATTAGTTGTATCTTTGAGTAACAAACAAAACAATCGAAATTATGAAAGATGAGATTTTTAACATTTTAGAATTTAACATTGCTTGGCAAGAGTGTAATTCAATGCATATCACCAAAGTTGGTGTAATTTGGTTAAATTAAGATATTATGGACCTAGAAAAGAAAAAGACACGTTGTGTAAGTATTCAAGCTGAGAGTTGGGATGATGATGATTTCCAAGACTATTACTATAGAGATGGTACTAGAGTACCACAAGGTGAAGATGTTGGGGTTGAGCTTAACATTGAAAACAAAGGTTGGAAATTTTATTTATTTGATGAAATATATTATCCTTAATTAAATGTGTATGGGAGTAGATTTTAATAAGTGGGTTGATAGCGATAATGTTGTACAAATTGGTGTGGATGAATACAAAGAACAAACGAGCCAATGGAAGAAAGTATTTACTAAAGATGAATTATTCAAGTTCTTTCTAAAAGAATTTAGATAAAACGTTAGGTAGATTCAATTATTAGTTGTATCTTTGAATAGAACAAAACAATTACAATTATGAAAAAAGTAACACTTAAATTTAAGAAAAGGGATTTTGAAGGTAGATATGAAAACGCTAAAACTTGTGCTATAACAACCGCTTTAAAAAGAGCTGGACATTCAAATTTAGAAGATTGTGGTTTAGAGATAACTCATTTAAATTATGAGATTGGTTCTGTGTCAGAACCAAAAACCTATGATAAAATGTTTAATAGAGTTGGGAGCATGTATCTTTATAGATATCCAACCTTAAACTTTAGTGGTAACTTGAAACCTACAAAACCTAAAGATTTTCAAATAACCATTCTATTAGATGTCTAATAATTAGGATACATCAATTATTAGTTGTATCTTTGTAAGGAACAAAACAATAACAATCATGGCAACAAGAATTATATTTTCTAATATAGGTAAATTAAAGTTTAAGAATGTAATGTTAGACGTTAACGGAACTGATTTAGCAGATGGTCTAGATGTTTATTTAGATAATGAACATATTGGTGAAGTTTATGGGTATTATGATTTAGAAGATTATGATGGAGATAAGTTAGCTGAAATAGGACATCTTTTATATGAAACAAATTAAAAGAATATTTGTTTAAATTAAAATGCTTAAGTTTCAAAAACTATAATTGCGTGGTGTGAAGATGATGACCGAGTATTTAAGCAACTATTTTCATAGTTGCTTTTTTATTTGGTAGTATCGAATAATTATTGTATCTTTGAATAGAACAAAACAATCATAAAGATGAATATCATTACTAAAGGTGAATATATTAAAGCATTAATTTTAATTGATGAATACCACCAACAAAATAAGCAAACTGAAATAAAAGGTATAACACTTGATGAGATTATTCATTTACATGATATTAGTGGAAGGCTTAAAAATGTATTAAACCAATTAGCAATGTGTGGGGTTAATTATATTCATGAAATCCATGAGTATAATTTCAAACGTATTAGAAATGCTGGTGATATATCTTGGAAAGAATTTGAAAAAATAAAACTTAATAATTAGGATAAATCAAATATTATCCTTATCTTTGTATTGAACAAAACAAATACAATCATGAGTGAATTAAGAGGTAAACTAATCCCAGTAAAAGCAAAGCGTAGAATTGAGGGTATATTTGAAGTAGGTGACGAACTATCGGTTCAATCAATCCTATATAATAAACCTAAACTACTTGTTAACGCATTATGTGGTGCATTTAATGGTAATGATGAAGCACTTGGTATGATAGGGTGTCCACCAGAGTTATCAGATGAACCAATTGGAACCAAACTTATGATGGATAGTAACTGGAATAATGGCCAATATCTAATTAAGATGTTTGACGCAACTTTTGCACCAATTGGAAGCTATAATTATTCTGTTATTATTTTAACAAACGGAATGGAATATAATACTTCAATATTAGGGCATAAATCATTAAGTTACGCATTTGATAAGATAAATTAGGATATATCATTTATTATCATTATCTTTGATTTAGATAAAACAAAGCAATCATGAAAGAATTTCACAAAGTAATGTTCTATAAGGATTTCAATTTTAGTAAACCATTTCCTAATACGTACACAGTACAGATGACAGAAAACAAAGCGAGGGTTATAAATCACAATCCCGTATTTGGTATGAAAACACAATCACGCTTAAACAAGTTAGGTTATGTTGGTAGCGTTGGTAATGTAAGATTATACTCATTAATAGTTGAAGGTGATTTAGTTTATTTTAAAATATAATAATCATGGCAAATAAAGAATTCAAAGTAGGAGATATGGTAACACTTGACAGATACAATCATATTGATGATGTTGAAGTTGTTAAGGTTGTTGGATATGGTGAGATGCCAGTGAGTGGTACACTTACATATAAGATGGACGTTAAAGGTACTATAATCGATTCAACAGGCATTTCAATTATGGAGTCTAAACATTATGAACCAGTACCTGAAGAAGATAGACATCACAAAATAGGTATTAGTGTTATGAAGCGTGAAGAATATTGGGATAAGAAACTTGGTAGATAATTAGGTTACGTCAATTATTATCCTTATCTTTGATTTAAATAAAACAAAACAATCATGAAATTAGAAATACATCAAGTAGCAGTAGGTAACCCAGTCTTAACAGGCGACAACGGTTCAGTTCAAATGATTTGGAATAACATCACAGGTGTTAATTTCGATAATGGTAACGATTACACCGAATGGATGAACTATATCAACAATGTTGTTTTACCTGAAATATTACCAACATCACAAAAGATAATATTGGTTCAGGATGGAATTGCAATCGATGAAGATGATAGATTAGATATGTATCGAAGACCATTATTAAAAGGCATCAACAATCTTGAAGATATTGCTGTTTATGAAGATGGTAAAGTTAAAGAGCTTAAAGGTGAAGCAAAAGAATTATTAATCAAGAGAGCTTACACTCGTGACTATTATTTTAATCTACATAAGATGGATGATAGAGGGTCAAGATTAGTTGCAAGCTATCGAAATATCATAGGTTCAGTAGTTGTTGGATATGTTGAGAATAGCTCAATCCCAAAGTATGAGCCGAAAGTTGTTTTAGTTAAATCTAACCCAATTGAAACAGCAATCAAAGGTTGTACTGTTGAAGATAATTTAATAAGATTACCTGACGGGCAGTTAGACCCAAAAACCTTTAAAGAAGTAAAGAAACAACTTGAGAATATTGGTGGTAAATGGAATACATCAGCTCAAGGATTTAAATTTGATGTAGAACCAACTGATTTATTAAATAAGTTAAAGGGTGGTGATAAGATTAATCTAAAACAAGATTTCCAATTCTTTGAAACACCTGATGAATTGATTAAAGAGATGATTAGCAAAGCTAACATACAGCCAACGGATACGGTTTTAGAGCCATCAGCGGGCAAGGGTGCGATTGTTAAGCACCTGACACCATTAGCTAAAAAGGTTGATATGTGTGAATTTATGCCATCTAACAAGGCTTATTTAGAACAAGTATTAAACTATGATGTTATTGGGTCTGATTTTCTAGCCCTAGATATTCGATTGAAGTACAATAAAATTGTAGCCAATCCACCATTCAGCAAGAATCAGGATATTACACACGTAATGAAAATGTATGACCATTTAAAAGAGGGTGGTAAACTTGTGGCAATAACTTCAACTAGTTGGGTGACTGGGAACCAAAAGAAACAAGTTGAGTTCAGGTCGTTTTTAGATTCAATAGGTGCAATTCAAACGCTAGTTGAAAAAGGAACGTTCAAAAATACTGGTACTAACGTAGCATCAATGATGTTAGAATTGGTTAAGAAATAATTAGGATACATCAATTATTAGTTGTATCTTTGTATCAAACAAAACAATCATGGAAAAATACAAAAATC
>TARA_R110000796_G_scaffold47751_5_pt1 | contig 44481 bp, 60 predicted proteins | sample TARA_R110000796 | Tara Oceans TARA_R110000796 (sample SAMEA4397815) | marine metagenome | biome: Polar Biome; feature: [SRF] surface water layer (ENVO:00010504); material: water (ENVO:00002006), including particulate matter (ENVO:01000060) such as... | depth 5 m
TGTCGCCGGAATCCAGTCTAAGCTGACTGGCGCCCTCGCAGCATGTGCGCTCGTCGGTGTAGACCCGGCGAACGTCGCGACCGTGGGCAATCTCCGCGCTGCTCTCATCGCCGCGCAAGGCAACATTGGGGCGGAGTCTGCTAGTGTTTCGATGTACATTGAAACCCTCCGCTTGCATAAGCGCGGTTACAAGAACTAACTTAACATAAAGGTCCGGGGGAACCTTAAATCCCCCGCCTTTTTTCTATGCCTCCTTCTAAATCAATCGACACTAAATAAAGAAAAAATCTACACTATGGCTCGAAACACGCGACGCACGAATTCCGAAATTGAAACCTTTATCAAAGCATGGCTCGACGCCAGCAGCACGCGAGACGTTGCCCGGGCGTTAACGCGCGCCCGCCAACGTTGGCCCTACTCTGTAGAGGTTTCCAGCGTGTCACAATTCGCAACACAGCTCCGCACGTCCGGTATCTCTCTTCCGTATATGGACAATAAAGGAAACGAGATTGACGCGGACTACTTTAATGCGTTGATAGCTAGCAGCTAGTTAACATAGGCGGAAGCCTAGAGATTGCCCGCGCTTGACGCGGGTTTTCTTTTGCCTACTGTGAGTGGTTGCGTGTGCGTAGTAACTCACATAGAACCTGGTGAATGCTGCGAGCATCCCACAAGAAACTCACAGAACCTCACAAAGTCTCACAGATACCGCCAACTTTTTTTAACATTGTGAGGTTGTGAGGTACAGGGGACCCCCCCGCCCCCCGGCGCCCGATATATGTACTTAGAAGAAGGAACCCCCCCGGAGTCTGCCTAAGTACATTTTGAATGCGCCCCCAATTTTCTGGGACTTTTGCTTTCGGGCTTAAGCGAGACTAATTACGATATGGACGATCATAGCAGCAGCACTAACATAATAAGCGACCCAGTCACACCCGCATTCATCGAGAGCATGGTCGACAGGGTAATCGAGCATATCGTCGACAAGCTTGAAGAGCTAGACATCTCCCTCGACTACATTGCGGCCGCGTTGATCGGTACAGACGCGCTGTCCTTGGGTGTAACACAGACAGTTAAAGGTAGAGCAGGTCACAGTGTGAGCGCATCGCCGGCGCCTATAGCAGAAACTGCCGACAAAAAGCACTAGTCATCGCCAGATTTCGCGAATAAAAATAAAAATCAGAGCATACAAACGCAGATAACCGCATAATTACTATGTGGATACCCTTGCGGACATCATAATCATTGCAGGATTAGGCTCTTTGGGAGCAACATGGGTGTTCATAGTGGTAATGTTGTTAAAGATAGCATGGAATACAGCCGGGCACCGAGCACTAAGCATTATTCAGAAGCTTAAAGGTGAATAACAAGGGGTTGCATGCGACACAATGACCAATCCGGTAGTACACACAGTCATATTCATCTTAGCAGTCATCATTCCGGGTGGTTTAGGGGTGTACTTTGCATGGAGGTTCATGCGGAAACGAAACGCTGCCAAGGATTTGGCACCGGAACAGGTTAAGCAAGCATTCCTCAGGCGGTTCCCGAAGGAATCCCCCCGTGCGCAGGGCAGGGCCCCGCTCTTAAACAAGCTTAAGCTCTATAAAACCCGACCTAGAAAAAAATCCCAGTAGAAAAAATCCGAATATTTAGTGTTTGGCACAACACGTGCATCTCTCCACAACAACTTTTAAAGGAGATCTGGTATAATACTGTCTACTTATGTCTGTTATGCCCACATTGCCCATGTTTTCAAGCAACCCCCAACTCGCAGAAGCCGTGTTCTACGTCTGCACCGCCTCCCTCATCGGCTCCCTTACACGAATCGTCACGGCAATCTGGTGATCCCGACACCCTTTGTGAAGGTCAGTCGATGTTACGGCAGTCTTCTGGGTGTATCCGTGAACCATACGGGTACGTCTCTGAGGCAGTGGAGCGTCCGTATATGCGTCTGCGTTGCCGGGTACGAGCTAGGAGTCGGACTAAGGTACAAAAATCGATTCTAGAGAGGGTGAGAAATAAAAATTTTAGCCGGAGACTATACTACTTATTGTAGGAGTATATCTCATGGTACTATTCAATGTTATTTTGTCCTCCATTTTGCTGACTGCTCTTGGATTTACCCTCTGGGTCCTGGTTCGGGCCCGACGTGAGCGTAAAATGAATGCTGTTATCGTTACGGGACTGGACACTTTGATGGCAACAACCCGAGAAGAGATCGCAAAGAACAAAAAATTGGTCGAGAAAACGCGGGCGATTATGGAGGGCATGCCGACTTTGCCTGCAGATGAGCAAGACACGGATCCAATGCATGACCCGGATATGTTAAGCACTGTGATTAGTGCAATCGTCAAGAGGTTTGGCACCATTACGCTGGGTCTTAAAGATTTTGAAGCCGTGAGCGGCGATGACTATGTATCTGTGTATGTTGATACGGTCACACAGGATCTAATCCTATCTTTAAACCATGAGTTGTCCGGCACGGATCCTAAAGATCCCATGTCGATGATTAATCTTGGGAACTCCGACGATTCAACCTTCCATTAAAAGAACATACGATCTCAAGTATGGTGATCTAGTTAAATCAAATCGTCTTAATAGTATAGGCGTTGTTGTAGATATCTTTGGGGATCTAGACCCCGCAAACCCATGGATAAAGGTTCACTTTACTCACCCAAGCCATGGTTATCAATGGTGCAAAATTGAGACTCTTTCATTAATAGAAAAGAAAGGGGAGGACCAAATCGATCCCCCCCTTCATGGCGCTACTGGTGGAAGCGGGAGCTTATGAATCGCGCCATAGATTGTTTGAAGCGAACTTCAATACTTCTTCTGCTGAGTCTTCGTTGTATCCATAGTTATCAATAAGAGTCTGGACCATTGCACCGAACTTCTTCTGCTGCTTGGTATCGCGGCTCTTAGACTTGGTAACGATACGAGAAATATCTCGGACGGATGCTACCAACTTGCTTTCGATGGCCTCACGGAGAGGACCGTATGAACGCCAGTCGATTACATCACCACGTCGTAACTTAGCAAACATGTAGGAAGTGATATCTGCGCGGAAGTTATTCTTTGCTGATCCCTTAATACCAATCTGCTCTTCGATCGACTGGAGGAACCTTTCGTCTGGTTCCATATCTTCGCTAGTAACATTATCTTTTACCTTAGTGTTATTAACATATGCTTCCGCATGATCAAGATAGTTGTTAAAGAGAGATTCGGCTTGTTCGTCGTAAGCTGTGACGAATGCCTTAGTGATTTCCTTTTCAAGAAGCGAGAGATACTCTTCGTGTAGCGGCTTCTGCAAAAACTGGAGGTAATACTTACGGTCTTCTCCACTCACGATTTGTTCCTTCACCTGCTTGATAAGTGCATCACGGATTGAGATCGGAGTGATCATGTTCTTGGTCGAGTCGGCTAAAGCTGCATCGATTGCTTTCATGATGAAACGAGTAGAGATACCGGTCATACCTTCATCTTCTACTTCTTCCCTAAGGTCTTTAATATCAACCTTCTTAATTGCACCCTTCTCTACAATCTCTTCACCATTATAGATCTTCATCTTAGTGAGAGGGTCAACCTTGTTAGAAGGCTTGAGACGAGAAAGAACAGCAAACATCGCTGCCACCTCTAAAGTATGAGGAGCAATATGGCACTTGTAATCTGAGCGGCCAATAAGCTTCTTGTAAATCTTAACTTCCTGGTCAAACTCCAAGGTGTATGGAATGTTAACACGTACGAGGCGATCAAGAATAGCTTCGTTGGTATGCTCGGACTTGAACTTGTTCCACTCGGCTTCATTGCAGTGAGCAAGGATGACACCATCAAAGTAGATCATTGCTTGCTTGCCCGGGGAAGGAACGTTCTTCTCCTGGGTAGCGGTGATCATAGTATGAAGGAATTCAATCTCGTTCTTGAAGACCTCGACAAATTCTACGATACCGCGGTTGCCTACGTTGAAGGCACCATTAAGGGAGAGGACCCGGGGGTCGTCTTCTGGGTAGAGATCAAGTTTAGAGATATCTTCGGAACCAATGAGGAGACTTGTGTCCTGTGTATTGGGGTCCATGGGAGGAACAACTCCAACACCCTTCCGGCCACGAACGGAGAACGAAGATTGAGTAATCGGAAACTTAGTGTAGTCACCACCGAATTCGTTAATAAGCCGGTGGCGGCAGATAGGACATAAGTCCCCTTCAATCTGAAGTCCGTACATCTCTGTAAATTCTTCTCGGAGGGAACGAGGAATAAGATGGAGTGGCTCCTCTCGGATCGGACACCCATCCAAAACGTAGATGGGGGCGCATTCTTCTAGTGCTCCCTTGATGTGCTCGATGAGTGCAGACTTACCGGCGCCTACGGGGCCCAATAAAAGAAGAACCTGCCGGCTCTCCTCGCCTCTCATAGCTGCTGAGTGTAGGAAGCGCATGACTTTTTCTAGCGGTCGCTCCATACCAAAGAACTGTCCGTCAAAATAATCATAGACTTTAACGGGGTCGCCATCAAAAAGCTTATTGCAGCGGGAATCTGATTCGTCTAGAACCTTGAGTCCCTCCCCAAGGATCTGCTTGTATAGTCGCTTGTGAGCGAGTACAGAGATATCCTTATCCTTTTCAAGTAGCTTGAGGTAGTCCTCGAGGACACCAGAAAACTTTTCGGTTTTCTTACTTTCGCGATGAGTTTTTACACTCTTCAAAAATTTATTAGTTGTGGTCATATCTTAAAACTCCCATATTTCGTTTTCCACCGTTGAGATGAGTTTCACTTCATCTCGCCATAAAGTCTTCAAGTGACTGAACACCTTTTGGGCATATTGTAGGTCTAGATCTCGTCCGTCATGTTCATGAATAAGACAAAGACTATTATCCTTCTCTATCTCATCTATATAGACAACGGGCACACGATTCAGCCCTATATTTCTTATCATATCGTCACGAACAGACTCCCAGCCTTCTTCATTTGATATATTATCTATTGTAATAGCTTTGTGTTTCTTTTTAAAGGAATAACTAAAGTAATTATTCTCTCTCATGAATTCTTCATCAAGATAAAAACGTAAGAATGATATATCGTTATGGCATTCTCGTACGAGTAGTGCTTCTTCTATTCCTCCCTCTTCGATAATCTTTTCAAAGAGTTTAAATCCAAGATGATAAGGATTAAGCTGGCCCAGGTGAGGGCGTACTACCTGGTTATGAAGCTTGATGAAGGGGAGATGCAGTTTATCTGGTAGATTCAGTTCATTAACAATCTTATAATGGATGGTGCATGCCCACCCTTCGTTCATTACTTTTGTCAATGCTTGCGGAATAAAGTATTTTGAACTTTCTTCCACGATAAGAATAAGGTTTCTTTCCCATTCCTCTAGACGCTGACTATGCTCTGCGATAAAACGTAATATATTGTACTCAGCCTGAAGAGGTACCTTCGATAGATTAGGCTTGTACTTAGGATCTTTCGCCATCTTCGTTTTTTCAATATCTAGAATTTCGGCGTGGGTTCTATATTTAATTCCCGGGAAGCGAGGTACCTGATACTTGATGGCATGGGCCGCGTCGAGGATATCTTCTACTCTGTCAATACCAATGGATGGATCCTCTATCAGTTTTCGAACGTACCGGGCAGAAGCTTTAAAAGTATCAATGATGTTATCAGGGTTAGTATCACCAAACATACGATTGACTTTGAAGAAATCCGAGTGACCTACACAGTGGGCCATGGTAAGAATATGAATGTAGAGAGCATTCTCACGCATGAGATATGCAATACTAGGGTTTGAGTTGATGATCATCTCATATGGGAGTCCGGTCTGTCCCATATTATAGAGTGTATGCGTACGCTCGTACTCTTTACCGAAAGACCAGTGTCTATAGTGAGTTGGGAGACCAACATATGCCATGGCGCCTAGCATTTCTTGATAATCAATGATTTCATAGTCAATGGGGTGCCAGTCTAATCCCATATCGGCTGCTATTCGGAGGATTTTGTCATCCCAATGTGCTAAATCTGCTTCGGTCCAGTCACTCATTTTACTTTCCTCCCCCAAAAAGTTTACTAAACGCTTTCCAAATGTGGTCTGCTTGACCAATCATCACTTTTTTAAACGTTGCGTCGCAAATAGGAGTTAGTTTGGACCACAAGTTCTCCATTTCTTCGTTTTTCCAAGAGGAAAAGCTTGGCCATGGATAGCCCGTCGGGGCGTCGTCGTCGTCGGTGTCCGCAAAGTTCCCATAATGCTCATTAATCTCACAATAAGCCGTAAGTTGGCTTAGCTCTTTTATTTCTTTGAACAGACCTAGGCACTTTTCGTTGTCCGATGACCAATTTTCGCCATCGCCGCAGTAAAAAGTGTAGATATTCCAGCTGTTAGGATGATATTCCTTATCAATAATACTTTTTTGTAGTTTTAGACAGCTTGAGATGACAGTGCCACCGAAAGTTCCCACCTTAAAGAAGTCATCTTCTGTAACCCGGGTCGCTTCTGTTGAATGTGAGATAAAAACAACATCAACTTTCTCATATTTATGGTTTAGAAATTGGTATAGAAGGAAGAAAAAGCTTCGAGCAAGAAACTTTCGACCCATAGACATGGATCCCGAGACATCCATAAGGAAAAAGATCACAGCAGAACTGTTTTCTTTTACTTTCGGCTTGATATGATGGTATTTTAGGTCATCTTTGTGGAAGGGGAAGCGGGCATCGCCCGATGGATCGAACGTTCCGTTCTTCTCAGCCATTTTTTGACGGCGAATCTTACGTTTGAGAGTCTCTTTCTTCGAAAGTCGAGGACGAATACCCTTAAAACGATATCCTTGACGCTTGACTGACTCTTGAGAGACAAATCTAAACTTCTTTTTCTCTAAGTCGGGCAATTCAAGGTCTGCAAAGAGGTAATCAGCTAGTTCCTCAAGGGAAACCTCTACATCATAGTACTCTTCGCCTTTTTGGTCGCTAGCTTTACCCGTCCCTTGTCCTTGTCCCTTATCGGCTCTCTTCTTTCCGATTTTTTGACCTTTTTTGACATTATGGTCTCCGCCTGAGCCCACAGATTTGTTTTCTTCGTTGTTTCCATAGATAAATCGATATTCCTTCAGCCCACGGACTGGGATGCGGATTTTCTTCTTGCCATTTTGGCCAATGATCGATTCTTCGGCTACGACATCCTTAATGGACTCTTTAATAGCCTTATCGATCTTCTTTTTATGTCGTGATCGGTCTGAAGCAGATCGGTCGACGATTGATTTGTGTTTACGGAAGACGCTCATGTACTAAATACTTTCCCATGTACATAAAACAGTTTAGTTTTGTGCTTTCTAACAGTATAATACAAATATGCTTATATTTCAAGCCCTATGCTCGATTATTATTGGATGAAGCCTTGATTTATCACCAGTCTAATCTTTTATTGATAAATTTTCCCCTAGTTACTCTAAATGGATAATATTAGCGTTCTAAAACTTGATTCGTCCTTTAAACCGATCGAGGTCGTCGCTTGGCAAGACGCTTTTGTCCTTACCTACGTCGGAAAGGCTTGGGCGGTCGCATATACGGATAAATGGGTTAATTCGGCTACGAAGAGGTTCAAACTGCCTTCAGTCATTGCTCTTTACCAATATATTGATGAAAAGTTCTTTACCTTACCTTGTAATCGGAAAAATGTTGTAATCCGAGACGATTCTACTTGTCAATATTGCGGAAAGCATTTCCCAGAGAAGGACCTGACCATAGATCATGTAATCCCTAAATCTAAAGGGGGCTCTACAGATTGGGAGAATGTGGTGGCTGCATGCGGTCATTGCAACCAAATAAAATCAAATCATTGCCTAAAAGATGCCCCAGTCACCTTGCTTAAGGTACCCATGAAGCCCTCATCACGTGCATTGATCCGATTACGATTTAAAAACTCAAATAATTCATGGATTAGCTACTTGTAGAGTTTTCCTCTACTTAGTGCATAGGAAGTATTGTAAATGTCACAATTCACATGGTTATTAGATCCCGGACATGGTGGAATCATAGACGGAGTATATCAAACAGCCGGGAAGAGGTCCCCACAGTTCCCCGACGGCAGCGTTTTATATGAAGGTGAGTTTAATCGCGATGTAGTCGGTAGAATAATCAAGCTTTGTCAAGATAACGATATTGATTGTATTAATCTCGTCGATACGCAAGAAGACCTCCCTTTAAGGCACCGGGTCGCCAAAGCTAACATGTTTCATAAAGAAAACCGCAATAGTGTTTATGTCTCTGTTCATTCTAACGCTTTTGGTAATGGTAAAGAGTTTAACCGTGCTAAAGGAGTTTGTACCTTTCATCACTATAGAAGTAAGTCGGGACGGACGCTTGCCGAAAGCTTACAGCTGTGGCTGGGGGATCTGACCTCCTTTCAGGATCGAGGCGTAAGAAGTAATGATGGTTGGGCTAACTTCTATGTTTTACGTAAAACTCATATGCCTGCAGTACTATCCGAGAATGGATTCATGACTAACTTTGACGATGCTATAGCACTAACAGATCCAGATGTACGACAAGCTATCGCCAACGCACATTTCGCAATGATTCAGGAGATTGAAGAACATGGACTCTAAAAATAAAATAATAACGGAGATCTCGGTAGTCATTGCCGGACTTAGTCTGAAACTAGAATCCTTACAGGCTAAAGTTGAAGAACTCTGTCGAGCCACAGGCGCCTGTCGTCATATTAAGCAGGCTAATAAAGAGCTTATACCACAGAAAGAAGTAGAAAATGGAATTAATCTCGACACACTTCGTAAAAAAGAGTGAAGTTGGATATCACGGTAACTTATTTGGGGGCATAATGCTAGCGTGGTTAGACGAGGCTGCAGCTGCCTATGCTGCTCAAGTTGCCGACACCCCACAAATCGTTACAAAGCATATTGCGGCACTAACATTTGAGAAACCGGTGCGGCCAGGACAAATCATCAAGATATACGGCAGTGTAGATAAAGTAGGTAAATCATCACTACGACTGAATATAGAAGCGCGGAGGCATTCTGTCTATAATGGGTCGCAACGAACTGTTGTAAGTACTAAGATGACCTTTGTACGGATTGACGGAGACGGTGAACCTATACCAATATCGGAGAAAGTGCGTCAAAAATATAGACACCCACAGGATTTCACCTAGAAAGAGTCTAGTTAGGAGTGGAGGTGTTTATCCATGCCGCACTCAACAATCGCATTTCTTTTTGCATTTCTCGTAGCTTGTTCCCCTTTACAGCCGCCAGACGACGACGATAATGATTCATCCGGGGAAGACTTGATTCAAAGTCTTTATGACCCTGCTGTTAGTTGGAAAATCTGTGGTTCTGCTCTAGAAGAGCATGCTTGCAATATTATATCGTTTGATCACAATGGAAGCACCTTTGACCTTTACCAACATTATGGGTCTCTTATAGTTCTCGATCTCTCCACAATGTGGTGTGGTCCCTGCAATCAGGCAGGTGCCCACTCCCAAGAGGTACAGGACCTCTATGCCGGCGAAGATCTTATCTATATTACAGTACTCATAGAGGACACACAAGGCGGACCTGTGGACTTAGGGGACCTGCAGGATTGGGCAGGCGCATATGGTAATACAACGGCTCCTGTGGTCGCTGGTGACCGCTCACTGCTTACTAGTGGCGGAGGTACCTTTGACCTATCAAGCTGGCCGACATTTTTCTACATGGATAGGGATATGGTGGTTCGAGATATTGACCGCGGATATAGTGCTAGTGAAGTTATCTATTCAATAGAGTCGTTATTAGCGCTATAATACTATTTATAGCATATGAAACTCCTACTTGAAAACTGGCGCCAATATATAAAAGAAGGCGAAGCAGAGCATTTCCCGTGGCTACAGGGAATACAGGGTGAAGATCAACTCGCAGCGATAAAAGCGATCGTTAATGATGAAAGCCGTTTTACGGAAGCCGGTCAAGGGTCGTTTCGTAGAGTATATGTGCCTCTTGAGAATAACGACTATGTTATCAAGGTTATCCACGAAGATGACGATGCTAAAAAGAAGATGAACAAAGAAGACTTTGAAACTGCTATTGCCTACCCTCTTATTTTCCCCAAAACATACACTCACGCTCCAGATTGGAAGTGGGTCGTTGTGGAAAACGTAGAGCCCCTTGTCGAACCAGAAGACATGCAGAAGGTATTAGACAAGTCGTTCGCAGCCGAACAACAAGCGATTTTAGAGAACTGGAATACAATGGACAAAGGTCCCATACTATCAAGTCTCAATATTGCCGACCCCTTTCATCTGATGAGAGTCATTATGAGTTCTTTCCGAGCCTCCCGGGATGATGCGCCGTCGCTTGACCAGCAGAGTGAGGAGGGGCTAGGAATGATGGCCGCGATGAAACAGGCAGACGAGAGAGATGCCGCATTGGTTCAGAGTATCATAGTTCCTGTTGCGGGCGCGGTTTACCAAGAAATAAGCAAAGCGATGCAGTCTTTTGCTATCGATAAGTATGAGATTGGTCGCGGTAACATAGGATATGATAGAGGATACAACTTCAAGATTATCGACTCTTCGATTTTTGATGATGATTTTGCGGGGTGGCAATAAATGAAACTCCTACTTGAAAACTGGCGGAAGCTTATCATTGAGAGCAACAAACAGACTGCCACCCTAAACGATACGTATTTTGGGGAGGTGGAGTTATATAGTCCCTACAGCCAGAACAAGGGAACAGCCGCAGCAGGTCGCTCCGGAGATCAGGTTGAAATACTTCGTGGCTGGAGTGATAAGGGAGTCGAGTGGAAACTCGTGAATATTGACGGCGTTGAAGGCTGGGTTCTCTCCACGGAGCTGGACATGGTGGGGATCGCCAAGGAAGCTGTGGATAAAGACTCAATGCCCTGTAACGAGCCGCGGACCACCCAAACCCACAAAGGTAAGTCTCATGTTGTGAAAGCATGCGCGGACGGTAAAGAGAAAGTTATTCCCTTTGGAGAGAAAGGTGCCAGCACTGCTGGTGCTCCCAAAAAGGGTGAGAGTGATAAGATGAAGAAAAAGCGCAAGTCGTTTAAATCTCGCCACGCCAAGAATATCAAAAAAGGCAAGATGTCAGCTGCTTATTGGGCTGATAAGGTCAAATGGTAATGAAACTCCTGCTTGAAACCTGGCGTAAGTACCTTGAAGAAGACGACGAGATTGAACAGAAAATCTATTCTTTTGACTTCGACAACACCCTTATCCGTTATCACACCCTAGAGGACGGGGACGTTGAATACCTGGGTCCTCACGAAGAGAATATTGCCCTCCTTAAGGATTTGGCAGCCCAAGGAAACAAGGTTATCATTGTTACTTCTCGCAGCCCATTGAGGCGTCCCAAATATGAGTGGGACAAAGCCCCCACGCCAGAAGAGGCAATTCAAGAGTTCGGATTACCAGTTGAAGAGGTTCACTACACCTATGGTAATCTTAAGGCTGACAAACTGATGGAACTTGGTGTTACCAAGCATTGGGATGACGATGATGATGAGATTGCTGCTGCTTGGGCGGCCGGAATTGAAGCCGAAGCAGTTCAGGTCGAAGGCGACGTCACTGATCGATTACGAGATAAATGGAAAGATCATATACAAGAAATTGATAAACGCCTAACAGATAACTAATTATTTATACGCTGGAGTGTTGTGATATGAAGAAGTCAGAATTTATGAAGATTATTAGAGAAGAAGTCGAAGTTGTTCTTACTAATGAGGAAGCCACAGAATTGTTTGGAGAAGCTTGGAAGGGTGATCCAGAGATCGCCCCCACCGGCGAGTATGCAGACAAGACTAAGGATGAACTCTGCGCAGCAAAGAAGAAGCTAATGGGTAAAGAGTCGCGGACTGAGGAAGAACAGAAGAAGGTTCGACAGATTAACTTTGCTATTCGTTCTAAACAAGACGGACCCAAGTTCGGCGCGGTGGATTGTTAAAAATGTCTATTAACTATAAACAATTAAAATCCCTCGTTCGCGAGGCTATGTTCACAGGCGGAGGCATTAATGAGCCTTCTGCCCCAGAAGGCGTTCCTCATCGGAGCCCGGCCGGGGACATGGATGATAAAGAACAGGATATGGGAGATGAAGAAGCGAACGAGAAATACGATATCGCTCTCGTAGCCAGAGAAGCTGCTGAAAAATTAGTAGAATCCTTAGACGAGCCAATCTATGATGGTGCCTATGAACACGCTTTCAAAGCGTCTAAATCTCTAGGAGATGTTCTCAATGAGCTTACGGCTGTTGGCGCGCACCCAATGCCCCAGCAGCGCGTTGTCGCACTACCGCCTGGTGAACAGAAGTATTCTGCCGGCTCAAACATGGGTGATTATGGCGGTGGCTTCGGCGGCGGCGGTATGAGCATGGGTATGGGTGGCATGGGCGATGGAGGATTTGGTGGTATGGAAGAGGGTTTAGAAGAAATCTCTCCCAAGGTCCAACAGGTGATCACAGATATCGCGGAACTCAATGACGTTGAAAAGAAAGAACTTAACGCCCACCTTCTTGGCTCGGCGCAGGAGGAAGTTTAAAATTATGAAAATCACACGCTCGGAACTAAAAAAGATAATCAGCGAAGAAGTCGCTCAATCTAGCTCTATTTTACTGGAGATGCCCGCGAGTTCTACTACCGGCATGTCAATGGGGGGTTTAGATAACGTTAACGCGGGAGACCCAGAAGAGGCCGCGGATGAAACAACAATGCACTTATTTCATGTTATAAATCAGGCGCAGACGTTGCACGCAATGCTTGCAGTTCACTCGGCACCGGAAATTGATCCGGAGATGAAGAAGCATATCACGCGTGCATATAAGCTGATTGACCGGGTGTTTAAAACATTAACCCATGAGACGGCCGGCGCGCAAGGACAGGGAGGGCCCGAGTAATGTGGGATTTGAAACATCTTAGTGGCAGCGGTTGGCTGCGTCATACAAGACAAGCAGCACAGCTAGCTGGCTTGCTACTCTTATCCGGAGCGGCGATGATTTTACACACACTGCTTCCTTTTTGGCAGCAGCCACAGTTCCTCCGCGTTGAGAACGTAGTTGATACTCTGAAAAGTCGTACTAAGAAGGAGTAAGAGGTGAGAAATATTGTCAGACTGGTTTACATTCTGGCAGTATTGATTCTCATAGATCTATCCGCTACTTTGTTTTGGGTAACTAACGGACTGGCTATTGAAGCAAATCCTATAATGGATTTCTTTTTTCAGATCTCGCCACTTCTTTTTGTAGTGGCCAAACTTGGACTAAGTGGTGTTGGAATATATATCCTCTATTATTTTAGGAAAAGATTTCGTCGGAAGATCTTTAAAATTTTGTTAGCTTTAAACTTAATATACATAGCAGTTTTCATGTATCATTTATGGGGAGTTCTTTTTCTCCTCTTTTCAACTAGTTAATAGACCATGCATCAGTGCGTAAATAACACCATCGGAAATGTATACCATCTTGAACAATGGGTGGATAACTTTTTCCCATATTCTCAGAAACAGCTTGGCTTTGATCAGCCAGTGAATATTATTTTTCAGAGTGATGAAGATAATGCAGCTAAAATGCTGGGGAAAACAGCATATTATGATCCTGAAAATAGGGATGTTGTATTATACACTGATGGTCGACATCCAAAAGATGTAATGAGGTCTTTATCTCATGAACTTGTGCATCACGCTCAAAACTGTCGGGGCGATTTTACAAGTTCTGAATCTACTGCCGCGGGATACGCTCAAGAGGATCCGCATCTCCGTGATATGGAGAGTGAGGCATACGAGAAAGGAAATTTAATCTTTAGAGACTTTGAAGACCTAATTAAGACAGGAAAAATTAACATCGAGATTGATTTCTCGGACTCAGGAGAACCAAAAATGTCACTAAAAGAGTGGAAAAATGATGAGATCAACACGAAGTTGATGAAGAAGTGGGGTCTGCTTCGTGAAGTAAAAGAAGTAACCGCCGAGGAAGCCGAAGAACTAGTAGAAGCACATGATGGTCCCCACGGACTTGAATGCGGTTGCCCTATCCAGGAAGAAAGTGATATGATGTATCGCGATGAAGATATTGGTTCCAAAGAGAGTGATAACATGACAGGCGATGATTATTCGCTAACTCACGATCTTGAGGATGAGAAAGCGCTAGATGAAGATTCCGGTGAAGATGAAGCCTGGAATGACTGGAAGAACGAGCATGCTGACGATGATCACATCCGTGAGATCGAGCATCACCTTCGTGCGCTTCGGGGTGACCGCGATCATGAACGCGATGATGCCGAAGACGAACTCGAAGAGGGTAGCGCCGGCGACTGGTCGAAGATGGCTATGAAGAGCGACCCGTCCGATCTCCCTGGTGGATTGAATGCGGCGGACCGGGCCCAGATTACACGTGCCAGAAAGGGTCCCAAAGTAAGCGGACGTAAGATGGCGCCGCTGCGAGCGAAAGGTGGCGATAACAAACCAGCAGAAATCACTCTGGAGTCTAACAGCGGATCCGGGAAGATCTCTGTACGAGAAGCAAAAGAAATCACTCGTCGAATCATTAGGCGAGCAAAACAGGAGAGTAAGTAAATGGTAGCACCATGGATTAAAAAGAAGCGTGCCGCGAAGGCAGCAGTGAATACGGCTCCAAAGGCAGCCCCGAAGGCAGCCCCAAAGGCAGCCCCGAAGGTGGAAGCTCCAGTAGCTCCCAAAGTAGCCCCGAAGGCTACACCAACATTAGCTCCCAAGACAGCCCCCAAGAAGGCGCCTAAACTGAGCGTCGCTGACTGGGATCTGGCAGAGAAGACTCTAGACGAGGCTGTATCTCCTTCCAAGAAGATGGCAAAGAAGAGTACTTCCTCTACTAGGTCCAAGAAGGGTTAATCATGGACTTTCGCCGAATGACGCGAGAGTTCTTGCAAGAAGGTACATCGAAACCTAGTATCGGTAGTTATATTCAATCTATCTCGGAGGTCCTGGAGGCTATTACGCCCAGGAGCAAAACCGACTCTTTGCGGATTGAAACCGCTAGAGAGAATCTCAGAGAGGTTAAGCGGCATATGCGTCGTATGCAAGAGCGGGTAAACGTTCTAGAAGAGCAAGTTCAGGTTCTAGAAGAATCTAAGGAGTAAACCCATGGGCGGCGTCTTTGGACATATGTCCCACATTTATGATAATCCTTATATGACTTTCGGTCAGATCAAGGATGTTATGAGACAGGCATCAGCTGGAGAACTCCAGGGAACTGAGAAGACAGATGGACAGAATCTCTTTGTCTCTTATAATGTCAATGATGGAACTGTCCGGTCAGCTCGGAATAAAGGAAATATTAAAGCCGGCGGGATGACACCGGCTGAGCTTCTCGAGAAGTTTGAGGGGCGTGGCGCTCTTACCGATGCTTTTGTTAACTCCTTTTACGCTTTTGAAGAAGCAGTAGAATCCCTCTCCGATGAAGAACAGATTGCAATCTTTGGCCCCGATACCAATATATATTATAACGCCGAGGTCATGGACCCGGGCAGTGCCAATGTTATTAACTATGATAAGAAGACATTCCTAATTCATCGGGCAGGGCATGCCGCCTATGACCGAGAAACTGGTAAACCCATCCCAGGTCAGGATGGTAAAGATTTTGGTGAGGAACAAGCTGCAAAACTTCAAGGAGCACTTGAACGAACTCAAGATAAGATGTCAAAGCGAGACTTTAAGGTTCAGGTTAATGCCATTAGAAACCTTGAAGGATTAGGCAATGACGAAGACCTTACAATTGCATTGAATCGACTTGATCAGTTCATGTCTGAAGTTGGTGTTGATGAAAATGATAGTATTGGTAACTATATTGTTAAGAGTTTAGACAAGCTTATTTCCCAAGAGATTCCTGAACTTAACAGAGAAGCTAAAAAGCTTTTAATCAAGAGAATCATGGAAGACTACTATGGTGTTATTGAAGGGTCCCCCGGTCCAAAAAAAGTTCGAGGATTAGAAACAAGACAGATTCTTAAGGTTGCGGCAGATCCAAAAGTTAATGATAGAGTCAAAGAACTGGCTACTAACTATCCGTCATATCTAAAGAAAATCATTTTCCCCGTTGAAGATATCATTCATGACTTCGCGGTCGAAATGCTTCGAAGCCTACAGAGTGCTTTTGTACTCGACAATAATGAAGAATTATCCCGGCAACGGGGAGAGGTAGATAAAGCTATTAAAGCAATCGAAGGATCTGACAGCGAAGAGGCCATGGAGATCCTCAGGGTGCACATGGAGAAACTCAAGAACCTTGAGGGCGTTTCCTCTGCGGCCGAGGGTTTTGTCTTTGATTACGATGGTAATACCTACAAGTTTACTGGCGGCTTTGCGCCCATGAATCAGATTCTAGGGCTGTTCAAATACGGTCGCAAGGGCATACCTGCCTTGGGTGAGGAGCGGGAACGACAGATGCATACAGCGCTTCCTACAGGGCGTATGAGCGGCGAACATTTCATTCTTAATGAGAAGATGGGGCAGAACATCGCGTTGTACCCGGGCAAGTTCAAGCCGCCACATGGCGGACATTTTAATGTTGCCAAGTCTGTGCTTGAAAACCCAGGAGTGGATAAACTTATTGTTTTTGTATCTCCCAAAGTTCATGAGGGAATGACTCCCCAACAAGCTGTGGCTGTGTGGAATGTATACAAAAAATACCTTCCCGGTGATGTTGACATCCGAGTGGCCGATATTACTCCAGTACGATCAGTATACGAATACATTGATGATGAGGCCGAGAGTGGAGATAATTTACATTTAATCCTAGGCGAGAAAGATATTGAAGGTGGAAGGTTTAAAACTGCTGCTGGGCGTCGAGAGGATGTTGAAGTTTCGGAAGTGCCTATCCCACCTCAGATGGGAGGAGTTAGCGCTACACATATGCGGCGCGCCCTAGTTGATAATGATGATAAAACATTCATTGCTGGTCTTCCGACAGAGTTAAGTGATATTGATATTAATGATATAATGAGAATCTTAGGCAGTGAACTTGATGAGATTAGCGGCGGCGGTGGTTCTAGTATGGGTGGGGGTGCGATAGGAGGCGTTTCATCCAGCGGGATCGCCGGGTATTCCCTTCCCTTGGGCGCCAAACCTAGGCATCCCGAGATTGTTGGCTCCGAGAAAAAGAAAAAGCGTAAGAAAGATGAGTTCCTAAAAGAAGAGTTGGTTAGTGAAGTGATGGACTATTTACTAGGAATATCGGTGGGATAAAAATGATTGATCGAAAAGAACTAGCAGAAGAGTTAATCTTGCGAGAGAGCGTACGCAAGGCTATCAAAGTAGTGTTCCAGCGCCGTGATAACCAAAAGCTTATTGAACACAAGGATGAAGAACGACTTCGTTTAGTAGTTCGTAAGATGATGTCCGAGGGACAAGCGGCCGTTGCTGCAGTGGCCAAGCATGATAGCACTGGTATTAATGCTTTAGAAGATCTTCTTAAAAATACTAATGTACTTTCTGTTGTTGAGACAGGATACAAGTCACTTACTACTGACCTCCAACAGCGAGAGTCGTATAAAAACCATATTCTTAATGCTGTCAAAAACTCTTTGGCCCCAGAGGGGTCGAGGAAGGAAGCCGGGGAAGATGCTGAAATCACGGAAGATCTTGACGAAGAGATCGACATTGAGGTTGGTGATCGCCCAGAAGATGATCCAGACTTTATCAATGTTGATGATGAAGAAGTTGCAGAAGTCGAAGTGGATGAAAAAGACGGATTTGGACTTGAAGGTGAAGATAAGACTGGTCGTAATAGAGCCTTTACTGACTTCGGCGACATCGAAAAAGTAATTCTAAGAGCTTTTGACGATCTAGACAACGCTGAGGATATTGCGATGTTTGAGGAGTACCTCATGAAGAATCTAGCACTGTACTTCGAAAAGTTTGAAGGTGAACTCCAGACCACTGTACCAGAGCCTGCTATTGCTGCAGCTGCTGTTGCAGATGAAGAAGAGGCGGCCCCTGCTGAAACAGATATGCCGGCATTCGAACTCCAAGAGGTTTTGAAGTTCTTGGACGTTGATGATATCATAGAAAATCTATTATAAAACCATATGACGAAATCCCGAGGTGACGGGTTTAGTAGAAATATATCCTTTTCAAACAAGCTGAGAAGAGAAGGTAAGTCCTCTGAGGCATTTGAGATAATGCTCTCTACTTTAACCCTTGAAGAAGTAATAGCTCTTAAATTAGAGTGTTCTAGTAGATTAACTGGTGGAAGATTATATGGACTTAACCTTTGGTCCACAGCTGTTGATATTGTTAAAGAGGCCATATATAATGCAGTCATTAGTATCACTAGTACTAATAAAGAATCTACTAGAATATTAGGAATCAATGAACTAACGTTCAATAAATTAAAGTATAAGTATAAAATTAGAGACTCCTTTAGTGATGATCTATAATAACCAATATGTTGACATTTGTCAACCACTAAATGGGGGTGGTTTGGGATTCGACTGGGAATAAAACCTGCAAGGGAAATCTCAGGACCACGGTTCGACTCCGTGCACCTCCACCATACAACTTATGATCAATTGGCTTAAAACTAGAGTATCCAGTAAGTTAAGTAACTTTTCATCTAAGAATCTGAGAGATTTTCTTAGGAAAAACGGTTTAGCCTTTGTAGTCATTTTTGTTGGATGGGAAATTATTGAGGACGTTGTTTTTCCAATTATCTTCGGCGCTCTCGGGAACCACGTACATCCAGCATTCTATGTTGGTATTCCTGCCTCTCTAATCTTATGTTTTCACTGGCTAGCCATTCCGATTCTTTGGGGACTGTGGCTCAAGATATCTAACAGATCAGACGATCGTGATAAAAATGATTGCTGTTAAAAAAAAATATAAATATTGCTTGACACCTACAAATATATTCTATATAATTATAACTACCCTAGATGTATAAGATATTAATTCCCTTAGTACTGTTTCTGTTACTATACTCTTGCTCTAATAATATAACTGAAGAAGATATAAGAGAAGAAGAGTATGGTAATCTGTATGCTACAATGGATTGCTGGTGGAGTACTCAACAGTCTATAGTGTCAACAGTCTTCTGGTGTAACGAAGATTTAGAGACTGATCTGATAAGTGGATATGTCAGTTTTGCTGTTGATCATGATTTCAATGGTGTTGAGTTTTTTTCTATCTGTGGGAGAGAAATAGTATTAAACTCGGGACATGATCTCCATGACAATCTAATTGCGGCAATGACACAGCACTCATATAGTTGTTATGACTCATATGAAAGAAAGCTAGGTAACGAATTCGACTGGATATGGGATGAATCAACCAGTACATTACAACTTATTTGGCGCCCAGATGACGCTCTAGACAAGGTTTTAACCGTATTTGTGCCGAAACGGGTAGATTCTTCACTTGTTCTTGGATCTGTTTATTACAAAACCGGAGACTTCAACTAAATATTACATGAGCAGAACTGCCATGGCAATACTATCCTTTGTGGGTTATATATTCTTGTTTAGCTGGTCTATCCACCTCTTGGCTGTCCCAGCCAATGCTAGTGATTATGTAAGCAACTTTGAGCGTGTACCGCTAGTTGAAGATATGCCCCCAAAAGTTGGTGTATGGAAACTCACACCTACAGTTATTATTTGTCAATATGCCCCGATTAGTGAGACACAGATTAAAAATGCTGTTGATTTCTGGGAAAAGCTTGGGTATAGATTCTTCAACACCCAATATAAGCACGATCCTCTAAATAAGTGTACCAGTGATACTCCCAAGGGATATATCGTTATTCATTTGGTAACACAAGGTGTCAAAATGGAAGATTCCGCTCTAGCACAGACTCGTTTTTATGTCGATAATCATACCAATGAGATCGGTTGGGCCACCATATATATGCGCAGCAATATTAGAGAAACAGTGTTAGAACACGAGATAGGACACGCGTTAGGCTTCCTTCACTATAATAGAACGGGGCATCTCATGAACGAAAAGTGGGTGAGGGGCGGATGGGACGCATTGGGTCTAAAATCTGTCCGGTAATAGGAGATATTGTTGTCTGCATAGACCCCGCGCGCACAGAATCATCACCGCGCCCCCGACGATTTTTCGGGCTAGTACTTAATAAATCCATCACAGTCTGTAAAATACAGATACTAGATACTGGGAAAACAGTGTACTGGCCAATCGAGGCAATGTTCCTATGGAAAGAGGGATTAGATATAGCATCTACTATTTACTAGGAACCTAAAGGAGCAAAAAAGATGTCAGATGAACCAGTAAAGAAGCTCCCCGCATTCCTCAAGACAGTCTATCTTTCGAATAGAGAAATTCGATTGATTTTAGCAGGACTTTATTCTCTTAATATGCCTAAAGAAGAAGTGGAAGCCACCTTGTGGAAAAAACTTCTTTTTGAAAAGCTCCATAAAAAGACCCGACGAAAGAAAAATTAGTGACGTTAATAGAAAGAGATGACCTAATACTGGAGGCTGCGATAGAATTCGGCCCGGATTGTACCTATGATATCAGCCATGGCTCATTAGGAAATACTTTGCATATTTCCACACGCCACAGGGCAGAAGCAACCCGGATCCGCCAAAAGGTACCTATCTCCTGGTTCGGATTATATACGATAGTCTTGTACCCAACACATATATTATGTGAGGCGGACATAAAATCTGGTGGAATCCCAGAAGAATTCTTGACAGATTAAGATTTATATAGTATTATATGAATATGATAATTCCTAAAGGCACAGTTTGTTATGGATCGGTAACAGGACAATATAACTTCTATTATCCGGACCTTCAAAACGAATTAATATTAGATATGACGATTGAGGCTGAGAGTATGCCATGGCTTAAGTACAATCGATGCGAAGCGGTACGTGTCACTTCACCAGAGAACTTCCTAAAATATAAAATATTATGGATAAAGAAAACGCCGGTATAGCTCAGCTGGTAGAGCAGTTGATTTGTAATCATCAGGTCCCGTGTTCGATTCATGGTGCCGGCACCAATACTAGATGGGGGTGTAGCTCAGTTGGGAGAGCGCTAGCTTTGCAAGCTGGAAGCCGTGGGTTCGATCCCCTCCACCTCCACCATCCACCGCGCGGCTAGCTCAGTTGGTTAGAGCATCTCGCTTACACCGAGAGGGCCGGGAGTTCGAGTCTCTCGCCGCGCACCATTCAACGGGGTATAGGACAGTCTGGTAGTCCGCTTGCTTTGGGAGCAAGAAGTCGGAAGTTCGAATCTTCCTACCCCGACCATTTATTTGTACAGGACTATATAATATATGACTGGTACCGTACTTCTTTGCCCTCCCACATGGTTTGATGTGACATATTCTATAAATCCATGGATGCGCGCCGAGCTTGTTGATAAAAACTTGGCAACAAGCCAATGGCTTGCAATGAAAGATACATTAGAGTTTCTCGGTGCCGAGATAGAACTAATAGGCCAGCATCCAAACCTCCCAGATATGGTTTTCACAGCCAATGCTGGTACCGTACATCAAAATAAAATAGTTCTTAGTAACTTTAGGTATACCGAGCGCAAGCTGGAAAGAAACCAGTTTGAAAAATGGTTTGACGAGAAGGGATATGAGACTTATATTCTTCCTGACGATATAAACTTCGAAGGCTGCGGCGACACCATAGTTTCTGGGGATAGAATGATGGCAGGATATGGATTTCGTTCAGATCTTAAGGCGCTCCGCCGCACGGCAGAAATTCTAGAATTAGAACTACTTCCTCTCAAACTTAAAAACCCAAATTTCTATCATCTTGATACTTGCTTTTCTTTACTTAGAGAAGATTTCGCGATTTATTACCCTGGTGCCTTTAGTAAACATACAATTAAGAAGATTAAGGATATTGAATTATACGCTGTGACAGAAGAAGAGGCAAATCGATTTGCATGCAACTCTATCGTGTATAAAAACCATGTTCTTATGCCGGCCGGCAACGAGGGACTAAAATATATGCTGTATGAGAGTGGCTTCAATGTCCACCTGTTAGATACATCCGAGTTCCTCAAATCCGGCGGGGCGCTTCAGTGTATGGCATTATGGATATGAATCTTTATCATTACAACGCTAAGATTGTAAAGGTGTATGACGCAGACACGGTGACCGCGATCGTAGATTGTGGCTTCAGCATCAGTATGAAGATCAAAGTACGCCTTTACGGTATTAATGCCCCTGAAGTCCGCGGCAAAGAACGCCCCGAAGGATTAAAAAGTAGAGACTATCTTCGCACCCTAATACTAGACAAAAACGTTATAATCGAAACAATTAAAGATAAAAAGGGTAAATATGGAAGATATATTGGTATAATCCACTTAGACGGAAAGAATATAAACGAATTATTAGTAGAAAACAAGTACGCAGTAAAAAAGGATTATTAGGTATTATTTGTGGTCAACCACTATATAGTATAGGAAAGGGTCGTCCACAAATGAGAACACGAGAAAAGTTAGAGAAAAACTGTCTTCATTGTCAAGCTGCAATCCCCAATAGAAACATATATTGTAATAATGATTGCCAATGGGAATACCGTAAAACAGAAAGACATAAGATTATTGAAACCCTTGGGGTCGGCGCTTTATCTTCCGTCAAGGAAGAAGCCTCACAGCGCGAAGTGCTTAAGAAATACCTAACTCACAAGTATGGAACTGCCTGTATGGAGTGCGGATGGGATAAGAAAAACGAATATACCCAGAAAGTCCCAACCCAACTAGACCATATTGATGGTAATCCGCACAATCAAAGTTTAGATAATGTAAGGATTTTATGCCCCAACTGTCATTCATTAACAGAATATTTTGGTGCAAGAGGTAAAGGAAGAAAACAAAGGTATAATTAAAAAGACGCGGGTGTAATTCAGTGGTAGAATACATCGTTGCCAACGATGCTGTCGTGAGTTCAAATCTCATCACCCGCTCCAGCCTCTCTAACATATTTTCTGTAAGTTTGGGAAGAATGAAACATATTTAATATTGATGGGGTGTAGTTCAATTGGTAGAACGCTTGACTGTTACTCAGGAAGTTGTTGGTTCGAGACCAGCCGCCCCAGCCAAAAGATATCTTAGGAAAGAAAAGAGATAAAAGATGAGTAAAGCTAAAGAACAACCAACTCCGTATACCACCGTATGTGTATCTGGTGGTTTTGATCCAGTCCACGTAGGACATCTCCGGATGATGCAGGAAGCAGCAAAGTTCGGCAAAGTTGTAGTCATTGTCAATTCAGACGAATGGCTCATGCGCAAGAAAGGATATATCTTTATGCCCTTTGAAGAACGCTGCGAGATTATAGAGGGTTTCGATTGTGTTGCTAGTACGACCTACGTGGATGATACTGACAATACAGTGTGTGAGGCACTCTCCCGAACATGTCCGGACTATTTTGCGAACGGTGGTGATCGTAAAACCGACAATACGCCAGAGATGGATGTCTGTGAGAAAGAAGGTATTAAACTTCTTTGGGCCGTCGGCGGTGGCAAAGTGCAAAGCTCTTCGACATTAGTGGAGGAAAGCGGTATGGTATCCCAATCGACATTGGATGGGCAAGACCTTGAACCGAATACAGTTGAGGTTGTCTCTAGCTCTCCTAACGGCTAGCCCATCTAACAAAAAGTAACAATACCAAACTCGCCTCTAGTTACAATAGAATTGAAAGGTTTATATGAGCCGCAAAAAAATATACGTCCTAGACACCAGCGTCTACCTCACGAATGCAGACGCTATTTACGCATTTAAAAATCATGATATTTATGTGCCCCTCAAAGTGTTTGAGGAAATAGACAACCACAAGAAACGACAAGATGCAGTTGGAGCACAAGCCCGAAAGATCATTCGTATCTTTGACGAGCTACGCTCTCAGGGCTCGTTAGAGACGGGTGTACGCATTCGTAAGGGTCTGGGCAACGTCAGAGCCATCAGCAGCCACGGAATCAAGGATGCAGCCCTCCCAGAGGACCTTAATCTAACCATTCCGGATCATTTAATCATAGCCACAGCGCTACGAGAGCACACTACACAAGAACGTAAGGTTATTTTAGTCTCCCGCGATATTAACATGCGAGTGATATCAGACGCTGTTGGTTTAACATCTGAGGATTTTCAAAACAACCAGATTGTTGATAATAGCGAAAGTATCTACACTGGCTATGCAACCGTGTTGGTGGATGACCAGCTCATTGATCAGTTTTATTCTAAAAAAGATGTATACATAGAAAATCGGAAACTCTATACCAATCAATATGTGATGTTGGTTTCTAGTGCTAATGAAAAGAAAACAGCACTAGCGCGCTTCGTTGGAGATGATCTACCTCTCAAACAATTGATGCACAACAAAAAGACTGTCTGGGGGATCAAACCAAGAAATAAAGAGCAGCATTTCTTGATGGATGCCTTAATGGACCCTTCGATTGAAGTTGTCACGGCCATCGGCAAAGCAGGTAGTGGTAAGACGATCTGTGCGATCGCTGCAGCCCTTGAACAGACTATAGATGAAGTCACGGCAACATACACCCGCATAATCGTCTCACGACCCGTACAGCCCCTTGGAAAAGACATTGGATTCCTCCCGGGAACTATGGAAGAAAAAATGGCACCTTGGCTGATGCCTATTCAGGATAATCTCCAAACTTTAATGGGAAATGATAAAATAACGCTTGACATCTACTTGGAAAAGGGTACAATAGAGATAGAAGCATTGACTTATATTCGTGGTCGATCAATCTCCAATGCCTTTATGATAATAGATGAGGCACAAAACTTGACAACCCACGAATTAAAGACTATAATAACTAGAGTAGGAGAAGGTACTAAGATTGTATTGACCGGTGACGTAGAGCAGATTGACAATGTTTATATCGATGCTACGACCAATGGACTAACCCATGCTGTTGAAAAGTTTAAGGACTTTGAGCTAGCATCACACATCACCCTACATAAGGGAGAGAGGTCAAGAGTCGCCACCTTCGCTGCACAAAATTTGTGAGATTAAGATGGAAAATGAAAACCCCGATTTACAAAACCCTGTTGGAACCGAAACAGGTCTTAAGGAACTAGTAGTAACTTATATTGGCACTCGCCTGTTGGCTGAGGAAGACGTAACGGTCGATATGGCCGTACAAGTCTTTGCTGCTGAGTTCCCTGAGTTCCTTATGGCAGTCGCCGAGGAAAACTTCCTCCGCGGCTATGAGCAGGCGTTAACAGACGCCGAAAACTTGAACACTGACCGAGTAGAAATCCCCGGATAATGGAATATTACATTTATAACGTCCCAGTTTTTCTGATGGGCGAAGAGTCCCCCTATGTAAACACTCCAGAGTTCTGTACGGCAGCAGAAGAAACAGTTCCGCAAGAACTGCTAATAAATGTTGATGTTGTCTATATCGGAGACATGCGAGAACTAAATGGTAGAAATGCAACCTATTATGAAGGCGCTATATACATGACGAACACTGAGCCAACATGTGAAGACATGCTGGAAAACTTTGTACATGAAGTAGCCCACTCACTGGAGAGCGTCTTTGGAACAGATATTTACACACAGGACTTAATCGATGAGTTTAAGGGAAAACGAAAAAAGTTATTCCATATCCTTCAATCCCACGGCTTTGATCCGAGCCCAGTCCATGCGACGTACACAGAGTACAGCGCGCAATGGGACAAATATCTTTCAGACGTCGTGGGATATCCTACCCTGTTGAATCTTACTATGGGCTTATTCGCTTCACCTTACGCGGCAACCTCTATCCAAGAGTACTTTGCCAATGGGTTTGAAAAATACTATCTTGAAGAACCCTGGAGCCTTAAAAAGGTCAGCCCTATCCTTTTTGATAAGATTGAGTCGGTGGTAAATGTCTAAGCGCGAACACATTTCATATTCAGAGTTAAAAGATTGGGCACATTGTACCCACTATCACAAGAAAGCTTGGGTGGAGAGAGTAGCACCCTTCGAAGGAAACGAATACACAGCCTTTGGAAGTGCTATTCATGATGTTTGTGAAAAGAAGCTCCTCAAAGAAGAGATTAACGAAGCAGAAGTGTTCCAACTCGGATTCGCTAACCGGATCCAGGAACTGATGGAAAAGAACATCGAGTTCAATCCTGTTAATGTCCAGCAAATGAAAGTCGCAGGACCTGCGATTCTAGCAGAAGTTGAAGAAGCACTAGAAGTATATTTCGGAGATTATGAAGTTTTCTCCTCTGAAGAAAAGCTTTATGTTCCAATTGAGAACTTCAACGTATACTTTAAGGGTTTCGTTGACGCAGTTGTTAAAGTAGGAGATACCTATCATCTCTTCGACTGGAAGACATGTTCCTGGGGTTGGGACTCACGCAAGAAGGCTGAAAAGATTGTAACCTACCAGCTAACTTTGTACAAACATTTTTTCTGTCAGAAGCACAATATTGATCCTGACAAGGTAGAAACTCACTTTGCTCTGTTAAAAAGGACTGCCAAAAAAGACCGAGTTGAAATATTTAGAGTATCGAGTGGTGCAAAGAAAACAGAAAATGCACTTAAACTTCTCTACCAAGCAATCTATAATATAATCAAAGGGGTTACCATTAAGAACAAGTTAAACTGTCTTAAACCCTATCGTTGTAAACTTTATAACACCGAACACTGCCCCTAGGATTATATATATGTCAGATAAAATCAAGATCTTTACGATCAGTGACCACCCACTATCTCCTTCTGGAGTCGGCACACAGACAAAATATATTATAGAAGGAATGCTTAAAACTGGAAAGTACCAGTTTGTTTCTTTTGGTGGCGCAATCAAGCACCCAAACCACGATCCTCAGACAACTGAAGAATGGGGAAACGATTGGCTAATCTGGCCTGTTGATGGTTATGGTAATACCGAGCAGGTCCGTGCCATGATACAGCAACAAAAGCCGGATATCCTGTGGTTCATGACAGACCCTAGGTTTTATGAGTGGTTGTGGACTATCGATAACGAAGTTCGCATTAATGTACCGATGGTTTACTACCACGTGTGGGATAACTATCCCTATCCTAAGTTTAATCGTCCGTACTATCTCTCAAACGATCATATCGCATGTATCTCGAAGCTGACTTACGATATAGTACAGACTGTGGTACCAGAAGTAGACTCCAGCTATATCCCACATGCTGTAGATGGTGATATTTTTAAGACTATTGATAAAGATACGGTTAAAACATTTAAAGATTCTAAAGGCTTAGATGGCAAATTTGTTTGTTTTTGGAACAACCGGAATGCCCGCCGCAAACAATCAGGTACAGTATTATGGTGGTTTAAAGATTTCCTTGATAAAGTAGGACATGATAAAGCTACATTTATTATGCATACTGATATTAAAGACCAACACGGACAAGATCTGGAAGCTATAATCCAAGAGCTGGGGCTTACTAACGGTGAGGTTTTGTTCTCACGTGAAAAAGTACAGGCAACCGATCTTGCGATGATGTACAACGTCGCCGACGTAACACTTAATATAGCAGACGCCGAGGGATTTGGTCTAGCGACCCTAGAATCTCTCTCGTGTGGAACTCCTATCATTATAACGCTGACAGGAGGACTCCAGGATCAGATATCCGATGGAGAGACTGACTTCGGAGTGGGTATCGAACCATCCTCTAAAGCAATTATTGGCTCCCAAACCGTACCATATATCTATGAAGACCGTATTAACAAAGAAGACTTTCTTGATGCCCTTACAAAGATATATGAGATGTCTGTCACCGACCGCGAAGCTCTAGGGCAACAAGCCCGAGAGTGGACACAAAAAGAGTTCTCCTTTGACACTTTTGTGCAAAGGTGGGACGATCTTTTTACCCATGTAGTAGAGACACAGGGCTCCTGGGAAACACGAAAGGGTTATACCCCCTATAAGGTTAGGACTTTTTAAATGAGAAAAAGAATTTTAGTTAAGGGACCATTACTATCTCGCTCCGGCTACGGAGAACAATCCCGATTCGCGCTCCAGGCGTTACGATCACGAGAAGACATCTATGATATTTATATTCTCAATATCCCATGGGGACGTACGGGACAGATCACCAGTGTATCTGAAGAGTTTGAGTTTATCAACTTTTGTATTATGAAGACTTTGCAGTATATCCAGCACCAAGGCACATTCGATCTTTCCCTGCAGATTACGGTACCTAACGAATTTGAAAAAATAGCCCCAATCAATATCGGCTATACTGCTGGTATTGAAACCACTAAAGTTGCACCTCAATGGATTGAAAAGTGCAATGCCTTAATGGATAAAGTGATTGTAGTATCGAATCACTCGAAAGAAGTTTTTGAAAGAACCGTGTACACCGCTACCAACAAGGAAACCGGAGAAGAAGTCCAGAACTGGGGCATGGAAGTACCAGTAACCTCAGTTAGTTACTCGATCCGTCATGTAGAACCAGAAGAGTTAAATATCACTCTTGAAACTGATATCAACTTCTTGTCCGTAGCCCAGTGGGGACCGAGAAAAAATCTTGATAATACTATAAGGTGGTTTGTAGAAACCTTCCGAGATCGTAGTGATGTAGGACTAGTATTAAAGACCAACACAGCAAATGATTCTACTATAGACTCATATCACACTGGCAGGCGTTTAGAAAACCTCCTCAACCAAGTAGGAGAGCATGAATGCAAAATATATTTGGTGCACGGTAATGTAAAGCCAGGTAACCTGGCATGGCTCTATGAACATCCTACCATGAAAGCTATGATTAATATTGGACATGGCGAGGGCTTTGGGTTACCGCTTTTTGAGGCCGCTTGCCATGGGTTGCCTCTCCTCACTGTAACTTGGTCCGGACAAATGGACTTTCTCTGTAAGCCCAATAAGAAGGGCAAGAGAGTACCTCGCTGCATTCGAGTGGACTATGATCTTAAATTGGTCCAGAAAGAAGCTGTCTGGCCTGGAGTAATCCAAGCCGATTCATCTTGGTGTTACGCTAAAGAAAACTCTTATAAAAAAGCACTTCTAGAGTGTTTAGTAAAAGAGACTCACTATAAGAAAGAAGCTATGACATTGCAAGCCTATATCTTAGAAAATTTTAGTGCGGAGAACCAAAATGCTGAATTCATTGATGCGCTTGAAATCTTGACCTCTGAAGAAGACCAAGGATGGTCCGAGAACCTTAGCGATCTTGAAATGAGCTAGAATGAAAACATTAGTTTTTATTTCGGACTTTTTCGACACTCAACTAACTGGAGGAGCAGAACTCAATGATGGGGTTCTGCTCTCTCATTTAAAACAACTTGGACATTATAATGTACAGGCTATTAATAGTCAGAATGTCACACCAGAAACTCTAAAGGACGCAGACATCTGCATTCTTAGCAATTTCACGCACCTCTCAGAAACAAACAAAAATCTTCTTTTACACCTAGAATACATCATTTATGAGCATGATCATAAATATATTAAGACGAGAGATCCAAGCAGATTTCCTGAGTTTAGGATTCCTCAAAATCAGCTGATCAATGAAGCCCTTTATCGTAATGCCAAAGCAGTAGTCGTTCTTAGCAAGATATGCAAAGAGATTATGGAGCAAAATCTCGATATCAGTCATATTCACAACATTGGAACGAGTCTCTGGTCAAACGATAGACTGGATTATATCAAGACCTTGCAGGGCACCCCGAAGAATGAAAAGTTTGCCGTTATCCGTTCGAGTAACCCCATCAAAGGGACCGCAGCTGCGATCCAAGTTTGCGAACAGCAAAACATTGAATATGATTTGATAGAACCCGCATCCCCGCAGGAGATTTTAGCGTCGATGGCACAATACACGGGCTTTGTTTTTTGTCCCAAGGTTCTAGAGACATTTTCGCGTATCAGTGCAGAAGCAAAAATGCTAGAATGCAAGTTGTTGACAACTCCTAAAATGCTAGGATTTGCATCCGAAGAGATTTACGCACTCAAGGGCGAAGAACTCCTTACCCAGATCAGAACACGCGTACAGGACGCTCTGAACTTATTTGTCGCGCTTATAGATGATCCGCCTAGAATACAGGAAGAGTCCACCGACATCACGGTCATCTTAAACTGTTATCGTCGGCCGGAATATCTGCAAGAACAAATTGAGAGTATTCGTAGTCAAACTATTGCGCCGGCTCAGATTTGGGTATGGGTTAATCATCACGAAGATAATGCTTCTTTCGATTTTGATTCCATCGACGCAGACCGGATCATCCGTAATGACTTCAACTGGAAGTTCTATGGACGGTTCTCGGCCGCACTCTTGGTACAGACAACCTATGTTGCTTTATTTGATGATGATACCATCCCAGGACCTCGTTGGTTCGAAAACTGTTTATCGACCATTAAAACACACCCTGGCATCATGGGTGGCGTGGGGGTTCTTCTTAGCGAAGATCGCTACTACGGCCACACCCGGGTCGGTTGGAGTAATCCCAATGAAAGAGTTCAAGAGGTGGATCTTGTAGGACACGCTTGGTTCATGGAACGTTCGGCAGTGATGGATCTATGGCGAGAAGTACCCCATTGTTGGGATAATGGTGAAGATATTCAACTATCTTATCTAGCACAAAAATATAGTGGTACACGCACGTATGTGCCCCCACACCCCCCGGAAGATCTAGAACTATTTAGCTCCACCAAGGGCATGAAGTACGGAGTAGACGACAAAGCTACGTCTCGTCCCACCAATCATCAGGTGTTCTATACCGAGAGAGATGATTGTGTAAAGAACGCCATATTAAATGGATGGAACCCCATCTTTAGGAAATAGAATGTTACTTATCTCATTCGGAACACGCCCCGAATACATTAAAATTAAACCCTTATTGAAGCGCTTTGATGGGGTAATACCCTATGCACTACTGTTTACAGGACAACACACGAGTTTACTAGAAAAGGTTATCGATACAACAGATATCCGCCGGCTCCAGGTCACTGACGGAGACAACAGACTCGACTCAATCGTCTCATCGATCATGAATAATGATCATGTCTTTAACGGGATAACGTCAGTAATGGTGCAGGGCGATACAACATCAGCTTTTGCGGTTGGACTTGCTGCGTTTCATCGTAAGATTGAAGTTATTCATCTCGAAGCTGGACTACGTACGTGGGATATGGATAACCCCTATCCGGAAGAGTTCAATCGCCAAGCGTTATCTCGCCTGGCATCAATTCATTTGTGTCCAACTGAGGTTTCGGCGCTCAATCTGAACGCTGAGAATATCCGGAAGAATATTTATGTAGTGGGAAATACGGTACTCGACAACATACGAAATGTGGAGTCGGTCTATGGTAATACTGTCCTGATTACTCTTCATCGCCGAGAAAATCATGAAATGATGGACAAGTGGTTCTCAGAGCTGGAGAGTATTGCCAACGACCATCCAGAGTATGAGTTCATTATCCCCTTACACCCTAACCCAAATGTTCAACAATACAAACACCTACTACACACAGTTAAAGCAGTCGACCCATTGGATCATCCCGAGTTTATTCGAATGATTGCCAACTGTCGATTCATTATAACAGACAGTGGCGGTATCCAAGAGGAAGCTTCTTTCCTACGTAAAAAATGTATTGTATGTCGCAAGACTACAGAGCGCGTTGAAGGAATGGGCGTCTTCGCATATATGTGCCTTTCTCCTAGCGAACTACGTGCACAGTTTAATTTCATCAATAGAGAAGGCAATCATATACCAGATATCGAAGAGGAGTGCCCATATGGAGATGGCCATGCCGCGGAGAAGATTTATGGAGTGTTAAAAAATGAAGTTTAAAGATGACATCGATAAACTATTAAAGAAACTACAGAGTGGAGAGAATTTCGCCTTTACTAGGTATTCTGATGGTGAGATTCTTGTCATGCAAAATAAGAGGCTAATCCTGGAGAGAGATTATGTTATTACAGATAATCAATATCATAACTTTGGATATGATGAGGATGACTATAAGAATTTTGATCCCGGTCACCATGGTTTCGTTCGAGACACACTTCTTGAATCATATAAGTTTAAGAAAGAGAACTATTTTGTGGGAGGCATATGCAAGAATTGTAACTGTGCTTCACAACAATATGTACCCTGGATGAAGGAGCAATATGGAGACTTTGATGATCACTACACTTATGCCAATCTCCTTGTTAACTCGAACTACAAATACTTTGTGGAGCAGTGGGTACCTGAACTAAGCAATCACAAGATAGTAATGATCTGTAGCAAGAATGCAGATTTATCTAACCTTCCTTTCGAAGTGACTAAAGACTTTCGAGTAGGTACAAATTGCATTGTTAACGACCACCACCTGATTGAGGAAATATCAACGTGGATAGAGAGTAACAAGATCACCAACCATGTATTTTTATTATCGGCCAGCAGCCTCTCTGAGATTCTTATTCATAATTTATTTAAAAATCATGATCAAAACACGTATATTGATATTGGAACCACACTGCACAAACACTTAAACCTATCTCTTGAGCGCGGATATCTTAAGGGATACTGGATGGGAGAGTCCCATCCAAGCTTGGTTACATCTTGTAATGATTAATATTATTAAAAATGAGAAAAAGTTCGTGAATAAAATTTCTTTTTTCTTGATGGGACAAAAGGGCTATGAAGTCCTCAAGTATATGGTTGGGCACCATCGAGAAGCCGTGGACACCGTAATAGCCTCTGAGGATAAAAGCATCCAGGAAGATTTTTATGAAGATATCAAAAATCTTTGTGTGAAAGAGAGAATACCTTTTTTTAATCGATGCGAAGAATATACCATTAAGACTGATTATGCTTTTGCGGTTGCATGGCGGTGGCTTCTCTTTTTGGAAGATGTAGAGATTATTATTTTTCATGATTCGCTCTTACCGAAATATAGGGGGTTTAATCCGTTGGTTTCATGTCTTTTAAATAAAGACGAGACAGTTGGAGTAAGTGCTCTTTTTGCTTCTGAAAAATTTGACTGTGGTGATATTATTGGACAATCGTTTAGCCGGGTCGCCTATCCTATAACCTTACAGGAAGCGATCGATGTGGTTTGCAGGTGTTACGTGACTCTGATTAAGAATATTGTAGCTAAGATCCTGAACAACGAAGAAATTGTAGGAAAAAGCCAGGAAGAAGAAGAAGCTACTTATAGTTTGTGGCGCGATAAAGAAGATTATCGTATTGATTGGTCTAAAGATTCGGACTATATAGAGAATTTTGTTAATGCCCTCGGATTTCCTTATAACGGAGCTTCTTCCTTAATGAACGGCCGTCTCGTAAGAGTTCTTGGGGTGGAACAGATAGATGATATAGAAGTAGAGAATAGAGATAGAAATGTTGGTAAAGTAATTTTTAAACAAGATGGAAAGCCCGTTGTGGTGTGTGGGAAAGGACTCATTAAAGTCGACCAATTAATTGAAAATGATACCACGGAAAGTGTATTTCCATTGAAAAGATTTAGGACAAGATTTAAATGAGATACACAACCTCCATACCAGATGAAGTCGATGTATTGCACATCGCCGCCAGTCTAAGATTGTTTGAGTCCTGCGGCTTCACCAAAAAATATTATATTTTAGAAAGAAAATAAGAAAACTATGACATTACACTTTAAAGATTTGAGTTCTGCAGAAAGCCGGCAGGCTTGGTGGAAAAAAGAAACAGCAGATTGCGCTCACAGCTACCCTATCCCTAACCATAATATGCCCGAGGCCCGGAGCCACCTACAGTTTAAACGCCGCCCGCGTTATGCGGTGGATATCGGTGCAAATGTGGGCACTTTTTCTGCATATGCGAGTCCTCATTTTGAGCAAGTTTATGGGTTTGAAGCACTATCCCAAACATATGCTGCAGCTGCCGAAAACCTATCTCCCTATTCAAATGTACAGGTGACCCACCTTGCTGCAGCAGCTGAATCGGACATCAATATACGGCTTTATGCACATGAAGACAAAAAATCAGGCTCCTCGACTTGTTGTACAACCAATGACGCTTGGGAGTTAACAGAGTATGAGGAAACAAAGACTATTTCCCTGGCCGATATTTATAGCAGGTATAATATAGATTATATCGATTATTTAAAAGTAGACTGTGAGGGGTCGGAATATGCTTTTCTTATGAACAAGGACCTCTCAAAAATAAACTTTTTGGCTATAGAACTTCACCCAGCTCTCCTAACCCCAGAACAGTTCCAAATCCTTCAGATTTACTTAGATATCTACTTTCAACTTAAAATGATGTTTGGTGATGATATATATTATTATGAGAGCAGGTATGCCCTAGGTGCTTCATAATCCTTACAAAATCGTTACTATGTTTGAAGAAGAGATGGCGGACTACACCGGCGCGCCATATGCTATTTCACTAAACAGCTGTACAAATGCCTTATTTTTAGCATGCCGTTGGGTTGGGGTCGAGGGACAAGAGGTAATACTCCCTAAACGTACATATTTATCTCCACCCCAGTCGGTCCGCCAGTCCGGCGGCGAACTAGTCTTTGATGACAGGAAGTGGGAGGGGATATATCAATTTAAGCCTTTTCCGATTTATGATGCCGCGAAGCGGCTGACCTCTAATATGTATATCCCTGGCACTTTTATGTGCCTAAGTTTTCATATTAAGAAGCATCTCAAGATCGGGAAGGGTGGAATGATTCTTTGTGATGACCCAGGAGCAGCTGAGTGGCTCAAAGCGCGCCGCTACGAAGGCCGCACGGCTGGAAAAATGTATCATGAAGATATGATCGATGAAGAGGGTTGGAATATGTACATGACTCCGGAAGAAGCTGCCCGCGGACTAACACTGATGCAAAATTATCCAGAGCATATGCCAGATATACCAGAGGACCCGCCGTACCGTGACCTGACGGAATTTGATTTATTCAAGGATGTGAAAGTAATATGATTGCGTTCACCCAAATAGGACGTCTCGGACGCCTAGGCAACCAACTGTTTCAGTATGCAGCAGGACGAGGTGTTGCTACACATAAGGGACTAGAATTCAAGATTCCGGATCCGAAGAACCAGGAATGGCATGGACAACAGTGTTACTTAGATAAATTTAACCTAGAATGCGGAGTACTATCTCCCGAAGACTATAACACACTACAACATCGATATGTGGAACCGGACCATATGAAATGCGATCTGGGAGTACTTAACATTCCAGATAATACAGATCTGCATGGTTTCTTTCAAAGCACCCATTACTTCCAACACTGCCAAAATCAGCTCCGCCGAGAACTTACTCCTAAAACAGAATATGTCACCACCGCGGCAACTAAAATCAGAGAACTTAAAGAGTTACACCCCGGCTACGAGATTGTCAGCCTGCACCTGCGCCGCGGCGATAATACAGACGGATCCAATAAATCGGGGATATTAAACAATATGTATGGTCGTGATAATAAGTTTGAGCTTAACAGCTTTTATGGGGAGTTCTTCACTCGCGCCATGATACATTTTCGCGGCCAACAGGTTAAATACTTAGTTTTCACCGGTGGCTCACGCGCCACAGGCAACCCAACAAATGTAGATGTTGAGTGGTGCAAGAGCGTCTTCAAGGGCCCACAGTACTTGTTCTCCGAAGAATCGGATTCGTTTAAAGATTTTTGCCTTATAAGAGAATGCGATCATAACATTATTTCACCTATTAGCACTTTTGGGTGGTGGGCAGCATATCTAAACCCAAACCCCGAGAGACAAGTGTTAGCTCCAGACAAATATGACCCAAGCGACCAAAGCGTCAAACACCGAGAAGGTTTTTACCCTTCGGAATGGATATTACTATGACATTAATTTTCGACATAGGATTTAATAAAGGCGAGTTTACCGATGCATGTATCGATAAGATCCCCGGCTGCGAAATAATCGGAGTAGAAGCCAACAAAGATTTGTTTTATGATGCCCCCAAACGTGAGAACCTCACGCTGCTTAACCGTTTGGTAGCAGCAACAGACAACGAAGAAATAGAATTTTTTGTGGAGTTCGGGCAAACAGGAATCTCAACAGCTTCTAAGGACTTTATGGAGAATTCTCGGTTTGCCAAAGGAAGCAAATATTTGCGTCCTAAGTCTGGCAACTGGACCAAAGCTGGGAAGGTCTCCTCAATCACACTAGATACTCTAATAGAACAGTATGGTTCTCCCAATGTGATTAAGATCGACGTCGAGGGTTATGAGCACCAAGTGATCCTTGGACTAAGTAAAAAGACCGGAAAGATTTGCTTTGAATGCCATGAAGAAGAATCGGAGAAGCTAAATAAAATAATTGAACATTTACACCAGATAGGATATAATGAATTTGGGTTTATCGGATACCTTGAAGAGAAAGATGCGTTTGTAACCTTAACGTACTCGGAACAAGGGGATCCATACCTAGTGGAGCCAGATGATTATTACTCATGGAACGATCTCAAGAAAGACTTGGATGAGTGCTTCATTGCCGAGCGCCGAGTTAACTACGGAATGTTCTGGTGCAGGTGAAAAGGAAAAAATAAGATGACAGATTATTGGAACGGAAAAAAAGTGCTTGTAACAGGCGCGCACGGCTTTGTGGGACAGAATCTTATGGCACTGCTGGATGAAGAGGACTGTCAAGTCCTAGCCCCAACCCGCTTAGAACTAGACCTTACAAATGAAAGTCAGGTTAAGAAATATTTCCTCACACATTGTCCCCAAGTAGTATTACATCTGGCGGGTAAAGTAGGCGGTATAGCAGCCAACAAGGCAGCCCCTGGTGAGTTTTTCTATGATAACATAATGATGGGCACTCTAGTCATGGAGTATGCCCGTCAGGCGGGCTGTGAGAAGGTCATAGCACTCGCTGCAGGCTGCGGCTATCCCAAGAACCTCGAGGTACCCTATACAGAAGAAGATTTTTGGAAGGACTTACCCGACGAGAACTCGATTGGCTACTCGATGGCAAAGAAGAACTTGATTATCCAGTCATGGACCTATCGAGAGCAGTTTGATTTTAACTCGGTTGTATTACTCCCGGCTAACCTTTATGGACCTCACGACAACTTTGATCTCGAAACCTCACACGTTGTCCCGGCGCTGATAAGAAAGTTTGTTGAAGCGAGAGATAACAACTCTGCGACAGTCACAGTTTGGGGCACCGGAACAGCCTCACGTGAGTTTTTATTCTCTGAGGACACAGCACGAGCCATCCTAGACATGGCAGAGCATATCAATGAATCTGGACCATTTAATCTTGGAACAGGTACTGAGACTACTATTAGGGAACTGATTGAAACGATCAAAGAACTTACGGGATTTGAAGGGGAGATAGTCTGGGATACCACACGTCCGGACGGACAGCCCCGACGTTTTTATGATATGTCAAAGTTTAGGGAAGCCTTGGGATATGTGCCCTCTACCTCCCTCCACGACGGTTTAGTAAAAACGATTGAATGGTTTGAGCAAAACTATTAATAAATGACATATTGGCATGGTAAAAGAGTTCTTATAACCGGTGGCGCCGGTTTTATAGGATCCAGTCTATCCAAGAGGTTAATCGCCGCTGGGGGTGATGTCGTTATTGTCGATAACCTTGAGCGCGGCCACCTAGAGTTCATTGATGATATCAGAGATCAAGTGGATCTTCGTGTTGGAGATCTAAAAGACAAAGCCTTCTGCGATCAGATTTTCTCGTCCGAAATCGATATAGTAATACATCTAGCTTCCAAAGTTGGCGGTATAGGTTATTACACGAGTAAACCCTATGAAGTGATCAACGAAATGCTTCAAATAGATTCGAATATTCTAGAGGCAGTAACTACTCACGGCATAGATAGATATTTTTATGCCAGTAGTGCTCACGTATACCCCATTGAACTGCAGGGAACTCCGGATAGTGTAGCTATCAAAGAATCACAAGCGTATCCTGCCAATCCCGAACTATCTTACGGCTGGGCAAAGCTAATCGCCGAAAAACAGATTGAGTATGCTTGTAAAGAAAATCCCGAGCTTCGCGTCGCCATGGCAAGATATATTGGTATATTCGGACCAAACCAGGATTATGCTCTGGAAACAGGTTCTGTGATACCAGTGTTTACCCATCGCGCCATTAAACATCCTGCGATACCCTTTAGTATCTGGGGCACCGGAGAAGAAACACGGTCCTACTGTTATATAGATGATGCAGTAGAGTGCACGATGCGAATGATAGAGAAGATGGAAGATCTTCAGATCGTGGGTCCCCTTAATGTGGGAAAACAAGAACGCATTCGTATCAAAGATATCGCTGCTAGGATAATAGAGATCTCGGGGAAAAATATCGAAATAGAATTTGATAGAACCAAAGAGACACTTATCTGGGGACAGTGGTGTGATTGTACACTAGCGCAAGAGATACTTGATGGGTGGACAGCACAGGTAACCTTCGAAGAAGGTCTGCAGAGAGTCTATGACGATCTAACAAAACGGATAAAGAACTAATGAGCCAGAGAAAATATTTACCTACTTTAGCGGAATTGGTAGACCGCTTGTCCATAGCCCAGCTTAAAGAAGTATTCATCGCTGACCACAAAGAAGAATATGCGCAAGAGATTAGTGATATTGTTCATGATATACAGATGTTTCTAAATGATGTCGATAAGATCACAGGTGAAACAATCCGCGCAATCGTGGTATTATCTCAAATGAACCTACATATTTGGCATAATGAATCGAACTACCGTAAAGGTATTAAGGATGGTAATAATCTAGAGTTAACACATGGATTAAACGGTATTAGAAATACGGCCAAAAACAAGATTCAAGAGGTTGTGGGTGGCAGAAAAGACTACAAGATTGACTGTTTAGCAGCGGACTTTAAGGACTGGGAAGTTAGTTGGGATGACGAATAGGGCATTAATCATAGGTGATACTTGCACTGATATCTTTATTTATGGTGCATGTAAACGGTTATGCCCAGATGCCCCAGTTCCCATTTTTTTACCTAGAGAAACAACCCGCAATGCGGGCATGGCCGCTAATGTAGCAGCTAATCTAAAAGAACTTGGAATTGATAGTGACCTTCTCTGCAGCGCTGAAAAAATCGAAAAAACTAGATATGTCGACCTGCAAACAAACCATATGTTTCTTCGAGTCGACACCGGCGAAGAAAGTATTGAAAGAATTAAAGGACTAACACCAGAGCTTTTACAAAACTATGAAGTAATAGTCATTTCTGATTACAATAAGGGTTTTCTCGAAGAAGAAGACATTTCTTTCATCTGTGAAACTCACGATAGAGTTTTTCTGGATACTAAAAAGATATTAGGACCATGGTCATCTAAGGCTGCTTTTATAAAAATCAACGAACATGAGTTTAAACGGACACAGCATACGCTTGACAATCTCGATAACATGATTATTACATTAGGAGAGAATGGCTGCCGCTACGGACAAAATACTTTTCCAGTAGAGAAAGTCGAGGTAAAGGATATGTCCGGAGCTGGAGATACATTCTTAGCAGGATTAGTAGCTAACTACTTAGAAACAAACGACATAAGAAAAGCCATAAGTTTCGCAAATGCATGCGCAACGAAGGTTGTACAGAAAAGGGGCGTAAATGTCATTTAAGGAATACTATCAACATTATCTAACACTGCACCAGAATAAAATCTGCCGACGTTTACATGTTTTTGGACAGATTGTCACAGTCGCGACTTTATTGACTGCCATAATCTTTAAGATTTGGCTCTTGTTATTACTGGTCCCCGTCGCAGTGTACCCGTTCGCATGGTCCGGACATTATTTTTTTGAGAAGAACAAGCCCGCGGCCTTTTCAAAACCCTTGTGGGCAAAAGCATGCGATTGGGTGATGCTAAAAGACATATTAGCTGGAAGGATAGAGTGGTAATGAATGTTTTAATCACCGGCGGAGCCGGATATATTGGGAGTGAGCTTGTACGGTTTTTGCTGCCTGATCATAAAGTAACAGTTTTAGATACTTTGATGTATGAAAGAGATTCATTACTTCGCTATGTACAAAATGAAAACTTTACTTTCGTAAAAGGCGATGTTCGGGACACGACCCTCTACTCTTCTTTACTAAAAGATGCGGATGTCGTGATTCCTTTGGCCGCCCTGGTGGGTTTTCCACTCTGCGACAGGAAGCCCGTAGAGGCTGTTCAGGTTAATCTAGACGCAAACGTATGGCTAGCACAGAACAAGTCACCAGATCAAGTTGTGATCTATCCTTGCACCAACTCAGGGTATGGACGGAGTATCGATGGATCAGTAGTGACCGAAGAGTCTCCCCTCAATCCTGTATCCTTATATGGGCAAACTAAGGTGGATGCCGAGACAGCCTTCCGCAATGCGGATAACTGTGCTACCTTTAGGTTGGCAACGGTTTGTGGACCATCAACTCGCATGCGCACGGACTTACTCGTTAATAACTTTGTACTCCGCGCCCTCCGAGACAGACTACTCGTTTTGTACGAATGTGAGTTTATGAGAAACTATGTGCATATTTGGGACGTCTGCCGGTCATTCAAATTTCTTTTAGACAACTGGGATGAATGTAAAAATGAAACATATAACCTAGGCCACGACGAGATGAATATGAACAAGCTTCAACTCTCCCAAAAGATCGGAGAGTATTTACCCTTAGAAATCATCAAAGCAGAATTTACATCTGATCCTGATGTCAGAGATTATATTGTGAGTAGCCAAAAGATTTATGATAAGGGTTTCGATTGCAAGTACGACCTCGATACAAGCATCCAGCAGCTTATTAAGACATACGCGCTTATTGATAGTCCGTGGTATGCCAACTATTAAAACAGTCTTTACTAATGGCTGTTTCGATATCTTCCATCGTGGACATGTAGAAATTCTAAAGTACTGTAAATCTCTTGGGTATGTAGTTGTAGGTCTTAATAGTGATGACAGCATCAAGAGACTAAAAGGACCCACTCGACCTCACTTTAGCCAGGACGATAGAAAGTTTATGTTAGAATCCTGTAAGTATGTAGATGAAGTGGTCATATTTGAAGATGATACCCCTTATAGCTTAATAAAAAGGGTAGCTCCTGATATCATTGTAAAAGGTGGTGATTATACACCCACAGATGTTGTGGGGTGTGATATAGCCGAAGTCCGGATCTTTAACTATATCCCCGGCTATTCTACCACCAGTATACTGGAGCAAACTAAATGACGTATGTTTTTGATATTGACGGAACAATCTGTACACTTACTAACGGGGACTATGAGAGCGCTCAGCCTGTCCAGGAACGCGTAGATAAAGTTAATACCCTCTACGATGAGGGACACACGATCATACTCCAGACTGCGCGGGGCATGGGAAGAACATATAACAATGCCGCCAAGGCTTCGGAAATGTTCTATATGTTCACACACCAGCAACTGACTGATTGGGGCGTCAAGTTTCACTCCCTGTTTCTTGGTAAGCCGGCCGCTGACATTTATGTCGATGACAAAGGAATTAAAGATGAAGACTTCTTTACCAATGACCTTCGTCCCTAAGGGATGGGGCTTCGAAAAATGGATAGTTAACTGCGAGGAATACTGCGGTAAACTACTTTATTTTGTCAAAGGAAAAAGATGTTCCTGGCATTACCATGAACTTAAGGATGAGGTATTCTATATACAATCTGGTAAAATACTGGTAAAGTATTCCGACCGTGATGACTTAAACACGGCTGAGGAACTGATTTTAGGACGAGGCGACAACTTTCATGTTTACCGCGGTCTCCGGCATCAGATGATAGCACTGGAGGATACCGAGTTGTTTGAGTTCTCAACACAACATTTTGATACGGATAGCCATAGGATTAAAAAGGGCGATTAAGTGAAGTTAATAACTATTACGGGATGCCTAGGTTTTATTGGTTCTTACGTTACACGGGCTTGTCTGGAACGAGGGTGGCTCGTCTATGGTATAGACAAATGTACTTATGCAGCTAATATAGATCTACTAGAAGAGTTTGAGAAGGATCCACGTTTTACTTTCCAAAAGGAAGATATCGCCAAACTCACGAGTATCCCAGACTGCGATTACATTATTAATACAGCTGCTGAAACACACGTTGGTAATAGTATCATCGAAAGCGAAGATTTCATTCACACAAATGTAAACGGTGTAAAAAATCTCTTGGATCTTATACGACACAAGCCCACCAATATTTGCTCACCGCCGATTCTATTTCATTTTAGCACGGATGAGGTGTATGGAGACATCAGTGATGGCGCCCACACCGAAACAGATGCTCTCCACCCTAGTAACCCGTACTCTGCGTCCAAAGCATCATCGGACATGCTTATTAAGGCGTGGGCGCGCACCTATGGGCTAGAATATCTTATTCTGCGTCCTACTAATAACTATGGAATATACCAGCACTGCGAAAAGCTAGTGCCTCTAAGTGTTAAGTTACTACAGCGTGAGAAACGAATCCGTCTGCATGACCATGGTGAACCAGTAAGAAACTGGCTTCATGCAGCTGACACCGCCAGCGCCGCTATGGCTATCATTGACAGTAACAGAGTTAACGAAATATTTAATGTTGCCGGTGGCTTTGAGCAGAGAAACATTGATACCGTGCGGAAAATATTAACATCCTACTTCGATAGTGAAGTGGATATAACAAAGTACACTAACCTGGACCATAACCGGCCAGGACAGGATGTGCGTTATTCTTTAAATGACGATAAATTGCGATCTTTAGGTTGGAAACCCCAAAGGGTTTTCGATAACGAGATAGATGCAATAGTAACTCACTATAAGAATAACTTTCATTGGTAAAAAGGAGAAAATCAAAATGAACTTATCAAATCAAGCAGTCGGCGCCTTTATGATGGCGTTGCAAAAGTCGCTTCTAGAGCAGAGTGACATCGTCCCGGTGCTCAAGGAAATGGACCTTGTTGTAGATGATGGAGGCACACTGTCTGTCGCCAACCCACCCATTGTCTCACTAGAGGGCGTGGAACTTGCAGATACAGAGACACTCACTGATTCTACAGTGCTTATCCCTGAGGACTAAAATGCCACGTTACCGTTATCACTGTACAGCCTGTAAGGAGACAAATGTTATTCAACATTTATCCTCAGAGGTTGTGTCCGATTGCCAAGAATGCGAAGAGTTAGGCACAATGACAAAACTCTTGAGTCGTTTTACAACCAACCCAAAGTCAAAGGGACCTAAAAAGATTGGGCAGGTAACGGAAGAATTCATTTCAAGTGCTAGAGATGATCTCAAACAACAGAAACTAGTCCAAGAAGAGAAGCTATAGTGGAACTTTATTTATTATTTGCTATTTCAATAACTCTAAATGTATGCTTAATATGGTACGCAGCCAAATTATTAAAAAAGTTTGTGTTTATATCTGAGAACCTGGCCGATCTTTTCTTGACAAACACTGCATTCAAACATTTTCTTGAATCAATGTATGGCATGGATAAATATCACGGCGAACCAATGATACAGGAACTAATGGAAAGAATCCAAGGGGTTCTGGAAGAGATGGAAAATTTCCGAGGCATCTTTGAATATGGACTCGATGAAGAACTAGAGGAAGAGCTAAATGCCGCGCAAGAAGAAGACTAAAAATAAGAATTATTATTTCACGAGTGTCCATGAGGACGCAATTATTAAATATGCTAATACTGAGGACCGCGCACTCCGCGGAAAACTCTACGAAGAGTACATACAGCCAGCATTTGACCAGATGGTTGATAAAATTATCTATACGTATCGTTTCACTACACTACCAAATATTGATTACTTGAAGGACGATTGTAAGGTCTGGCTCACTACCATTCTAAATAAGTACGACCCAAGTAAAGGCTCAAAGGCGTTCTCCTATTTCTCGGTAGTGACAAAGAACTGGTTCATTCATAAAGTCAAGAGGACGCAGAAGAGAAACAGAACTGAAGTCTTTATGGAAGACATTATCAGTCAGCTGGATGAAGACCTAGTATCTCAGGAAAAAACATATCTTCAGACCCGCTCCGAGCTAGAGTTCTGGTCATCATTAAGCAGCGAGATAGATACCTGGGACTCCTTTATGCTGAAGGAAAGTGAAAAAAAGGTTCTTATGGGAGTCCGTATCCTCTTAGAATCAGCTGACCAAATAGAAATTTTCAATAAAAAAGCTATTTACTTATATCTTAGGGAGATTACAGGACTGAACACGAAGCAGGTCGTGAATAATCTTAATAAACTAAGAAAAAGATATAGGACGTTTAAAAACAAATGGCAAAACGGCGAGATCTAAGTCTAGAAGAATATCTAGAAGAGACAACAACAAACATCCGCGAGGACCGAGCAATGGCCAAGAGCCTCCTTATGGATGTTATGGCTGATATGGCTGCGTCTACCACAGACCGCCGTGAGATGGGACCCATTGCAGCAAAGTTTGTTGAAAACCTGCAGCGCTCCAACGAGCAAATGGTTAAACTCGCGTCGATTCTTCAGCGTCAAAAGACTACTAATATAGGTCTTACAGCTGACGATAAAGAAGAGTTGTTTGATTTATTAAATGAGAACAAAGACTGATGTCTGAAGGCGGAATCGAACTTAAGGAGC
>TARA_R110000796_G_scaffold128308_1_pt1 | contig 44411 bp, 45 predicted proteins | sample TARA_R110000796 | Tara Oceans TARA_R110000796 (sample SAMEA4397815) | marine metagenome | biome: Polar Biome; feature: [SRF] surface water layer (ENVO:00010504); material: water (ENVO:00002006), including particulate matter (ENVO:01000060) such as... | depth 5 m
ATATTCTCAGCTAAATGGGAATCCTGAATGTAAACACTGCCTAGACTGCGGGTAACGCCTTTGCCAGTCGGGCTTTTTTCATTTGGGCTTTTTTCATTTGGGCTTTTTTCATTTTCCATTGTGGCAGGTCGCCGGTTTTCGGCGTGACGCCACACAGAACGGATCGCGTATCAAGCATGTCTCATTCTTCCAAGAGTGCCATCTATATGGCAGCAGCGGCCAATTTCCTGATTGCTGTGGCCAAGTTTGGCGGGGCGGCGATTACCGGCTCGGCCGCGATGATGTCAGAAGGCATTCATTCACTGGTCGATACCGGCAATCAGGGGCTTTTGCTTCTGGGGCTGAAGTTGTCGGCCAAGGAGGCGGATGAAAAACACCCGTTTGGCTATGGCAAGGAAACCTATTTCTGGTCGTTCCTTGTGGCGGTGATGATTTTCGGGCTGGGGGCCGGTGTGTCGATCTGGGAAGGGGTGGATAAGGTGATCCATCCCCATGCGCTTGATGTGCATGTGGTCGCGAGCGTTTTCGGGATTGATATCCGGACCTATCACGTGGTGTTTTCGATCCTTGTGATTGCCATGGTGCTTGAGGGTGCTGCATTCCGCACCGCCTATCGGACCTTCCGCGCACAACACCCCGATATACCGATCCTAAAGGCGGTCCACAGCAGCAAGGACCCGACCGTATTTGTCATACTATTTGAAGATTCCGCAGCCTTGCTGGGGCTGGTGGTGGCGTGCGTTGGCATTGCGGCGGCCTATGGTTTCGATATGCCCGTCCTTGATGGGCTGGCGTCGGTTGTGATCGGGCTTATTTTGGCCGTCACCGCGTTCTTTTTGGCGGTTGAGTGCAAGGGGCTTTTGATCGGCGAAAGTGCCAATGTGCCGAGCCGTAAAAAGATCGACAATATTGTCTCGGCCATTCCCGGTATTTTGCAGGTCAATGAGATCATCACGCTGCATCTTGGGCCGCAAAGCCTGATTGTCTGTATCAGCGTTGATTTTCGCGACAGGCTGACCTCGCCAGAGGTTGAAGCAGCCGTATCGCGGCTTGAAATCGATATTCGCCATGCGGTTCCCGAAGTTTCCAAGGTGTTTATCGAGGCGCAAAACTGGCTGTCGCATCAGGACCTGCTTGATCAGGTGCGTGCGGCCAAGGAAACCCAAAATACCGGCCGCCCGGCATAAAGCCGCCGGGGCGGATTGACCAAAGGTCTGGCAAATTGTATGAGGAATAAAATCAAGCAACGATATCACCGGGACTGAACAGGTAGGGAGCCGCGTCACCAATGGAACAAAAGACCTTGCCAAGCTGGATCGCGGTTGACTGGGGCACGTCCAACCTGCGGGTCTGGGCGATGGATGATAACGCTAACATCCTTGCCACCCAAAGCAGCCCGCTTGGCATGAACGCGATTGCCGGTGACGAAAAACTGTCGTTCGAAGGGGTTTTGATCGACCTGATTGACGGTTGGCTGCCCGCAGATGTACCCGATGGTCAGGCGATCCCGGTGGTGATTTGCGGCATGGCCGGGGCCAAGCAGGGCTGGCTCGAAGCGCCGTACTGCGAAGTGCCAACAGCACCGGCTGATCTGGCGATGGGGGCTGTTCGCCCGGACGTTACCGATCCGCGCATTTCGGTGTCCATTCTGCCCGGCCTGTGTCAGCGCGGCGATGCTGATGTGATGCGCGGCGAGGAAACCCAGCTTGTCGGCTTTATGGCGCTGCATCCTGATTTTTCCGGCTGGGTCTGTTTGCCCGGAACCCATTCAAAATGGGCGCGGTTGTCCGATGGTCAGATTACCGCGTTTCGCACCTACATGAGTGGCGAGGTCTTTGCCCTGTTGTCGCAAAATTCGATCCTGCGCCATTCGGTTGATGAGACGTGGGATGATGGGACCTTTGCCGATGCGGTATTGGCCGCCAAGGCCCAACCCAGCGGATTTCTCCATAGCCTGTTTACGGTGCGCGCCGGCGCCCTTGTTGCCAAGGATGGGGCGGTCGTGCCACCGGGGGCGTCGGTTCTGTCCGGGGCTGTGATCGGGGCGGAAATTGCCGATGTGCTCGGCCTGCTTAAGGCGGGTGACGAGATCGCGCTGATCGGGGCGGGCAAGCTGGCATCGCTGTATCAGGCGGCCTTGCTGGTCCATCATCATAAGGCCATCCCGATGGATGGGGCGGCGATTACGCTGGCCGGGTTGACCCGTGCGCACCGCGTTGTCATCGGATAAGCCGTTATTACCAGATCGCGATGACCAGATACGGGCTCACACGGGCCTGAAACAGAATGACAGCCCGGTTGACGGGCCTTACATACAGGATGACAGACATGGCATATCCGACATCGGTCAATGATCAGATCACCGACGCAGCAACGCCAAACGGCCATCGCAAACTGATTGCGATCCTGCGTGGAGTAACGCCGGATGAGGCGGCGGATATGGCGCGTGCACTGGTCGCCGCCGGGATCACCATGATCGAGGTGCCGCTGAATTCACCAGAACCCCTTAAAAGCATTGCCCTGATGAAACAGGCGGTTGGCGATGCTGCCCTGATCGGGGCCGGGACGGTTTTGACCGCCGAAGATGTGGCCGCTGTGAAGGCCGCCACGGGGGAGTTCATTGTCTCGCCCAATTGCGATACCGACGTGATCAAAAAGACCAAGGAACTCGGCATGGGATCATGGCCGGGCGTTTTGACCCCGACCGAATGCTTTGCCGCGATCAAGGCCGGGGCCGATGGGCTTAAGATTTTCCCGGCCAGCATCATTGGCGCGGATGGCATCAAGGCAATGCGTGCGGTTTTGCCCGCAACCATGCCGGTCTATGCGGTTGGCGGTGTGGGTACAGATGATTTTGGTACCTATGCCAAGGCGGGCTGTGACGGATTTGGCCTTGGATCAGGCATCTTTAAGCCCGGCATGACGGTTGATGATGTTTCCAGGGCGGCTGTTGCCTATGTTCGTGCACATGACGCCGTGTTTGGCGCCTGAGGGCCAATGCGTTTATCTCTGGATTTAAATGAGGGGCGTTTCGGTCAATCGCCGACTGTATTTAATTGCTTGTAACTGTGGTTGGGATGTAGGAAATTAGCAGCGTTCCTGTTGACGGAAAAAATTCCAGCATGTGACATCAAATGCATCAACCGGATCCACTCTTTGGGGGAGGAGTGTCTTTTCCGGGGAAACAACAGTGAGCTATCTTCTCAATCATCAGGTGTTTGCATCACAAGACCTGCATCAAGCCCGTGATGTTTTGTCCCATCTGAACAGTATTGACGCCCTTGATGTGATCGGTACGAACCGTGACGTGGATGTTGCCATCCATTTTGCCGAGCTTGCGGACATTGGGCTGATATATGCGTCATTTGGCACCGGGCGCATTCATATCAAAACACCTTCTATTGACGAAGAAGACCTGTTTTTCATGTTTGTGACTGGCGGTTCTGCACAGGTACGCCATGGGAAGCATGAATGCAATATTTCGCCTGACCTTGGGCTGATCCGCAATATGCGTGTGCCGTTGTCCGCGACTGAGGACAACTTTTCAACACTTGGGACGCAATTGTCGCTTTCTGTGCTGCGAGCACATGCGCAAGCCTTGACGGGACAAGACATCATCCACAATGATTTGGTTTTTGGTCCAGAACTTGACCTGAAACGACCCGAAACGCAGCACGTCCGCAATACGCTGCAATATGTGGCAAATGCACTTGATGGGCCGCTCACACAGTTTGATAACCCCCAGGTCCGCTCTGAATTGCGTGATATGCTTTTGACCAATATCTTGATGTTGCTGCCAAATTCATATTCAGACGTGCTCAATGGCAAGCCCGCAGGAGTGGCGATGCCCCATTACGTCAAACGCGCGCGTGACTATATTCACGCCCATGCGGCGCAATCTATTGGTCTGCAAGAACTTGTGGCATATTCGGGTTGCAGTTATCGCACCTTGCAATCTGCATTCGGACAGGCATTCGGCATGGCCCCGATGGCCTATGCACGAACAGTGCGCTTGACCGGGGCGCATAATGACCTTCTGACTGCCCAACAAGGCGATACTGTTGCAACCATTGCCCGCAAATGGGGGTTCGGGCATGTTGGCCGGTTTTCCGGGATGTATGCGCGCCAATTCGATGTTGTTCCATCCGAAACCCTGCGCCGACGTTTGTGAAGTACCGGCTGTCTGGTTCCGCGGCCATTTCGATCTTGCTGTACCGCGTTTTCGGGGATAAACGCACTTTGTCATGAACGGCGTTTGACCCGGCGATCAAGTGCGGGCTAAATTCCTGCCATTGTAAGAATTCCAAAAATGGGAGGATCCATTGGATCTGGGAATTAAGGGCCGTAAGGCGATTGTATGTGCATCATCCAAGGGACTAGGTCGTGGTTGTGCGATCAAGCTGGCAGAGGCCGGTGTTGATCTGATCCTTAATGCGCGGTCCGAAGGGCCGTTGAATGAAACGGCGGAATATATCCGTGACACCTATGGCGTAAACGTCACGACGGTTGCCTGCGACATCACCACCGAAGACGGTCGCAACAAGGTTCTGGCCGCCGTTGATGCGCCCGATATTCTGGTCAATAATGCCGGTGGTCCGCCCCCCGGTATCTGGTCCGATTGGGGACAGGCCGAGTGGGAAGCCGCGGTTCAGTCAAACATGCTGACCCCGATCTTGCTGGCCACAGCCGTCCTTCCGGGCATGATTTCGCGCCAGTGGGGCCGGATTGTCAACATCACGTCGGGGTCGGTTAAATCGCCAATTCCGCATCTGGGTCTGTCGAACGGTGCACGTGCCGGGTTAACCGGTTTTGTCGCCGGGACGTCGCGTCAGGTCGCCAAGGATGGTGTCATCATGAACAACCTTTTGCCCGGTCAGCATGATACTGATCGCATCAATGCCCTGATGACCAACAAATCGAAAAATGAAGGCATCAGCCTTGAAGACGCACGAACCAAAACGCAGGCCGGTCTTCCGACCGGGCGTTTTGGGGATCCGCTTGATTTCGGCGCGACCTGTGCCTTTATGTGCAGCGAACATGCGAAATTCATGGTCGGGCAGAATGTGTTGCTGGACGGCGGGGCCTTCAACTCCACCCTTTAATTCGTCCCATGCTGGTCTGCAAACGGCTGGCTTCTGCGCTTCCGATGCTCACGTACCAACGTTACGCTTTCGCGTCGGTTCTCGAAGTCAGTCGTTTTCGCCACAGCATGAAACGAATTTCAACATATCACGGAGCGGACGACAAAGGATGGCAGGGTAGAAAATGGCATCCTTTACCTTTGTCTATGTGCTGCGCGAGGTGGGGTTTGATCCGGCATCAAGCCGCAGTAAACTGCCGCGCACCTATGTCGGATGGTCAACCGATGTTGCGGCCCGTCTTGTGACGCATAACAGCGGCAAGGGGGCGAAAACCACGCGAGGCCGACAATGGGACCTTGTCTATGTTGAACGCTTCAGGACCTTTGGTCAGGCGATGAGTCGTGAGTGGCATCTCAAGCGCGATCGCAAGCTGCGCAAGATGTTGGCAGGCGGATAAAGTCATTGGCTTTATCTCTGTATTTTTGACAGGAACGTTGTTGAAAACAGGGCTTGCATCATCGCGCCAAGTAACAGATATCTGCTTGCAAACATGTTTTAAAACCGGGGTGACACCAGATCATGGCAATCGTTCGCAAAAATCCACTGAAACTCAATAAACTGCAGCTCCGCACGCTTGTGCTGGCACAGATCGTCGCACGCGATGAAAATTCCGGTCAGATCGACGCGGCAACTGGCGAAGGCACGCTGTTGCGTGTGCCTCATGCGCATGGTGATCATGTCCATGTCGGGCAGTTCACCGTTGCCGCACGCGATGCCAGTGGCTTTGATAACCCCGCCGTCTGGGTTGTGTTGACCCGTAAAGGTCTGGTCAAGGAAGGCTATCCGGGCAGCATCGTTCTGACCAAGGACGGCATGGAATATGATACCGGCCTTGGCGATCATTTCCTTGAAGAAAGCGATCACTAGGTTCTCACCCTAAAACAACACACGTTTTCGCCTGAACGACAAAGCCCCGCATCTGCGGGGCTTTTTGGTGGGCTTTGATGGAAAAGTTACTTTTGGTGAATGAACTTTCCATCGCGAATGGTCACGAAATAAATGCCCCGGTTGCCATCCCCGAACTGGTCAAACATCAGTTCCTGATTAAGTCCTGGATGTGGTGGCATGGTCACCAACGCATCAGAAAGGCGTTGATCGGGATGTTTGGTTTTGAGCGCCGCAAACAGCACGGTCGCCGCGTCATACGTTAAAACCGCAGTATATCCGGGGGGCTCATCAAACATTGCGGTATAATCCGCAACGAATTTTTGAAAACGCGGATTTGGGTCATAGCGATCATAGGCCTGAACAAGTTCCATGCCCTCGACCGCATCCCCCCCCATATCAATCAATGTTTCCGATCCGGCCCATTCGGCTGCAGACAGCGGAATGTCATCGGAAATCTTACGGATTTCCTTGGATAAACGCGCACTGTCTGCACCATTGGTAATCAAAATGATCCCATCGGGGGTCTCGGCCAGAAGCTTTTGGGCAATGTCGGAAAGCGGTGTGTCATCAACATTGATCCAGACCTTGGAAACAACCCGGCCATTGAGTGCGTCAAATTCCAGCAGAAATTCGTGATACCAGCTTTCGGTGAAGGCTTCGTTCTCACCGTCAAGGGCGATGGAAATGCGTTTGCGATCAAGATCAATATTGTGACGCGCATAGGCACGCGCATTCTGAGTGGTGGTCGAATTCATGCGAAACATGTTGTCACGAAAACCGGCGAATTCAGCCGCCGATACAGTCGGCGAGATCGTGACGATATCAAGCTCGTTAATCACCGGCAGCATGGCCATCCCGATGGAACTTATGATCGGGCCAACAATGGCATCAACACCAAGTTCCTTGAATTCCCGGACATGTTGTTGGGCGACATCCGGGCTTTTTTGATCGTCGCGCGGGATGATTTCGATTATCCGGTCGTTGATGCCCCCTGCGGTGTTGATTTGCTGGGCGGCAAGTTTCAACGCATTAAGCGATGCGGTCCCGGTGTCTTCTCCTGCGCCGGATAATTCGGCAATAAACCCGATTTTAACCGGCCCGGATTGATCGCAGGACGCCACGAAAAAACACCCGATAAACACAGTAAACAGGCTTCTGATAAACGTCATTCGGCGCCTTGCCTTGTTGATTGATTGTTGCTTTTGTCATCATCAGGAAACAGGTTTTGTCAGACGTATTAAGTTTGAGGGGGCAGGCAGATATCTTTGGATATGGCGTTGCGACGGCTGTGCTTCAACGGGAATGTGATGTGAAATTAATAGGTCCTGACTGACCCTAGCCAAAGTCGCGCCGGGCTTGTAAAACACGGCCAAAGGTCGTCATCAGGCAAAGTGCGCCAAAGACCGACGCAATTTGGGGAAACCATTTCGGAAAAGCACACATCAGGCACAGCACAAGAATGGTTTCGCTGCCTTCGGTAATGCCGGTCAGGTAATAGAAACTTTTCTTGCCCTGTTTGTCGTGATTGCGATCCTGTTTGGCGGCAACGATGGCATAGGCCAGAAAACTTGATCCGGTGCCAACGAAGCAGAAAATCAGGAAGGCCGCCATCAACGCATGCTCAGGCCGCCCGATGGCAAAGGCCAAAACGATCCCGGAATAAAACAGAAAATCGGCAACGATATCGTAATAGCCGCCAAGATCACTTTCCTGACTTTTGGCCCCCGGATGGCGCGACCGGGGCGCTGCATTGCGGGCAACCGCCCCATCCAGACCATCCATGATCCGGCTGGCAAGGATCAGGCCAAGGGCGACGTAGTCAAGCTGAAGGGTAAGTGCACCGGCAGCAAGCAGGCCGAGGAAAAAGCCAAACCCGGTGATGACGTTTGGCGTAATACCAGTCCCCGAAAGGGTTCTGGCAACCGCATTGAGCGGTTTGTCAATCAGCGGGCGCAGGCGGGCATCAAACATAAGCGGATCATCCGGTTAAACCATTGCGGCGGCAACTATATGCCGAACGTCCGATAAATGAAAATCACCAGATTGCAAATCCATCAATAGGGATGGAGTAGCCCCGATTTATGGGCCTGCCGGGATCAGATTATAATAGGGGCTATCTTCCAAAACAGCTTCATCAACCTGAATGAGCTTGTTTTGGCGAATGACGGCCTGGACTTCCTTGACATACACCTCGCCGCGTTCGGAATAGCGGGTCAGGGTTTCGGCCAGTGCCATGCCCGACAGCGGCTTGCTTTCCGCGATCATCTTGGCACGCAATGTGCGGAACTCTTTATAAGCCGATCCGGTGTTGAGGTTCATCATATAGGCGCGTACTGACCCAAAGGGTGTTTTGAACGCGGCGATTTTATAATCGCCCAGATGGCTGCGTTGTTCTTCGGGCGTGATGCCTTCCCCGTCATAGGTCCACTGCCCGAACAGCGCATTTCCATGGGCGGCAAACCGCGATGTGCCCCAGCCGCTTTCAATCGCCATCTGCGCCATGGCAAGCGATGCCGGAACGGGGCCAATACGGTTTTCAAGTTCGGCTATGGTCGCCGGATCGTCCGGGGCGGACGTAATGCGATACTGGCTGGCGAGTTCGCCAATGACAGCGCTGTCATTGTTGGAAATGGCGTCTTTCAGGACTTTTTGCTGAAAGGCGATTTCTTCATTTGCCAGCAATGTCAAAGGTCCAAGGGTCCGGAAGAAAACGCGCTTTTTGGCCGCGACTGTCAGTTGATCGGCAATGTCATCGCGCCATGCCTCCGGGATGGTTTGCAAAAACAGGCGCGGAATGGTGCGCTCCCCGGCGTCCCAGCTTTCTGGCGTGTATCCAAGATCGTTATAAAAACTGTCAAGCTGTTCATAGCCGTGGAGTTCCACACGGATGATATCCGTCGGCGCAGGAACGGGCAGGGTAATATCGGCGTGGGCAAGCTTTGCACCGCCGGCTGCGATACAGGTCGCAAGGATGGCAGCACTTCCACATTTACGCATGACGGTGTGATACTTCAACATGCCACGTCTCCTGCTTTCGATGTGTCGTCCAAAGGTGTTTGAAAGAAATATACCATTGGCCACCGGCCCGGTCGATGAATTCCCAAGGATGTAGAGTATTTGTCATGTTTCGGGGTGGGAAGGCCTGCGCAAAAAGCAGGAACGTCACCCACATTAGGGGGCGGACACTTCACCTTGAATGATCCGGGTGACGATGGCTTGGGCTCTGGGCACGAATTACCCGCGCAGGTCTTGCAGACGCTGGCGCTGCGCGCCGTTTTCATCGAAGTTATCGGGCGACATCCATGCCTCAAAACCGGCACGGATGGCCGGCCATTCATCGGCCGTGATTGAAAACCATGCGGTGTCGCGGTTCCGGCCCTTATAGATCATGTGATTGCGGAACGTGCCCTCATAGGTAAAGCCATATCGCGCCGCAGCCGCGCGCGACGGGGCGTTCTGATCATCGCATTTCCATTCATAACGCCGATAGCCCAACTCATCAAAGGCACGCTTCATCATCAGATACATGGCCTCGGTCCCGCCGATGGTCTTTGATAGGGCCGGGGCATAGTTGATATTGCCAACCTCAACCACGCCATTGGCGGCATCAATCCGCATGAACGCAGCAACCCCGACGGCGCGGTTTGTCGCCTTGTCGATGATGGCATGCAATATTGGATCTGCATTGGCAGTCATGCCGTCAAGCCAAGCCTTATACGCGGCAAAATCGTCAAACGCATTGGTAGGAAGATAGGTAAAACGCGATCCATCCGTAGCCTTGCTGTTGGCATCAAACAGCTGTTGCGCATCGCGGGAAATGTCAAGCGGACTGACAATCACATAATTGCCGACCATGTTGCTGCGCGGCGGAAATTCGCATCCCGACCAGTTGTCAATCGGCTGGCCAACGGGTTTACCAAAGTCATCTTTGTGGGGCGCGGTCATCGGGGAAGTGTCCTGTGTGTGGTAATCAAGGGGCCAGCATGGCCAAAACTGGCCCTATATAAAAGAGCCAGTTTTGCAAAATGAATGGAGCCAATCTTGTGGGGGCGCACCAACAGAAAACCCGGCATTCGAAAATGCCGGGTTTTTTGACGTTGGATCTGATCAGCGATCAGATCGAAAGATCAGATATCGGGATACCAAGCGCCCAGAACGCCGAATTCTTCGAGTTTGGCAACGATGATCTCAGCAGCCTGTTCGGCACTTTGGTCTGCCGTGCTGACCACGATCTCAGCATTTTCAGGCCGTTCATACGGGCTGTCGATACCGGTAAAGTTGGCGATTTCGCCCGCACGGGCCTTTTTATAAAGGCCCTTCACATCGCGCTGTTCACAGACTTCAAGCGGGGTGTCGATAAAGACTTCGATAAACTCGCCGTCTTCGACCAGGCTACGCGCCAACTGACGTTCGCTTTTAAACGGCGAGATAAAGGACACCAGCGTAATCACGCCCGCATCAACAAACAGCTTGGCCGTTTCGCCAACGCGGCGGATGTTTTCCACCCGGTCGGCATCGGTAAAGCCAAGGTCCTTGTTCAGGCCATGACGGACATTATCGCCATCAAGGGTATAGGTATGTTTGCCCATGGCATGGAGCTTTTTCTCCACCATGTTGGCAACGGTTGATTTACCCGCACCCGACAGACCCGTGAACCACAGAACGGCCGATTTCTGACCTTTCTGATAGGCACGTGCCTGTTTGTTGATGTCCATTTCCTGCCATTTGATGTTGGTCGCACGGCGAAGCGAATGGTTGACCATGCCCGCACCAACAGTCGCATTGGTGAAGCGGTCAATAATGATAAAGCGCCCGGAATGACGGTTGTCGTCATAGGGGTCAAAGGCCAGCGCCTTATCGGCCGAAATATTGGCAATCCCGACTTCATTAAGCTCAAGCGTCTTGCCCGCCATATGTTCGAGTGTATTGACATTGACCTTGTATTTAAGGTCGCTGATCTGCGCATTGGTGACCTGTGCGCCCATCTTGATCAGATAGGGACGACCGGGCAGCAAAGGGTCATCATGCATCCAGATGATGCGCGCTTCGAACTGATCGGCAAAATCCGGTTTGGCATCGGCCTGTGCCAAAACGTCGCCGCGTGAAATGTCGATTTCGTCGGCAAGGGTCAGTGTGACGGCCTGACCGGCAATGGCAACATCCAGGTTACCGTCAAAGGTGACGATATCCTTGACCGTGCTGGTCTGGCCCGATGCGGTGACAATAATCTCATCGCCCGGTTTGATCGTGCCCGATGCAACGGTGCCGGAAAATCCCCGGAAATCAAGGTTGGGACGGTTGACCCACTGCACCGGAAGGCGGAATGGCTTTTCAATCGCGTCTTGTTCGACCTGAACGGTTTCAAGGTGTGCCAGCAACGTCGGGCCGGAATACCACGGGGTGTTCGGGCTGGCCTCGATCATGTTATCGCCGCGAAGGGCTGATAACGGAATGGCGGTGATGGAGGCATAGCCAAGGTCTTTGGCAAATTCCTGATACTCGGCAACAATACGATCAAACGTCGCCTGATCATAATCGACCAGATCCATCTTGTTGACCGCCAGCACCACATGCTTGATACCCAGCAAGGAGGTGATAAAGCTGTGACGCCGCGTCTGGGTCAGAATGCCTTTGCGCGCATCAATCAGGATCACCGCAACATCGGCGGTCGAGGCGCCGGTGGCCATGTTGCGGGTATATTGTTCGTGGCCCGGCGTGTCGGCAACGATGAATTTGCGCTTGTCGGTCGAGAAGAAGCGATAGGCGACATCAATGGTGATGCCCTGTTCGCGTTCGGCCTGTAACCCGTCAAGCAGCAGGGCAAAATCAATTTCCCCGCCTTGGGTGCCAACTTTGCGGCTATCGGATTCAAGTGCCGCCAACTGATCTTCAAAGATCATTTTGGAATCCCAAAGCAGACGGCCAATCAGGGTTGATTTCCCATCATCGACACTGCCACAGGTGATGAAGCGCAGCAGGCTTTTTTCTTCCTGGGATTTCAGGTAGCCGAGAATGTCATCGGCAATCAGGTCGGATTGATGCGCCATTAGAGCATGCTTCCCTTAATAAGACCTATTTTGCCAGCACAGACTTTCGTCTGGCAAAGAGAAGTCCGCAGGGTGTAGCGGACTACGGACAAGGATTTCGATGCGGCCAGGCGGAAGTCTGTGCTGGCCCGGAGGGTTTTCTTTTGGCGGCGTTTGGCGGCGTTACACCACTTGCCCGATGCATCGCATCGCGCTGCGCGGTGTGCCTTGCCAAACGGCTCGTCAAAAGAAAACAAAATGGATCTTATTAAGGGAAGCATGCTCTAAAAGTACCCTTCCTGCTTCTTCTTTTCCATCGACCCGGCTTCGTCGTGGTCAATCATGCGGCCTTGACGTTCGCTGGATCGGGTCAGCAGCATTTCCTGAATGATGTCGGGAAGTGTCGTGGCTTCTGACTCAACAGCGCCGGTCAGTGGATAGCAACCCAGTGTGCGGAACCGAACCGATTTCATTTCGGGTGTTTCGCCCTCACGAAGTGGCATACGATCATCATCAACCATGATCAGCGTGCCATCCCGCTCAACCACCGGGCGCTTGGCCGAATAATACAGCGGCACAATCGGGATTTGCTCAAGATAGATATATTGCCAGATATCAAGCTCGGTCCAGTTCGAGATCGGGAAAGCACGGATGCTTTCCCCCTTGTTGATCCGGGCGTTATAGATATCCCACAATTCCGGGCGCTGATTTTTCGGGTCCCAGCGATGGGTTTCGGTGCGGAAAGAAAACACACGTTCCTTGGCACGTGCCTTTTCTTCGTCACGCCGTGCTCCGCCAAAGGCCGCATCGAACTTGTATTTGTTCAATGCCTGTTTTAGCGATTGGGTTTTCATCACATCGGTATGCAGGCTGGACCCATGGGTGAACGGGCCAATGCCCTGATCAACGCCGTCTTGATTGATATGAACAATCAATTCAAAGCCATATTCTGCCGCCACCTTGTCGCGAAATTCGATCATTTCGCGGAATTTCCACGTGGTATCGACATGCATCAACGGAAAGGGCGGCGGGGCCGGATAAAACGCCTTGCGCGCCAGATGCAGCAAAACCGATGAATCCTTGCCGATGGAATAAAGCATCACCGGCCGTTCAAACGATGCTGCCACCTCACGGATGATATGAATACTCTCAGCCTCAAGCTGGCGGAGATGGGTCAGATTAGGCTGCATTCTCTTTCCTGCCGATCAATCATAACTGTGGCAATCAACACAAATTTATGTGTTTATAATTGTATTTCACTTAGCTTTGATGGGTAATATGGAATGACCCGTAAGGCAAGTGTGATTTATATATTTACACAAATTTTTGTAGTCAGATTAAATTCAACATTGAAATATGTGTTTAATATGTCCGAAAGAAGGCCTCAAGGTTTTTCGTCTCTGTATGTGTAAGCCAGAGTTTGGCCGGGTAAGATTTGTAATTTTATTTCAAAATTAACCTCCATAAGAAAATAAACTTGATTTAGGTCAGTGTTCCTTGCCAAATATGGGCAGTAAAGCTGACCTAAAGAGAGCTGCCATGACCGTCCAGTGGAATGACCTGATTGTGCGCGATGCCCGTGCACTGACCGCATCGGAAATCCGTGATTTGCTCAAAGTGGCGGATCGGCCGGAGATTATTGCGTTCGCGGGCGGTGTGCCTGATCCCGCCCTTTTCCCGCTTGATGCTTTTCGCACGGTCTATGACGATCTGACGCAGGACGACGCGGCTGGTCGGCGCAGCCTGCAATATTCCATCAGCGAAGGCTTGCCGGCCCTTCGGCACTGGATCGCGGATGACCTTGCGTCAAGCGGGGCTGTGCGCAGCATCGATAACATCCTGATCACCAATGGCGCGCAACAGGGGCTTGATATGCTGGCCCGCTTGTTGCTGGAGCCGGGGCGCGAAATCATTGTGGAAAAGCCAAGCTACCTTGGCGCGATGCAGGCCTTTTCGATGCGTCGCCCAACCTATGTCGGGGTGAATATGGATGCGGATGGTCCGGTGATTGCCGAACTTGATGCGGCCTTTGCCGGTGGTGCGCGCGTGGCCTACCTTGCCCCGGATTTTCAAAACCCGACCGGGCGGTCCTATACGCTGGAAAGGCGTTTGGCCGTACTTGAGACGGCACGCAAATACGGTGCGGTGATTTTGGAAGATGCAGCCTATTCCAAGCTGTCCTATGAAGGCGATGTTCTGCCCTCCTTACTCGCCCTTGATGACGTCGAGGATGATCAAAACGCTGGCACGGTTATTCAACTGGGCACGTTTTCCAAAACACTTGTGCCCGCCTTGCGCATTGGCTGGGTCTGTGCGCCGCGTCCGGTGATTGAACGGTTGGTTCTGATCACGCAGGCCGGCAATTTACATGTCTCGACAATCAATCAGGAAGTCGCCCTGCGCGCGGCCCGCAAACTGTTCCCGGGTCACCTTGATACAGTACGCGATGCCTATCGGGCAAAGCGCGATACCATGCTGGCGGCGATGGATGAATTTATGCCAGATGTGGTGTCTTATACCCGGCCCGAAGGCGGCATGTTCATCTGGTTGACCTTGCCTGAAAACATCGACAGCCGCCAATTGCTGGAGCACGCTTTGGAGGATGCCAAGGTTGCCTTTGTCCCCGGACAGGCGTTTTTCTGTGATCATTCCGGGCGCAATACCGCGCGGCTGAGTTTTGCCACCGAAAAGCCGGATCGCATCCGCGACGGGATCGAACGCTTGGCATTGCTGATCAAGCGTGTGCACAATCAATAATAACCTGCGATCAACGAAGTCCGGAGGATCAAAATGAACATTCAGCGCAATGCGTCAAAACCCACCGTCAAAGGAAACCCCGATTATTTTACCGGGCAAGTACGCCTTGATAATCCGTTTCAAACAACCGATCCCGCACGGGTTGGCGGGGCCACGGTCACGTTTGAACCGGGCGCCCGCACCGCATGGCACACCCATCCACTGGGCCAGACCATCATCACCACCAGTGGTCTTGGCTGGGCGCAGCGCGAAGGCGGCCCCCGCGAAGAAATCCGCCCCGGCGATATCGTCTGGTTTGAACCGGGTGAAAAGCACTGGCACGGTGCGACCGATACAACCGCCATGACTCATATCGCGATTGCCGAAGCGTTAAACGGCGTTGCGGTCGATTGGCTCGAAAAGGTTACAGATGACGATTATCTGACCGAACGCGGATCATAACATTGCCGATGAAAAAAAGCCCGGCAGCAGGAGAAATCCACGCTGCCGGGCTTTTGCTGTTTTGGAAGATGGCTTGTTAAGCCTGCCCCATCATCGCCCTAAGCAAAAATGAAGCCGCGCCCAGAACAACAATCCCGCCAACATAAAGCCCGATAAACCACAGTATCCGTCGGGTTTTCGGTGATTTGACCGTAAACATCAATGATACCCCTCATCCCCGACCTTGCCGCGAAACACCCAATAGGCATAAGCGGTATAGGCAAATATCACCGGCAACAGGATTGCTGCCCCAACCAGCATGAACGACAGGCTGTTGTCCGGGGCAGCCGCCTCGCGGAAGGTGATCATTGGCGGCACGATGTTGGGATAAAGCGTGATGCCAAACCCAAGGTAACTTAGGAAAAATATCCCAAGCGTGATGCCAAAAACCGTCTTTTCCCGGTGCGATACCGCATGCCAAAGCCAGAATAAAAGGGCTGCGGTGATTAACGGAATTGGGGCCAGCATCAACATGTTGGGCATGTCAAACCAGCGCGTGGCATAGGCCGGATTAACATAGGTGGTCATCAGCGACACCACGCCAAGATTGGCCGCCATCCAGATCACGGCCGGTTTGGCAAGGCGGCGCAGGCTGCCCTGAAAATCGCCTTCCATTTTCATGATCAACCAGCCGGTGCCAAGAAGCGCATAGCCCACCACAACGGCGGTGGCACAAAAGATCGAAAACGGGCTCAGCCAATCCATCGCCCCGCCAACAAACCCACCGTTTTCAACCGAAATTCCTTCGATAAATGCACCCAGCATGGCACCCTGCATGGCCGCAGCAATGATGGACCCGGCCGAAAAGGCAAAATCCCAGTGTTTTTGGTGGTTCTGGCTTTTGAACCGGAATTCAAACGCCACCCCGCGAAACACAAGGGCCAGCAACATGGCAAAAACCGGAATGTAAAAGGCGGTCATCAGCAATGAATAGGCCTTGGGAAAGGCGGCATAAAGCCCGCCACCGCCCAGCACCAGCCAGGTTTCATTGCCGTCCCAGATCGGGGCGACGGTATTCATCATCCGGCCACGTTTTTTGGGGTCCTTTATGACGGCAAACAGTATGCCGATGCCAAGATCAAAGCCATCAAGCGTGACATAGGCAAACACCGCAACCGCAATCAAAAGAACCCAGATAAGCTGATAATCCATGATTATTCTCCTGCTTGCGGGGGATTATGGGCGGCAACTGTGCGGCCACCGGCGCGCAGAACTTCATCCTTGGGCGCATGTGCATGGCGCGGATCATGGTTCATGGCACGCAGGATATAGGCCGTGCCAACCCCAAAGACGATGGTGTAGACAATCACAAACGCAATCAGTGATCCGGCAATGGCGGTCGGCGCAATCGGTGATCCGGCATCCGACGTGCGCATCACCCCATAGACCACCCATGGCTGACGCCCGATTTCGGTGGTGAACCAGCCCGCCAGAATGGCGACAAAGCCACTTGGCCCCATGACAAGGGCAAAGCGATGCAACCATACGCAGCTAAACAGCGTTTTGCGCAACCGGGCAAACAGGCTGACCACACCAAGCAATGCCATCAAAATCCCCATGCCAACCATCACGCGGAACGTCCAGAAAACGATGGTCGCATTGGGGCGATCTTCGGGTGCGAAGTCCTTCAACCCGGTAATCTTGCCGTCCCAGTCATGAGTCAGGATCATCGACCCCAGTTTGGGAATTTCCAGCGCATATCTGGTTTCCTCGGCCGCCATGTCAGGCCAGCCAAACAGGATCAACGGCGCGCCATTCTGGGTGTCAAAATGGCCTTCCATCGCAGCAACCTTGGCGGGTTGATGTTCAAGGGTGTTAAGCCCGTGCATGTCGCCGGCCACGATCTGGACCGGGGCGACAATGGCCGCCATCCACATCGCCATGGAAAACATTATGCGTGCCGGGCGGTTCTGCCGATCACGCAGCAAATGCCATGCGCCAACCGCACCAACCACAAGGGCGGTCGTCAAAAAGGCGGCAAGAACCATATGAACCAAACGATACGGGAAACTTGGGTTAAAGATCGCATCCCACCAGCTGGTCACAACCGCCCGGCCATTTTCGATCATGTAGCCATCGGGCGTCTGCATCCAGCTGTTGGCTGATAAAATCCAGAACGCGGAAAACAGCGTGCCAACCGCGACCATGGTTGTCGCGGTGAAATGCAATTTCGGGCCGACACGGTTCAACCCAAACAGCATGATGCCAAGGAAACCGGCCTCAAGGAAAAAGGCGCTGAGCACTTCATAGGCCATCAACGGGCCAATGACCCCGCCGGTGAATTCCGAAAACGGTCCCCAGTTGGTGCCAAACTGATAGGACATCACAATGCCCGACACCACGCCCATGCCAAAGGCCAGGGCAAAGATTTTCACCCAGAATTTGTACAGCGCAAGATAGGCGTCATCACGGGTGCGCAGCCAAAGGGCCTCAAGCACAAACAAAAAGCTGGCAAGCCCGATGGTGAAAGACGGAAAAATGATGTGAAACGAGATGGTAAAGGCGAACTGAATGCGTGCCAGTATTTCTGCATCAAGCATGGCCGACGGTCCTTTTGGTAGGCGAAGCCTGTGGACAAACCCACGGTTCCTGCTGTTTGCAGGGCACTCCTTGAAGGACGGGGATACGGAATTGTTCAGGCATCCACTGTCCCGGATTTTGTCCGTTCCAAAGACCGATAGAATCTTATTTGCACCGCCGCATTGCGCATTCTCAATTTACACTTGAAAAAATGTGAAATCTGCGCATTGACCCTCTTAATTGGTGCTGGCAAGACACAGCTTCTCCAGCGCCAGTGAACTTTGCGTCTGTTTACGTTCCTTGTGTCGCAGGACTATGAATTTGCGCGGTGGGATGTGAAATCCTGCGCGCGCAAGGCGGCCTTGGGCAATCAGCGAACTGACGGCAAATTGTGATACGGCGGTGGCACCTGACCCGCTTTCAACGGCGGTAATGATCGCCTCGTTGCTGGGCAGGACAAGGGCGGTTTTAAGCCGCGTGGGATCAACGCCAAGATCGCGCAAGGCACTTTCAAATTCTGACCGTGTCCCGGACCCGGCTTCGCGCAGGATCCAGTTTGACTGGGTCACCAGCGCCTGTGGGTCAAGCGGGCGGCCATCGGCCCACGGATGTTTTGGGCCGACGACAATGACAAGGGCGTCTTCGGCGACTTCGCGCTTGGCCAGCGCCGGTTCATCGATATCACCTTCGATAAAACCGATATCGGCCGCCCCGCCGCGTACCGCATCCGATACGGTTTTGGTATTGCCGATGGTCAGGTGGATTTCAATGCCGGGATACTGGTCATGAAATTTCATCAGAAACGGCGGCAGCCAGTAACTGGCAATCGTCTGACTGGCATAAACATTAAGCTCACCACGCTGCATACCGCCAAGCTCGGCTAGGGTTAATTCGGCTGCACGCGCACGCGCCAGTGTTGCCTTGGCTTCATCCAAAAACAGCCGCCCGGTTTCGGTCAGTTCAATCCGCCGTCCAACCCGGTTAAACAGGGCCACGCCATAAAACCCCTCAAGGTTCTTGATTGCCGAACTGACCGCCGATGGGGTCAGGCCAATCGCCTCGGCCGCGCGGGTTAAATGTTCGCGCTCCGCAACCGCGACAAAGATATGGAGTTGTTCGAGCGTCATCACGGCATTGGCCTGTTCGATATCATGGTTGGATATAATCATTAGATTTTATCGAATGAAATATGAATTTTTATTCGATGGAAGTAAATGGTTGAGCGTGTGATTTTCGGCTTGTCCCTAAATCACAGGTAAAACATGTTTTTTAACGCCCGCATCAAACCAATCCTGCCCGGGCTTATGCTGACCCTGCTGGTTGCCTTTGTGGCCAAGCTGGCAGAGCATGCCGAGCATGTCTTTATGGGGCGTGGCTGGGTGGAAAGTCTGGTCTTTGCCATTTTGATCGGGGTGCTGGTGCGGTCGATCTTTGGCTTGGCACCCGTGTTTTGTGCTGGCGTGCAGTTTTGCGCCAAGACCGTGCTTGAGGTCGCGATCGTTTTGCTTGGTGCGTCGATCAGCGCACAGGCCATTGGCAATGCGGGTGGGGGATTGATTGCGGCGATCATTGCAACGGTCTGCATCAGCCTGTTTGTCAGTTTCCACATTGGCCGCGCACTTGGCCTGTCAAAGCAACTGTCGATGCTGGTGGCGTGTGGCAACTCGATTTGTGGTAACTCGGCGATTGCCGCAACTGCCCCGGTGATTTCGGCAAAGTCTGATGATGTTGCAGCGTCGATTGCCTTTACCGCCGTGCTGGGAGTGCTGTTTGTCTTTGCCTTGCCGTTGGTTCATGTCGCGCTTGGCTTATCGCCAGCACAATACGGCATCTTTTCCGGGCTTACGGTCTATGCCGTGCCGCAGGTGTTGGCTGCCACGGCACCGGCGGGCGCGCTTGCAGTACAGGTTGGCACACTGGTCAAGCTGATCCGAGTTCTGATGTTGGGGCCGGTGATTTTTACCTTGGCGTTGATCGGCGGACGGGCGCGCGAGACCAAGCTTCCCATCGCGCAGGTCGTGCCGTGGTTCATCATTGGCTTTATCGTGATGATGGCGTTTCGTTCGTTCGGGATATTGCCCGACATTGCATTGGCACCCATGCGCACGGCATCTTCGTTCTTGACGATCCTTGCGATGGCGGCATTGGGTTTAAGTGTCGACATCAGAAGCGTGATGCATGTTGGTGGTCGGGTAATTGCCACAGCCATTCTGTCCTTGCTGGTGTTGTGTATGCTTGGCTTGCTGGTATTGATAATCCTGACCTGATAGCAAAAAGGGCCGACGCCGTTTAAACCGGCGTCGGCCCTTTGCTTGTTCATGTCGCAGCTACACCTGCCAGATTATTGCATGTAGGTGTTGCTGTCGTTCATGACGATGATCGAAGATGCAAGAAGCTCGCGTTCTGTGAACAATCCAGCTGCGTCCATTTCCCCGGCGACCGAAATATGATCCCCGGTTTGGATTTTCTGATGGGCCTGACCATCCGCACTATTTTCCGGTACTTCGCTGGAATCAACAGTGATGGTGGTGTGGCCCGTGGAAAGGGCTATTTCGTCTTCACGAACTTCTGTCACTTCGCCTGTAAGCGTCACCCACTCTTCACCAGTTGCAAGGCCGTTGCTGTTGACAAAGCCAGTACGGTCCTCACCGTTGGTGTAATAGGCACCGCGCTCAGGCAGGAAGATTGACGTGGCAACGACTTGTTTGTCGGTGAAAAATCCTTCGGAAACCTCACCGTTTACCCGCACCTGATCTCCTTTCTGGACAAAGCCCTCGTCGAACCAGTCATAATCAGACATGTCGACTGCAATCTCGCCGTCGCCATAGTTCATCGTGAACTGGTCACCGGTAATTTCTTTTACGGTGCCCGAAAGATGAACAGATTCCGACTCATTAAGCGTGGCGCTATTTTGCTGCATCGACTGTTGGGTTTCATCAGGGACCTGAGGATTATCTTTCTGCTGGCCTGCGGCCAAAGCGGGCGTTGCACCCATCGTAAGCACAGAAAGGGCGGTCAAAGTAATCATTGAGCGGCGCATGATAAATGCTCCTTTTCTCATATTGGAATTCATATCCGGGCGCTTGGCGTCCCGGGGTCGATTTCCAATTGCAGAACACTTGCCGCCGCCTGTTTGTTCCAAATTTTTTATACCGTGCAGAAGGCATAAAAAGCAGGCGGCATAAAAAAAGCCCGCTGCCCTGGTGGGGACAGCGAGCAAGGAGGAAGATGCCACGGAAACATGAAGAGGCATCTTCTGGCATTGGTTGGATATGTCATCGGGGTAGCGATAACGTCCGCGCAATGCCTTGGGTTGGGAGAATGTCCATCGTCGCAGTGTGGTATTGGCCATCTGGCGGTTCACCAAACCGGTTTAGCTGTCGATTGGTTCCTTTTCCTCGGCGGCTTTCAACGCCTGCCATTCCGCGTCGCTAAACACCCGCGACCGGGTTAAAAAGCGTTTGCCTTCCGGCCCTTCGAGCGAAAACATGCCGCCGCGTCCATCAACAACGTCAATGATCAGTTGCGTGTGCCGCCAATATTCGAACTGTGCGCGACCCATGTAAAACGGGCTGCCGTCAATTTCGCCCAGAAGCACGTCCTGATCACCGGTTTTGAACTCACCATCGGGAAAGCACATCGGTGCACTGCCATCACAACACCCGCCCGACTGATGAAACATCAGTGGACCATGAATGGATTTAAGTTTGCCGATCAGTGCAATCGCCGCATCTGTGGCCGTCACTCTGTCAGGTGGTGTGTCTGATCCTGTCATCATGCACCTCCTTGGTCGGGAAAAGGTGACCGGACGCGCAAGCAAGAATGCGCGTCCGGTTGGGAATGAACCCCGTCAGATCAGAAGAAGCCCATCGGTTTTGGATCGTAAGACACCAGAAGGTTCTTGGTCTGCTGATAGTGGTTCAGCATCATCTTATGGTTTTCACGCCCGATGCCCGACTGTTTGTACCCGCCAAAGGCCGCATGGGCCGGATAGAGGTGGTAACAGTTGGTCCAGACACGACCGGCCTTGATGTTGCGGCCAAACCGATAGGCACGCGTGCCATCACGGGTCCACACACCAGCCCCCAGGCCATAAAGTATATCATTGGCCAGATGAAGCGCCTCGGCGTCATCCTTGAATGTGGCGACCGATACCACCGGACCGAAGATTTCCTCTTGGAAAATCCGCATGCGGTTATGGCCCTTAAAGATCGTCGGCTGGATATAGAACCCATCCGACAGATCCCCACCAAGATCGGCCTTATCGCCGCCGCACAAAACCTCGGCACCTTCCTGTTTACCGATATCAAGGTAGGAGACGATTTTTTCCATCTGTTCGTTTGATGCCTGCGCACCCATCATGGTGTCGGTATCAAGCGGGTTGCCCTGTTTGATGTTGGCAACGCGCGACAGGACCGTATCCATGAACTTGTCATAGATGTTTTCCTGAATAAGCGCGCGCGACGGGCAGGTGCAAACCTCCCCCTGATTAAGCGCAAACATCGTAAGACCTTCGGCGGCTTTCTGACGGAAATCATCGTCTTGGGCCATGATGTCGTCAAAGAAGACGTTGGGTGATTTGCCACCCAGTTCCAGTGTCACCGGAATGATATTCTCCGATGCATACTGCATGATCAGGCGCCCGGTGGTGGTTTCACCGGTAAAGGCGACCTTGGCCACCCGGTTGCTTTGCGCCAATGGCTTGCCTGCTTCAACGCCAAAGCCCTGCACGACGTTCAGCACACCTGCGGGCAGTAAATCACCCACCAGTTCCAGCAACACACAGATCGATGCCGGGGTCTGTTCGGCGGGTTTAAGGACTACGCAATTGCCTGCGGCAAGGGCAGGGGCCAGTTTCCATACCGCCATCAGGATCGGGAAGTTCCATGGAATGATCTGACCAACAACGCCAAGTGGTTCGTGGAAGTGATAGGCAACCGTATTGTCGTCAATCTCGCCAAGCGACCCTTCCTGTGCGCGGATGGCACCGGCAAAATAGCGGAAATGATCAATCGCCAGCGGGATATCAGCCGCCATCGTTTCACGCACCGCCTTGCCGTTGTCCCATGTTTCGGCAACCGCCAGCATTTCAAGGTTCTGTTCCATGCGGTCGGCGATTTTATTAAGGATATTGGCCCGTTCCGTAACCGATGTTTTGCCCCATACTTCGGCCGCCGCGTGACCGGCATCAAGCGCCTTTTCGATGTCCTCGCTTGAGGACCGGGCGATTTCGCAAAATACCTTGCCATTCACGGGCGAGACATTTTCGAAATACTGGCCTTTGGTCGGCGCAATCCATTCACCGCCAATATAGTTTTCATAGCGCGATTTGAAGCTGATGACGCTACCGGCGTCATTTGGATTCTTGTAGATCATTTTGGTTCCTCCGAGATCCACAGGCGATTTTTTCGCCCGTTTTCTAATTGTGACCCCACCAGTCCCGCAAAGGTCGTGCCATTTGGGCGCCAGGCGGGGGATCAGACAAAAAACGATGCTTTTTCAGGTGGATGGGGAACGTCTTAAACGGTGAAGAGTGCTTAGGATGTGCCCGTTTTCTTGGCGCAGGTGGAACAAATTGTTCCGTTTATGGAACACGCGCGATTGTGCGGTGGATTGGGTCTGAAACGGGTTGGCGTGGCAGGGGGGTGATGTGGTAATATCTGGCCTGTGATCGGATGCGGCATAAGCCGCGCGCCGGACGTTCCGGGTCAAAACGCCGACGCAAGGGAGATAGCGTCTATGTCAGGAAATTTTTCCGGCGGACGGATAGAAGCCGCCTTGCAGCTAAGCGGTGCTGCGCAAAATCGGGCAGTCCTTGAAAGCTGGCAACGGTGTGAACAGCGCTTTGGTCTGGCTCACGATACATTGCGCCGTCCTGAAGTCATGCCCGAAAGCCAGACCCGGCAATTGCGTGACCGCAACGGGCGGCTGTATCACCATGCGCATGATCTGGTGCGGACGCTCTATCGCAAGATTGATGCATCGGGCTATGCGGTGTTTCTGACCGATAATAAGGGTGTAATCCTTGACAGTGTGGCGGCGCATTCGTTGCTGCCAGCCTTTCGCACCAACGGCCTTTTGCCCGGTGCGGTCTGGAGCGAGGAACGCGAAGGCACCAACGGTATTGGCACCTGCATTGTTGAAGGCCGTGCGATCACCATACACAAGGATGAACATTTCCTCTCCCAGCATTCTGCCCTGACCTGTACTGCCGCCCCGGTGTTTAGCCCAGACGGTGAAGTTTGTTCGGTTCTCGATGTTTCCGCTGTGCGCGACGACATTAAACGTACCGATTGCCTGCGGGTGCGCGGCATGATTGCCGATTATGCCGAGGCGCTTGAACGTATTCTGTTTTTTGATGAGCGGGCAGGTGACATTATTTTGCACCTTCACCCTGAATCGCAGCATGTCGGATCGACCCGCGATGCGATGATTTCCATCGCGCCGGATGGCACGATCAGTGGGGCGACATCCATGGCGCGCCGTATCTTGCGCGCCGCCAACAGTTCCAGCGATATTCGCGATGTCTTTGAAATGGATGTCGACAGTTTGCTGGCAAAATTCGCCAATCAAAGTGCCGGCCGCAAACATCTTCATGCTGATATTGGGCGTGATCAGGCCGATCCAGCCATGGCGGTCAATATTGCCGGGGGCGGGGTGTTGTTTGGCAGTATCACCTTGCCCGAAAAACTGCGCCGTCAATTCGTCGGGCGGGCAACATCAATGCCCATGCCGGTCAAACCGGTGCGCGCAACCACGCCCGAAACTGAAATGCCCGACCGTGATCCGGCCTTGCGCCGTATCTTTGATATCGGATCGCGACTGCATGCGCGTGATATCAATATTTTGATGTCAGGTGAAACCGGCAGCGGCAAGGAATATCTTGCCCGTCACATCCATGACGCGGCGGTGGGGAAATCACGCAATTTCGTGGCGATCAACTGTGCGGCCCTGCCCGAAGGACTGATTGAAAACGAACTGTTTGGTCATGCCGGTGGCGCCTTTACCGGGGCGGCCCGCGACGGCTTTGGCGGGCGCATCCGCGAAGCCAATGGCGGCACGCTTTTTCTCGATGAAATCGGTGACATGCCACTATCGGCCCAGGGGCGGCTGTTGCGGGTTCTGGAAAATCGCACGATTGAACCGCTCGGCAGTACAAAATCAGTTCCGGTCAATTTCCGCCTGATGTGCGCCAGTAATGTTGATTTGGCCAAGGCGGTGGCGAACGGCACGTTCCGCGAAGACTTGCTCTATCGGATCAAGGGCGCACGCCTTGCGGTTCCGGCTTTACGTGAACGCTGCGATCTTGCCGATTTGATCACCCGGTTGCTCGGTGGCATGGCCGCCAACGTCGCTTGTGATGAGGAGGTTCTCGCCATGCTGGTCACACACCGCTGGCCGGGCAATGTGCGCGAGTTGCTCAATGTGTTGCAATATGCCTGCGTCTTTGCCGAAAACGGTGTGATCCGCACCGATCATTTGCCCGATGATTTCAAGGTCACGGCGACAGAGGCCGATGCCAAGATGTCGCCAATGCAAACCATGAAACACGCCGAAGAGGTGGCCTTACGTCAATTGCTTGATGACCAGAAATGGCACATCAGCAACACCGCCAAATCCTTGGGGATTGGCCGCAATACCCTCTATCGTCGCATGGCGCGATTGGGCATCGAAAAGGCCTGATTTTTCTTTGATGGTTGCGCGGGGGCATCGGGTGAGGCCGTTTTCTGGAGGCAAGTCGTTCTTTATAGAAGGTTTTCATTGTAGAATGCACCGTTATTGTTTTAAGTAACGGCAGGGTTTTACAGGATTATTTTATGTGTGGAATTGCCGGTTTATGGCTATCTGGGCAAGGTGACGCCAGCCGATTGCACGATACTGTTTCGCGCATGAATGCCGCGTTGCATCATCGCGGACCTGATGGCGGTGATGTCTGGTGTGACACGGAAAACGGGCTGGCCCTTGGTCAGCGCCGACTGGCAATTATTGATCTTTCCGACGCCGGTAAGCAGCCGATGCATTCGGCCAATGGCCGCTATGTCATGGTCTATAACGGCGAGATTTATAATACCGAAGAACTGCGCCAGAAACTTGCCAGTGCCAACATCGCATGGCGCGGCCATTCCGACACCGAAGTCATTGTTGAATGCATTGCCCATTGGGGCGTGCGCGAAACGGTCAAGCGCCTGATTGGCATGTTTGCCATCGCGCTTTGGGACCGGAACGCAAACAAGCTGACACTGGTGCGTGACCGTTTGGGCATTAAACCACTTTATTGGTCGCGCTATGACGGCAATATCGGCTTTGCGTCCGAGGTCAAAGGATTGCTCGCGGGCAATGCGATTTCGCGTGAGGTCAATCATTCCGGGCTGGAAGCTTATTTGCGGTTTGGCTATGTCCCGTCCGGCCATTCGATCTATGCCCACGCCAAGATGCTCAAACCCGGTCATATTCTCGAAATTACCGGGCACGATCAGGCATCTGAGTTTGCCTATTGGTCGGTCGAGGATGCCGTGCTTAATGGCCAAACCCACGCCTGGAGTGGGGATGATCAAAGTGCGATTGACGCCCTTGAAGATTTGCTCCGCGATGCGGTTTCGCGCCGCATGGTCGCCGACGTGCCGCTTGGCGCGTTTTTATCTGGCGGGATTGATTCCTCCACCATTGTTGCCCTGATGCAATCAGTCTCAGACCGGCCGGTCAAAACATTTTCGGTCGGGTTCGAAGATGCCGCCTTTAACGAGGCGGCCTTTGCCGGGGAAGTGGCGCGTCACCTTAAAACCGACCATACCGAACTTTATGTCACGCCGCAGGACGCACTTGATCTGGTGCCAAAGCTGTCGGAAACTTATGATGAGCCATTTTTTGACAGCTCCGCCATCCCGACCTATCTGATTTCCGCCCTGACCCGTAAGGAAGTCACCGTGGCCCTGTCGGGTGATGGCGGCGATGAGACATTTGGCGGCTATACCCGCTATCTTTGGGCCCGTCAGCTCAGCAAGGCCGCAGGCAGCATTCCGTTTGGCGCCTCCATGGTCGCCCGTATGCTGACCATGTTGTCGCCCGAACAGTGGGACAATCTGGTCGGGCTGGTGCCGGGCGGGAGTGCGACCAGTGCGATTGGCGATAAAATCCACAAGGCCGCACCGCTTCTGGCGATCAAGGACGATCTGGATCGCTATCACGCGCTGCTGTCCTTGTTTGATACCGACAAATTGCTGGGCCGTCGCGAGGACCGCAAAAAAATCCGCGTGCCGGGCGAAAAGTTCTGTCGTAACCGCAATCTTGATTACGTGTCCTCGATGCAGGTCATGGATACGATGATGTATATGGTCGATGATGTGCTGACCAAGGTCGACCGCGCATCGATGGCCAATTCGCTTGAGGTCCGTGTGCCGTTCATCGATCACCGGGTGATCGAATTTGGCTGGCGATTGCCGGCACATTTGAAACTGAACGGGTCGGTTGGCAAATATGCCGTGCGTCAGATTCTCTATAAATACGTCCCGCGTGAATTGATCGACCGGCCCAAAACCGGCTTTGGTGTGCCGCTGGCACAATGGCTGCGCGGGCCGTTACGCGAATGGATGGGTGACCATCTGGCCAATGATGCGCTGTACAATGATCTTGGGCTGGATCGCCGCTATATCGACCGCCTGCATCAGGAACACATGTCAGGCCGTCGCAACTGGGGTCATCAGCTTTGGACCATTGCCATGTTGTCTGATTGGCAACAACGCTGGCTGACATAACCATCTGATACCCGTCCATTTCTGTTGTGCGTTTAAACCCGTCTGCCCGTCAGGCGGGTTTTTGCATTTTTTCATTCGCGAAATTTACCAAAACAGGCCGGTTTTTGATGCCATACGACACGTGTGTCTTCATGGGTTCCGTTCCCTCAATCGCAAAAATGTCACAATTCGAAACTTGTAAATTTTCGAAAATGAACTATTTATGGCGATACCAACCCATCAAACGCAGAGAGAACCGCAATGCCTGGCACGTCAAATTCTGGCACATCAAACTCCGGCACATCCAATTATGATTTGATCATTATCGGTGGCGGCATTAATGGTGCCGGAATTGCCCGTGATGCCGCCGGGCGCGGCCTGAAGGTTTTGCTGTGCGAGCAAAACGACCTTGCCAGTGCGACCTCCTCGGCCAGCACAAAGCTGATCCACGGTGGTTTGCGCTATCTCGAACATTATGAATTCCGTCTGGTGCGCGAAGCCCTGACCGAACGCGAAGTGCTGCTGGGCAATGCACCGCACATCATCTGGCCGCTGCGGTTTGTTCTGCCGCACCGCAAAGACCTGCGTCCGGCATGGATGATCCGCTTGGGCCTGTTTTTGTATGACCATCTTGGCGGACGCAAAAAACTCCCGGCATCCAAGGGCATTTCATTTGCGTCCCACGTCGCGGGGGAGCCGCTGCGTGAAGATGTGACCAAGGGCTTTGTCTATTCCGATTGCTGGGTCGATGATGCCCGTCTTGTGGTGCTCAACGCCATGGACGCCCGCGAAAACGGTGCGGAAATCCTCACCCGCACCAAATGCGTTGGCGCAAAGCAGATGGACGGGCAATGGAACGTCACCCTGCGCGACGCTGATCGCGATCAAGACCGCTTTGTCACCGGCAAAATGCTGATCAATGCCGCCGGGCCTTGGTGTGCCGACTTGATCAAACCCGATGGCGGCGCTGTGCAATCGAAAACCAAGGCGAACATTCGCTTGGTCAAGGGCAGCCACATCGTCGTGCCCAAACTGTTTGACCACGACTATTGCTATATTTTCCAGAATGGCGATGGCCGGATTGTCTTTGCTATTCCCTATGAAAATGACTTCACCCTGATCGGCACCACCGATGTTGATTTTATCGGTGATCCATCAACGGTCAAAATCGATCAGGACGAAGTTGATTATCTGTGCAAACTTGCCAGCGGCTATTTCAAAAAATCCGTCAGCACCGATGATGTGGTCTGGACCTATTCCGGTGTCCGTCCGCTGTATGCCGGCAATGGGGACGGCGAAAACGCCTCAAAAATTTCGCGCGATTATACCCTCAAACTCGAAGCCAACATCGGCGATGCGCCCGCCCTTCATGTGTTTGGCGGTAAAATCACCACCTATCGCAAACTGGCCGAGCACGCATTGCAGATCATCTCTGATCAGCTTGGCCACAATGATCAACCGTGGACCGCATCCGCACCGCTGCCCGGCGGCGACTTCCCCAATGCATCCTTTGACGATGCGTATGACGTCTTCGCCAAACGACATAACTGGGTACCATCGGCAATGCTTACCCGCTTGCTGCGGCTTTATGGTACACGGATCGACACCATCTTAGGGGCGGCAAACGCCCTTTCTGATCTTGGGGCCTGCTATGGCCATGACCTGTATGAAGCCGAAGTACGCTATCTGATGGATCAGGAATGGGTGCGCGACCTTGATGACCTTATCTGGCGCCGCTCAAAACTGGGGCTGCGTTTGACCAAGGACCAGCAGGCGGTTTTAAAACAGCGACTGGCAAAGGAAAACCGCACCAAGATTGCCGCCGAGTAGATGTGAACTTTCAACAGGTTGTCCATTCGGGCCAGACCTTGGTGCGCCTCTTTTCTGACAGTATCAATAATCTGCTGTATGGTTCGTCTGTTTTCAACCGATTACCTTGTCTGTGTGTGCCATGCTGCCAATTTTTAAAGTTGCTATTTCTGGCACGTTATTACTGGTCTTTCTTGCCGGTCCTGCGATGGCTGGAGAAGACGCCATCCCCCTTCAGACCGGGGCGATGCTGATAGGGTTGGTCGGCGGGCTTGCGCTTTTTCTTTATGGGATGGATCACCTTGCCAGCGCGCTTAAGACGCTGGCTGGTGCGCGCCTGCGTCGTATTCTGTCGAACATGACGCGCAACCGTATATGGGCGGCACTTTCCGGTGCGGTCATTACCGGTCTGGTTCAGTCGTCCAGTGTCACCACAGTCCTGGTGGTTGGCTTTGTCTCGGCTGGGCTGATGCCTTTTGCCCAGGCGATTGCGGTGATCATGGGGGCAAATATGGGCAGCACCCTGACCGCGCAGATCATTGCCTTTCGGATCGAGGCGATCGCGCCGCTTTTCATTGCCATCGGTTTTGCCATGACCATGCTGGCCGACCGCAAACGTTTTACGCTGATCGGCAAGGCCGTGCTTGGCCTGGGGTTGCTGTTTTTCGGCATGGGCATGATGAGTCAGGCAATGGAGCCGCTGCGCAGTTTCCAGCCTTTTATTTCCCTGATGGGCGAAATGAGCAATCCGTTCACGGCCATACTGGTTGCGGCGGCCTTTACGGCACTGGTGCAATCAAGTGCCGCGACAATGGGGATTGTGATTGTGCTGGCCGGGCAGGGGCTGGTGTCGCTTGAAGGGGGGATCGCCTTGATTTTCGGGGCGAATATCGGCACCTGCGTTACCGCCCTTTTGGGGGCGATTGGCAAGAACCGCGACGGGGTCCGTACAGCGGTTGGTCATATCCTGTTTAACGTTATCGGTGTTGTCATCTGGTTGCCATTTATCGATCTTCTGGCCGGCGTCGTTCGGGGTGTGACCATGGGGGGCGATATTGACAATGCGGATATCGCACGCGAAATCGCCAATGCGCATAGCATCTTTAACATCGCCAATGTCATTTTGATGATCGGCTTTGTGCCGTTAATGGCGCGTATGATTGAAAAACTGGTTCCGTTGGAAAAGGATATCGAGCCACGCCTGAGCCCGGAACCAAAATATGTCATCCATAACATGGATGACGCCCCGGCGGCCGCGATGACCTTACTGCGCAACGAGGTCATGCATATGGGCGATATCGTGATTGATGTTGTTCGGCGCGGGCAGGAAAACCTGCGCCTGCCGACCCGTGCCCGACTGGTGACGATTGCCGAACTCGATGACGGGGTCGATAGTCTACAGGACGCCATTGCCATGTTTGCCGGTAAAATGCGCCGTACTGAACTGTTGCCAAACGATATTAGTCGTCTGCAAAACGAGCTGGCGGTCAGCAACCATCTTGAGGCAATCGGTGATCTGGTTAGCGAGGAAATGGTCAGACTGGTTGGTGAATGGTTTGATCTGCGCCATATGCCATCCGATGAAAGCCTGCACAAAATGGCAGAGCTTTACGAAATCGCCGAAGAGTCGTTGAAACAGGCAATGACGGCCTTTTCAAGCGAGGATGCGCAAGCCGCACAGCGTGTGCTTGACCGTAAGGCGGAATTCGCGGCCAAGATGGACGCTACCTTGCGCAAGGTCAGTGACGAAATCGGCCCGCGTGATATCGATATTCGCCGTTACCGGATCGAGGTCGCCATGGTCGAACGGATCAACCGGCTGTATGAACGGTCGCGGCGAATTTCCCATGTGTCACAGGCCATCATCGGCCAGCGAGAACCCAGCCCTGATGATCAGAATGCGGCATCGACCATTGCCGGTACGATGTAATCAGCGCTCGGCGGGCGGTGTCGCGATGTCTTTTTGCATGACCGTGACATCCAACGCACGATAGCCCAAATGGCGATAGAAATCCTGTGTTGCCACGTTTTCCGATCGCACCATCAACTGCATGCGCCAAATCCCCTGATCGCGCAGCCAGCCTTCCCCGATGTCCATCAAGGTCCGGCCAAGGCCGGTTTTTTGTGCGGTGGGCGACACCGCCAGATAGTAAATCCAGCCACGATGCCCATCGTGACCTGCCATCACCGATCCAACGATGTTATCGCTGTTATCTTCCCAGACAAACAAGGTTGCTTCGCCCGACGACAGGGCAAAACGTACATCCCATTCCGGCGGATTATACGGGCGATACAGCCCGGTATCCTGCCACAGTTTGCTAAGTGCGGGGATGTCGGCATGGGTTGCAACGCGCGGACTGGATTTCAGCGCGGGACTGGATGGTAACTGTGTCATGGTGTGCGGCGGTCTTTATGGTGAAAAGGTCGGTCAGCATGCGGGGGCATGTACAAACGGTCAAATCGAAATAATTCAGACATACAAATATCCTTTTCATGATTGGCGCATGATTGCCTCATCACCTGTGGCATCAATACGCAACACATAAAAACGCCCCTGAGGGGGGAGCCTCAGGGGCGTCGGGGACAGGTTCGGGGTATCGGTTGGGATAAAACCCCCGAACCTTGGGGTGGGGTCGATCTAAGCCGTTAGCTGATCGGGCGTCCGGTCACACGGCTCAGTTCCATTTCGCGGACAATATCGCCCGCCTTGTTGGTCACCGTCGCGACGTAGGTGCCACGATCGGTCTCGGCGATCTTGCCAAGTTTAAGCTCCCCCTGGCCAAATCGGATCACCATCGCCTGTGCCAGCGTATTCATCTGCGCGTCGGTAAACGAACGGTCAAAACGTGCCTCCTTGTCCGGGCGCGGCATCAGTTTGCGAAGCGACCGGCGCTCACCGTGATCAAGGCGTCCTTTTTTGGCGTCAAACGTGACAACGTCGACCAGATCGCCAGCACCATTCACCAGCAAAACATCAATTTTACCGGGTTCTTCTGCCAGCAACGCGTCACCGATTTTAAGGTCGCTCACATTGGACCGCAAAAGCATCGCATCAACAAGAATGCGCGCCTCGTCAACACTAAGCGGGGTTACACGTTCGCGGTGCTGCTTGCCAAACATGCCGCGCTTGTCATGGTCACGGTGCGCACCATCAAAACCAAATTCCTTGAATTGGCCTTGCTCAAGCATTCTGCCGCCATGATGACCATCACTACCGGCATAGGCCGATGCAACTGGCAGTGCGATCAAAGTTGACGCAATCAGGGCAGCGGCGATTTTAAGGGATGTTTTGCGTTTCATCGGAAACCTCGTTTGGGTGGGGGATAACGTTTGTCGAGGTCTGTTATGACGTCTGTTTGTCGCGAAATGATCCCGCAAACAGGGGAAATTGGTCGCAACAATTATCAAAACGGCCAAATGCGACAATTTGATACAAATTGAGGTTTCAGCTGTGTTCGCCAACGCGATAGGTTAGGGGGCTTAACGATTAATGATTGGCAGCGATATATGAGCGACCAGCCCCACATTCTTGTTGTTGATGACCACCGTGATATCCGCGATTTGCTTGGGCGGTATCTGCGTCAACATGAATACCGTGTCACACTGGCATCGGATGGCCGTGAATTACGCCGCCTGATGGGCGATAACCTGCATCCTGATCTGATTGTGCTTGATTTGATGATGCCCGGCGAAGATGGCTTAAGCCTGTGTCGCTGGCTGCGCGAAAATCATGATGTCCCGGTGGTCATGCTGACCGCCCTTGGCGAAGAAACCGACCGGATCATCGGGCTTGAAATGGGGGCCGATGACTATCTGGCCAAACCATTTAACCCGCGTGAACTTCTCGCCCGGATCAAGGCCGTGATGCGCCGTGCCCAAAGCTTGCCCGTCGGGCGTAAGGGACCATCACCAGTCGGTGAGATTGGCTTTGATCGCTGGGTGCTGGACCGGACCCGTCATGAATTGCGCGATGACACAGATGTGGTTCTGCCACTCAGTGCCGGCGAATACGGCTTGCTCTGTGCCTTTGTTGAACATCCCAATATGGTTTTGAACCGTGATCAGCTTCTCGATCTGACGCGCGGGCGCGATGCCATCCCGTTTGACCGCAGCATCGATAATCAGGTCAGCCGCTTGCGCAAGAAAATCGAAATTGATGCGAAAAACCCGACCCTGATTAAAACCGTGTGGGGTGGGGGATATATGTTCACCTGCGAGGTGACAAAGATATGACCCGCCGCCTGATCACGCGCCTTTGGCCCAGAACCCTGACCGGGCAACTGGTGTTTTTGCTGCTGGGCGCGATCATTCTGACCCATGTGGTTTTGGGGATCATGCTGGCCGAGGAACGCCGCGATGCGGTTGCGTCTGAACGACGGGGCAATGCGCTTCTACGTGTGTCGGCACTTTCACGCATTTTAACCACAACACCATCGGAAAACTGGCCGGATGTGTTGCGTGTGGCGCAATCGCCTCAAACCCGTCTGCGTCTGGTTTTAACATCAGACGTCGTGAACTCGGATGATCTGGTATCTCAGGGATTGACCGAACGTCTGAATGCTTTTTTGGCAACGTCACCCGACGTACAGGCGAATGTTGATATTCTGTCCGAAGATGCCTGTTGGGCGGAAAAGCATCGTCTGCGTGACGTGCGTGAGGAGAAGTTCTCCGACAGTGAAATGCCGGGCAAAAAGGATGTCTCCCCCCATAGGGGCGTGCACGATATTTTCAAAGAAGCGATTGAGAAAAAGGGCCGAAGTGACAAACCGGATTTAAAGCAAAGTGATCAACGCGCGCATGGCAAAAACATTGCCCCATGGGCATTGCGGTATCTTGACCGGTTTGATTGTCATGGCGCACCGGTGATGCAGCTTGCTGTGCCGATCTTTTCAACCTTACCCGATAAGATCAGGGATGATGGCCAACCCAACATCTGGCTCGAAGCGATGATTGGCGGGGTGACACCGCCGCCACGGTTTGTCTTTGATAATGTGATCCGGGTTGTGATGTCGGCCCTTGTGATTGGGATCATCACATTCTTTCTGGCCCGGCGTATTTCGCGGTCGTGGGCGGTGTTGACCCGGGCGGCTGACCGGGTCGGGCGCGGCGATTATCCCGAACCGGTTCCTGAAACCGGACCGCTTGAAATTCGCCGTGCGGCCAAGGCGTTTAACCGCATGACAGCACGTCTAAAACGGTTTGTCGAAGACCGCACCAGAATGCTGGCGGCGATTTCGCATGATTTGCGCACCCCCATAACATCCTTGCGATTGCGCGCCGAATTTGTCGAAGACCCGGAAAACCGCGCACGGATCATTGAAACCCTCAACGAAATGGAACAGATGGTCGAAGCGGCGATGACCTTTGCGCGCGAAGAAACCGCCAATGAGGCAACCCGCAAAATCGATATCGCCGCATTGGTTGAATCCGCGGTCGAAGATTTGGCCGAAACCGGGCGTCCCATCGCATTTTCCGGCGAGGTCACCCCGCGCGTTTACCCATGCCGTCCGCTATCGATAAAACGTGCCTTTGGCAATCTGGTATCCAACGCGCTTGAATATGGTGCCACGGTCGAAGTCGCCATACAGGATGCCGATGATGACGGCCTATGGATCGAAATATCTGACGATGGACCGGGCATTCCAATTGATCAACGCGAACAGGTGTTTGAACCGTTCTTCCGGCTTGAAGAGTCGCGCAATCGCGATACCGGGGGGATTGGTCTTGGGATGGCCATCGCGCGCACGGCCATTCGGGCCCATGGCGGCGAAATATATCTTGAAGATGCCCCGCAGGGTGGATTACTGGCCCGTATCTATCTTCCACCCGCAAAGCTGTAAACATTATCTCCTGAATTCAGCATGTTACAGTTTTTTTAAAATTCGAACTTGCATAATTGATGACTGATGGTCATTTGTCTGGCGGGAAAGAGACTGTTTCCCAATTCGCAATTGCGAAATTGCGTTGCTGTTCTATCTAGGCAATGCGATAACTAAGGCACGAAATCTGCGGAGCAGGCAATGAGCGACAAAAATGCATCTTCATCGGTGGTGACATCTTTACCCGGCACCAATTCGGCGCAGGCAGCGCGCGGATTTGTTCGGTCTGTCAACGACTGGGTGATGGAATGCGCGCTCGAAGATACCGACATTTCAGAGATCCTCAATGGCATGGTGCACCGACTGGTGGCCGCCGGTATTCCCATCGACCGTGTGATGGTGGCGTTCAAAACCCTGCACCCCCTTTACGAAGGGGTTTCTTATGTTTGGTCAAAGGACAGCGGTTCGATTGAACGTTCGACCCATATGGGGGTTCGCGATGATGATCCCGATTGGGCCGACAGTCCGCTTAAATGGATGTCGGATTCAGATGTCAGTTTCATGCGCCGCCATTTGATCGGGCCTGGCGCGGTTCTTGATTTCCCGATCCTTGAAAGTTTCCGCCGCAATCGCGGCACAGATTACTATGCGTTGATGACGCCCTTTGTCACCGACCGTGACAGCACGCTGGGCAGTAACCGCATTTTCATGACCTATATGACGCGCCGCCCAAGCGGTTTTTCCGACGAAGACCTTGCAACACTTTCGGGCATTCAGCGCCGCTTTGCCGTGTCGTGCAAAATGCGCATCAACCACGAAGAAACCAAAACCATCCTTGAAACCTATTTGGGATCGGATGCTGGTGGTCGCGTGCGCAACGGGCAGATCAAATTGGGCGACAGCACCAAAACCCGTGCGGTGATCTGGTTCTCGGACATGCGCAACTCATCATCGGTTGCAACCCATGTTGGTGATGATGCGTTCCTTGGCGAAATGAATGATTTCTTCTCGGCAACCGCCGGGGCGGTGTTGAAGCACGGCGGACAGGTTCTGCGCTATATCGGCGATGCGACACTTGCGATTTTCCCGATTGACGAAAATGAAAACAATGTCGAAACCGCCTGCGTTTCCGCCCTGTATGCCGCTGCCGAGGCACAGCTCAACATCGATCAGCTCAACGCGACCCGCGAAGAATCCGGTAAGCCGCCGTTTGATTACGGGCTGGGGATGCATGTCGGGGATGTGATTTATGGCAACGTCGGGGTTCCCGAGCGGGTCGATTTCACCGTGGTTGGTCAGGCCGCAAACGAAGCCGCCCGCATTGAACAATTGACCAAGCAACTGGGCAAGCGCGTTCTGGTCAGCCAGACCGTCGCCAGTTTCATTTCCTGTCCGACCGTGGAAATGGGGGCCTATGAGCTGCAAGGGACCGGGGTTAGCGTCAAGCTGTTTGCCCCTGACTTCTCCGAGGCCTGCCATCGTCTTGAACTGATGCGCGCTGGGTAATTCCCAGCCGCTCAGCATTCAAGACACCGCTGGCATCTGCCAGATGCCAGATGCCAGATGCCAGACGGCAGACGGCAGATGCCGTCACGCCATACTGTCAAAATCCTTCACAACACTACTTGCCGACGTCCCAACGCTTGTAAATGTTTTCTGCGCGTCGGTGACGGCCTTGGATGCGGCTTCGATGATGTCGCTGTAAGGCTGGACTTCTTTGGTTGCCAGCATCTTTTGCATGGCGACACCGGTTGTTGCCGATGCCATCGACATGATGCTGCGCATGTAATCGGTTGAATCCTGCACTGCATAGGCAGCTGCCTGCGCCACCTTTTGATAAGCAACACCATTGGCACCCGGGATGGCCCCGTTTAGAACCGCATGGTTGGTTGTGCCAACCGCCTGAACGATTTGCGGGTTCAATGCCGTGCTGAGCGGGGGCGTACTAGGGGCGGCAGGCGGGCTGTCCGAGGACGGCGTGTCCTTGTCTGACGCATCGCCGCCCGATGCTTTGGGGGCTGAGGCATCCGGGGTACCGGTGCTGCCGCCACTTGCATCCTTGGTATCTTTGGCATCCGTGTTGTCTGCGGCATCAGGCGTGGTCGGATCATCTGCGCCCTTGGGTTCAGTGCTGGCTGGCTTTGGGGGGGTGTCATCGTCTGCCATGAAGGACCTCATTTGCTTTGACGGGTGTTTTGCGTGTTTGTTCAATGCTGTTGGGGCACATCATCATGGCCCATCGAATGACCACTCAGAAATCACTGGTTTTTGTTGCCTCCGCCGCCCATGCCGCCGCCAGATGTATCAAGGATCATCTTACACGCGCTCGACGTTACGGCATTGCCGATCTGCTGCAGGCCGCCCTGGGTCTGCATGGCATTTTGCATCGAAAGACTGATGGAATGCGCCATGGTTTGATACACAAGCCCCATCGCCTGGGCAGGCGCTTCGCCAAGAACCTTGACGTTGGTTTGTGTCACGGCATCCGTGATTTGTGAATTTACGGGGGTGTTGTCTGCCATCTGCACGCCCTCAGTTTAAGTGACCATGGTCCGATGATGGATCGGACGGGTCATGTCATGTGCCTAGCGGCGGGTTGCTGCCAAAATGATCAGGAGTGTCAAAAGCGTATTGCTGTTGTCGGAATTTGACACTTTGTTCGTTGCCATTGCACCGGCCATGGTATTGACCGAGTAAAGCTGCATGACACCCTGGTTGGTGGCGGCCTGCGAGCAGATCGATGATTGCTGCTGGGCCTGCACCGCGTTCTGGAACAGGATGGATGTCGAATGCGCCGCACTTTGATAGATCGAGCCCATCGCATTGGCGGGTGCGGATCCAAGAACGCTTACCGAAGTTTGCGTAACTGCATCGGTAATCTGACCGTTCACCGGGGTTGGAATAGCCATTGTATCCTCCGAATAAGCGGTCTGTCTGACCGCACACCTTTTGACGCATGATGAGAAGAATTGTGATCAAATTTCGCCAGATCGTTTGCCGATTGTCGGCTATCCCGCTTGTGCCGTGATCATGGCGACCAGTTTCGATGTCGATGTATTGACGACTTGCTGCATGTTGCCCTGAACCAATGTGGCATTTTCCATGGCAAGTCCGGTGGCATGGGAATGCGATTGCAAGGCCATCGACACCGCCTGTGCCGGACTTTCGCCCAGAACTTTCACGTTGGTCTGGGTGACCGCATCTGTGACTTGTGGATTGACGATATCGTTCATGGTTTATGCTCCGTCGTCAGGATACGCCGGGGGCGTTGTTCTCGTTGGTTAGGTCATCGGCGGTTTCAGTGCCTTTGCCCACAAAGCGTTCATCAAGTTGTTCCCACCATGGTGGGTCGTCGTCGGGCGGGGCTTCGGGGGCAGCGTCGCCGTCATTTACGTCGGATTGTGATTCGGATCCTTCTGCGCTGGATTGGTAGGCTGACGCACATTCAAAGGAGCCGCCGTAAAAAAATTTGGTTTGTTGTCCTGAACCGACAGGGTCGATTTCGCGCATTCCATGGTGGTGGCAAGGCTTGCCACGGCCAGTTGCTGCTGTTCGTTGACCATATTGGCAAACAGAATGCCCTGCGCCTGTGCTTGGGATAGATAGGACTGCATGGTCCCCATTGCCGGGCCATTGCCAATGACGGTGGTGTTTGTCTGTGTCACGCTGTCGGTGATTTGCTCATCAACTTCATGGGAATTGCTCATCGCTTTGATCCTTACTGGTTACGGCGATTCATGATCTGTTCGATGCCCTTGGTCATGGTGGTCATGCCAACCATCGCATTTTGCCTTTGGGCGGAAACCATATTGGCCATCAAAACACTTTGGGATTGCGACTGACCCAGCATGGATTGAAGGGCGGCGTAACTTGGCCCGACACCAATGGTCGCGACATTGGTCATCGCAACGCTGTCGGTGACCTGACTGGACACCTGACAGGGGGGATGTTCTGCGACGTACCAGGACTGTTGCGGCTGTTGCGGCTGCTGTGGCGGGCTGGATTGGCTTTGATCTGCTTGCGTGCCGTCTTGTGGGGGTGTTCCCGATGGTGCCGGCATGTCCGTCTCCTTGGCTGGCGAAATGGGGACTTATCGGTATGACGTGCGCCAGCGACTTTTGTGATGGAAAAAGCCCGGCAAGCGACTGCATGCCGGGCCGGTTCGGCGGCGAAACCAATCTGGTGTTACGACACGGACGTTCCGGTCGTTGCTTTAAGAGCCGACAACAAAGAAAGCATGTTGTCGGGCACATCGCTGTTTGCGAGTTTGGAGGTGGCAACGGCACCGGCCATGGTATCGACCGAATAGACCTGAATGACGCCCTGGTTGGTTGCGGCCTGTGAAGAGATGCCGACCTGCTGCTGGGTGCTGACGGCGTTCTCATAGAGAATGCCGTGCGAATGCGCCAGCGACTGGTACAGCGAGCCCATGGCCATGGCAGGAGCATCGCCCAAAACCTTTACGTTGGCTTGGGTTACTGCATCCGTGATCATGCCATTGACCGGAGTGTTATCAGCCATTGTGTATCTCCTGGTTGCCTAAAGAAGTGCCGGAATCCGGCCCTTTTCCGCGTGGTTTGCGGGATCAGTCAGATGACGGAGGGCCAGATCGGTTGTGACGGAACTTGTGCAAAAACTTGCGGACCGCAAATTGGGGGCGCGATCCACGTAAAATCGGGCGGTCGCTGATGGAAACGACCGCCCGATTTGATGGTGACCCGTGTGTCAGAAGATCCGGAGCGGGACCAGCCTGTCATATGTTTGACAGGTAAACGGGATCAGCCTTTGGTGGCTTGAAGGGCCGTCAGAAGTGACAGCATATTGTCGGGCACGTCGCTTTTGGCAATTTTCGAGGTTGCCACAGAGTCTGCCATCGTATCGACCGAATAGATCTGGATGACGCCCTGATTGGTCGCGGCCTGCGAGGTGATGCCGATCTGCTGCTGTGCGCTGACGGCGTTTTCATAGAGGATGCCGGTGGAATGTGCGAGGGACTGAAAAATCGAGCCCATTGCCATTGCCGGGGCGTCGCCCAAAACTTTCACATTTGTCTGGGTGACTGCATCAGTGATCTGACCATTTACCGGGGTCGGAATCGCCATTGTAAAGTCTCCTTCGTGTAGGTGTGCTGTGGACTGCTTGCGGTTGTGATCCTGACGGGGTTTCGCCGTCCCGTTTTCAATCTAAAGACGCTGGGTGTTTATGGTTGTGACGCGTCTTTTTCATTTATTTGCCAACTATTGAATGTCGGCGTCCTTCAGGTGGTCGCGTGCCAGTTGGACACGTTTGCGCACGGCGCAATTGCTTAAACCCAGGGCGACCGCGATGTCGTCATAACTGCGGTCCTGAACGCAGCGCATCAAAAGCGGCTTGCGCAGTTTTTCAGGAAGGGCACAGAGGACAGTTTCGAGCTGGTCGAGCTTTTCGTTGGTTAAAAACGATTCTTCCGGGCTGGGGATAACCGGCGGGCTGATCGGGGATACCGGAACATCCGCACCGCCGTGGGTTTCTTCCTTGTATTCCGCCTTGCGCCGGTTTTGCCGATGCAAATCAATACAGGCGTTATGGACAATCCGTGAAAGCCAGGCGCGGTGATTGCGGATTTCATCCATCGAGGCTTCGAACTTGGTCGATGCCTTGACCATCGCCTCGGACAGCGCATCCTGCGCATCATCCATGTTCCCCGACATCAGTTTCAGGCACTGCTTAAGCAGAACATCCTGCTGATCAATCCACAGCGGCCAGAAATTCGGCGCGGCCGGACCCAGTTCCGGATCAATCGCCGGAACGGTTTCGGGCGCCGGGGTTGGATCGGTATGATGTGGCTGGGGGGAATGTGGTCCGGGCATGCCCGGTGCAGGGGTCGGCATGGCCGGATAGTCAAAGCCGCCGGGCAACAACCCCCGAAGCGCATCCAGCGGGCTTATCTGTGATCCGCCCTGATAGCCCGGAAGGGCGCTTGCGATGATGTCTTCCGGACTTGGCCCGGAGCGTGATGGCTCCAGCCCCGGGAAACCGGCAAGCGGATTAAAATCTGCGGGATAGCCGGGCGGCGGGCCTTGTCGGCTCTGCGCGCCATTGATCGGCGGTGACGCGGCCGGTGATGTGGCCGATGACGCAGTTTGTGCCTGTGCGACAGATGCGCTGAAATCGGGTGTCGCCTCGCGCTGCCCAAAGGCTTGGGCCGGATCGCTTTGTCGCGCGTCGTCGACCGCGCTGCCATCCTGCTTCGGGTCTGCCGGGGTGAGTTGAGAAAGATATCCCTCGGCAACCCGTACACGTTGTTCGGGTTTTAACCGTGACCAGATTGACGTGACATTGTCGCCGTCGCCCAGAGCCTGATTTAAGGTATCTTCAAGGCTGCGGGCAAACCGCAATTCTGCCTCTGTGAAGTTCACCTCGTCCTGTTGGGTATTCTTTTCGTTCTGCACTATGGATCCCTCCAGTTGACAGATTGCAACCTTAGGCTGATTAAGTTTTGCAGTAACTAGTATGACGTACTATTCGAGTGATTGTGAATAAAAGTATTTACTGCAATCAATGGTTGTAAATCTGTGCTCGTCAAAGTGTCCCCGGCCCGCGTGGGACGGGGGTGGATCAATGCTGGGATTCGTGGGACGCAATCTTGGATCTGGTCTGGTGTCGCGGCCAAAACCCTGAAGTGATGGTCTCGGGAGACAGCGGTTTTCCGTATCTCAGTGAGCTGCACGATCACCAATAACCACGGTCTTGGCCCTTGGGCCGATCCGTTCTGTTAGGGCGGATTGTCTGGCGCTGAGGACAGCGTACTATCTTGAGAGTCGGTTTTCTTTGATGTGCCTGCCTTATTGGCAGCGGTGCGTTTTGCCCCTTTTGGCGCGTCTGCGGCCTGATCTGCATCCGTGTTGTCGGCTGTTTCCGTCGGCAGGGATTGCAAAATCGCGGCTTCAACCCGGGCGGCAAGGATCTGCATGCGCTGGTCGACTTCTTTGTTGATGATATTGCGGATTTCGTTGGCAATATCGAACATCACCTGATGGGCACCGCCACCGGCCGGGCTGGAGCCCATGTAGGGCGCGCCTTGTGGCTGTGGCTTTGCCTGCTGGTTGCCTGCCGGGGCGGCTTGCGTACCAGTTTGCGCCCCCTGTTGCGTCCCCAATGGCGGCTGCGGCGCGGTGGCACCGGCCTTCACATCCTGCGCATGTGAACTGATGGTGTAGCGTTGATCAAGAACCTGCGTGCGTGCGCGTTCAGCAGCCTGCGACATCGCCTGCTGGGTGGCCATATATTCCTGATTGAACGCCTTTCTGACCGCATCCTTGCGGCTGCTGGCGGTATCAATGCCTGACTGTCCCGGACCCGACATCAGGAACCTCCCTTGTTGGTCGTGCTTGAACTGGCTGATTTCCCCGTTCCGCCTTGCGTGTTTTTGGCACCACCCCCGCCGCCCGATTTCGGGCCGGACGGCTGGTCTTTGCCATCATCATTGCTCTCGCTATCGGCCGGGGTGTCTTGCGTTGGCGTTGGGGGGCTTTGATCGTCGCCAGAAGACGAGGTTTTGGTGGTCGATGGGGCGGCCGAAGTTGCGGATTTGGCATTGGATGCCACAACCGGGGCCGCCTTGGACGTGTCTGACGTGCCATCGCCGTCCAGGCAAAAACCATATCCCGCCAATTCGTCTTGGGTCGGGGCGGTGGCAAGCCCGGTCAGCGTGGTTTCAAGACGCCCATTGGCATTGGCGATCATGCTCGCCGCACGGCACGCACTGTTATCGCTTTGCCCGCTGCAATTTAAAATCGCGGTTGGCGTGCATGATTTGCTCGATGTCAGCAACTGGGCGGTGACATTGAAACTGACTTCCTGATCATATTGCACAAGGATCACGAGGCCCGCCCCCTTGTCACCTTCGCTGGGTGGGGTGATTTGCATCCAGAACGGAATGGCATGGGTCGGCGATATCGGAATGGTCCCGCGTAAGGTCGGGCTGGGTAAGGTGCCGACATATTCCAACTGTGCCGGAACCGCAGGACGATCGGCAAAAATCAGGCGGATCAGGGCAAGGTTCGGCGTCGTGCCGCTGGGAATGTCGCCAATTGTTTGTTCAAGATGAAGCGCATAAGCCCTCCCGCCATAGGTCGCCATTTCCGAATAGGGCTCCTGCGCCTGATCGGTCACTGTCGTATCAAACAACAAGGCACGCAACTGCGACGGCGATGTCTTGGGCACGGCAATTTCCAGTTCGGATTGAACACCGGCATTTGTACCGGCATTTGCCCCAACACTCAGGCACCAGCCCCCAAGAAGTGCTGGCGTGTCGAGTGCGACCAGTTTGGCGCTGATGGCGGTTTGCGCGCTGGTGCGCCCGGCCGCCAGCGGCAGGCATTGTGCAAGATCAATTGTCCAGTCGGGAACATCGGCATCCTGACTGTCCTTGCCCTGAAGCTGCGGCATGGCGGTGCGGAACATGTCATCGCTGATCACCGCCCCGGCAAGATCGGTTTCACTGCCGTCCGGGCGGGTGGTGATCAGGCGCCACTGTGCGGCCGCACTGTCATAGGAAGGGGTGCTTGAAGCCTCGGAAGACTGGGTCATATCAGGTCCCTTTTGCTGATCTGCACGGGTTTGGGGGGATGACTGCATGGATTTGGCCAGAACGCTGGCCGGGTCGGGGATATGCCCGTCAAGCCCGGCCTGATTTGGGCGGGAATCGGGCGCATTTGGATCGCGATCAAACAGGAATTTCTGAATGATCGAAAAGGCGGTTTCCTGCGGTTCCGCGTCAAATCCATATATGGGCTGGTGAACCTGTGTACCGCTGTCCTGCGGTGTGCTGCTGCTGCTGGCCGGGCTTGTCGGGCTGGGAAAAAGCGAACTGCTGTGCAAAAGCCCCGGTGCCAGCTCCTCAAGCCCGTATTCACGGCACAATGCCGCCATCACATCAAGCGCATCCTGATGTTCGGGCGGTAAGCTCGCATAGGGCGTACCCTTGTCGGTGCCTTGGTCGGTGGTTTTATCGGTTGGTTGAGCCGTGGGCTTTTGACTGTCTGTCATGCACGCATCCCCAGTGTGGCCATTGAGTGTGGCCCTTGAGTGTTGCCCTTGCAGAAGGCGACATGATCGGGTCAGTACGGTCGCCCAGACTGTCTTCCATGATCTGCAAGGTTTTAAACGGTTCCGTGCAAATTGACGTTTCTCGGTGGGGTTGTGTGAAAATTTTAGGGTCTGAACCCAGTTGAATGCTTGAAATGGTCGCGAGGAATT
>TARA_R110000796_G_scaffold43634_3_pt1 | contig 44215 bp, 32 predicted proteins | sample TARA_R110000796 | Tara Oceans TARA_R110000796 (sample SAMEA4397815) | marine metagenome | biome: Polar Biome; feature: [SRF] surface water layer (ENVO:00010504); material: water (ENVO:00002006), including particulate matter (ENVO:01000060) such as... | depth 5 m
CAAACCCCTCCAGCTCCACTTAATAAAAATAATATGATAGAAAATATTAAAGAATACGATAACGAAGAAGAGTTTAGAAAAGCTATGCTAATGTTTAAATGGGGCTTTTATTTAGCTGGCATAATAACAACAGGAATACTAATTAAACTCTTTTTAATAATTAAATAACATAATTATAAAACTAATTAAAGTGCACATCTCCAAAGAGTTTCCCTACATATTCCCGTTAGTACTGAGTGATGTGTAACATTCCCATAAGACGTAAGTAGCTTTAATTAGTTGTATAATTACTAAAACCTAAAAACAATGAAAAAAATATTAACTATAGTAGTAATTCTACTAATGACAACAGTTAGTTGTACCAAAATGGTAACTAACAATAGAATAGAAGGTACGTGGACTTCTGATTATTCAGCACTTACCTATACACAAACCTATGATAATGGGTATGTAATACAAGATGAAGATACTGCTTATACTTATGAGGTATTTGCAGATAAAACTATCAGGTATTACCCTATACAAGCAGATGGCTCTTTAGGAGAACCTGAAGAGTATATTATTGTAGATATTTCTAAAAAAGAAATGACAATTGATTACGGTACAGGGGAAAGAACCTGGACTAAAATGAAATAGTGAGTTACGGTTTTCTGCACATAAACAAGAAATCCTTGGGTTAATGGTCCAGGTGTGATTACCTGGGCCTTTTTTAAACATTAAAAATGGAACTATGAAACAATTAGTATGGCCTTATTGTAAAGTAAACAATTGTACTAATAGAGCATGTTTAGCTCTAACTAGTGATAAATGTTTTCCACATACTAAAGGTAATAGAAGATGGAAATTACTTAAAATAAGATATAATAGAATAATTAAAAACCTTAAAAATGAATAAAGACACATTTACCGTAGAATACGCATGTGATTATGAAGGAGATTATACTGCTTGCATAACTACTTGTATGGAAACAAAAGAGAGAACTTTCAAATGCTGGGAAACAGCATTAACTTTTATAAACAAGTGTACAATGGTGCACAACTTAGATGAATTATTAAATGTAGTACCTATAGAGCTCGTCCCTGATGCTGTATATGAACCTACATCTTACTAATTAAATTATTAACAATGAAAAAAACTATAATATGTACCAAATAGGTGATAAAGTAGAGGGAAAAGGTAGCTTTGAATTTGCTACACTAATGATTATAAATGTAGATGAAGATTATGATTTACCTTACAAAGTAGAAGTACTTGAACACCCTATGGATGAAGATTCAGAAGGTGAAATAGAATGGGTAGAAGCAGATGATTTAGGAGAACTAACAGAATTTAAAGCAGTGAGTAATAACTCATCTGAGCCTGGTATAGTTTATATAGATCATTCTGAATGTGGAGCTAGAGTAAATTCACATGTATTTACAGTTAGAACTTCAACTTCAGAAATGGAAAGAGCTATTATCTTAGGCTTAGTAAAATAAGATTAACAATTAAGTAAAAATCAAGGAATTACACGAAGTAATTTCATATTATAAATGTCAAAACAAAAATAAAATGGCAAACGCAAAAAAAGATGTATTAAGTTTAGCTTTAGCTAACGTGAAGAAAACTGATATCGAAAGAGAATCAGAAGGGATTAAGAGAGCAGTATCTGACAACAAGCATGCTTGGGGTAATGAATTGCATAATGCTAACAAAGCAGTAGATAATGCTGGAGACCGTATTAAGTCTTTAGCTTCTAATGTAGGTGCTTCTGCAGCACAATGTTTAGAAGCAGCAAGAACTTTAGCTTTGGCTGAAGCTAATGTTGTAGCTATTACTGAGTTGATGGCAGTAAGATTCTAGTCTAACTAGATTGTTAACAGCCCTCTACATATTGTAGGGGGCTTTTATTTTATTAGTCAGTATTCTTAATAGGTTCAAATCCTAGGAAGACTACTGTCACCTTTTTCTTTTACCCTTTTTACTGACGGAAAACCTAAAAATGGTAAGAAGCAACTATGCTTTGAAATAGTAACTAGTCTTTCAGTGCAAATGGTGCACTAAGATTACTGATTAATAAAATATTATAAATAATTAATGAAATACTTAATAACAAACCAAACCTCTATAGGGGAACAGGAAGGTATACAGTCAGCTACATTAGATGAATGTATTACTTATGTGCAAGATAGATTAGAGCTAGGATTAGATATAGAAACTACAAGGAAATACAATAAGTATTTAGATATAGAAGGATTAGACCCTTATACATCTAAAATAGTAATGTTACAAATTGGAGATTTAGATAAACAATTTGTAATAGACACTAGAAATGTAAATATAAGTAAGTTAGTTCCTATATTTAAAAATAAAGATATTACGTTTATAGGACATAATATAACATTTGAATACAAACACATTTTACATAATTACAATGTTAGACTTGCAAAAGTTTATGATACTATGATTATGGAACAGATACTCAATAATGATGGAGTACAAAGAAGTTATGCATTAAATGAATTAAACCAAACTTATTTAGGTATAAGGGTAGAGAAAGATATTAGATTAGGGTTTTTAACCATAGGAGATAGAGCTTTTACTACTAAAGAGGTAATTTATGGTGCAGAAGATATCATTAATCCAATAAAGATTAAGAAATATCAAGAAATAGAAGCAAATAAAAATAGAAAAGATTTATATAATGTATTTAACCTGGAAATGAGGTTTCTCTTAGCTAAAGCGGAGATGGAATACAATGGAGTACCCTTTAAAACAGAAATTTGGGAAGCAACTTATAAAGATAATAAAAAATTATTAGAAGAGAAGCTAATAACTCTAGATAATTTAATTATTAATAATTGGCCAGCTCCAGAATTCATAACTCAACAGTTAGATATGTTTGATACTGCTATTAAATGTAGTATTCAATGGACCTCATCTAAACAAGTAATAGAATTTCTTAATTATTTAGGTATATGTCCTAGAGCTAAATCAGCAGCAACTGGTAAAGTAAGAGATACTGCAGAAGCTAAAGAAGTAAGAAGTATACTATTAACAGGAGATATAACTGTTCTTGTAAAAGAATTTATTAACTGTTATTTAAGTATGAAAGAGATATCTCAAAGATGTACTACTTTTGGTTTGAAATTCTTAAATCACGTAAACCCTATTACTGGGAGAATACATAGCAGTTATAAACAGATATTAGTAACAGGTAGAATCTCAAGTAGTAGACCTAACAATCAGAATATTCCAGCTCAACATCAATTTAGAAGTGCATTTTCTACAGGAAATGATTCTTTTTTAGTTAATGCAGATTACTCTGGGCAAGAATCTATTATTTTAGTTAATAATAGTTTAGATAAAGATTTATTAGAATTTTATGATAATGGAGGAGGAGATTTACACTCTTATACTGCTCAGAAGATATGGCCTGATTTATTAGGTCATCTAAGTTTATCAGATGTCAAATCATTACATAAGGATAAAAGACAGATTGCTAAGTCAGCTAATTTTGCACTTGCATAAATGAAATATGTGTGCCCTATTGTCTAAAGATAATAAGGAAAAATGGGATAAATTGCTGGAAAACTAAGTGTATCAAGGAGTACATAAGTCAATCAGCAGCCAATCTAGGGAAGTACATTAAAGTACCTAGCAGGTTCAACGACTAATAAGTGAGCAGTACATGCAATAAACTTAACACGAACATCCCACACCCTACTATTAAGTTAAGGGTGATGATATAGTCTGAACTATATGGAAACATATAGAGGTAAGGGATAAAGAGCCTTTACGATAACAAATTGACGGTGGTAATGGATTTACTATTGCATCTAACTTAGGTATATCTGCAGAAGAAGGAGATAGAGTATATGAAGATTATTTTAAAGCTTTTCCAGGACTTAAATCCTATTTTGAAGGAGTAGTTAAACAATCTTTAAAGCAAGGATATATATTAATAGACCCTATAACTAGACGTAAGTTTTTCTTTCCTTATATTAATGAGTATTATTCTTATTTAGAAAAAGGTAATAAAAGAAAAGCAGATGCATTAGAAGGTAAGATGTCTAGAGCAGCTATGAATTATTGTATTCAAGGGGCAGCAGGAAGTATGACAAAATACGCTATTATATTGATTTATGATTGGCTACTTGAGAATGAAGAGTACTTACAGAACATAAGAATTGTTTTAACAGTACATGATGAAGTCATATTAGAGGCTAATTACGGATATGAAGAGTTAGCAAAAGATAAACTTTCCTATTTTATGGAAGAAGCAGGTAAACTGTGGTGCAAAAGAGTACCAATAAAGGCAGATGCCGTAATTTCCCGAATTTGGGAGCACTAAAAACTAAATAAAATGAAAGTAATATTTTTAGATATAGATGGAGTTATGAACTCACATGTATTTTATGAAAAAAGGTATAAAAGCTTGGCTCATATAATAAAGAGAAAACTCAATGTAATAAAATCAAGAATTAAAAAGTTATTCTACGGTGTTGATTATTATAAAAAAAATAATTATTCAAATGAGAAATCGTATACTTATGAATATCAATTAAAAAGACTTAAAGAATCTACTTGTAAAGATAAGTGGGAATGGTTAACTGAATTTTGTAATGAAAATGACATTAAAATATGTATTTCATCCGTTTGGAAAAATCATTTTGGAGGTAAAAATGGAAGACAACCTGAATGGTGGGATAAAGCATTAGTTGACTTAGGTTTTAATGAAGGAACATTTGTAGGTTTAACAGGACAAAGAAGAACTGAAAGAGGTACTGAAATACAAGAATGGTTAGATTTAATAGATGATGTAGAAGATTATGCTATTTTAGATGATGATTCAGATATGTTAGAACATCAATTTGTAAAGTTTCATCATTGTGATGGATGGTTTGGTTTATCTCCTAACCATCTATATAGAATCAAAAGACAATTTGATGGTAAAAGTGAATACAGTAAACTAAGTAAAGCAATTAAAAACTAAATAAAATGAATAGAAGAGAAGAACTTATAAGAAAAGGACTTAACAAATGGGCTAAGAATGACTTTAAAGGGATTCTCAACTATGCTACAGGAGTTGGTAAAACCTATGCAATGGTTTTAGCCACTGAACATGCAGTTAAAACCTGTCCTAAAGAAAGGGTACTCATAGTAGCACCTACTAATGTAATATTAGAAGGTATTAAAGAAAACTTTAAAAAGTTTAAGAAGACTAAGTACCTAAAACATTGTGATTTAGTGTGCTATGCAAGTTTACCTAATATCAAATCTGATTACAGTTTAGTAGTGTTTGATGAAGTACATCATTTAGTAACAGAAAAAAAGTTAATATGCTTTAAAAACTGTGTCTTTAAGTATGTATTAGGATTAACAGCTTCATTAACTGAAGAACAGGAGTTAGATTTACATTTCTATTGTAGAATAGTAGATGTATTAACTCTTGAAGACGTAGAAGATGAAGGATTTATTGCAGATTTTACTATTATTAATTTTCCAGTTGACTTTAATAGGTCAGAGAAAGATTTGTATGATGAATACACTAAGAAAATAGAGTGGACTTATCAAACTTATGGGTCTCAAGCTTGGAAAGCTATTGGTAGTAGATCTAATTTAGTATATAATGCCCGCAATAAACTTAAAATAGTTAAATCTTTAGTAGAATTATTTCCAGAAGAGTACGGTATTGTATTTTCATTGCAAAATGATTATGCTCAACAAGTAGCTGATGCAATAGGTACTAACTGTACTTGTATTACTAGTAAAGATAAAGCTAAAAGTCAAGTAGCAAAACTACAGTCTTTTGTAGATGGTAGGCGTAAAGTCAATATCATTTCTGCAGTAAAGATGTTTGATGAAGGAGTAACTCTACCTAGACTATCCTTTGGGGTAGCTTTGGCAAGATACTCTAAAGAAAGACAGTCTATACAGACTATAGGGAGACTCCTAAGAGCAGATATCAAAGATAAGCACTCCATATTAATTAGAGTGTATGTTAGAGGTACTGTAGAGGAGAAATGGGTAAGAGAAAGTCAGAAGAATTTTAATGTTAAATATGTAAATAGTTATGATGAACTTAAAAACACAATTGAAGAAGCCAGAGGTGGCATTAAACGAGTTAGGACTGAAGTTAAGACTGATACAGTTGGAGTATCCAACTCTAAGTACGGCAATAGACCTGGCTAATCAAGTAGAAGAAGAATTTGATGTGATTTGTACACCTCAGATAATTGAAGATTATTGGAAATTACATATACATCAAGGTGACATTGAAAAGCAAAACAGGGAGGTGGAATATGGATATAGTTATTGACCTTAACCTGTTAGAAGAGCATAAGTTAACTCCAGATTTATATGCATTGTTAATGTGTATAAATTTGGAAATACCTTATAGATTAGCTAGTGCAGAAACACAAGCAGAGTTTGTAAAGTATTTAGAAGAGCAAGGTTGGTGTAAGAATACATCTACTGGTCCAATTCTAAGACAAAAAGCTTTGAAGCTTATTAATGTAACAGATACATCACCTGATAATGTAGAATCTTGGGTAGAGGAATGGAGAGACCTATTCCCCAAAGGGGTACAATCTGGTGGTAGAAGAGTCAGAGGAGATAAACAAGGGGTACTTAAAAAGATGAAAGCATTCTGTAAAAATTATCCTCAATTTAAGAAGAAAGATATATTTATTGCTACTAAACTCTATGTATTTGAGAAGAGTAGAGATAGATATAACTTTATGCAGTGTGCTGATTATTTCATTGATAAAAATGGAGTATCTGCTTTAGCATCAATTATAGAAGACCTAGATGGAAAAGAAAGTCCATTAGAATTAATTAACAAGGGAGGAGGAAGTACCTTCCATAAAGAAATATAAATGAATAATATAAAAAGAAAATCACCTAATATTGAAGGAGCTGTACAAAAGAATTTAGAGAAACTTCATATTGTTAAACAACTAGTAAAAAAAGAACTTTTTTCAAGTATAGAGGAAATCAGAAAAGAAGTAGGTGGATCATATAAGTTTTATTCTCATTTAAGAGATAGTGGAGTCATTACTAAAGTGAATCATTATTTTGTATGGAATGATAAAATACCAATTACTTATAAATTAGCTTTAACTTTAAGTGAACATACCAGAAAAACTCGTAAACTATATGCAGAACGTAATGTTGAGATTTCTTCTAAAGCAGTTGTTAATAAGAAAGTACGTCAACCAATTAAACCTACTAAAGGAACTCGTAGAGAATTTTCTTTAATATGGGGCTTATTTAAAATTAAATACTAATAAAATGGCAACTAAATTAAATAAAGCAGAAATAACTGCATTAGCAAATGCCATGAGTAGTATAATGGTTCAACGGTTTAGTACTGAAACAAAACTACAAAAAGAGAAGTATATTAATTTATTTTATCGAAGTAAAGAAGGTAAATTACTTAAAAAAGCTAAAACTTGTTTTGTAAATTTAAGTATTTCAACTATAGAAAATCAACAAATTACTCTTTTAGGGTATAAACCTATAAGTAAAATTGATTTCCCAACTTTTACACAGTTAGTTACAGAAATCACGTTGCTTAATGCTAAGAAATTAGGACTAGAAGAGATAATTAAGTTACTATATAAGAAGCATAAACTTACTATATGAGTGTATTCAATAGAGCATTAGCACAAGTAGAAAGAGGAAGGCGTGGAGATAACGTAGGAATACCTATACCATTTTCACGTTTACGTCAATTTTTACCTAATATCCAGCAATCAACCTATTATTTAATAGGTGCTGGAACTAAGGTAGGGAAAACTTCTTTTGCTGATGATTTATTCTTTTACGGTGCATATGATTACTATAAGGAGTTACAATCTAGAGATGCTTTAGACGGATTTGAGTTAGATATAGACTATTTCTCTTATGAGATAGACAGTCAAACTAAAATCATTAAAGGTATTGGTAGGAAATTATGGCATGAATACGGTATAATTGCAGATGCAAATACTATTTTATCTAGGGGAGAAAGCCGTTGTAGTGATGAGTTATATCAATTAGTATTGAAATACAGAGAGTACTTTGATGAAATGGAAGATGTAGTAACTATTCATGATATGCCTGATAATCCTACGGGAATTTACAAGTATATTAATGGTAAAGCTGCACAACATGGTACTATTCATAGGAAAAATATCAATTCAGATCCTGAAGGTAATCCTGTTATGAGGTTTGATAGGTATGAAATTAATAATCCTAAGAGGTACTGGATAGGTATGGTAGACCATATTGCATTAGCAATGGAAGAAAGAAATTTCAATACTAAGCAAACTATAGATAAGCTTTCTCAGTATATGGTAGGCTTCCGTAATAACTATGGAATGAGTCCTGTTATTATACAGCAATTAGCTTTTGATAGTGAATCAGATGAAAGGCATAAATCAGGAAGACTAACACCTACACTAAAGGATTTTGGAGATAGTAAGTATACTACTAGAGATGCTAATGTTATTATGACATTATTTAGCCCTTATAGATATCAACTAGATCAATTTCAAGGCTATAATGTAGCAGAATTAGGTAATAGTTACAGGTCATTAGAGATACTGGAAAATAGAGATGGAGAACCTAATATAAATTTAGGACTTAACTTTATTGGTCCATGTGGTACATTTAGGGAACTTCCTAGGTCTAGTGAAATGAGTCCAGAAAGAAATGCATACGCAGCTAGTTTAGCTAACGTAAAGTCTAAATATTACAAAAATGAATCAGGTATTTGGTTACCTAGGAATTAACCCCAAGGGGATTACGGAGATTGTCTTGGAGAAGACGACTCAAGGTAGATTTTTTAAGTAAACTATAGAAAAACAACAATCCGTAGTCCCCACCTTGGGATAAAAAAGAAAATTAAATAAAATATATGGCAAATGAAGGGATAGTTTTACCTATGGAAAAAACTAAAGGCACAAGACAAGACCCCAAAGTGTTGGTACTATATGGACCACCAAAAGTTGGGAAGACTACATTATTAAGTTTATTACCTGGAAATCTAATAGCAGATTTAGAGGAGGGAACTGAATATGTAGATTCAATATCTATGCGTATTATTGGGTGGAATGCTCCAGCTAATGAGACTAAAGCATCTATAGCAGATAGATTATCTGATAAAGATAAGAATGGTAAGAAGAAAATTCCTACTTATTACTTTACTGAAGTAGGTAAAAGTATTATGTTAGCAGGAAGACCTTATAAGTTTCTTACAGTAGATACTGTAACTGAATTAGAGGATATGATAATGCCATTAGCAGTAGAAATGTATAAAAACTCGCCTATGGGAGGCAATTATGACGGAAATAATGTTAAGGAATTAGCTAGAGGAGCTGGTTATTTTTGGTTACGTCAAGCATTTAATACAGCTATAGATAAAATCAAAAAACTAGCAGACACTATTATCTTAGTAGGGCATGTTAAAGATACTTTTATAGATAAAAAAGGTAAAGAAGTAGCAGCTAAAGAGTTAGACTTAACTGGTAAGATTAAATTTACAGTTTCTGCAGGAGCAGATGCAATAGGTTACTTACATAGAGGACCAGATTCTGAAATTCTAATCAACTTTAAGGCTTCTGATGAAATAGTATGTGGCTCAAGATGTCCACACTTAAAAGGACAAGAAATCAAAGTAGCTGACTACGATGAAGAAACAAATGAATTAATAAATGTTAACTGGGATTTAATATTCCCATCTTTAAAAAAATAAAATATGAGTGAAACAAGAAACAGACCTGTACAAATTAGTTTGACAGGAATTTTAGCAGATTTAGAAAATGGAGTTACTAGAAAAACTAGTGATAAAGGGTATGACCCAGTAAGAGGTTCCATTGAAGAAAAGTATGAACTTAGTAAAAGTGATGTTACTGAGTTATTTAAGCATCCTGCATTAATGGGGAAGAAAGTAAAGATACCTAAAGTGGTAGCTTTTGTACTTAATGATGACAGAGAACCTTCTTATGGAGCACCAAGTGCTGCAGGAGAAAGAAGACTTGCAGCATCTGCAGAACATGAGGCAGAAGCTGGAGGTTCAGTAGAAGGAGTAAACACAAATGAAGAACCTACATTAGAACCTAGTGACATTGAGGCTGTTACTGGAAGTGATGAGGTAGTAAGAACAACAGAAGCTGCACCAGAGGGTGTAGAATTTTAATTAAACTAAAAAAATAAATATGAGTTACGGTTCAAAAACAGACAGTGAAGGGAAAGCGTTAAGAGCAGATGGTAATTTACCAGTCTTAACAGGAGAGAAAGTAGTAGGTAATAAAATCGTTTCATTAGGAATGAGAACAGATTCTAATGGTGACCTTATGGATAACCAAGCAGAATTAATTTTCAACCAAGCAAATGGAGCAACTTTTAAAGTTGTATTCTTTGATTCTGATGAGAAATGGGCAATTGACCAAACTAATGCAACTTTATTACACATTTGTACTAAAATTGTATCAGAAGCGGATTATTATGCAGCAATTGGTAATCCAAGTGGATTCCAGGAGTTTATCACAAATATTTCTACCAAGATTATACCTCAAGCAGCAGGTAAAACTTTCACTATGAAAGTAATCTTGAAGCACAACAAGAAAAGTGATGCGTATTTTCCAAACTTACCTAAGTTTCCAAACTTTATTGAGCTTGATGGTACAACACCTTCAACTATCAATAAAACAAATCCTAAGTATGATATCTATGCAATTCCAGCAGCTACCTCAATGGCAGCAGAAGGAGCTGCAGCTACACCAGTAGAGGACGTATTTTAATTTAACTCTTTAATAACTGTACTGTGTACGGTAAAAAAGTAGTTAATAAGGAGAATATATTAGCATTAATAAATTCCTACGATATATTTAAGAAGTATATCGTAGGTTTTGTTGATGTGAATAAAGCTTTCAAAAGTGAGTTAAGAGTAGATAAGTCTCCTACCTGTGTGGTATTTAAAGGGGATTATGATATCTTATACAAGGATTATGCAGTAGTTGGAGCATTAGATTGCTTTGGTTATATGATGCATAAGTTTAATTGTACTTACTATGAAGCACTTGAGATGATTAATTTGGATTTTGCCCTAGGGTTATCTCCTCAGATCACTAATCTCAATTATGCTCCTACAACTTCTACAATTTATAAAGTAGATGTGTCTAAAATACCAACTTCTCCTGCAAATATCAAAGTTAAAGTACGTAAATGGAATCATTTTGATAAAGCGTTTTGGAATAAACAATATCAATTTACCTCTAAAGAGTTAGATGAAGGTAAGGTTTACCCTATAGATGCTTTTTGGATAAACAATATGTACTTTAAAGCAGATGCTACAGCATATGGATATTTTGAAGGAATTAAGGATGGAAGAGAAATATGGAAAATTTACCAACCTTATAGTAAAAATGCAAAGTTCTTTACTAATATAGGACCAGAGCATTATCAAGGGTTTTTATTACTACCTGAGACAGGAGATAAGTTAATAATTACAAAATCTTATAAAGATGTATTGGTTTTGAGGAAGTTAGGCATTTATGCTATAAATCCTCCAAGTGAATCATCCAACATAAAATTAGATTTTTATAATTACTTATTAACCCGTTTTCAAGAAGTAGTATTACTATTTGATAATGATGAACCTGGTATTAGAGCAGCTATTAAATTGAAAGAGTTAATAGAAATTAAGTTTTTTGTATTGCCTCAAGATACTAAAGACTGTGCTGACTATGTTAAGAAGTATGATTATTTTCAATTAAAAAATTATATAGAGCAATGCTTAGAAACTATACGGTAACTATTCCAGAATGGGAAAGTAGCTATCAGAAATCAGCTAAAAGGATGCCTAAGTATTGGGTATGGACAGATAGAGAAAAACTACCAAAGAAACATAAAGATAATTTAAGAACAACCCCCTTAGTGATGGGCTCTAAATTATATTGTTGTGATGGAGATGGAGAAAGATTTATCAAAAATACTAAAACAGTAGGTAAGCCTAATTTATGGGTGATGAATGGTCAGGATTTATATAACGCTACTTTAAATTGGCGTTTACGTAAAACAGTGGCTAAATATTACCATGAGTATTTTGCAAAGTACATTAAAGAACAACTCTTGACACCTATTATTATACCTGAAGGTAAATTTCTTTCTATTTCATGTGATATATATGAAATTCATAGAAAGATTATGCCTGATGTGTCTAATATGTGGCTACTAGAGAAATTCTTTGAAGATGCTTTACAAGAGTGTGGTGTTATTCCAGGTGATGACCCTGATTATGTCATGGAAAGTGGTAGAAAAAGGTATCATTGGGTTAACAATGAAGAAGATAGGAAATTAATATTTTCTATAAAACTAATCTAAGTAGTAGTAAGGTAAGGGACGGCCTAGTTATATTTATAAAAGTTATTTGAAAGTTAACAATAAATATTACTACTTAGTCTTTAAAAATAAATATGATAGATACAAATTTACTATTTACAAGAGTAGAAGAAGTAATAGGATACAAACCTAAATCAATCTCTGAGGATAAAGTCAGAATGGATTTAGAAGATGCTTTAGATAAAGCAAAAGAAACACAACTTGGTTCCAAAACAGGAGATGAGTTTTTAACTAACAAAGATAAATTAGAGGAGGTACTCGAAGTTTATTCTTTATTTATGGAAAAATTAACAAATTAAGATGAGAAAAATTACAATAGTATCAACTAAGATTGATGGAAAAACAGAATTACAGTCAAGTGCATCTACATGGGATGATTTGAAAACAGAGTTTACATCTGCAGGGATTTCTACTGATGGGATGAAAGCTATGGAGAAAGATACCAAAGTAACTTATGATAATGGAAAAGCAGTATTACCTACAGGTGATTTTGTATTATTCCTTACTCCTAGTAAAGTGAAAAGTGGTAGTGATAGGATTGAGGAGCATTACAATACATTAATGGCAAAATTAGATGCTATTATTGATGCCCTATAAGAAATAGGATAATTATAAAGAGAGGGGCACTATGCTCCTCTTTTTTTAACTTTTAAAAATATAAAAAATAATGGAAGATACAGAAGATGACGTAATTGCGTTATTAGAAGCTAGGTTAGCAGAAACAGATAATGTTAGAACAGTAGAAGTAAGTGCTCCAGTTGCTGTACAACCTGAAGTAATAGTTGAAGCTCCTACACCAGTAGAAGTAAAACAAGTAGTAGCAGTACCTGTTGCTGAAGTGAAAGAAGAAACAAGATTAGAACAACGTATACGTAGTATTAAAGAAGCAGCAGAAGAATATCACCCAGGAGCATGGTCTTTTGATAAAATAACAGATAATTCTATTCCAATGGGCTCTGCAAAATATTGTATAACTATACATTTTCCTGAACTACATTTAGATAACAGTAGAGATGATAAACATACTATATATGATTTATATGTTAGAATGTGTTTTGATGACAGTATGAATCATCTTAGAGGATGGTGGGGTAGTAGAGGAACTTTAACCTATGCAGAATATCAATCAAGGTATGCTCATTCTCATTTAAGTGGTTCTTCTGTACAACGTGGAGCAAGAAAAATGACAAAATTTACTGAATTTTGTTTAGGAGATGGACCAATAAGTAATTTAGTATATGGCTTATCAGGTGGATGGGGCATAGAGGATTTTAAGTCTTCACTACTTTATTTACATACTTATGTAGTATGGGAATCCCTAGAAGGAGGACCTTATCATAGAATGGTAAATATAAGAGTATCTAGTAGTACTAGACAAGCTTCTCCCGCAATGGAGCATATAGATAAAGCTTTTAAAGATTATATTGCACATGATGCTACTAAAATAGAATTAAAATTAAATGAAAGTAATCCACCTCAATTTGAAGTTAATAACTTAATAGCATTAGAGACAGAATTAATTGAGTTTACTGGGTTTAGGCAATTTAAAGATCCTACTGGAAAGTATTTAGATTTATCTACTTCCTCAAATATACCTGCTATTAATGCAGATATAGCTACGATAAATAGTAATTCAGTACAAGTATTTACATTTAAAGGGGAACCTGTAATTGTTCAAATTATACCTTTAGTAGATCCTAAAGAAGCAAATAAAACTAATTTAGTAGCACACAGTAGGATTATAATTGGAGTAAAAGAACGGCTAGAAATAGCTACAAATAATTATTATTTAAAAATGAAGCATGAGTTTAATAAACGATAACAAAGTCCACGCTAGAACAGTGGTTGAAATAGAACAAAAAGCTAAGTTAATTCTTAGTGAACAAGTAATCAAAAAGATTGATTATTTACATCAACAAGTTAAAAGGAATACTGAGTGGAGTGGAGTACTGATTTATAGTACTAAAGAAGGTAGTATAGCAGACCCAAGTAACTGGGTATTAGAAGCTAGTGATATTATTCCTATGGATGTAGGTACTGGTACTTATACAGAATATGAGTTTAGTGGAGATGATGATTATGCTTTTGATATTTATACTGAAGCATTAATGAATGACCAGAAATTAGGACATATTCATACTCATCACAGTATGGCAACTTTCTTTTCAGGTACAGATATGTCTGAATTACATGAGAATGCTCCTAACCATGCTTACTACTTAAGTTTCATTGTAAATTACAAAGAATCTAAAGACTGGGTAGCCAAAGTAGCATTTGTAGGAGAAGAAGTTACTCAAGGAGCAGTAACTAAAACTAGAAAATCACTATTTAATTTAGTAGGATTTGGGCAAGCTACACAAGAACAAGTAGATATAGTAACTCCGTTATTATACACTATTGATTGTGAGTTAATAGTACCTGAAACAGATGATACTACTAAAGCATTTCATGAAAGAGTTACAGAAATTAGTAAACCTAAAGTAACTCATTTCCCAGGAGCAAGACATCATCAATCAATGTGGCCATCTCAAGCTCATAATAGTGCAAAAAATACTAAAGGACGAGGTTTACATACTTTTGGTGATTTATTTGATGAAGAGCTTCCAGCATGGAAAGGTAAACAAGCATCTACACCTGTAAAAGATAAAGTAGTACAAACCAGAGCTGCTGAACTGTATAATGCAGAAGCAATTAGAATGTTTACTGTTAAGCTTTTAGCTATGGATTTAAACACTACTGAACAGTCATTAACTACTACTGTAAAAACACTTACAAGTGCTACTGATATAGAAGTAGAATTTCATATAGATGTCGTAGAAGAGGAGTTTGAAGATTATATTGAAAAGTATTTTAAACTTTCTACAGTAACAGAACTGGATACATATTGCGTAGGAATAATGATTATGGAAGCTCTTAAAGAGTTTGATGAAACATATTTAGTACAGTGTTTACATAATATGTTAGATGTATACATCTCAATTTCAAGAGATACTGCATTTGATAAGAAAGCTACAGCATTAACAGGAATTACTAATTTAAAAGATTTAGAAGAATGGACGTTATAGATAATAAAAAAGTACGTTTCAGTGATGCTGATTGGTATAAAGCTGGAGCAGAGGATATTATTATAGGTGGAGTAGGAGGAATCGGTTCTTGGGTAGCATTATTGCTATCCAGAATTGGACATATTTTACACATTTATGATGATGATACTATAGATGAGACAAATATGGCAGGTCAACTTTATCCTATATCAAGTATAGGACAAAGAAAAACTACAGCAGTATCAGAACTAGTTACTCAATTTTCAGCAGGGGAAGTGCATATAAATGCATTATATACTGCTGATAGTTTAGCTAGTCCTATTATGGTAAGTAGTTTTGATAATATGACTGCTAGAAAACTAATGTTTGAAAACTGGGCAGCTCAAGAAGATAGAGAGCTGTTTATTGATGGTAGAATGTTAGCAGAAACTGGGATGATTTTCTTAGTTCAAAAAGGAGAAGAGGATTTATACAGAACAGAGTTATTTGATGATGCTGAAGTAGAAGATGCTCCTTGTTCTTTTAAGGCTACAAGTCATTGTGGAGCTTTTATAGCTTCATTAATGGTAGCAGGCTTAAACAACTATATGGCTAATAGACATATAGATGCAGATATTAGAGTCATAGATTTCAGAACTGATTTTGAATTACCTCTTTTAAGTGTACAAGCTATATCTTCTAAAGTAGAAGAAAGTATTAATTAAATATTTTAAAAATATGATAAATATAAATAGGATAGCAAATGAACATATGAGGTCTTATAAGTTAATAAGTAAGCTTGATACTTTTACAGAAGGAAACTCTAAAAACAAAGAGTATATTCCACTTTATGCTGTTAAATTTCCTATAACCAGAACCCAAGATTACCCAATGTTAAATGAGTTTTTACCTATTAAAAGAGAAGCAACTAGGATCCTAATGCCGTTTGGTTTAAATAGTGTTTTTCATAAATTAATTATAGATTCACTTATAAGATTATTACATAGAAAAAGTAATAGAACAGTAGTATTTGAAGCTAGACATGATGAAGAGTTAACAAAGTTCATAGCTGCAAAGTTATTAAAGGCTAGTGTTTTAGCAGTTAAACGTATGTTAACTTTTGATGTAAGTTATTCTTTATGTGCTTTTAATGAAGCTACTACGATAAATAGTGTTAGAGAATACAGTACGGGTGCAGGTAGTTATCATGCTTTAATTCGTAATATACATCAAGGTAATCACTGGGTTAAGCATTCTTTACGTAGTGCTTCTTATGATATAAACTTAGGAACTTGTCTACATTTAGATGATGTAAATAAAATTAAAACTCCTTTATTTAGTCTAATGATACATAGTTCATATATTCCATATATAAGGTTATGTAAGTTATATAATGAAGACCCTTTAAATGAGGTATATGAGTTCTGGGTAAATTCTGAATTTGATATACCCAGGTCAGAGTATAAATCATTAAGGACTCAGTACAGGAAAAAGATTAAGCCTTTAGTAGAAGCTAGTATGATTCCTATTATAGAAAAAGATGACTTATTTAATGAGTTGTTTGATACTATAGGTTTACCTAGTAGCATTAAAAGTATAAGGGAAAAACGTAATTGGCTTACTAGTATAGCTGATGAAGTAAAAGGTCATTTACAAGTAACACATAAGTTAGCTGAAAATAATTTAATATTATGCGCATAGCTGTAATTGATGCGGATCCAATAGCATATATATGTAGCAAAGATAGTTTAGAGGAAAGCCTATCAAGTGTAGATAGCTTGATAGGCAATGCTCTTAATGCTGTACATTGCACACATTACTATATGTTCTTATCTGATACACCCTATTTCAGGCATGAAGTAAACAAGGAGTATAAAGGTAAAAGGCCTTCATCAAAGTTATTGTTTCTAAAAGAAATTAAGGAACACTTAAGAGTAACATATGGAGGAGTAAGTTATCCAGGATTAGAAGCTGATGACTTAAATGCATTTGTTATGTACTATTGTGGAGATGTCAATAGTGACACCTATATCAATATGTCTATAGATAAAGATGTGCTTAAATCTGTTTGGGGCAAGTGGTTTAACTTTAAAAAGTTTGAATCAGGAGAAACCTCTATAGATGATGCACTTAAATTTCTATTTATACAGGCATTAATGGGAGATAGTACAGATAACATAACAGGAATTCCTAAAGTAGGAGAAGTAAAGGCAACTAAAATCATAGAATCATGTGAATCAATTAATGAAATGCGTAGTAGAGTATTAGCAGAGTATTGCAAATACTATAAAAGTAGTTCAGTAGGGATTTATGAATTTCAAAAGAACTTTAGACAAGTTTACTTATTACGTAAAAATCAAGACTTCATTAATGAAGTTGGGTATATACCTAAGTTACCTAAACTTAGGCAGATATAATTAAAAAATGGGGAAGAGTTCAATTTTAACAATAAAACAAGACACTACTGTAATAATTACAGAAGAGAATGCCAGACTAATACATTTAAGTCCTGCTCATGCAGACTATGAAGAATTAGATTCTGAAGGTAATATTATTGGAATTAACTATTGTGACGAATACAAAATAAACAAATCAGGAATAATTAACATAAACAAAACTAAATATAAAATACAAGACATAAAGAAAGTAAAACACAATGGTGTAAAACCAGCACATTACAAGATTGCTACTACAAGTACGTTAACAAAGTCATTTAACTTTATAGTTCCTTTTTTAGGGGGAAATAGACATACTTTTAAGTTCAATTCTCATTTTATAAATGCCTTTATTGGTACAGAAAAAGATGGGGATTATGGTGATAGTATTTATTTACTATATAAATTTATAGGTACAGTAGAATTTACTACATTTGAAGCCTCTCTAATTGACCATCCCTGGTATGTAGAGACTAAAGACGTAGATCAATTTCAAGTATTATATAAATTTGACATACCTACAGAACATAAAAAAGATGTAAATTTATTCCTACAAGGTAAGTATTCTAGTGTTAGTGTTAGTGCTAAAGAAAGAATACTAACATTTCATGGAGCAAAAGAAACCAGTACATTAGGTCAAATCTTAAGTAAATCAAAAAAGAGGAAAGACTTCTTGGAAAAAGACTTAGTGTTAGAAACACCTATTCCTTCTAATGTAGACTTATTTGATAAATTTAAACCTGAAAATGAAATATTCAGGGATTATTTAAGAATTGATAAAAGTAAAATGGATGAGTAAAGTACTTGAATGGTATAATCAGCAATTTGAGAAAAGGTGGTATAATAAATTACTACCTTTTCTGAGTTCTGATGCAATGGAAACAATTAGAAAAACTATTGTAGATAGAAGGAAAAAAGCAGTTATTGTACCTAAAAGTATTGAAATGTTTGAAGCCTTCCAGCTTTGTAAATGGGATGATGTTAGGGTAGTAATCCTTGGCATTGAACCTTATGGAGAAACTGGAGAATCTACAGGAGTAGCTTTTAAAGCTAAAACTATGTACCCTTCTCATGACGTAATAACAGAGATATTTGAAGAAATCTACTATGATGTGGATGAAAAAGATAACAATTTACGATTAGGAGAAATAAGAGATGTCAATTTATGGCTTTCTCAAGGAGTACTATTGATGAATACTGCATTAACACTACAAAAAGGTAAACCTATGTCTCATATTGGGTTATGGAAACCTTTTACTGTTAATGTTCTTAATATACTACAAGAAAAAACTGGAGTAATCTACCTATTATGGGGAGACCACGCTAAAGAATATAAAAAGTATATTAATGAAAATAACAATTACATTTTAGAAGCAGGTTATCCTACTCCTAAAATAAAGAATAATGGGTTTCGAGGATGTAATCATTTCTCTAAAATAAATGAATTAATAATTGCTCAAAATGGAGCAGAATTTAAAATAAAATGGTAATGGATACAACAGATAAATTATTACTAGACCCTGAAAATAAAGAATCTTTTATTTCAGGTAAGTATGTAATAGAATTTGATAACTTTAGACTTAATAGGTCAATGACTCAAGAATTTGAAAGTGCAGTAACATTAGATGCTTTTAGAAATATAGTTAGAGAAGTCCTATCAACTGTATATGGTGGCGTGATGCTAAATTCAATTCTGCCTAGTAATATAAGCAAAGGACTTAGTGCAGGAATATGTATTGATACTCCTCTTACTATTAAGTATACAAATGGGGATTATAATCAACAAGTACTAATAAATAAAGATATTTTTGGTGCAAATAAGAATAGTTTAACTATGAATCAATTAGATATACAAACAATAAGTGATGGGTATGCAAACTTTAAAGCTAATCGTATGGAAAAACTAGTAGATCAATTAGAATTAAATATAACTTTTTAAAGTAAAATATGGAAGAAGAAAAGAAAGACACTAGGCTAATTGATTACTTTAATGGTGATGAGTTAGCTGCTAGTGTATGGAAAGGTAAGTATGCATTAGACAGTGAGGTAACTCCTGATGATATGCATAAGAGAATGGCAAAAGAGTTTGCTAGAGTAGAAGATAAGTATAGTAAAATAGAACAGGGAAATACAAACCCTGGACTATCTGAGTATTATTTTGTAAGAAGTAGTTTAAAAGAAGCAGGTATATACAATCTGTTTAAAGACTTCAAGTATATCATACCTCAAGGCTCAGTAATGAGTCAACTAGGTGCAGATTCTATTGGAAGTTTAAGTAACTGTTTTGTAGTAGGTCAACCTACTGATTCTTATGGTGGTATATTCCAGAAAGATCAAGAAATGGCTCAATTAATGAAACGTAGAGGTGGAGTAGGAATTGATATTTCTCCTTTAAGACCAGAAGGAGTAGCTACTAGTAATGCAGCTAAATCTAGTACTGGAGCTATAAGCTTTATGAATAGGTTTAGTAATACTACTAGAGAAGTAGCTCAAAATGGTAGAAGAGGAGCATTGATGATTAGTATTGATATTAAGCATCCTGATGTTATGGAATTTATTAAGATTAAGAGAGATTTAACCCAGATTACGGGAGCTAATATTTCTATTAAGCTTAATGATGAGTTTATGAAAGCTGTTGAAGCTGATGAAGACTACATATTAAGGTGGCCATGTACAGCATCTGCTAATATTGAGTACCCAGATCCTAAGCAATTAGAGTATGATAAATTACTAAAAGTGATTTCTGATGACCCTAGTAAAGAAAAATTTATCAAAAAGATTAAAGCTAAAGAATACTATGATGAACTATGTAAATCAGCACATAATGTAGCTGAACCTGGACAAATGTTCTGGGATAGAATGGTAAATTATAGTCCAGATGGGGTTTATCCTCAATTTAGACAAATAACTACTAATCCTTGTAGTGAAATAGGTATGCAACCTTATGATGCATGCAGATTAATTGCACATAATTTGTTCCACTATGTAACTAATCCTTTTACTAAGGATGCAGAGTTTGATTTTGCTCTATTTTATACTCATAACTATGAGGCAATGAGGTTATCAGATGATTTAATTGACTTAGAAGTAGAGCATATAGATAGAATTCTAATGAAGCTTGGTGGAGATATTGATAAAGAGGTAGCTACAGGAGAACTTTCTAGAGAAGAGGTAAATCAAAACTACTCAGTAGAAGTTAAACTATGGAATAAAGTTAGAAAAACTGCTCTTGCAAGTAGAAGAACTGGACTAGGAATCACTGGACTAGGAGATACACTTGCAGCTTTAGGTTTAAAGTATGATTCTGATGAAGGATTAGAAATGATTGAATCTATTATGCATGCCAAAATGGAATCTGAGTTAGATTGTACTATTGATATGAGTATTTTAAGAGGTACTTTTGAAGGATGGAGTCCTGAATTAGAGTATGGAGGAGAAGGTAACGGTAATAATGATTTCTATGAAGCATTATGGGAGATGTTTCCTGAACAAGTAACTAAAATGTGTTCACATGGTAGAAGAAATGTATCTTGGAGTACAGTAGCACCAACAGGTAGTTTATCTATTATGGCTAAAGCTATTATGCACTCTAACATATCTTCAGGATTAGAACCTGTATTTGCACCTTATTATATGCGTAGAAAGAAAGTTAACCCTGGCCAAGAAGGCTCTAGAGTTGATTTTACTGACCAGAATGGAGATACTTGGCAAGAATATCCTGTAGTTATGGGAGCATTTAAGGATTGGTCTGATATCTATTTAAGTAATTGGGAAGATATTATACCTTCGCCTATTAAGAAGCCTGTACTAGAAGAAATGACTAAAGAACAGATGCAAAGTTTATACGAAGCATCTCCTTGGTTTGGTTCTACTGCAAATGATATCAATTGGGTAAGAAGAGTTGAAATACAGAGTGTTATACAGAAGTATATTACTCATAGTATATCCTCAACTATTAACTTACCTGAAGATGTAACTGAAGCAGAAGTAACTGAAATTTACTTACAGTCCTGGAAAATGGGACTTAAAGGTATTACTGTTTATAGAGATGGTTCAAGATCTGGAGTATTAGTTTCTAATGATGCTAAACCTAAAACTGGGTTTGAATACATTGACGCTGTTAAAAGACCTAAAGAATTAGATGCTCACGTACATATTAGTACTACTAAAGATGTAGAGTATAAAATCATTATAGGACTTATGGATGACAAACCTTATGAAATCTTTATAGATGAATCTGATAACCAAATGTCAGGAGTAGGAGTTATTTTAAAGAAAGCTAAAGGTGATTATTATTTCAAGAAAGGTGATATTACTGTAGATATTAGTAGCAGTATGACTGATGAACAGGCAGCTATTACTAGATTAGTAAGTACTAGTTTAAGACACGGAGCTGATATTAGATTTATTGTAGAACAACTACGTAAAGCTGATGGTGATATGTTTAGTTTTACTAAATCTTTAGCAAGAGTTCTTAAAAAGTATATACCTGAAGGAGCAAAAGCTACAGTAAACTGTAATGATTGTGGTTCAGAAAATGTTATATTTCAAGAAGGATGTAATCTATGTTTGGAATGCGGAAGTTCTAAATGTGGGTAGTATGAATAGAGTTAATTATATATATTTAAGAGAGAGAAATGATATTGATAGTATAGTAACTGCTTATTATGTAAGTAAAGGTGGAACTTTACCTAAATTTATGTTTATAAATTTATTTAAACTATGGATATTATCAGAAATAACAATTAATGATATTATAAATTACTATGATATTAAATTTAAATTATCTATCCTTTTTAATAAGGAAGGGGAAGTTATAAAAATTTATTAATTATGTACACATATTTAGGTATCCAATGCTGGGTCTATACGGAATATATACGAAGCAAAAAGAAAAGGAAGGAGCAATAGCTCTTTCCTTTTTTTTTTACTTTTCTTATTGAAGTAAGAAATCTAATGACTCTTTAGCAGTTCTATCCATTTGTTTCCAAACAGGAACTAATTTAGTTAATCTTCTTTTTATTTTAAGTTCTCCTTTACGTCTACCAGAAACATATCTTTCTGTAGGAGCAAATAAACCTTGACCTAAGAATTCTAAAGATGACTCTAATGTAGATACTCCTACTGCAGGACTTCTTAATGTTCTAAGTCCCTCCATAGGATTAGCAAATGTAGATAACTCTGAATATAGTCTTCTTGCATATAAAGTCATATACACATCTTCAGGTTCTTCACCATCTTTTAGTAAATGATAAGTCATCAACGCAAGTAGTGCAAATCCTAATTCTGTTATGGCTATTTTAATTCTTCCTTTTTCTGCATCTAATAAGTTGTTCCAATTCTCACTTACAGTATGTACTCTTAATGTAGCTATCTCTTTTTTAAGATGCCAGAAAAATTTAACAGCAGTAATATATGTTCCTTCTTCAAATTGCTCTGTTTCTAGATTATATGACCTTCTATCTAAATCTAATAATTCTGTAGGAGTATTAAAATTACCTACTCCTCTCCATCTTTTCTGAATACCAGGTATCATCCACCCACGCATTTTCATTGCTTGTGCACCTAATACAGTTCTTTGCACTGCAGCTTTATTTGAGGAATCGTAGTTACCATAGAAATCTCTATTAGATCTCCTGATTAAACTACTAATTTTAAACATATCATTTTCAGTAACTCCTGAAGTCCTACTTGTTTTAGCTACATTAGGATGTAATTCTAATTCTCCTTCATCATTTTTATAGAAAGCCTCATCTATTGATATAGCTTCTGACTTATCTTGAGTTACTTCAAATGCAGCATTTAAATAGTTACCATTCATATCTAAAGCTTTAATGTTATCTAATATAGAATACATTACTACACTTTGAACTAAATGTTCTCCCATACTTTGAAATCCCATTAAAGTACCTACATCTGCAGCTCTCTTTAGTTTATTATTATCTATAAACTTCTTATCTAAAGTATTGTACTCGGAAAAAGCATTAAACTTTTCTATAAGCATATTAGTTTTACTAGTTGGTACTCTTTCTCCTATATCACCTAAAATACCTACATCATCTTTGTGATATTTTACTACCGCATTAGCCTTATTTTTAAGACTAAATAACCCAGTACTATTTCCAGTAGCTTCTATAGTAGACATTACAGAACCTTGTAAAACATTGGTAACTCCTGATATGTGATTGACTGCCATTCCAAGTACTGATGTGTAATTACCTATTGCTCCTATAACTTTAGCTACTTGAGGGTCACCTTCAATCCCAATACCATATATTCTATGTCTAATTAACCCATCTAAAGCTTTAACTAGATTACTATCTACTGCATCAACAAGTATTTCAGTTTCAGTACCTTTTTGTACTTTCTTTTTACCTGTAAAAGCAGCTTTTTTTCTAATCTTACCTGCAGATACTACATCTTTAAGTACTTCAAGCATTACTCCAGTTTCTGATTTAGCTTGAAAATTAAGAGTATTATTATAATCTAAAAGTAAAGAAGTAAGTAAATCATAACTTAGGTCAGCTTCTGCTACTTCTGTTCTGTAAAATAAAGGAACAACTTCTCTTTCTTTTCCTGATTCATTAGTAATAACTTCTTTAAAGTTTTCATCAGTAGTTTTAATTTTTTTACCAGTAGTTTCATCTACCATTCCAAATTCAGTATCCTCTGCTTTAATTTTAAAATGGTCTACAAATCCTTCTTTTAAAGTAGCACCTAACCCATTACTATAGGCTCTTTCCATACCAGTTTTATTGATTCCTGGAATTCTAAACCCTAACCTACTCCATGATGGAGCTATTTTATCTTTTTCATTAATAGTATCTACCATTACTTCATACAGATTCCATATTGCAGGATTTTTACTGTATTTTGCTTTAAAAGCAGGGTAACCTTTACTTTTCTTATTAATAATATGTGTACCATCAAGAAACATAGAATATTGCTCTTTAGGATTTCCTCTTTTACCTACTTCAGCTATAAATTCTTCATTATATTTATGAAATCTGTCACGCATAGCAATAGTCTTCTGTTGCACACCAAAATCAGTTCTATCTAACCACCTAGCTGCTATTGACATTACATCATTTCCCATATCTTTAGGGTTAACCCATAGATTTACAGCACCACTAATATCTACAGTTTGTTTTAGCATATTATTTACATAATCTAATGTTTCAAACTCTATATGTGGAGCATGTTCATTAACAAACTTATCTATGTATTCTTTTTTAGCTTCTTTTAAGTCTTTTCCTCCTACACCTTGAGCCCGTAATTCTTTTTCTTCTTCTTGGTTAAACTTTCTTTCTGCTTTTTCTCTGTAACTAGACTCTATAATAGGGAAATGATCTGCAATTTCTCTAGCAAGTAACTCTTTAGCAATATTAAGGAAATCGCTTTGTATGTTTTTTCTTTTAATAGAAATATCACTGACTAATTTAAAATCTTTAATATGTTCTGGTTTATTAAAAAAGTCTTTTCTAATTTCATCTATAAGACTAAAGCTTTGGATAAACTCATTAATCTGTTTAAGGTTTTTAAGATTCTTATCTCTTTTCCCAGTTTTAATTTCTTCCATCCAGTTTGTAGCATTATTAGCCATTCTATTGGCAGCTAATATAAAGCCGTGTAAGCTTGCTTCAGCATCTAATTGCTCCATCTGTGTCAGTAAAGTCTTAAACTCTTCCAGTGCCTTACCTAATGTCTTGTCATCCTTGGCTATATGCTTGAATTTTGATACTTTATGTCTAATTAAAGATTTTGCAGCATTTAGAGTTTCAGTTCTTTGTACAAGTGCAGCATCAGAAGTGTAACTTTCATGTTGAGGTTCTAATCCTTCAGCTGCTTCTACTTTACTAAGGATAGAATTAGGGTATTGTCCCCCTAATTCTAACCATTCTTTATAAGCATCAGCATGTAATCCATTATTTTTTTCTACTAGTAATTTCCATTCTCTAGTATCTACTTTAGGTAATGGACATTGTGTTTTAGTTGCCATATATTATATATTTAAACAAAAGTTAAGTTTATCTGTAGCCTCTTCTTGAGACATATTCATATCTTCTCTAGCCATATTTGGGTCATAAGGACCTACTGGCATAGACGAAGGTAATGTTTTATTTAGATATGGTAACATACCTCTTTTAATTTTTACGTTATTCTCTTTGAAAATAGAGATTTTACTAGTGTTATTGTATTCTTTAATTTTAACTCCTGCATGGTGATACCCAGCTTTATTAGATCTTGCATAAACTCCATTTCCTGCTTCTGTAGTTCCTACTAATCTAAATAACTTAATAGTTTCTGTAGTACGTCCTGAAAATGGATCTACAAAATAGTCTTTAGTTTTTAAGTACCTTTTAAATACAGGATTACCATATGTATCTGCACCTGCTATATAATCAACAGCTTCATCAGCAATAAGGATAAATCCTTCTTCTTTTGAAATAACAACTGCATCATCTTTAGTTTTCATAGTATTAATGAATTCACTTCTAACTACAGGAACTAACTCATTCATTTTATGTAAATGCTTGAATATGTTATCCATGTGTGGAAGTAAAGCATCTACATTACTATACTCAGCTATCTTATGCTTCACATTATTTGTAAAGTCAGTTTCAGCTAAGAAACTCATAGGAATGTGCTCATGGAAACTACCAACTGCACCAGTAAATCCTGAAGCGTAGTAAGAATAAGTCATAAGCTCCTTAGCAATACCTTCTGTTAACCTGTTACCTTTTAAATCCTCCCAAGCTAAGTATAAATCATCTTTAGCATCTTTAAGAGTATCATTTTTAGGTAATATAATACTGTTAGGAGCTCCATTAAATCCTGGTCTAACTTCTAAAGATTGTAATAACAGGTTATCTATTACTCCAGATTTCTTAGCTCTCATTACTCTTTCAGCTAGAGAAGCTTTTTCTGTACTACCAAATAACATTTCTTTTAGTTCTGCAGAAGATATTCTAAATGCATCTGTATCTGCCATAGTTAAAGCAGTAACTTCATCATTAATAGCTCCTGCTATTAACTCATGACTTTGGCCAGGTAATAAATCTGGAATACCAGCTATTGCTGCCATTGCATCTACTAATGTTTCTGTTGCTGGAGCATTAGATATAAACATACCTTTAAACATTTCTCTAGCAGCAGTAACAGAGTTCTTATGGTAAGTACCAGTTGTTCTAGTATTATTGATTTCTATTTCTCCGTTAACCATATCATAACCAATAAACTTCTCTAAGTTACCAATAGCTCCTTCTCTAATTACTTGCTCAAATAGGTTTTCAGCTAATTTAGCAGTAGTTTGATTCTTAGTAGCACCATTTACATCTGCTTTTGAAATCTTAACTAAGTTATTTAACTGTTTAGCCTTTCCTTGCCACTCTAGGAATTGGCCTAGAACTTTAATTTGTAAAGCATTATCTACTTCTGAAGTAATTTGAGATTTAAGTGCTGCAGTTCCTATTTGAATAGTACCAGATTTCTCTCTTAAACTTTCTTCACGTAAACCTTCTTCTCCTTTTTTGTACTCATACTTATTAAGTACTTTCTGTAAAGGTGTAATAGGTTTACCGTTTTTCCCTTTTTCTACTACTGCAAATCTACCTTCCTTAACTGCCATAGCATCTACTAAGTCTATAAGAATAGGTTGACCTATAAAGGCTACAGACCACTCTCTACTAACTCCACCTCTAGCTAACATAAATGCTGTGTTAGCTGTAAATTGATTAATATTAGCTCTAGTAATGAATGGATCTTTAGCTGCATCTACAATTGCATTAGCAAATGCTACTAAAGTAGTATCAATTGATTTACCATCTTCATCTATTTTATTAGATAACGAAGTTTCTTGATTAGTTTCTCCTCTAGTAATACCTTTCCCCAAGTAGTAATCTTTAAAGTATAATTCATCAGATAAAGCTAATGCGTGGTGAGTCATGTGATTAGCAATTGATCCAACTAAAGCTTTAGCGTTATCAAATACCATCTTAGTTCTCATTTGGTTATTACCAGTAAAGAATCCTAAATCTCCAAGATTAGTTTCTGCTGGAAATAACTCTTTAGCTATATCTTCTAACCAAGGTGAATCAAGAGGAGTCATAACCATATTATAAGCTGCTGGATGCATAATCATTTCTCTCATTAAAGAAAGACGTTGATTTTTTAATCCTGTAGGAGTGTCTCCTTTAATATAGAATAACTTACCTGTTTCAGTGTTAACTCCAAATTCAGGAAGTATGATAAATGACTTATCAATATCAAAATCTGAACCTGTCTTAGTAGTAATAGCACTAAATGCTATCATAGTATCTCCAGCTTCTTTAGGAAGTATACCTACTATTTCAAATGCATCATTAGATGCTGGTCCTTGATTTGGTATACGGTAAGAAAATCCTTCTAAAATTTCAGCAGGAATTGTAGCTATTAACTCTTCGTGAGTCATTTCTTTAGTATTATATCCAGCTTTAGTTAACTTATCTATTAAGTAACTATGAGGTAATAGTACTTGAGCAGGTCTAACTTTACCTTCAGCATCAAAATGCATAGGTTGTAATTCAGTATCTGGTTTCTTAAGCCAAATTACTCCATCTTTAACTTTTTTAGTTAAATCTATTTCAGTACCTACCATTCCAAAGTTAGATAGTTGTACCATAGAACCACCCATTTGCTTAAGTTTTACAGCTTTGGTAGTTAACATTGCATGTAACTTGTTCTGTATTTTCTTAGCAATAGGTAAAGAATCTAGAGGAGCTCCATCTTTGATAGCTTGTATATGGTTATCAGAAACTTCAGTATCAAACTCCTTCTTGAGAAGTTTTCTAAGTGCTTTTTCATCTCTACCATTTTCATCAGTATAACCTATACTCTTTTTAAAGTCACCTAAACCTAGATCAGATAACTTAGAGATTACGTCATGATATTTATCTACTAATTGTCTACCAGTTAAATCACCATACATAGCATCTAAGTCAATTGTAGCTAATACATTTTTAGCTGCTTGTGAACCTACTGTAGTATCTTTAGTACCTTTAGAAGATAAATCCTGTTGTAAAAATAATCTTCTATAGGATAAATCTGTAACATTAAATGTAGGATTATCTATAATATTACCTTTACCATCACTGATATCTGTAATACCTATTCCACCTGCTTTTTTACCATCAACTACAATAACATGGTCTGGGCCACCTTTACCTAATCCCCCATTTTCCATAGCTATTCTAAGTGTATCTAATTGAGTACCTCTAGTAAGTGTAGGAAGTAAAACTGCTTCAGATTGTTTATTATAATGAACTGTCATTACATTATTATTAGTTTTAACTAACTCATTATGAACAGTTTTCAATGGCATAGCCAATAATTTAACTTGTGTAGGAGTAGGAATTTTACCTTTGCTAGTCATAGCTTCATAAGCATCTGAATGTGCAGCAGTCCATTTACCCCAACTTAATAATCTTTCTTTATAAGTATCTAATGTAATCCAAGCTTGTGCATCAGTAACATTAGTTTCTAAATAAGGTCTAAATAATGATTTAAGGTCTTCAACAGACATTCCAGTACCTTTATGGATTCTCTGGATATTTTCTTCATTGAATTGAGACTTACCAGTTTCTTCATTAAGTTCCCCAAAGAAAGATGAAGGTCTAATAATATCTTTTACAGTAGCAGATCTATATGTAGGTCTAACAGCTTGTTTACCTGAAGGATGTTTGTAAATTCTAGAATCTTTACCTGAAGCTGATGCAGCAGGTATTCTTTTTCTAAAATCTCCAAAGTGGTCTAAGTCTGCCCAAGTGGTTTCTTTTTTAGTAAACATTTCAGGATAAATATCCCCTTCTTCAACGTCTTCTGCCTTTCTTTGAGCTCTATTTTCTAAAATTAATTTAACTACATCCTTATCTTCAATAAGTTTTCCTTTTGCATTTTTAACGTATATTTTAGTTTTTTCTGTAACATCTTCTACTTCTATAGTAGAAAAATCAACTTTTCCTATTTTATTTGTACCTTTTACTTTAAACATTGCAGGGTCACCATTAAACATTTTAGTTTGCTCAATATTACCTATCATAGAGTTAAGTGTATAATCTGCTATTGCAGTTACTACATTTCCACCTCTATCTGCTAATGATGCACTATCTATTAATCTATTAGTTAACACTCCATTAGTATCAAGTAATACTCCAGTATCTACTGCAGTCTGTAAATCTTTACCTACTAACTTAAGAAATGCTTGTTTAAGGTATGCAGTAACATAAGGATTACTATCAAATGTACTCTCCGTAAGAGGCATAATTTTTCCAGTAGCATCAGCTAAACCTAAAGCTTCCATCTTAGTCATTGATTGCCCATCTTTAGTAGTAATCATAGAGTGTAAATTAGGAAATAGTAAAGAATAAAAAGCATTACCTTCAATTCTATCCATTTTTTCTCCAAATTTACCTTTACCTGGTTTTACTTCATAGTAGTGATAATTAAGAATCATTTCTTCATCTAATAATCCTGGAGTAACTTCACCAGTTTCCTCATTAGTAATACCATATACAGCAGTATTAGCTCCTTTCATTCTGTTTAACTCATCAGCTAAATAACGTTTAAGAACTCTTACAGGTATAGGATTGTCATTAGTAAAAGCTAATTTACCTTTTTCATCAGTATGTACCATAGATTTCTTAAGTGGTGGACCATACATATAACTTTGTTGTCCTTTATCTGCTTCAGCAAGTCCAATATAGTAACCTTTAAGTTGCTTATTAACCTGGTCCATAAAGTTATCAGATAACTTTAAATTAGCAGCTTTGTCTCCTTGGTCTCCTTGACCTTCTCTTTTTACATTACCATATAGAGCTAGTCCAAAAGCTGCTCTATTCTTAGCTCCTAGTGCATCATCAAGAAGATACTTTAACCATAATGAGTTATTACCCCAATATGTAGTTTGTAAGTCTTGTAAGTGATCTAGTTCCCCAGCTTTGAACTCATTTACTGTTTTACTAAAGCTGTTGTTATTTTGGTGAGGAAAAATCTTATTACCTTCTGCAGCTATAAATGAATCTTCTCCACTAATCTTTTTAAAATCTCCTGCAGTTCTAGCAAGTTCATTTTTAAAGAAAGTATCTTCATCCATTAACAAGTTGTTATTAAATAAAGGTGTACCTGATTTCTTAATTAATCCTTTAGTAGCATGAGATAACTTTCTATCTAATTCTTTAAAAGCAGCTATAATATATTTAGTAGGATGCTCTAAAGTATGTTGACCTATAGTACCTTGGTTATCAAGTAGTTTAGCTAAAGTTTTGTATGTAATACTTACTCCTAACATAGACAATGCATCCATAAATGAATCTTCTAACTCATTAGTAAGTTCTTTAGTAGCTAAAGCAGTATCTAATGCTTGACTTAATCTAGCTTTAGCATCATTAAATTCTGATATCTGTACTCCATCATATACTAACTCATTTTTCTCTTCACTAAATATACCAAAGTTATTAGTAAACTGAGCTGCCCAAGTACCTCTAATAGTGTACTCTTTAGACTCAATATCTGATTCCCCTATCTTAGTTGTAATGTTACCAGCTTCACCAGCAATAATATCATTAAGATAATGACCACGGTGACCTGAAAAAGTAAATGTAAATTCAGTCTTAACAGTAGGAGATTTTTTATTTAGTTTATCTACTAAGTGTTTTAAATGTGGCTTATACTTAAACTCTTTAGAAAGCTTATCAATATACATATCATATACATCTTTTACTTCACCATTCTCATCTTTAATAGCAGTAACTCCTGCTAATAAGTTTTGAACTTCACTATAAGTAACACTAAAATCATTAAATTTAGGTAAACCTAGCATAGAATCTAGTTCAAATACGGGGTCTCCATTATTATAACCTTTAATATCAGGAGTCATAGCTATCATAAACTTAGTTGAGTTTGTAGCAGAAACTTTACCAGATACTTGATAAGAAGACTCTAAGAAAGATAATCTACCATCTTCAGTTTCTTCTTCTCTTTCTACTTGCTCTTTAGCTGTTTTTTCAAGATTAAAGTTTGTACTTATATACTCTTCTATCTTTTCTACCCAATACTTATCTATATTCTTACCATCTGGTACTATAGATAGAGCTCTAGCTTGTAATTCTTGAGCTGCAGTGTTATCAGGGTTAGCTTCTAATACTTCTTGAGTATCTTCTACAATATAAGATAATTGCAATAAGATATTTTCAGCGTTAAAGTTGTTTTTAACATCTTCTAAAGAAGTAACATCTTGGAATGCTAAGTAAGTTAATTGCTTAGTTACAGTTCTTACATCCTGTGCATTAGCAAATAATGGATGCCTAGCAGAAAAAGCTAAACTTCTTGTAATATTAGGTTTCTTAGTAGCATATTTAGATCTACTAATATCATTAAATAGTTGTCTACCTACAGATTTATTAGTAAATACACCTTTAACCCAATCCATTAACTTTTGAAATAAGCCTTTAATTCCTGGAGAATATGCATAATGAGCTTTAGACAATTTAGAAGAGTCCATATAAGCCATAAATTCATCTGCTAATTGCTCTTCATAATAGATAGATGTAGCTTCTGCTCTATCTACTTCTAGGTTTTGCATTAAACTAGTTAACTCTGTTTCTGTAGGAAGAGCAAATTGATGTTTAGCTTCTTCAATTAAAGCAAATCTTTGATTAGATTTAATTAATGTTCTAAACACTGCGTGAAAAGCTTCATGATAAGCTGTACCTAGTTCTGCTTTCTCACTAAGAGTAATCATACCATCTTGGAATACTCCAGTAGCAATTTGTCCATCACTTAAAATAGCAATATAATCTGCTTGTAGTCTAGTAGCAATTTCTTTAGGTAAAAGCTTATTAATATGAGCTATTTCTGCTTCATGTCCTTTTTTATTAGGAGTATGACTTACTGCATTATGAGCTGTAGTACTCTTAAATAATGGTTTTCTTTTCTTATTTTTAGCTGCTAATGCTAACATTAACTCTTTAGCATCTGAAGTTTTCTTATCTAAATCTGATACTTTAGTGATTCTTTCTTCTGGAACTTTTTTAACTGTAGCTGCAGTAGGTTTACCTTCTAGAGAATTAATTTTTTCTTCTAGTGCTGTAAGTCTGTTACTAATAGTATCTATCTTTTCAAGTAGTGCATTTCTACGATTTTCTAAAGATTTATCTTTCGGTACTAATTGGAAAGGAAGTTCATCCTCTTCAAATCCTGTAAAGTTTGACTCAGGTTGAGCTGTTCTTATATTATTTATTCTGCTTCGTATAAGGCTTCTAGGGTATTTTTTTTGTCCTTGTTTTAATGCAGCTATCTTAGTATTAATTTGAGCTTGAGTAGTATCCTCTTCTAATTTTAAAAGTTTACCGAATTTACGTGTAGCTACAACTTCAAATGGTTCTCCTTCAATGTAAAAATCATCATTTTTATGTTCTTCTATAGCTGCAGCTTCTGTAGGTGCTGGTATTCCAAAACTATTTTTAGTTTTTACATAGTATTCAACTCCTAAGTCTTCTTTATTTTGCCCATTAAATACCTCCACTAAAGGGATAGTATTTTTACCTGTTTGAGTAGGCGCAATACCTGCCTTTTCTTTTGAATCTGTTATAATTGGTTCTTCTAGTTTACCATATTTTTCATCAAGAATGTTATTAATTTTATCTATAAGTACTTTAGTAGAAGTTGATACATTATCTGTATCATATTCTAATCTAAAATTACTACCTGATAAAGATATACCTAACTCATTATGAGAATGGTTTATATCATCAATAATACTAGCTAGGTTAGGTTTAACTGCACGTAATCCTCTGGTAGAAGGAGCTTTAGTATAACTAACACCTATTAATTCTGAGTTGTTTGTACTAACACTTTTTGAAGCATCCCATACACTTCCACTTGACACATCTGAATTAGCAGCCCACTTAATATCTTCTGGTTTAGGGAAGATTTTAAACCTTATTTTCCCATCATTTCCTTCAATATGAGTTAATCTCTTATTAACATCTCTAGTAAAAGCGGAAAGAGTAAACTCTCCACCTGCTTTTTTATTATCTTCTATATGAGATAATAGGTTTTGAAACATCAACTCTACATCAAATTCACTATACGCACCTACTACACTATAAAAGCCTTGGCCTCTAGAGTATACTTCTTCAGGATTGTATTTAATACTGTTAACTTCTTTCCACTCCTTTATTGCTTTATTACTTACAGCGTACTCATTATTTTTAGTTATAAATGAGTTTAGTCCTCCTTTAAATGGTGCTATTCTCTCATAGAATTTAAGAGCCTCATCTGCAGTTGCTTGGAGTAAATCTCCTATAGTATACCCAGTTTGTGTACCATCTTTAAATTCTATAGTAACACTAGCTTGCTCTCCTGGTTCCCATTGATTCTCATCTGGCATAAACTCAGGTAATGTTTCTGCATTATATACTGCTTTTTTAATTTCTTTTTTAGAAATAGGGTCTATTTCTCCTTCTAAAGTACTAGGAGGGGTAAATTGACTTTCTATTGCTTTAAGATCTACTTCAGCTTTATTTATTAAAGATGTAATATGCTTACTAGCTTCATTATAAGTTTTAAATGTTTTATTATCAGGAGTAGTGTATGTTACCTCTTTACCTGGTAGTATAATTTTACTATTAGAGTAAGCTAATAAATCTGATAAATCTCCTAATGTCATATTATCAGGTAAACTATCAATATTAACTTCTTTAGCAGCAAATAAAGACTTCATGTAAGACTTCATTTCTTTTAAAAGCCTTTTAAGTAAAGATATTAATTTACCATCTTTAACATTATCAAGTTTTTCAGCAGTCATTAAACCTAATAACTCAACAATCGCTTCTTCTTGCTGTTCTTCTAAAGTGTATGTAGGAAGACTAAATTCTCTTGCTGAACCTACATTAGCATCTTCTCCTTTTTGTATTCTGTATACTTTATTTCCTAATCTTTTTTCATATGTAGCTCTATTTAGTGTATCTGATTCTTCTATAAGTACTTCATCTGATTCTATAGAATTATATAACTCATCTGATACTCTAGTACCACTAAGTATATCTATGTTATTAGATTTAACAGTATAGTCTTTCTTAATTCTATCTAATACTTCTTTACCTTTCTCACTAGTAGATAGTTCTTCTAGTAAATTATTATATAATTCACTAGTTGAAGTTTCTGAGTTTAAGGCTCTATTTTTAATAGCTCTAATAATAGGATGTCCTAGTATTTCATGTATAGGAGTATCTAAAGTAGCATGAGCTAAATTAATTACAGCAGTATTACCTTCAAGTTTTCCTTTATATCCTAAATCTCTACCTGCTTCAAATCTTACATCTAACCCTATTCTATCTGCAAGTCTAGCAGATAAATCCCTAATAGTTTTTTCTGAAGCTATATAATCTTCAATAGGAGCATCAGTTACGTTTTGATAAACAGTATCATCTGGAGTAATAGGGTCTTTAGCTTTCTTCTTTCTCTGAATTAAGCCTAAAGGAGATAATAACATCATTCCTAGTAAACCTGCACTCTTAGTATTATTATCTGAAGTAGGGTACATTAAAGACCCTCCTGAATGTTCATGTAGTTTATTGTACCCACTGTACTGGTCCATTTCTACTACGCCATCTTTACCTGCAGGTTTAGCACTGTAAGATCCTGCATCATATATACCTAAAGTAATAGAATCAGTAGACACACCAAATGTCTTAGCTAAGTTGTCTCCTTCTTGCTTTAGCATATTAATGGAACCTGATACTTCATGTACTATTTCATTTCCTTGTTTATCTTTAAATATAAGAACATAAGAACCTCCACTAAATCTAGAATAAGCATCTTTCCCAGAAGAAGTAAATAAGAAATTAGGTAATCCTTTTCCTGCTGTGTTAGTCAAAGCATACACACCTCCACCACTAAATCCAAATGGTTTAGCACTAGTCTTACTGTTAAAATCAATATCAGAAAATTTGTATTGATGTAGTCTAGTAATAGTTATGTCTTCTGCAGTCACTTCTGATGCTACTTTATACTTGACGTTTACATTATTACCTTCTCTATTAAACACAGGTACATAATCAGACATTTTAATATCTTTTCCTATTCTGTCTTTTTGGAAAGACATAGATGCAGCTTTTAACTCATCGTCATTAGTTTTAGAAGTTAAGTCTATCCCTAAATCATCAAGAATCATAAAGTGAGCTACACCTTCAACACCTGTTACAGTTTGTCCTTTAGTAGTTTTAGATTGAATATTACCTGATACATAATTAAATCCATCCTCATTAAACCATTGATTCCTAGCAGATAGTAAGTTATCTCCTTTCTGAGCTTTATAATGTGAATCTTGGATTTTATTTAATACTTCAAAGTAAGTATTAGCTTTTTTGTACTCTTCTTTAGCAGCTGCTTGGTCTGCAGCATTAGCATCTTCCTTTACTTCTAGGGTTACCGCTTCTTTTACTTTAGTTACAGAATCTAAATTAATTGTTGATTCTCTTTTAGAGGCATCATATACACCTAACTTAGTCATCCCTAGGATAAAAGTATCCGCATACTGCTCAGTAGCTTCTGTAGCAGATAATATATCTGCAGTTCTTTCTACAGTATTGTTTAAGTTATAAGTACCTTCTGCTGGACTATAAGCAGTAACTCCAGTATAAAGAGTAAGAGCAATTAAACCATTTCTGATTATTTTAGATATTCTCTTAACTATTTTTGTTAATGTACTATCTCCTTTAGTTACTTCATCAGTTTTACCTGTCTGAAGATGAGCTTCTACTTCAACAGCTACTTTAGCAGTAGCTTCTTCTTCAGTAATACCTTCTTCTTCAGCAATTTTAGTAGTCTCTTCTTCAGTTACTTGCTTTTCTACTTCAGTTTTAACTCCTTCTGAGAAGTTTGTAGTTAAATTAGCCGTAGTTTCTGTAGCTTTCTTAAGCATTTCTTCTGTAGTATCCTGTACTTCAGTATTTTTAATTGCTTCTTCTACTTGAGCTAATTCTTCTTTAGTTTCTTTTAATTCCTCATTAAGAGTAGCTACTTCATCTTTAGCTTCTTTTAATATTGTTTTAGTAATCTCAGCTCTTTTGTCAGCTAGTAATTCTGATAATTCTTCAGTATATTTATCTTCTGCAGTAGCTTGATCTGTAATAGCATCAATATCTCTGATAGTAACTGCTGCATTAGCAGTAGCTATGTAAGGATTAATTTCTACTTTAGTAGTTTGTGTTGATTCTAAAGCAGCTATTTCAGCATCGTATTTAGCGTTAATTTCAGATGAGGTAACAGCGTGAGTAATTAATTCTCCAGAGATTAAATCTTCTGTCCATCCCATTACATCTTCTAAAATACCAGCTACTTCTTGCTTAGATGGAATTGATTTATTAAACTTTTTAGACCAACTTTCTAAACCTGAATATAATAAATCTCTAACTGCATCTAACCACTCTTTAAATAAAGAAGTTGTTTTACCTTCTGTTTTAACACTTTTTAAATCTCCTTGAAAATCTTTGTTACTAAAAGCTTCGGCTAAAAACTCATCTAAATTTGTAACTCCATATTGTGTAGAATTAGGAAAAGCTTTTTTAACCTTCTCAAAAATTCTCTCTAAATTTTCAAGAGCAGTTCTTTCTTTCTGTGTAAGGTCTGCTTTAAATCCTTTTATTACTCCACTTTTTTCATGTTTATATTCACCTGTTTTCTTTTTAGTAAATGCGTGAACTAATTCATGTATAAATGTTTTAACAGCTCCTTCTTCTCCTTTTAATAAAGCATCTATTTTATCTTGATGCATAGCCATTCCTTCCTCAACAGCTAAAGCACCTATTTTACTTTTATCTGGGTTACCTGGAAGATTAATACCCTCTAAGTTTATTATGGAATAAGAGTTAAAGTCTATTATTTTTTCTAAAAGTCTAATAACAAGTCCTTGCAGTGTTGTAGAAGAATATTTTTTCTTTAAGTTAGTAATAACTTTTTTAGTTGTTTCTCTTCCCTCTTTTATTTTTTCTTGTCTACCTTCATATTCCCAATATTTTAACTCTTCTTGTCTTTCTTTCTCTATATCAGCTATTTCTGCTTCCTTATTACTTGAAGTAGGTTTAGCTTTAGCAGCAGCAGTATCTTCTCCAGTATATTGTAAATCCTCATCATACATTACTACTGGCTGTACAAATAAGTTACCTTCAGGTGTAGCTTGTGCATTAGTATGGAAGATATTAGTCTGCCCTAAATATTCTGTATACTTTTTATTTTGTAATTGTTTAACATCTACTTGTCTTCTTCTGTGTTCAGCTAAGTGGTTAATAAACTTATCTCTACCTTCAGGAGATTGTAGTATGTTTAATGGCATCTTAGTTTTACCAAATACTAATACAGTAGGTATATAACCACCTGCTTTATTAGTCTTAGCTCTCTCTACAAATAATCTAGCTTCACTTGTAGCTTTAGTTACATTTTCACCATTAAATACTAAATGATTTAATAGTTCCTTATAAGACATACCAGTTAACTCTTGGTATTTAGCTATACCACTAATTCTAGAGTTATTATGAGAAGTAATTTTTTCTATAAGTGCATCAGAGATACTCTTATCTAATACTTTACCATCTTTTAAAATCTCAACATAAAGGTCAGCAATAATACCACCTTCTTCCATAGAAAGGTTTTCTATTTTAGCTCTTAAAGGGAAAGCATTATTATCAGCAGTCTTTACTATAGTGTAAATTGCTCCTGGAGTAGCTGAAGTAAAGAATGTTAATTCTTGATTACTAGAACCATCAGGATTTAAATAAGAATCTAATGAATCTCCATAAATATATTGTACCTCTGCAGCAGTTTTACCTAGTTGCTCTGGTATTGAATTTTTAAGAGGTTTACCATTTCTGTCATTTTTAACATTTAAAACACCATCTGTTTTACCAGTAATCTTGGTAAATAATGTAGTACCTGCTTGATGAGCATCTAGTACTTGTCTTTTATGTTTTAATACATTAGCTATCTGTAATTCTTTAACAGTTGGGTCAGATATTTCAAAGTAAGTATCATCATGTAAGTTTAGCATTAACTCTTCTCCTTTATGTACTACTGGAGAGTTATTACGTGTTAAGCTACCTTTAACAGGAATTTTACCTACTAAATCATCTGGTACAGTACCTTCATCAAGTGCTTTTTTAATAGTACTATAAATACCACTACCTTTTTCAGCAGCAGCTTGTTCATTAATGTAGTCAAAGTCAATTGCAAAATGAATTTCAATACCTTTTACAGAGTATTGTCCTTCTAAAAAAGCAGTAATAGCTTGTCTTTGTTTAGTAGCTTCTACTTCACGTAAATCATTATTCAGCGAGTAGTAAGCTAAAGGAGTAGGTTTATCTGTGATAATTAAGTCTTCTGGGTTAATAACTTCTTCTGTAGTTATGTTATCAGGAGTCTCAACTGGTACATGGTTTAATGATGACTTTGCAGTTGTTTGATGATTAGCTTGAGGATCTCTATTATCTTCTTGCTGACCTTTTTCAAATTTCTTTTTATTATGGGCAGCTATTCCTGCTGATTCTTCTGCAGAAAGATCTTTTGCAGTCCTACCTGAACCAGGAGTACTTATTTCTCTACTTAAAGCATCCCATTTCTCATATTCTGTAAGCTCTTCTTTATTATTAGCTAATGTAGATTCTCTTTCTTCTTCAGATAATCCACCATCTAATTCAGTTTCTTCTAGAGAGGTTTTCTTTCTAGTTTTTGCTGCTTTAGCTGCTTTCTTTTTTTCACTTAAAACTTTTTCTCTATTAGCTTTAGCATTAGCTTGTCCTTCAGGAGAAGTAATCTCTGCAAGTTGTTTTAAATTTAATTCTTGGAAATAATCTACCCATTGAGTTTCAGCTGTTACTTTAGATAGTTCTTCAGCTAATCCTGAATCAATAGAAGCTAAAGCTATTTTATCATTAGTATCAGTTATACCATCTAATAAAGGTTGCATTTCTGCAGCTTCAGTAGCTAATAATTCTTCTTTTGATTTAATATCAGCAGATAGAATAGCTTTTTCTTCAGCAGAAGTATCTTTTTGATCTCTTCTAAATTTAGCAGCTTTAAGATACCTTTTTTCACTTAACTGCTTTAATTTATAGTTTAAAGCTAATTGCCCTGATTCTGATAAATCATTAATTCTAGGGATTTTATTAGTCAATTCTGACATCTCTTTTTTAAGCTCTACAGCTCTTTGGCCATACTGCTCTACTAAGTATTCTCTTTGTGAAATAGAGTGTACTGTAGCAGCATCAAACTTATTACTATTTTTAACATAGATTTCAGATGCTCTTTTCATATTAGCAATATGTAAGTCTAAGTCTGCCTGGAAACCAGGTTCATAACCTAACTCTGCCATTTCTTCTTCTGATAGCCCTTTTAAAGACTCCATATCTTCAACAGCCATATCAAAGTTACCTACTTGAGTAGCATTAACTCCTAATTCAAAACCAATTCTACTTTTAGCAGCTTGAAATGCTCTTTCATCACCTGCTTCAACTGTCTCATCCAATGCTTTAATATTAGCTGAAGTTCTTGTGTGCCTGGTTTTAATTTCTTTTATTCTTCTGTCTACTTCTGTTTCATATTTTTCTAGTCCTGAAGCTTTACCTAAAATCTTATCAGTACTCATTTTAAGCTTTTTACCCATCTCACTTCTACCTGCATCTCCCATAGCTTGAATAGCCATACCACCAAATCCTCCAAAGAAGGCTGATGTCCATAGTTCAGAATCTTTAAGATACCCACTCATTCTACCTTTAAAATCTGTATTATCTGCATTAACTAGCCCTGCGTCTATATCAGCTAATAGTTTACCTTCTTCACTAACTACAAATTGGTAAGCTTCTTCAATACCTTCTGATGCAAATTGTTTTGCATAATTAGAACCTTTAGCAACTAATGCTTTGTAAGGAGATTTTCCAGCAGCTTTAGCTACTTTACCAGAGTGAATTACTTTAGTAGCTTGTAATCCTCTACCCATCATTAAGTATTGAGGAATATCTGTAGCTAAAGCAGCCCAGTTAGCTCTATATGTAAAAGCTGCACCTGCTGCAGCATGCTTTTTAGCATCAGCATCAGAGTACCCTTGTTCTTTAAGACTTTCATATTCTGCAGTATACATTTGAGCTGCTTCCATAGAAGACTCAATGTGCCTAGATACAACACCTTTATGTACTGCATCTATCATAACTTTACCTAAGCTACTACCTTTACTGGTAGCAGCAGCAACTTTAGATGCTTCTTTAGTAATATTAGCAGCAACTTTAGCAGCTTGAGCTCCTTTACCTAATTTACCAGCAGTATTAGCTGCTTTCATACCTTTACCTATCATACTAACTCCTTTAGCCCAACCAGCTACAGGAATTAAAATACTTAATGTAGAAGCAATAGAAACTCCATTAGAAAACCACCAAGCAGAGCTATCCATAGCAAATCTACCTTGGTCATCAGGGTGTAAATATATAGGAGTAGCATCTCTTACCATATCTTTAGCTTGAACTGCAGCATTAGATAACCAGTTATTCCAGTCATGCTCTTCTCCAGAAGTTGTGAAACTTGCAAAGTCTAGTAAATAACCTACTCCTTCCAAAGTACCAAATACTATTTCACTACCTACTTGACTAAGAAAAGCACCTACTTCTCCCCTAAAACCTTGTTCTTCAGATAACTTAATAGCATGGTCTCTTTGTTCTTGTTGTACCTTATCATTAAAAGCATTAACTAAATAATGTTCTCCTTTATTAAGTTGGAAATCGTTACCTAATTTATCTTTAAATTTTCTGTAATCAAGTTCACTATGAATACCTGTGGATACTGTTGGAGTAATTTCTCCCTTAACTTCAGCAGTAGCCATTTCATTAAGTAAATCATTACTTCCAGCTCCAGCTTTTTCTTTTGCAGGAGTGATTATAATATCATCTCCTTTATCTAATTCTTTATTATAACTAGGTGTAGGCGTTTTATCAGATGGTAAACCATCTATATCTAAAGTATTGTCTTTCATTAAATAAGTTATTTATACAAATATAGGTAAATTATCGGTTAAAGTTAGTATTTAGTAGCTCTTTCTTAGGTAGAACAGTGTTATCAGAAGGAAGTCCTTTAGCACTTTCTTTAAATGAGTAACTTGAAGTTAGTACACTTACTACTTTTGCTTGTCTGATACTTTCTTCTTTTTCAGCAGTAGTAGGAGCTGCAGCAGGAGAAATATAGTTATTTCCTTCTAAATTACTATCTGCAGTATAAGAGCCTTCTTGGTCAAATCCTGCTTGCTCATTTATAGGAGTAGTAAGTCCTATTTCTCCTCTACGGTATTTCTCTGCTCTTTCTTGTAAACTTTCTTCTATACCTGTAATCTCTCCTGATAAATGCCCAGGATTGTTAGCAGAAATAGTTTTTTGATGTTTATTTCCTACAATATAATTCCCATCTTTATCCGTAACCTGTAGAAGTAATTGTCCTTCATTTCCACCTGATTTAGTGACTTGGTAATTTATAGGTTCATTTTGTCCTGTAGCAGGATTAAATCCATTTCTAGTGAAGAATATTTTTTGCCCTGGAGACTTTAATCCAGTAGCTCTACTCATTTGCTCTGCTAATTTAGGGTCATTGTAAGTAGTCATATCTAATGCTGATTGCTGACCTGCTTGACTTAAATTAGGTTGTTTACTAGGTGAATATCTTGGGTCATAACTAGGATCTGCCAAAACATTAGAATATGATTCATTCTTCTTAGCTTGATAATAATTATCTATATTAGTTAAGTCTTTAGCTACAATAGTGTAGTTAACAGTTTCTTTAACTTTATCTCCTGTCCAAGGGTCATCTACTTCTACTTCTTTACTAGCAAAGAACACAGGTTTACCATTATAAGTTTCTTTTCCAGCAGCACCAAAATCTATATCTGTTTGGTATCTAGGGTCATCTGGAGTAATTACATGACCATTTACCATTACATCAAATGCACCTGAGTTAGTTTTATATAATCCATTCATAACATTATCTGCAGTACGTACATTTGAAGTAGAGTTAATAACTCTTCCTTGAGCATCTAATGTTCTAGGTTTGTAAGTTGTAGTTTTTTGGTCAATTACTTGTCCTACACTTTGATAGGATTGTTCAGTATTATATATCTCTTTATATTTACTAGCTGCAGGACTATAACTATTAGCTACATTATCTGCAACTGTTTCATAATCTTGAGTAGCTTCTAACCAAGTATCTATATCTTTCTTATGTTTTTGATATGTTTCTAACTTTTTAATTACTTTAGGGTCAGAAGACTCTGCATATTCATAATATGGATCAGCTAATTGTCCATTAGCTACTCTTCTTTGAGTATCTTGCATTATTTCAGCAAGTTCAGGGTTATCTTTAAAGTTATTACCTAAATCAATAGCTTCTGATAATGAAAGATCCTTTTCTCCATAAGTTCTAGGTTTACCTCCATTAAGTTCAGTTATGAATTTTTCAGTAGTATTAATAGACTTATTTTTAATTTCTGTCTGCTGAACTTTAATACTGTTAATCTGATAGTCATGACTCTTTATTTTATTAGTTAAATGGTCTTTTAAATTACCAGCTTCTACTTCAGTTAAAGGTGCACCATTAAGGAATTTCTCAGCTCCAGGTATCCCAGTTAATAGTTTACGCTCTTCTGGGGAAGGGTTAAATGTAGCTCCATTCATAGAATCTATAACTTGACTATACACATCTCTTACTTCAGTATGTGTTGCTATAGCTTTTACATTTTTCTCAAAATTAACTGTACTCTCATCAAAATCAGGTGTCTTAATTGCATATGTATCATTGAATACTTCAAAATTAGGACTTTGAGGATTCAATATTGCATCTTCTCTATCATTACCATGTTGCTGTCTTAATGCTACATCTTTATTAGTAGTAGTATCTTGATACTTAAATCCTTGACCTACTCTAGATAGTACATCTGCTACATATTGATGCTTACCATTTTCATGTTCTTGTACTGCTTCTGGTGAAGCATTTTGTCTAAATTGGTCATAAGTCATTCCTGCAGGAATATGAGTAGCATCATATCCTACTCTTAATTGTTGACCTGCTCTATTATTATAAGCTAAATCCATTATCCTAGTAGTTTGTTCATCTACTTTACCATCTAAACCTTTCCACCCATTTTTATAGGATAGTCCACCTCCAATACTAGCTATACTTTCATGTCCATCTGCTTTTAACTGGTCATAGAATTTCTCATACTCTGCATTAATATCTACTCCTTCTAATATAGAAGGGTCTGATAACTGTACATCACCTTCAAAACCTCTACCTCCAGCTGTAGTATCTGCAGTATATTGAGCATAGTG